>ENA-ORXT01000845-ORXT01000845.1-marine-metagenome-genome-assembly--contig:-NODE-845-length-44796-cov-35.234263_pt1 | contig 44796 bp, 46 predicted proteins | sample MGYA00237868_ERZ511482 | MGnify/ENA metagenome assembly ERZ511482
TTCGGTCCCGGACCGCTTCGCTACCCGGGTGGCCCCGGTAGCACGGATTCGCTAGCGCTCATCCTGCTTTAGAGCCTTCAGGTCTTCGGTCCCGGACCGCTTCGCTACCCGGGTGGCCCCGGTAGCACGGATTCGCTAGCGCTCATCCTGCTTTAGAGCCTCCAGGTCTTCGGTCCCGGACCGCTTCGCTACCTCGTCAGAAGTACGCGTGCACCCTTGGGGTCAGACCCGGCGGTGCACGCGTGCACCCTTGGGGTCAGACCCCAAGGTTGACGGGGCGCCGGCCGGGTTACAGGTCGACGGGTTGTTCGGTTTCGGGGAGTTCGTAGACGAAGTCGCAGTGACTGGCGCCGTTCATGATCGTCTGGGTGCGCGTGAACGTGATCTCGGGGTTGAATCCTTCGACCATCGTGCCGTCGCGATTGCAGCTCATGGTTGCACCGAGTTCGGGATCGCCTAAGTCGCGATACATCTCGGCGTACTTGCAACGATTCACGTTGAAGGCGTAGCGCGTCGGCGTGTTCTCGACGACCTCGATCTCAAGGGCTCCGCCGCGTGTCCATGCTTCCATAGAGCCGGCAAAGACTGCGAGATCGTTGCCGCCCAACAACTCCGCCATCGCGGCGCCCTGGGTTTGAGCGACATCAACGATTACTTCCGCGGCGAGCGCACGGACCTGGTCGTGGCCGTACTCTTGACCGAGACGTTCGAGCAGCGGCGCCACGATGCGGGCCTCGATCTCACGGCGCTTCAGCACGCCCACGTCGTTCAGAGTGTCAGGTCGCTCATTGGTCATGTCGGGACCTTAGTTGCGCCCGACGACTCAGTCGTCAGTGACTCCATCGATCGCCTGACGAATGAAGTCAGCGTGGCCGCAATGACGGGCGTACTCCTCGATCATGTGAACCATGATCCAACGCAGATTCCACCGGCGACCATCGGCACCCTCTTGGGTTGCCAGCTGGTCAAGACCGTCGGCCCGAGCGGCAATGGTTCGGCTTCGAGCCACCGACTCGTCGAGTTGGGCAAACAACTCTTGGGGTGAGCGTTCGTGAGCGTTCGTCAGCTCCCAGTCGTAGTCGGCTTCCCAGTCGGCGCTCGCCCACGGTTCTGGCTCGTCGTGGCCCGCAAACCGAACCTGGAACCACGTGTCTTCGACCAGCGCCACGTGATATAGCAACCCGCCGATAGTCAGATCAGACGCAGCTACCGACGTGTTGAGTTGCTCAACGTTCAGGCCTGAGCCTTTGCGAGCGAGTACTGCTCGGTAGAAGTCGAGCATTTGCGTCAACGTTGCCGACTCGGTAGCCACCGTGTCGAAACTGGGTAGCGGCGGGTGGAGCACAGGATCGTTGGCAGCCATGGCATCACACTAGGCGCCACCGGTGATCGAGCCCTGCGAGAAACCCGTGCGCTTTGGATGACCCACACCGCGGTCGATGCGACAAAGATTCCCACCACAATCACCAGATGACCGCCTCCAGTACCCAGATCGAGCCAGGGTTCTTGAGCGGCGCGGATCGCATGGGTCAATGGCAGCCACTGCGAGATCGATTGCATCACATCGCTGAGCGCCTGGGGAGGAGGCCCGCCTCCGGCCAGCAGGAACATCGGGAAGAAGAGTGTCAGGCCCAGCCCCTGCGCCGCGTGGCCGCTTGGCAAGACGGTTCCTAGTGCAACGCCGAGGCTGATGAATGCCAGCGTGCCAAATCCCGGGCCGACCAAGGTACGAACCGGGCTTTGCCGAGGTAGTTGTTCTCGCCCCGCCCGTCATCAGCCCACGGGTGGACAGGCTATCTCCACCCCCGGACCGGCGCAGTCACAGCATGTGTTCCACAAGCCAGGTATGGATGTCGGCGACACGGTCGAGGCGCTCACCGCACCAATCGATAAAGCCGGGCTTTGTGATGAGCTTCGGCGTCTTGTCGATGAAGCGCACCTGCAGACCCTTGTGGCGCAGAAGCTCACCACGAGGATGGTCTTGGTCATAGGGCTTGGGCACCTTTTTCAGCGCCTGGCCAAGAACATCTGCGCCTGTCTCGTCGACCACCGATGCCAGCCTGGCCCCAAGTTCAGATCCGCCGCCGTCGTCTGCGACCTTGACCCGCCACCTATCGACGCTGTCAAAGTTCATCCCAGACGCAAACCCAACACCATCGGTCGGATGAACCCGCACCATCAACATGGCCGACGTTTTCTTCACCGGTCCTTCCCAGAACCGGAACATCAGGTGGTCCTTGTAGGGCGGCGCGTCGGGACTGAAACGCAGGTCGTTGTTTATTGGAGCGATCGAACCATTGGTCTTTGGCTGCGCCTCGATCGCGGGCGAGATCTCCGAGCGCAGCACTTCGCCGAGGGCGACAACAAACGCCTTGGCCGGGGCCACAATGCTGGTCTCATAGGTCGCACGATTCTCGTCGAGCCATGCCTTGTTTTGGCCACCGAGTTCGGTCAAGAAGTCCAAGCCGGTCTGAGGGAAGCCATCGAAGTCGGTCACGAATTCACCGTAGTTGAGCTAGTTGGCGCACAGCCACAGTCATGCAGCAAGATGGTCCCGTGCAGATAACGCCCACGGGCGGCCCGCTCGGTGCCGTCGTGACTGACATTGATCTTGGTTCGCCGCAGTCGGTCGACCAGCAGACGCAGCTGCGTCAGGCGTGGCTCGACCACCTGCTGCTGATCTTCCCTGACCAGCCACTCAGCGAAGATGCGTTCTTGGTATTTGCCCGCACCCTTGGCGAACCCGGCCGCTATCCATTCGTGACCGGCCTGGCCACGCACCCGGACATCATCGAAGTCAAGAAGCTCGAACATGAACGAAACAACTTCGGCGGTATCTGGCACAGCGACACGGTGTACCTCGACGAGCCACCGATGGCATCGATGCTGGTCGCCCGCGAAATCCCGCCCACCGGTGGTGACACCGAGTTCGCCAATATGTACGCCGCATGGGAACAACTGCCGACCGACCTGCAACGACGCATCGAGTCGCTCGCTGCGATCCACCGATCAGACTTGGCTGACGTGGCCAAGACCCGTTCGGATCGACTGGCCGATTCCGGCCAACCCGCCCGTCGGGCCTACCGATCAGAACATCCGGCGGTGCGTACGCATCCTGAGACCGGGCGCAAGTCGCTCTTCGTCAACGTTGCTCACACATGCGGCTTCGTTGGCATGACCGAGCACGAAAGTCAGCCGATTCTCGACACTATCTTCGAGCACCAGATAAGGCCCGAGTTTGTGTGGCGCATGCAATGGCAACCCGCCACGATTGCACTCTGGGACAACCGCTGTCTGTTGCACAACCCCATCAACGACTACGACGGGTATCGCCGGCTGATGCACCGCATCACGCTCAAGGGCGACATCCCTCGCTGACAAGAAGCCGGCTCGTTACTTCAGGCCGTCGGCCCACCATTGTTCAAACATGGGCTCGATCGCAGCGTTAACGACTTCGACCAACATGGCATTTGGTGGCTGGACGTAGGCGAAGCTGCCATAGCCGTCTTCGGGTGCCGCCCCTGCGAGGGCCACAGTCCATCCCTTGGCCAACGCTGCTTCGACCTCGGCAGCAACGTCGTCGACCCAGACGCCGACATGGTGCACGCCTGGAGTATCTCCGCAATGCCACGGCGACCCAGGCGCACTCTCGAGCAACTCGATGTGTTGCGGGCCCTCGCACGAGTACACGTAACGCAACGGCACCTCGTGTAGACCAGCAGCTGGCGTCCATATGGGCATGGCATCGACCTCGCGCGATTCGGCCCAGGTAACCCCTAGGGTCTCGTCAAGTTCGCTCATGGCTGCGTCGAGATCGGGCACACGAATACCCGTGTGGAAGATGCGCTGGTAGTCGATCATTGGTTCCTACTTGGCCTGGAAGTTTGGAGTACGGCGCTCAGCCATTGCGGCCACGCCCTCTTTCCAATCTTCGGTCGTCTGCAATTGGGCTTGCTCGATCGCTTCGTGGTCGGTGGCCGCCTTGACTGCGTCAGCAAGTCCCTCGCGCAGCGTGGCCCGAATCGACCGCACCGCAAGTGGTGCTGACACAGCGATCTCCGCTGCGAGTTCGTGGGCAGTCTCGCGGACCGAGTCGAGCGGAGCAAGCTTGTCTGCCAACCCCAGCGCGACCGCTTCTTCGCCCGCGACGCGCCGGCCGGTATACAACAGCTCTGCTGCGACCTGCTGGCCCACCAGTCGAGGAAGCGTCACGCTGAGCCCGAACCCCTGATGAAATCCGAGGCGAGCAAAGTTCGCGCTGAACCGCGCTTCGGGCGCTGCAACCCGAAAGTCGGGCATGAGCGCAAGGCCAAGTCCGCCGCCGATCGCAGCGCCTTGCACCGCGGCGACTATCGGAAGCGCTGTCCGAAACAGACGAACCCCGGCCGCATAGAGCTGCCCTGCATTCTCATCAGCAGCGCGATTGGCGAAGTCAGCCCCAGCGCAGAAGTGTTTGCCTTCGCTGCACAACACGATGGCCCGGGCCTGACCCCCAGCGTCGAGTGATTCGAACGTGTCTGCGATCTCTTCGATCAGCCGCATCGAGAAGAAGTTGTTCGGCGGCCGATGGATCTCGACCGTCGCAACGTGGTCGCTCCCGATCTCTATTGACACGTCACCCACAACATCACCTTCTCTCTGGCCCTTCGGCCCTTGCAGCCACTTCACTCGCTGTGTGTATTGAAACTAACGTGAACCACTATGGCGAACCCAGACGAGATGACAGAGAGCAACGTCCGAACCCAGGTGCGCGACTGGCTCAACACCACCTGGGATCCCGAACGCCCGCTCGTCGAGTGGCGCGAAATGGTCGTCGATGCCGGTTGGTCGAAGCCAAGCTGGAGTACAGCTCATCACGGCCGCGGATTACCGGCCTGGGCCGACACCGCAGTACAAGACGAATTCCGCTCCTTCGGAGCGGTCGGCAACCCGACCGGCGGCGGCTTCAGCCTGGCTGCCCCGACGATGATGAACCACGGTAGCGACGACCTGAACAACCGGCTGCTCAGGCCCACGTTGACGGGTGCGTTGACCTGGACGCAGCTGTTCAGTGAACCTGGCAACGGCTCTGATCTCGCCGGGCTCGCGACCACAGCGACGCGCGACGGCGACACGTGGATCGTCAACGGGCAAAAGGTCTGGAGTACCAGCGCCCATCACGCCGACATGGCATTCATCGTTGCCCGGACCGATTGGGATGCGCCAAAACACCGCGGCATCACGTTCTTCATGATGGACATGAACCAGCCGGGCATCGAGGTACGCGGCATCAGACAGATGAACCACCACTCATCGTTCAACGAGATCTTCATCGCCGATGCCGAGATTGCTGACAGCAACCGAGTCAGCGATGTCGGCGACGGCTGGCGCGTCGCCAAGACCACTCTTTCCTATGAGCGTTCGCTGGGCGGCGCTCGACCCAAACTCATCGGCGGCATGAGCGGGCGAACCTGGGACGAGGCCAACGCCGAGTCTGCCGACCAACTAAAGGTTTACTCTTGGTATCCCCAACGAGCCGGGCGCTCCGACCTGCTTGTCGAGCGATCGCAAAAGCTCGGCCGCTCCTCGGATCCACAGATTCGTCAAGAGCTCGCCAAATTGCACTCGTTCAAACGCGCCAGCGAGTGGACGGCAGCTCGAGCCAGGGCGGCGCGTGCACTCGGCCGTAAACCCGGAGCCGAGGGATCACTAGGCAAGCTCGCTGCCAGCAAGATCGCCAAGGAGAGCGCTGGGTTACATGCCCAGATCAACGGCGCCGAAGCCATGCTTGCTGGCAGCTCGCACTACGCCGACGAGATCATTGCCGAAGTGATCATCTCCACCCCTGCCGTTTCGATCGCTGGCGGCACCGACGAGATTCAACACAACATCATCGGCGACAGTGTCCTGGGCCTGCCCCGCGAGCCGGGCTTCGATCGAGATACCCCGTTCCGAGACATCCCCCGCAACTAACAAACGACACCGGCTTGGCGTCATCGACGCCCGACGACGCAAGTAGCCTGTGGCGATGAGCTTTACATCATTTGAGATGGAGTCGATCACCGGTGACCAGGTGGACTTCTCCCAATTCCAAGACCAGGTCAGTTTGGTTGTCAACGTCGCAAGCGCCTGAGGACTCACCCCTCAGTACGCAGGTCTGCGTACGCTTCAAGAACAACACGGTGAACAAGGATTCAACGTCCTTGCCTTCCCCTGCAACCAGTTCGGCAATCAAGAACCCGGCACCAACGCCGACATTGCCGAGTTTGCGTCGGCGAAGTACGACGTCAACTTCCCAATGTTCGCCAAGATCGATGTCAACGGCGATACCGCCGCGCCGTTGTACAACTGGTTGCGGGCCGAACAGCCCGGCGATGGCGACTCAGCCGACGTGGCCTGGAACTTCGAGAAGTTTCTCGTCGACCGTTCGGGCCAGGTCGTCGCCCGCTGGGGACCACAGACAACGCCCGAAGACATCGGCGCCGAACTCGGCACCTGGCTCTAGCACCGCTTGGGGCCCCACGCGCCGCTGCACCAACAACATCCAGATGTAGATTCTGCGGGTATCAGCGCAAGCTGATGCCCGCAGTTTTGGTTTCGAGGTACTCGTCGAGGCCCTTGTGCCCGCCCTCGCGGCCCAGACCCGAGTCGTTCATGCCACCAAAAGGCACCGCCGCCGATGTGGGATTGACATCGTTGATGCCGATGATGCCGAAGCGCAGCGCCTCGAACGCGGTGATTGCGGTCTTCAGATTCTGGGTGTAGACGTAGGCCGCCAATCCATAGTGGGTGTCGTTCGCAAGCTCGATGACCCGGTCGACGTCGTCGTAGATGACCACCGGTGCGACTGGCCCAAAGGTCTCCTCGCGGTAAACTGCCATGTCGGGCGAGACATCGGTGAGCACTGTTGGCGCGTAAAAGTGGCCGTTGGCCAGGCCGCCGTCGGTCAGCCGATGGCCGCCGGCGGCGATGCCAGCTCCCTTGTCACGAGCATCGTCGACTTGGGCCGCCACCTTGTCGACTGCAGCTGCGTTGACCAACGGCCCCACGCCTACACCGTCATCCATGCCGTTGCCGGTCCGCAATCCGCCGACTCGTTCGATCAAGGTGCCGACAAAGGCGTCGGCCGCATCGCGGTGGACATACAGCCGGTTCGGGCTGATGCAGGCCTGGCCCGAGTTTAAGAACTTCAGAGCAGCTGCGCCCTTGGCTGCTTGCTCAGGATCGGCGTCGGGATACACGATGAACGGCGCATGGCCACCCAGCTCCACCGACACCCGTTGCAACGACGCCGCAGCCTTGCCTGCCAGCATCTTGCCGACTGCCGTTGACCCGGTGAAAGTCAGCTTCTTGACCCGCCGGTCGCTCGTGAGCACATCGCCGATCGGCTTTGGATCTTCTGCGGTGACCATGTTCATCACGCCAGCGGGCACACCGGCCTCGGCAAGGATCTCGAAGACGGCCTTGGCGCACAGCGGCGTTGCCTCGGCCGGTTTCAGCACCATCGTGCAACCCGCAGCGAGCGCAGGGCCCATCTTGCGGGTCAGCATCGAGATGGGGTAATTCCACGGCGTGATCGCAGCCACGACCCCAACCGGCTGGCGCACGCTCAGGAACCGCTGGTCAGTCCGTGGCGAGGGCAGCCACTCACCGTTGATCCGGCGGGCCTCTTCGGCGAACCAGCGAAGGAAGTCGGCGGCATAGCCGACCTCGAACCGAGCAGCCTTGAGCGGCTTGCCTTGTTCGGCCGTCATCAGGTGCGCGAGCTCATCGGCCCGGTCGTTCATGAGCTGCCAGGCACGCATGAGAACGTCGGCCCGGTTATAGGCCGTGGTCGACGACCAGCTGGCAAAGGCTGCATGGGCCGCTGCGACCGCAAGGTCAGCATCGGCCGAGCCGCCATCGGGCATCTCGCCGATTCTGTCACCGGTTGCCGGATTCGTGACGTCGAACGTCTTGCCAGACTGGGCGTCAACCCATTCTCCATTGATGAACATGGCAGCAACAATAGTGCCGCACGGAAGCGCCGCACGCTTTGGCAATACAGACGCTAACCAGCGCTGCGCGCGCGACCTCCCCCGCGCTAACCAGCGCTGCGTGCGTGACCTCCCGCGCTAACCAGCGCTGCGAGTGTGACCTCCCCCGGTCCTGCTCAGAGGGGTCGTCCTGTTACTTTCAGGATCTCGCGACTAGCTCGGCGATTCGCTCTCACCTTGGGGTTCGCCGGGAATCGGCTCGTCGCCGGATTCGGTCTGTTTCACATCGGGGACTTCGTCGGTCTCCACGTCGATCTGGTCGCGAAATCCTGGTGCAATCAGGTCCATACGGTCTTGGAATGCATCGTTCTCAAGGTAGGCCCATCCACCGAATCCGCCGATCATCATGGCCGCCGCGACCACAAACCAAAAGGCGCCGGCCCGTTGGTGCACAAATTCGCTCACAAAATAGCCAACCGTGACCGGAATTGCGATCGATGCAACACCAATAGCGGCAGCAAGCCGAGTGTCCGCGACGGTCCACATATAGGCCGCCACGAACACTGCGAGAATGGCGACCACGCCAAACACGACCACGCTGATCGTGCCAACCTTGCCCGCTTTGGGCTCGACTGGAATGTCGTACCTCGCCTTTGTCACATACCCAGTTTTGCAGACGCAACCCCACTTCGCGCCACAACGATCCAAAAGACCCAGCCCACCAACCAGGTGCCTGGGCCAGCTTGGAGCGTGACCTACTGGGCCAGCGGGACCTCGGTTCCAAGCGAGTGAATTGCTTCGACCGTCCGCTCGAACGACGCCTGCAGTTGAGCGCGCCGCCCCTCGGGCAGGTCAGGATCTTCGAGCGCAGTGAGCAGGTCGACGATGGTGTAGTCAATTCGATCGACCCAGGTGGGCGCAAACGCCAAGCCGCTGACCCGATAGCCCACAGTGCTGCTGCCTTGAATAGTTGCTTCGACCATCACGCCATCTTGGGTGCCGACCCGGCAGCAGTTGTCGCTCTGATTCGACAGCGAGTTGCCCAGCCCGTACACGACTGGCACGCCGTTGATGGTTGTCACTGGCTGCACCACGTGTACGTGGTTTCCCACGATCAGATCGATCTCGCCCGATTGCGTGATCGCGTCGGCGAGAGTCTCTTGCTCGGTCGACGGCGCCCGCTGATATTCGTTGCCCCATTGAATACTCAGCACCACAACATCGGCCCCCTGATCTCGGGCCCGGACAGCTTCGGCGATGATTGTGTCGACATTGTTCAGATTGACCAGCCACGGCTCGTGGTCGGGCAACACGAAGCCGTTGAGCGAGTAGGTGTACGACAGATGAGCTACCACCACGCCGTCGAGGTCATAGGTGCGCGAACGCGCATGTTCGGCTGCCGAGCGGGCCATACCGGCATGGCCAAGATCGACTCGGTCCATCTGGTTCAACGTGGTGCGCACACCGTCGGCACCGCGATCCATCGAGTGATTCGACGCGGTCGAGCAGCCGTCGTAGCCTGCGCGGACCAGCGCGTCAGGCAGCTCACGAGGAGCTTCGAAGGTGGGGTATCCATCGAGGCCCACGTTGTCACTCGAGACCGGCGTTTCGAGCACGCAGATCGCTAGGTCAGCCTGCGACACCCGGGGCTTGATCGCAGCGAACATCGGGCGGTAGTCATAGGTCAGATCGGTGTCGTTGCCGTAGCTGAGCGCTTGGGCAATGACGGGCGTATGGCTCAGCACGTCACCACTGAACAGCAGCGTTCGCGTGACCTCGGGTAGCGGCGTGGGTGTCGGCGGTATCGAAAACGGGGTTGGGCGTGGCGGCACGGTCGGGGTAGCCGCTTGAACCGGCGCCGAAGTCACCACTGCGCGGCCACGTAGCTGCTCGACATCGCCTGCCGAAGATGCCGAGCCCGAAGATGCCGAGCCCGAAGATGCCGGGCCCGATGCGCACCCGACCACGAAGAGGACAGGCACGAGCGCAATAAGCGCCGATCGACTGAGTCTCGCAGGATGTGTGGCCGCCATGAACACGGTCATGATCCTAGGAGACCACGGAACAACCGATTGAGCGGCGCAAGTTTTGCCACTTTCGCCGAGTACAGATCGTGCTCTACACTGCGGGCACGGAAAGAGCTATGCGCGGCGGAGGAAACCTGATGCGACTCAACGGACCGACCCTGATGACGAGACTCGGTGTCTTGGTGATGAGCACGGTGATGCTCGTTACCTTCATCGTGCCTCTCCAAGCCCAAGAAGCAGAAGCGAGCAGCCCATGCCCGCACTATGCGATTCAAGATGTGTTCGCCGACCCCAACGGCAATTGGGACGGAGATCTTGTTCGTAACAGCGACGAACTCTACAACGGACTCAACCCGTGCATTGTCGACACCGGTGCCTTCTGCGCTGGCGGCGGCAACTCGTTGTGTCTGTATCCGACCGTGACCTACACGACCGTGTCGAGCCGGTGTGCAGCATCGGTCAATGCGTTTCCTAACGGCGACTACGACGGCGATGGAATCAGTAACTATGTCGAGGTCCAGAACTACGCAGACCCATGCAAGTATCCATGCCCGAACCCCACCAATGCTGACCTTGCGTTGAACCCCAACGGTTCGTGGGACAACGACAACATCAGTAATGCTGTCGAGGTCAACCAGGGAACGAATCCGTGCGATGGCTATCAGTACAACCCGTGCCCGTACTACTCAGACTACGACGTGCGGGCAATGCCGGGTCACGACTGGGATGGCGACGGCATATCCAACAGCGAAGAGGTTCGCCGCGGCTACCACCCCTGCAAGATCAACATCATTCGGAACGTGATCCAGGTGCAGCGGACCGACCGCCTTCCGCACGTAGTCACGAACACCGTTCACAACGTCTACCGGGCCCCAGTGCCCAAGGCGGTTGCGCCGGTGTGCCCGGCCGGCTACCCCTACTACCATCGCGGCAACGGCCTCTGTTACACAACCCCGGTCGGCTACGGCTGGCGCTAACCGTGCTCGCTTGCCGATAGGGCTCAGCAACGAACCCCGACGCACGTCCTATCGCGAGCCTTGCCCGTCGTCGACCTTGACGACGGTGCCCGTCACTGCGTCTGACGCCGGCCCGCACAAGTACAGCAGGGTCGAATCGAGCTGTGCTGGGTCGCCAATGCGTTTACGCGGCATTCGCTGGGTGATGTCGCCCATCCGTTCCAACATGCCGTCCATCATCTCAGAGCTGAAAGCGCCCGGCGCGATGGCGTTCACATTGATGTGGTAGCGGGCCCACTCGACTGCCAACACTTCGCTCATTCGGGCGATTCCGGCCTTGGTGATCGAGTACAACGCAGCGCCTTGTCCCTCGTAGCGAAAAGCGCCAATGCTGCTGATGTTGACCATCCGCCCCGGCATCTCCGCCGCAATCAGGCGACGGGCAACTTCGCACGACAACACATAGGGGCCCCGCAGATTGGTGTCGAACACTCGGTCAATGAGATCGAGTTCCATCTTGTGCGCTCGCTGCGCGTCGGGAATGCCAGCGTTGTTGATCAAGATGTCGACGGTTCCCGCAACCGACTCTGCGTGGTCGACTGCAGCCATGATGCTGGCCGTGTCGGTCATGTCCATCCGACACGGGTGGGCCACTCCACCCTGCTCTGCAATGACCGCCTCGAGTTCAGCCAGGCGCTCTTCGCGGCGGCCTGTAGGTATCACGGTCGCTCCCGCCGCAGCCAGAACCTGCGCGAATCGCCAGCCAAGGCCAGAGGTGGCTCCGGTGACCATGGCCACCCGGCCCGTCAGGTCGGTCGATGTGTGTGGAAGTGGATACTCAGCCATCACGCAAATATAGATGGGCGCTACGATCGCGTTCCTATGGCGAGTGTTGAAGTCAATGGCGGAATAACGATCGAGTACGACGTGCGCGGGTCAGGCGAGCCGTTGCTGATGGTCATGGGCCTGGGTGGCCAGCTCACTGCATGGCACGACGGCTTCGTCCAGTTGTTCGTCGATCAGGGCTTTCAAGTCATCCGTTTCGACAATCGCGACATCGGACTTTCGACGCAAACGGACTGGACGCCGCCCTCGCAGGCCAAGATGGCCCGAGCCTTTATCGCTCGACGTCAGTTGCAGGGTGTCGGTTACACCGTTCCCGACATGGCCGACGATGCCGCTGGCCTTCTTGATGCGCTGGGCATCGCGCAAGCTCATGTGATGGGAATCTCGATGGGCGGCATGATCTCTCAAGAGCTTGCGATCCGTCATCCTGACAAAGTCCTCAGCCTGTGTTCGATCATGTCCAACACCGGCGATCGAAAGAACGGTGGCATCGCGGCATCGCTCATCCGCAAGGTAGCGACCCAGAAGACCCCGACACGCGAGAACGCAGTCGAGTCGGCGATCAAGACCTTTCGATCGTTCTCGGGCCCTCACTTCAATGACGACGAGTACCGAATCGTCGCTCGGGCCGCAGTCGAGCGCAGCTTCACCCCGGCCGGTGTCGGGCGCCAGACTGCAGCGGTTGCGGCAACCCGAAATCGCACTGCATTACTCGCAGCAGTGCGGGTGCCAACGTTGGTGATACACGGGCTGGTCGATCCACTTGTAAAGCCCAGTGGAGGTATCGCCACGGCCAAAGCCATCCCGTCGTCGAGGCTGCTGATGTTTGCTGATATGGGTCATGATCTCCCCCGACCACGCTGGCAAGAGATCTGCAACAGCATCACCATCAACACCCGTCGTAGCACCGTCGCAGCGTGAGCACAACTGACACGCACCGCCTGGGCGTACCCACCGGTATCGAAGACCAAGACAACCGTCAGTGCAGCTACCGCGTCTGCGGGCCCCGCATGAGCGAGCCGGGATGCTCGCCGGTCAGTTCACCGTCTTGCACGGTCACGACACCTCGTTTAAGCGTTGCGGCATAGCCGGTCGAGCGTTGAAGCAGGCGTGTCCCGCCTGCTGGCAGATCCTGCACCAACTCGGGGGCACGGGCGTTGATGGTCTCGTGGTCAAAGATGTTCAGGTCGGCGAGGTAGCCCGGTGCCACCACGCCGCGGTCGGCGAATCCGACATGAGAAGCCGTGGCCTGCGTTTGGCGGTGCACCATGTGTTCAAGCTCGAAGGTCCTGCCGTGGCTGCGGTCACGGGTCCAGTGACTGATGGCGGTTGTCGGCATGGTGCCGTCGGACAAGGTGTTGCAGTGCGCGCCCGCATCGCTCAGCCCAGACAGTGTCAGCGGCGATTCGATCATCTCGGCCACATCGTCGAGGCTTCCGCCGGCGTAGTTCATGAAGGGGAGATAGACCAGGTTGGCGCCATTGTTCGCGGTGAAGAAGTCGTACATGACTTCGTTGGCTGGTCGACCTTGCCGGGCCGCAATGCCGGCCAACGAGTCCTCGGGCGTCGGTTCGTAGTTCGGGAACTCTGCCATGGGGTACATACGGTCATAGCCCGAGTGCGTCGTTGCACTGAATGAACTGGGAACGAATGAGCCATGCTCGTGAAGGATGGTCTCGCGTACCGTTGAGTCCTGCATGCGTACCACCCGCTCGTCCAACGGCAGATCAGACATGGCCTTGTAGGTCTTGCTGCATCGCAGCGGATTTACGGTCGAGGTCAGCCCAGCGACCACGCCGATCGGGCGAACCGCCGTTTGTGCCGAAACGTCGGCACCCGCATTACGCCAGTGTCCAATAGCGGTCAGCAACTCGCGCCAGCGACCCGGCGACTCGTCGCTTTGTTGCACCGTGAAACTCAGTGGGCGCTGAACATGCAGCGCGATCGATTCGAGCAAGGCCAGTTCGCGGGCCACCAGGTCATCGTCGGTCGACTGGTAGGAGTCGCTGATCAGCTGAATGACACCTGTGCCACAGCGCTGTAGCGCGGCGGCGATGCCCAGCACCTCGTCGGCGCCGGCCTTGAGGGTGCCGATCTGGGCACCTTCGCTGGTGCGGTGCACCCAGGTGCGTGACGTTGTGAAACCCAGCGCGCCAGCACGAATTGCTTGCTCGCACAGCTGCGACATGGTTTCGATCTGGGCATGGTTCGCAGCGACCGTGTTGTCGGCGCCATCGCTGCCCATGACATAGGTTCGGAGCGCCGCATGAGGAATCTGGGTGCCGATATCGAGTGTCCATGCCATCGTGTCGAGCACATCGAGATAGTCAGGGAAACTCTCCCACCCCCACGTCATGCCTTCGGTCAGCGCTGTGCCGGGGATGTCTTCGACCCCTTCGAGCAACGAGATCAACCAGTCGTGCTTGTCGGGTTGGGCCGGGGCAAATCCCACACCGCAGTTGCCCATGACAATCGAGGTCACACCGTGCGTCGAGGACGGGGCAAGGTCGCTGTCCCAGGTCGCCTGCCCGTCGTAGTGGGTATGGATGTCGACCCAGCCCGGGCTCACGATCTGGCCGTCGGCATCGATCTCGCGAGTGGCCGTGCCAGCCACCGAGCCAACATCGACGATCACACCATCGCGAATGGCGATGTCGGCGCCGAAGCGTTTGGCGCCAGTGCCATCGACCACAACACCGTTGCGAATCACCACGTCATAGCTCATATCGGGCTCCTTCTCGAGCGAACCCACAGCCTAGTTTCTGCCGTCGCCCGCCCACCAGAGGAAGCAAAAGCCGATGAACGCATAAAGTGCGAAACCAGCAACAAACGCGGTAACCGTGGTGTCGATGAACGGCGCAACCAGGGCGGCAAGACCTCCGCCAAATGCAAACCCAGTGAAGAACAACAACGACGAGGCGACACCTGCCTGCTCACCCATTGGATCAAGTGCGAGCGCGGTGACCGCCGGGGTCGAGAGCGTGATCAAGCTGGACACCAGCACAAGCCATGGGTACCAGAACCAGAAGCTCGGACGCCCGCCGCTCAGCATCGTGGGCACGATGCCGGCAATGGCCAACGCGGTCGACGAGGCGCAGGTGATCATCGACATCCTGCGAGCACCGAAACGTTTGATCAACTGGTTGTTCAGAATAAGCGGGGGCACAGTGATGGCACCCAACAGCGCAAAGAAGAACGCGAACTGCGACTCGCGGTCATAGACCCGTTCGAAGACCGCTGGTGAACTGCCGAGAAAGATGAAGAACGCGCCGGTTAGGAAGACGTTGGCCAACATGTGTCCCAGGGTGACGCGTGTGCGGACAACCGCCGAGATGCCGCGACGGAATTGCGCCAGTTCAAGCGGCCGCTGATTTTCTTCGACCAGCGTCTCGCCGAATCTGACGCACCACACCGCACCGATCACAGCGAGCCCACTCGAGAACCAGAAAATCACCGGCCACGAGGTGAACGTGAGCATCAGCTCTCCAACGAGCGGCATGAAAATCGGCCCGAGTAAGAAGACTGCCATCATGATGGTGGTGATGCGGGCCATGGCATCGCCGCGATATAGATCACGGGTAATGGCCGAGCGAAGGCCAGCTGGTGCGGCGGCGCCTAGCCCCCACAATCCTCGAGCGATCAGCAGGCCAGCAAACGACGGCGCTAGCGCAGACGCCACAGCTCCGGCGGCATACAGCACAAGCCCGCTGAGGACGGCGGGTTTGCGACCAAAGCGATCGGCAATTGGTCCCCAGAACAGCTGGCCAAAAGCCATGCCAACCACGTAGACCGTGATGATGAGCGACATTTCCGCCGACGTATCGAGGCCTTCGGCAATGTCGTCATATGCGGGCAGCGCAATGTCGATGCCGGTGGCCAAGAGCACGCCGAGAAAGGCGAGGTAGGCAATGACGTTGCGGTCACTTCGCTTCGGGAGAGCAACCGTATCGGTCACGACTTTGGTCATTCGGCTTGGCCGTATGCCTTTGCAATCAGGTCGGTCGCATCGATGAATACCGCTCGCGCCGTGGTGACCAGCGTGTCACCGTCGTGGGCTTCGCCAGCCATGAACAATTTCCTGCCTTCGGTCCGTTCAACCCAGCCGCGATAGGTCACGGGCCGGAAGACCGGCGATGCTGCCACGTAGTCGACCGTGAGCGAACCAGTGAACGCGATCTTGCCGTCGAGCATCGGCAACGAACCGAACAGGTCATCGAAGATGGCCGACACGAAACCACCATGGGACCTGCCGGGAGCGCCCTCGAATCCCGCGTCGAGCGTCACGGTCGCAGCGACCGCATCGCCATCGCGATACATCGTCATTGGGGTGCCGAAAGGATTCGCACTACCGCTTACGGGCCGATCCAGCGACTCGGGAAACGCATGGCCATCGGCAGGCACGCGGCGCCCGGCCGGGCCTTCCCACCGAAGATTGGCACGGGCGCGCTCGGGTTCGGAGGCAAGTGAATCGAAACCAGCCCGCAGCGTGGCTGTTAGCGACTCGAGCGCGCTCACATCTGGCTCGTGGCTCATGAAGAGGTGCATGCCGCGCCGCAGTTCTGCCGCGAACGTGATGCGCGCCCGTTGCTGATCGGTGAGTTCCTCGGCCACCGCAACAACCTATCGAGGCGCGCCGATCAGACAGCACCGATCAGACAGCACCGATCAGACACCTGGCGCTCCTCACTGATCTCACATTACGACGCGCCGGTCACGCGCCGATATCACAGCGTTGACATGTATTCAGATTGGTACGTCGGCGAACGTGCCACGTTCGATCGGGTGCTTAGAGGTTGCGCGGCTTGGCGTTGGCGATATAACGCCAGCCATCGTTGGACTCTTCGACCGCAACACAGTCGGTTCCCAATCGCCACAACGCCTTATGGATCGGGGTCGGATCGAAGCGATAGAGCTCAGGAAATGACTGCTGGAGCGATCGGGTCGCATCGACAGCGTGATAGTGGGGGATTCGTGAGAAAAGGTGATGGGCTGCGTGGGTCGACCCGATGTGGTGATGGGCCGTGTCGATGACTCGACCGTAGGGACGATCGATCGAACAAAAGGCCCCACGGACATAGGACCAATCGTCGCCCTCGAAATGAGGCGTATCAGCATTGGTGTGGTGCAGCCACGTATAGGCGACCAACCACGCGTTGTTGATCAGATACGGCCCGCCATAGAGGGCAACGACCAGCAGTGGGCTGGTAGCAACAGCCCACCAGGTCAACAGACCCAACATGGCCAGCACTCCCGCCGTCGAGGCAAGCACCCGCCGGGTGAACCGAGCTGGAAACAGCTTGTTCGCAAACGGCTTCCACGGCCAGAAATGGTTGGTTCGTCCGCCGCCATCGCCGGGTGTGGCCCCGGTCAACAGATACACAGGCCATCCGAGAAACAAGTGGACGAAAACGTTGTAAGCCGCGAACGGTCTCCGCCCGATCACCTTTCGCACCCGGAGCGCTCTACGGCCCGAGTCTGTGTTGGCGCGCTTTGGTACATGCGTTTCGCCATCGATCAAGTGATTCGTTTTCGCATGGTGGAGCGCATGGCTTCGTTGCCAACTGAAATAGGGCACAAGAAGCGCCGAGTGCAGCACGAACCCAACGCCATCTTGCAGGATCTTGTTCTTCGAGAATGCGCCGTGACCGCACTCGTGCGCAACAACCCACATGCCGCATGCAAACGTGCCGACAACGAGTGCATAGAGGACCCAGACCGGACTCCACGACCACGACAGTGGAAGAAAACGCCACGCCAATAGTCCCGGCACCACCGTCAGGACCGTCGAACGCGCTGCATAGCGCAACGACCTAGATGTGCTGAGCTCAAAAACGTGAGCGGGAAGCGACGCGTGCACTTCGGATTTCGTCGGGAACTCAACTGACGGAAGCACAGCCACCAATGTTCGTCCCAATCCGTGCGCAGTTGGTTACAGACTTCTCTTGCACTCAGAACCCCGCTGGCAACTACGGTCGAGCCCATGCAGGAAGAGCACTTTGATCTCACGACCGCCGACGGCGACATGCCGACCTGGGTCATCAGACCAGACGCCGCGGGACCGTACCCCGTCGTGCTGTTCTTGATGGACGCGCCCGGCATGCGTCAGGAAATCAGAGACATGGCGAGCCGTCTGGGCACCGCGGGCTACTACGTGATGACCAGCCAGCTGTACTACCGCGACGTGCGCGAATTTAACGTGTTCGAGAACGGCGACCGCGATCGCATGTTCGAGCTGATGGGCAACCTGTCGAACGAGATGGTCAACCGAGATACTGGCGCAATGATTGCTCACGCCGCAAGTGACCCGGCGGCTGATACCACCAAGGTCGGTGTTGTTGGTTACTGCATGAGTGGCCCGTTCGCAGTCACGGTGGCAGCGGCTCACGACAATGTCGTGGCGGGTGCATCATTTCATGGTGTTCGGCTGGTTGCCGACGCCGACGATTCGCCCCATCGCGCCCTCGACGTGGTCAACGGCGAGATCTACATAGGTGCCGCTGAGACCGACAGCTACGCACCGCCAGAGATGATCGATGAGTTCGCCGCAGCACTTCGGGCCTCGAGCGCCACGGGTCAGGTCGAGTGGTACCCCGGCACCGAACACGGCTTCGCCTATGCCGAGCGTCCGCAGTACGACCGAGCAGCCTCGGAACGACATTGGGAACGCATGCATGACCTCTTCGCCCGCAACCTGCGCTAGCGAGGTGCCTGTCGCTCGGCACGCTGGTAGAACAGAGCTTCGGTAGAGTCGACAGATGGCAACTATTGATCACCTGATCACCTCTGGCATCTTCTCGCTCGATGGCGAAGACTTCGACGTTGACAACAATGTATGGATCGTCGGCGATGGTTCAGAGTGTGTTGTGCTCGACTGTGCGCACGATCACGAAGCCATCATTTCCGCGGTTGGCGACCGCAAGCTCAAGGCGATTGTGTGTACTCATGCGCACAACGATCACATCAACGCCGCCGCCGAGGTCGCCGAGCATTTCGATGCACCTATCTGGCTACACCCCGACGACACCATGCTGTGGGAAGCCGTGTATAGCGACCGCCGAGTCGACGCGCCGCTCAGCGACGGTCAGACATTCACCGTGGGCGGCGTCGACGTCTCGGTGATCCACACACCGGGCCACTCCCCCGGCGGCTGCTGCCTGCATCTGCCCTCTGAGCGAGTGTTGTTCTCCGGCGACACGCTCTTCCACGGCGGTCCCGGCGCTACCGGGCGATCTTTTTCGAGCTATCCCGGCATCCTCGAATCCATCGAGCACAAGCTGTTCACGTTGCCAGCCGAGACCGTCGTCCACACCGGCCACGGTGACTCGACCAGCATCAGCGCCGAGTCAGCCTCGCTCACCGAGTGGAAGTCCAAGCTCTAACCCAAGGTGCGCAACGACAATCTGCGAGGGGCGTCGTGGATGACTGCTGGAATGGCCGGCTATGTCATCAACGATGCGTTCATCAAGCGTGCCGCCGAAGACCTGCCGCTGTTTCAGGCAGTGTTCCTGCGGGGCCTCGTCGTCGTTGCGCTATTGCTGGTGATCGTGCGAGTCCGCGGCACTGCGGTGCCATTCTCGGCCTATCTCGAACGGCCGTTGCTGTTGCGGATGTGCATGGAGGCAATTGGCACAGTGGTCTATTTGATCACCCTGACCAAGGTGCCCATCGCTGGTCTGACCGCAGTCATGCAGCTTCTACCGCTTGCGGTAACGTTTGCTGCGGCCCGCATGCTTCGAGAACAGGTCAGCCTGCATCGAGTAATCGCGCTCGTCGTTGGCTTCGTTGGCGTTTTGTTCATCATCAGACCAGGCAGCGACGACTTCAGCCCGTGGTTCTTTGGCGGCATGATTACCGTTGGACTGATCGTTGTGCGCGAACTCGCCACCCGCGAGATATCGGCCGACATGCCCGGCACGGCCGTTGCGTTGGGCACCGGGGTCGTCATCACCCTGCTCGGTGCCTCGATATCGCTCTTTACCGGATGGGAACAGCCCTCACTATCGACGCTGCTGTTGTTGCTCGGGGCCGCCAGCTTCCTGAGTCTTGGCTATATCTCATCGGTGAACAGCATCCGACTCGGCGACATCGGATTCACCGCGCCGTTTCGCTATACCGTCCTGCTGTTCGCCATCGGGATGCAGATCATCGTGTTTGGCGACGTGCCTGATGCGCTGACCTTTGTCGGCTCGGCGATTGTTGGCGCCGCTGGGCTTTACGCGTTGGCCACCGAACGACAATCGGGTGGGCTACTCGACGCAGTAGATGTAGGTCAGGCCAACGCGGCACTGGGCGACCAGTAGCGCGCTGGCCACGTTGATGCGGCCGTCGCCCCTGACCCTCGTCCCACCCCGGGTGACGCGTACAACCGCTGGTGGAGCCAAACCCTGGTGGGCCCAAGAGTCTACGTCAGGTAAGCTCGTGTGAGCGAGAGTGAACCTGGAGGGTTTATGAAAGTACGCCAAGCTCTGTTCGTGGCCGTTGTAGCTTTTCTGTTGGCGATGCTTGGCGCATCTGCTGACGCCGACGCTCAGCAACCCGACTTGACTTCGCTCTCACCAGCACCAGCCAGCGTGCTGCCCTGTGGCGACATAGACCTCTCGTGGGCAAGCAATGCCGACGGCCACTGGGTCCAAGTGGGCAGCGCACCCGGTGCATCGGACTACCACATCCCATACACAACCGGCGCCGACCTTGGCCCAGTCACCAGCGAAACACTCACCAACCTGCCGAGCGACGGATCAACCATCTGGGTTCGCATCTGGACCCGCACCGCAGCAGGATGGCAAACCAACCCATGGTTCACCTACACCGCGTGCACTGCCGATGGTTGCCCTGTCTCAGCAACCGTTCTCTACGATGGCGAGTCCTGCTACACGCTAATCGCTGCACCTCCCGGCCCGGAACGGTGCCCTTTGCCTCTGCTCCCCGAACCCACGGACCCGAACCTGTGCCGTCGACCGGTCGAGCTTGTTCCAGGCGGCTGACGGCCGCCTTGCCCGCACCTCAATGCCGGTCTATTCCGGCAACCAATGCTGCTCAAAGAATGCCCACGAGGTTTCCGACGCACTGATTTGGTCGGTGGTCACGCCCAAGCCGAGCGCTTCAGACAGTGTCAACGACGCAACCGAACCTGGCCACGTGTGGCCGGCTCCGTCGATCTGATAGAAGGTCATCGCGACGTCATCGTCGCAGTTGGCGTAGTCGAACGAGGTCACGTCGTCACTGAACTCTTCGACCGTCGGGTCAGTGTCGCATCCAGCTGCGGCTGCGAACTCGGCGAACTCTTCGGGGATGACCAGTTCGAACAGCTCGATGACCTCGCCGGGGGCAAGCGACGATTCTCCGCCGCCGGCGAAAGGCACAACCAGGTCTTCGGTGCCGTGGAACGCAATGTAGGGCACCAGGCTCCTGCTGTTAGGTCCGGCTCAGGTTCCGCTCGGTGTTTGTCGACCCGACCGGGAGACCCCTGAGGCAACCGCCAAACCACCCCAAAAATTAAACGAGGAGCCTGGTGTACGACAGGCGTACACCAGGCTCCTCGGTTGGTTTAGAGCGGGTTGGTTAGAACTGGTTCATGGTGTTGTGGGCGCCGCCGGCTTTGAGGGCCTTCTCGCCGCCGAAGTATTCTTTGTGGTCATCGCCGATGTTCGATCCGGCCATGTCCTGGTGCTTTACGGTTTGGATTCCTTGGCGGATCTCCTTGCGCTGCACGCCCTCGACGTAGGCCAGCATGCCTTCCTTGCCGAAGTATCCAGCGGCCAGGTTGTCGGTCGACAACGCCGCGGTGTGGTACGTCGGAAGCGTGATCAAGTGATGGAAGATGCCTGCTTCGCGGGCGCCATCGGCCTGGAAGCTCTGGATACGGTTGTCGGCTTCGCCACCAAGTGGGGTGTCGTCGTAGGTCACGCTCATGAGCTCGTCGCGGTTGTACGGCGACATGTCCTTGCCCTCGGCGGCCCAGTCGTCGAAGACCTGCTGGCGAAGGTTGAGTGTCCAGTTGAACGAAGGCGAGTTGTTGTACACCAGCTTGGCGTTCGGCATGACCTCGCGAATGGAGTTCACCATCTCGCCGATTGCGCTGACGTTTGGAGTTGCGGTTTCGATCCAGAGCAGATCGGCGCCGTTCTGCAGGCTGTTGATGCCGTCGAGCACGCAGCGTTCTTCGCCGGTGCCGTTGCGGAACTTGTAGAGACCGTTGGGCAGACGCACGGGGCGGACGAGCTTGCCGTCTTGTTTCAGCAGCACTTCGCCGTCTTTGACATCGTCGATGCTGACTTCGTCGACTTCGAGGAATGCCAAGTACCGGCTGGCCATGTCGCCAGCCTCTTCTGACACAGGAAGTTTCTGGGTGAGACCAGCGCCAAGCGAGTCGGTACGGGCAACGATCACACCGTCATCGACGCCCAGCTCGAGGAAGGCGTAGCGGATTGCGTTGATCTTGGCGTTGAAGTCCTCGTGGGGAACCGTGACCTTGCCGTCTTGGTGCCCGCACTGCTTGGCGTCGCTGACCTGGTTTTCGACCTGGATGCAACATGCGCCCGCTTCGATCATCTTCTTGGCGAGCAAGTAACACGCTTCTTCGTTACCGAAGCCAGCGTCGATGTCGGCGATGATGGGAACAACGTGGGTTTCGAAGTTGTCGATCTGATCGAGCAGCGCCGTTTCGGCCGCGCTGTCGCCAGCAGTGCGAGCGTCGTCGAGGTCGCGAAAAATCTGGTTGAGCTCGCGGGCGTCGGCCTGCTTGAGGAAGTCGTAAAGCTCGGCGATGAGTTCGGGCACGACGGTCTTTTCGTGCATCGACTGATCGGGCAGCGGCCCGAACTGCGAACGCAGCGCCGCAACCATCCAACCGGAGAGATAGAGGTAACGGCCGGCGGTGGTGCCGTGATGCTTCTTGACAGCAATCATCTTCTGCTGACCAATGAAGCCGTGCCAGCAGCCGAGGCTCTGGGTGTACCGAGTCACGTCGGCGTCGTAGGCCGCCATGTCTTCGCGCATGATCTTGGCGGTGTGCCGGGCAATGTCCACACCGGTGAGGAAGCGGTTCTGCAGCTTCATCCGGGCTGCAGCCTCGGGGCTGATCGCAGCCCATGGGCTTCCGCCTTGGTCACGAAGGGATGCGTAACCCGCGATGGTCGAGTCGTATGACGTCATTGTCGTAAATCCTCTGATTGGGGAGTTGGCCAAGTTTCGGCCGGTTTTTAGCCTTCTATGCGGTACAAATCTGCTTATTCAAACGGTTTTAGCCACAAACCAAAAGAACACACGAATTTCTGGCCTCAAAATCGGGCAGAGTTTCTCCTCTACGCAAAAGCAGAAGGCAGAAGCATCTGGTGGCAACGAGTCGCCGCTTGCTAATCTGGCCGCTCATGAGTTCTGACCCCCACGAATTTCCCAATACCGACGATCTTGTCGCTCGCAACGCGTCTTACGCCGAAACGCGAGACGGCAGCCACCTTGACGTGAGACCAAATCGGCAGCTCGCCGTGGTTGCCTGCATGGACTCGCGCATGGACATATTTGCCATCTTGGGGCTCGAGAACGGCGAAGCTCACATCATTCGCAATGCGGGCGGTGCCGTAACCGATGACACCATCAGATCCCTGTGTCTGTCGCAGCGGTTTCTCGGCACACGTGAGATCATCTTGTTGCACCACACCGACTGTGGGCTCTACCAGCTCGACGAAAACAAGTTCAAGGCCGAGCTGCAGGCCGAGCTTGGCGTGCGCCCCACATGGGCACTCGAGAGTTTCGACGACCCCCATGGCGATGTCCGCATGTCCATGCGCCGGCTCGAGTTGTCACCGTTCGTCATGCATCAGGGGCACGTACGCGGTTTCGTCTACGACGTCGACACTGGCCTACTCGACGAGGTAGCGCTAGCTCCGACGCCGTAGCAGGCGATAGGCAGCCGCCGCACCGAGCGCGATGTCGGTCACGTCGAACGATTTCTTCTCGGACAAACTCGTCAAACCCATGCGGGCCACCTGCTCGTCGGTGATCACGCCCTTGCGCTGAGCGAGCCTCAGCAACAGGCCAGCAACGAGCGCAAGGTCAGCCATGCGCCCAAAGATTGAGAATCGACGTAACAACCGGTTCCGGATCATGCTGCGCAGGTTATTACGAATCGAGCTCGATCGGCTCGACGGCGCGGCACTCTTGGTCTCCCCAGCTTTTACAGACCTCGCCGAGAAGGCTCACCGAGAATCGGTACTGATCGAGCTCAGTCGCAGTGCAGTGATAGGCGGTGTCGCCGACTCCGGCATCGACTCGCCGAAACCCGGCATCGACGGCCGCACATTCAGCCCAGGCTTCGGATCCGAGGCCGTCACGTCGAAATTGCTGGTCTCCGTAGGCCGCAAAGTCGAGTAGGTGACCGATCTCGTGAGCTACCGTGGACCGCACTTCCTCGGGGTCCCATCCAATGATGTCGATGGTGATGACGCCGTCGGGCGGACTCGACAGAACGAATCCACCGGTCGTCGAGTCAGGGATATTGCGCACGCGCACGTCGGTCACCAGCCAGCCATAGGGAGAATTGTCGACGACCTCGTCAGCAATCAGCAGGATCTCTTCTGGGTCCGACACGTTGTCGAGCCGATCGAAGAGTTCGCCCCAGGGCACCAGCGCGCCGGTGGCGACCATGCCCGCAATGATGAGGACAGCGAACACCCGAGCTGTCTTGCGATACCACGGCGTCCGCGGCACATAGTCGTCGTCGACCTCGAATGCTGCCCAGAAGTCATCGTCGGCGTAGCCGGGTGATGTCTGTCCCGGCGGTGAGTAACCCGGTGGTGAAGAGCTCAAGACACATACCAACCAGCTGCGACCGCTGCCGATTCCCATCGTGTCCAACGCCACACGTGGCCTCGCGCTCTAAAAAACCGTGTAGCCACCGTCGACACAGATCTCTTGTCCGGTGTGATAGGTCTGCGATGGGTCGGCAAGAAACGCGCCGACCTGACGAAACTCTGACGGTTCGGCCCAACGGCGAACAGGTGTCCTCTTGGTCGTGGCGGTGCGGAAAACGTCATTTTCGTAGCCCCCCGATGCCAGATCGGTGATCGTCCAACCCGGCAAGAGTGAGTTCACGCGTATCTGATGACGGGCCAGCCCGACCGCCAGCGCCCGCACCAACCCGTTGAGCGCAGTTTTGGCCGTTCCGTAGGCCTCGTTGCCCGCAGCGCCGTGTATCGCCGATGTCGAAGACACCGCTACCAGGCTGCCTCCCTCGCCCTGTTCGACCAGATACTTGGCTGCTTCTCGCAACTGCAAAAACGCACCGTCGAGGTTGACGCTCATCACCGCTCGCCACTCGTCGAGCGGGAGATCGATGAAAGGTGTACCGGTACCGCCGCGCCCGGCGTTCGCGAACAGTCCATCGATCCGACCGAAGTCAGCCGCCGATCGGGCCATCGACTCGATGACTTGTTCTTCGTGGGCAACATCGCATACATGCGAGGTCGCTGATCCGCCGAGCGCAGTCAGGGTTTCGACGGCAGCCGCGTTCTTGTCCTGGTTGCGACCCCAGACGACGACAGAGCCGCCAGCCATGACGATGCCTTCGGCCATCCCCAGACCGATACCGCCGTTGCCACCCGTGACGATGAATACCTTGCCCGACAGATCAATCATGTGCGCGCTTCGAATCCATAGAGCGAGAAGTCCATAGAGACACAGTAGAGCGCCGAGCAGCTCGAGCTGCCACGGGCTATGCGAAGTAGTTGTTCACCGGGTTGTAGATCACGACTGCGTGAAGATCGTTGCCGTCGGCGGTCACCAGCGAAACAGATCCGCCGTGCATGCCCAGGCTGACTTCGATCTCGCCGCGGACGTGCGCTGGGATGTCCAGAGAAAATGCGTTGTCTTCGCCAACTATGGTCGACCCCAAGAAGGTGCGACCCGTGGTGACGGCCACGTGACTGCCCACTGGATGATGCAGCCCGTCGTGCGTCATCATGAGCACCTCGCCATCTAGCCGCACCGTGGGCGTGGTCTCGTCGGCGAGCGGTGCCGTGGCACGACCTGATTCAGAACGAACCCAGCCAATGAAAAACGAAGCTATGGCAATAGCCACGAAACCCAACATTGCGATCACAGCGAGCCACATCATCAAGGTAACAAGTGTTGACATTACGGGATCCCTCCAGTGGGTTGATGCAGGTTAACTTGCGGCGGCCACCTTTGGTTCACGACACGCCCACGACCGACGTTCTACGATCTGGAGCTTCGGTACCCACGGTGGCGAGCGCACCTCGCACTAGCCCGACGCCTTCGACCAACGGCAAGAGCCGCCGCCACAACGAAACGCGCAGCCCCACACCTCGGAGCCACGGGTGTACTGCTAGCTTCGGGATGCGATGAGTTATCAGGAGCCGGAGTTCTTGCCGTGGGACGGGCGGCGTGTGCCGCTCACCTTTGTGGCCGGGTATCTCGGCGCGGGCAAGACGACGCTGATCAATGCAGTACTCACATCCGCTGACCGCCCGGTTGCGATCATCGTCAACGACGTGGGCGAGATCAATATCGACGCCCGCTTGATCCGCAAACACAACGGCGACACTATCGAGCTCACCGACGGCTGTGTTTGCTGCAGCTCGATCGACGGCTTCGGCGCTGCATTCGACAAGATCCGTGAACGCGAAACGCCGCCCGACCACGTTGTGGTCGAGCTGAGTGGTGTGGCCGAACCCGCCCGCATGGTGCCATGGGGCAGGTCAGCCGGTTTTAAGCTCGATGGCGTGATGACGATGGTCGCCGCCGATCAATTCATGGAGCTGGTGGCACACCAGGTCATCGGCCCGACCGTGCAAGAGCAGATCAAGGCAGCCGACGTCTTGGCCCTGACCAAGGTCGACCTGGTGCGACCCGACAGCCTGGCGTCGGTGCGTCGTCAGCTCGCGCAGATCTCGCCTGGTGTGCCTATCGTCGAGGCCCAGGATCCGAGCGTGCCCTCGATGCTGTTGCGAATCGGCGGCAGGCGCCCTGGTGCAGAGATTGTGCTGCCCGAACCGACCCTGTTCGATCGCCACGTCACCAATCGCATCTCGCTTGCGAATCCGACGACCCGGCCAGAGATCGAAGCGCTGCTCGAGGCGTTACCGGCCGATGTCGTGAGGGCCAAAGGGATCGCTGGTGGACCCAACGGTGAACGCTGGGCAGTGCAAGTCGTTGGTCGCCGTCGCGAAATCACCCAGCTGGCCGAAGTCGAGGCCGAAGACCCCACCGACCTGGTCACTATCTCGCTGCCCGACCAAGGCATCTAGTCGAAACGCAGCGATTCGTCGGCGTCGGGCGCTTCGGCCGGCATCAGGCAGTGAGCCGGAAGCCGGCCTCGCTCCAGAATGTCTACGACCACTTTCTCGATCGTCGAGCGCGAGAGATCCTGCACGAATAGATGGGGCGGATGCATGTACAGGTGCTTCACCGCTGACGACGCGTGCATCTCACCTTCGGCCTGGGCCATGGTGAAGAAGGCGAACGTCCACACGTTGAGCCCGTACCTGTCACCGTTCGACAGGTAGACGACAATGTTGCAGAAATCGTCGACGTTTTCGGCAAGATGTTCTGCCTCGATCCAGATCCGTGCTTCCATCGAGCTCACCTCACATGTCTCGCGTGCTCGCGAACGCATTGGCCAGGTCGTTGGACAAGTCTTCGATGTCTTCGCACCCGACCGACAACCGGATCAGCGACGGCGGCATCGTCTCTTGGCCCGCAACCGCGGCGCGCCGCTCCATGGTCGACTCGATCCCACCCAGGCTGGTGGCGTGGTTGATGATCTCGGCCTGCTCGCAGATTGCGGTCGCCCGCTCGCCGCTGCCGACGGTTTCGAACGAGATCATGGCACCCCAACCCATCATGAATTTTGCAGCGTTTTCGTGCGTCGGGTGGCTGGTGAGCCCAGGAAAGCGAACGACCGCGACATCGTCGCTGGCATCGAGACGAGCCGCCAGCTCGACTGCGTTGGCCTGAGCTTTGTCCATACGCAGCGACAACGTGCGGGCTCCTCGTATTGCCAGGAATGCCTCCATCGCTCCGATCGTGGCGCCGTTGAGCAGGCGTCGTTCGTGGAACTCGTCGTGCAGTTCTTGGGAGTTGGTGACAAGTAGCCCCGCGAGCAGGTCGCTGTGCCCGCCGATGAACTTGGTGGCAGAGTGCATGACAACATCGGCGCCGAAATCGAGCGGTCGTTGCACCAGCGGCGTCGCAAAAGTCGAGTCGACGGCCACGATCGTCCCGTCTTTGCGGGGTGCCGAGCAGATTGCAGGAATATCGCAGACCGTCATCAGCGGGTTCGCCGGAGTTTCGAGCCATAGCAGGTCGGCAACCATGGCGGCATCGATCCAGCCCTGAGTGTCGTCGAGTTCGATGCGTAAGATCTTCCATCGTCCCTGCTGCTCGGCTTCGACCGCGAGGCCTTTGACCCCGTGATATGGATCGACCGGGATCGCGAGCGTTGCGCCCGCGTGCAGGCGATTGAGCACCACATGGGCTGCCGCCATGCCAGACGCGAACGCCAGCGCGTGACCGCCCTCGAGCCCCGCCATCAGCTGCTCGAACGCATCACTCGTCTCGGTGCCCTTGGCTCGGCTGTAGTCCCGGTCGGCCGGCAGGTAGAAATTCGACGCAAGCTGCGGCGCAACATTGAGCGGCTGCCCCGGCGCCCGATTGCGCCCACCGGCAATCAGCCAGGTGGAGAGATCGACGTCAGAACTTCGAAGTGCCATCGTTCGACGATATCGGCCCAAGCCGCCTGCTTTGGGCGAAGCAGCCCCCGAAGATTCCGGCTCAGCTTGCCCCCTCTCCTCGGGTGGCTACGGGAGCGTCCAGGTGGACAGACCGCCGCCGGTGCGCAGTGCGATCATCTGCCCGTTTGGCGACCATTCGCCGGTGTGCGAGACATCGAAGTCGGTCAGGTGATGGAGAGCAGCGCCTGACTCCGCGTCGAAGACAGTGTTGCCCGTAAGCAGGTGCGTGCCGGTCGGAGACCAGCGGATCTCCGGCACCACCGTGTCCAGAACGTTGAACCGACAGACGACGGACCCGTCGTGAGTGTTCTGTACGACCCACACGTCGTCGTGAGGGGCGTTGCTTGCCAGCCGATCCCCCTCCGGACTCCACGCCACTCGGCGATCGTTCGTCGATGACCCGGCGGATACATCGTTCCAACGGCCCGTTGTCTCGCCGTTGACATCGACGATGTCCACCACTCCGTTTTGGGTGACCATGGCCAGTCGTTGACCATCGGGGGACCACTCACCGTGAACGGCCGCCGTTCCGGCTTTTCCGGCACGGCGAATAGATCCCACATTCACGTTGACGATGATCGAGTCCGTGCCAGCGATGACTGCGAGTCGAGTCCCGTCAGAGTTGAAGGTGAACGCAAGTGGGGAGTTGGCGAAGGGAAGCTCGAGGAACTGCTCGGTGTAGAGCAGGCGCAAAGCGGCTGGCTCAGTGCCCCCGTGGGTGACGAAATACTGGCCTCGAGGAGCCCACACCTGGTTGTTGTGCGAAAGGCTGTGCTGAAGAACCACCCGAAAGTTGTCGGATCCAAGAAGTTCCGCATAGCGGCCGTTGTGTCCGCTTCGAACGAAACGAACAACATGGCCGCTGGTTGACCAACTTGCTGCTTCGGCCACGGACTCCGAAAGCGACTCACCCGTTGAGCAGCTACGCACGGACCACACATCGCCGCCGTCACCTGCTCGAGCCACGAGGAACATCTCGGCATCTGGGTGCAGGCGCACTGCCATCGACGCAGGGTCGACTTCGACTTCGGTCAGCACACCCGATGTCACAAGGTCGAGGAGGCGGACCGTGGATCCGTCGAGCTGTAGCACGCGCCCCTCGTCACCGACCCAGGCCAGATCGAAAAGCTCAGGCCCGCTGCGCAAGGCTGAGACTCGTTCAACTGCCGATGTGGGTTGGCTTGTGGCAGTCGCCGTCTGGGATGAAGAAAGACTCGGCCACGGATAGGAGAAATCAAAGCGGACATCGTCATCCTCGCCGGGCCCGCTCGGAATCGGCATTGCTCCCGAATAGTCGGGATCTTCTACGAAGCGGATACGCCCGGATACGTGTGCGTCGACGAGCGATCCGATCCACGTGGCCAACGTGGGGAAGTCATCGTGATCAGCTACTGACCGTGGTTGGTCTTCTCCCGCGATCGTCATCAGCAAGTCGATGCCTTCTGGCGACACGATGAACACCTTTGGTGTGCCACTCGTAGTCACGGGCGAAATTGTCGTGACGCTGCCATCGTCGAAGAAACTGAACTGAATGCACTCGACGCTCGCCTCGCCACCAGGTGACCGATGTAGCGCCTCGTAGCCGTAGTCATCGACCACGAGACTCAACTGGCTTTGCTCTCTACTGTCAAGAGCGCGGTCCCAGCCAATGAGATGGGCTCCACCGGGCCACAACATATTCGGCTCGTGGGCCCACCGCTCCAACACACACCATGCCAGCACGTCTTCGTGAGGGGGCGCCCCAAAGGCGGTTTGGATACGTTCCGAGATCTCGGACGCCGAGCGTTGTCCCTCGTTCTCGCGCCATCCCGCGCTGAGGAGTATTGGATCGAGTTCGCGTAAACGTTCAGCAGTAGTCATCGCTCAGATCTATCCGACCGGGGAGGCCCTCTCACAGCCCGCCTCTCTCCAACGATCGATGTTACATCCGGGGGAACGGTCGTCGTAGTCTCGCCGGTCGCTTCGCCCCCGACGAGGCGCTCGCAGTGTGCACGTGTTTTCACCGACTGGGTCGGAGTCATGAGCGCCACCGCGATCATTGCGACCCGCAGCTCGATGCCGGGCTTGAACGATTCGTTGTCGCTACCGGAAGAAGCAATTCGTCCCTGCGAAGAGTGCCACGACTGGCCCACCTACGCCGTCGATGAATCCTCCGATCGAGCCGGCGGGAACGGTGAAGCTGAACTCTCGGCCCAGCGATCCGTCGAAGATTTCGAGGCCTTGGTAGGCCTCGACCAGCGCAGCCTCGGAGATGCCGACGGCCACTCCGCTCGGTGTGGTCAGTTCCGGCGTTGACGAGGTGTAGTACCAACCAATCAGCTCATTGTTCTGGAACTGCACCGTGAAGTCGGGAAACGATGCGATCGTCATGGGGCCAGCACCACATTCGCCGTTCTCAGACACATCCAATGGGAACTCAAAAATGGAGTCGAGCGAACGGATCACGACGTCTTGGTCGGCACCGAAGTCGTGATCGCCAAACCCGTTCACCCGCAGCCATGTCGGCTCGAAGTCTGCGGGCTCGCCCTCGCCAGCAACACAGCCGGTCGACGGGTCAGTACTGAGACCCGCATCTGCGCACAGCTGGGTCGCCGTGGCCGGGCTCAAGCCGTTGCGGATGAGCATGTCGACGAATCGCTCGTCGCCGAATTCGCAGCACGTGCGCGCGTAGTCGATCTCGACCCACTGGTCAGCTTGGGCCTCGAACAGATGCCACCCGGCGTTGCTAGCGAAGAGTTCCGGTGACACTGCATACGAGCCTTCGCACGCAATCGAGACGGTGTCAGCAGATCGAAAACTCGGCACGTCGGCACACGGCGGACCCGCAGGCGTCGCCGGAACCGCAGTTGGATCTGCCGCCGGCGCGGCGGTGGGCTCAACCGGGTCCGTCGCTGGCGCGGCGGTGGGCTCAACCGGGTCCGTCGCTGGCAGCGCTGAGGGCTCGATGCTGCTGGTCGTTGGTGTCTGCGCGACCGGCTCGGTCGCCACTTCGGTGCTCGTGCTCGCTGAACAAGCCGTGAACATGACCAGCGCAGCGATGGCAATCGCCGCAAGCGACCAGAAACTCAGCGACCGGGAGGACAGCGACAGCTTGGCGTTCATACTCCCAGTGTCGCGAACCAAGCGCTCGTTATGCTCGCGGCCGCCCAGATCTTTCCTCACCTGAGTCAGCTTGTCATCGCCCCGTCGACCACGAACTCGTGGCCGGTGCAGTAGCTGCTGTCGTCGGAAGCCAGGAAGAGCACCAGCTTCGCTACCTCTTCAGCCGAGGCCACCCGACCGAGCGGAATGCTTTCTTCGACGGCAGCTCGCATCGCCCCGAACTCCTCGAGCATGGTTGTGTCGATGATTCCAGGATGTACCGAGTTGACCCGCACTCCCGACGGCGCCAACTCGACCGCCGCTGACTTGGTCATGCCCCGCACCGCCCATTTCGATGCCGAATACGCATGAGCGACTGCGGCCGACTTCAGGCCCGCGATCGACGAGATATTGATGATGCTCCCCGACCCGTTTGCCTGCATTGCTGGCGCGGCCGTTCGCATACCCAGGAACACCCCGGTCTGGTTGATGTCCATCATCTGCTGCCACATCTCCAAGCTGGTCTCGATGAGCCCGACCGTGCGGAAGATCCCGGCATTGTTGACAAGCACATCTAGGCGGCCATGTTGTTCCACGACTGAATCAACCACGCTGGCCCACTGCGCCTCTGACGCCACGTCGTGGTGGAGGAAGTCGCACGCCGCTCCGAGCCGATCAGCTGTTTGTTGACCTTCGCTGTCAAGCACGTCGGTGATCACGACCTGAGCTCCGGCCTCCACAAACAGCTCAGCTTCGGCTGCGCCTTGGCCCCGGGCACCGCCCGTGATCAGCGCCACCTTGTCATCGAGACGATTCATGGTATTTCCCTGCTCTCTATGAAATCTATGACGCTCACGCCGCGCTATGCGCGAAAGCATCGTCGCAGATTGTGAACGGTGGGCCAAAGTTAGTCTCGCGATGACATCAACGTGTCATTGCGGCATCCCGTCGACAAGCCCATGATGAGCAGAATCCCCCATTCGTTTACCTGGTAAAGGCCTGGTTCTCGTGTTCGTTACCGCCCGTTCAGTGCTCCAATCTCGCCGTCGCCGTGCACAACGCACCAAGCGAAATTCGTGGCCTGGCTCGCTCCCAAACTGGCCCATGCCACCGCTCGCCCCCGCCGCCATCTTTGGCGTGGCACTCCTGTTGGCGTCATGCTCGGGCTCCGGCGCCGATGCTGAGATGGCTGCGGCGGTCGACGCTGGCGGATCAGACCAAGTCGCGCTGATCGAAAAGGCACTCTTTGGCACCGGTGACGAAGCGACTGACACCGACTTTGACGCCGAAATCCAGAGAATCGCCACCCGAGAAGAAAGCGTTGCGGCCTGTATGGCCAACGCTGGATTCGAGTACTACGTCGTCACGCCCGACATCGATTCCTACCAGCGGTCCGACGTTGACTACTTCAGCCGCGAATATGCCGAGACCTACGGTTTTGGCTACACGACCACCATGGATGACACGACCACCATGGATGATCCGTCATCGACGATGGCAGAGGACTACAGCGACGCGAACACCGACTACACCCAGACGCTCAGCCAAGGAGAACTCGACGAGTACTACCTGGCGCTCTATGGCGACCAATCTGTCTGGGACAACATCAACTCCGACGAGGAGCGCATCGCGCTGCAGGCCGAAGAGCCTGAGTTGTTTGAGCCCTCGGGCTGCCAGGCCGACGCCACTTCGGACCAGGACCGTGCAAGCCAGGCCTTTTGGACCGAACACAACGACGAGATCAGCGAACTCTACGATCGGGCCGAGAACAGCGCTTCGGTGCAAGAAGCGGTCACCGTGTGGTCACGCTGTATGAACGACAAGGGCCACCAGTTCTCGGACCCCGACGATTTCGACTCGGTGATGGACCCGTACATGGAGGAGATCTACTCGACTGCAAGCCATCCTGCAGACAACGTCTCCGATGAGCAGCAACAGGAGATGACCGACGAGGAGCTGAACGAGCTCTGGTCACAACCAACCAGCTATGACCAGGACTTGTTGGCCGAGGCCCAGGACTACGAGATCGAGATTGCGGTCGCAAGCTGGGATTGCGGCATGGAGGATCTGTACGACGTCTACTCGGTTGAGGTCAAGGATCTGCAACGTACGTTCATCGAAAGCAATCTCACCGAACTCACAAGTTTGGTCGCCTCCTGACGCAAGCGATTGCGTGCACGGGTCGCCACTTCTACCAATCCCCCGCTGAGCTCCAGCGCTACCGCGTCGGCGAAACTCGGTCGGCAACCCACCGACCAAGCCAATTCGAAAAGCGATAGTTTGCCTCCATGCGGGCCGACCACGCAGTACGACACAACGCTGCCGTTGGAGCGCTCATGGGGTTGGCCATCGGCGACGTGCTCGCTCAGTCGGCAGAACTACCGCCAACCGTGTGCACAGGTGCGGTCGAACTGCCCGAGTGGGGTTCGTATGCCGAGCGGTCATTCCTCAACGCCGAGCGATTGCTGAACAGCCAACCCCTCGACATGGATGTCTCGGCGACCGATGTCGTGGCCAGCTCGATTGCGCTGGCAGACCCCGACGCGTCGCCGCCGCTGCTGGTCGATCCCGACGCAGTGTTGATGTGCAGTTTGGTCAGAGACGGTCTCCTCGGACAGTTGGCGGTCGACCCGGGCCGGGCCGCTGCAGAGGAGTGTCGGGTCGCGCTCGAATCGGTGACGGGTGCGTCGACGTTCGCCAGCGCGCTCGATGGGCTCACCGGCATGCAGCTTCCGCTGGCCGGTGCGGTCGCTGGCCTGCGGTGGGGACCCGCAGCCATCCCAGCGGCGTGGATCACGACGCTCCGGGGTCCAGTGGGCACCCGCAACTACTCGCTGCGCCAGCTCCGGCGGCTTGGCGAACGCCTCATGCAACAAGCTGCCCCGGTTCCGCCCGAACCCCGGCGCTCTCTGGGGCCACGCGAGGTTGCGCCCGGTCTCTGGCTGTCGAACTTGCATGCCGTGCCTCGATTCTTGGCTGATCACCCCGACGGTGCGGTGCTCTCGTTGTGCCCAACTACCGGTGCATTCGATGCTCACCCGTTTCGGCGCGAATTCGCCGTCCACGACGCCGCGGGCAGCAAGGTGAATCCGCTGCTCGCAGTCACGGTCGACGAGGTGCTCGACAGCATTGCGGCTTTCCACCACGAGGACCGCCACGTCTTGGTCCATTGCCATCATGGCGCCTCTCGAACCGGGCTGATTTTGCGCGCCTGGCTCATGCGGGAACTCGACCTGAACGCCGAAGATGCAACCACCGAGGCTCAGGTTCGGTGGCCCAAGACCAGTACGTGGAACAATGCATTCTCGTCTGAGCTTCGTCGTCGAGAGAGACGTTGACGACGCTGCGCGAAACCTCAGGTTAACGGCCGATCCAGTTCGGCGCCCGCTTCTCGAAGAAGGCGGCTACTCCCTCTTTCGAGTCCTCCGATGCCATCACACGATCGCGAAACGAGCGACTCAGAGCCCATGCATCGTCGTCGTGCTCGCTGACCAACTGGTCAACGGCTCGAAGCGAAAGCTGCACGGCGACCGGAGAGTTCGCCTCGATCATTTCGGCGACCTGAAGTGCGTGAGTCAAGGCGGTCTGGGGTTCACAGATCTCGTTGACGAATCCGTGGCTCTGGGCATCGGCTGGCGAAAGCTCAGCGCCGGTCGCCAGCAGGTATTTGGCGATGTTCAACGGCAGGACTCGGCTGGCACGAAAGAGGGCACCGCTCGATGCGATCAAGCCCCGTTTGACCTCGGGCAGCGCGAATCGCGCATTCGAAGCTGCAATCACCATGTCGCATGCCATGGCAACTTCGAACCCGCCACCAAAGGCCACCCCTTCGATAGCGGCGATTAGCGGCTTGGTGCGGCGGCGGTCCACGACGCCGTAGATGCCGCCTCGTTCGGTCGGTGTGCCGCTGGTTGCCGCCATGTCGGTGCCAGCACAGAACATGTCGGGGCCGCCGGTCAAGATACCGACCCACAGGTCAGAGTCATCGTCGAGCCGGTTCAGCGCAGCATCGATGGCCTGGGTCATGGCGCCATCGATCGCATTTCGCTTAGTGTGTCGCACCATGGTGATCACCAGCGTGTGGTTCACGACTTCGGTGCGAACGCGTTCCTCGGTGGTTGGTTCATCAATAGCCATGCCTGAGTCTTGCTGATCCGAAGTTCCCAGCCGTAAACGCGGCGTGCAGACTCAGACGCCCAGAGCAGTTGCGACCGTCGACATGTCGACCCGGCCCGGCGCGCTGTAGATCATCTCGCCGTTGGCGTCGAACAAGACAACCCATGGCTGCGTCGTGACTCCATAGGTACGCCATGCCCGATAGCTGACGTCGTAGAGCATCGTCATGCCGGCTGGGCCTGTTTCGTTGCGCGACGCGAACTCAAGGGCGCCGTCGAGCGAGTCGCCGTTGGCGGTGGTACCTGCGCCCACACCGACGATGGAAACGCTGGGATGATCTCGTGCGAACTGCACGATCGAGGGAGCCTCGATTTGACAGGTCGTTCAATGCGGAGCCCAGAACCAGAGCATCGCGGGCCCACTTGGTGCCAGCTCGGCAATGTTCTGATTCTCGCCTGTGACCAGGTTGACCACGTCGAAGTCGCCAAGGTCGATCTGGCCACCACCACTGACCGCAGCCTGTGGTGGCGTGGCTGCCGATGTTGTAGCGGGTGCTGATTGGGTGCCCGCCTCGGCTGGTTGCGTGCCTTCTGCTGTTGATTGAGTATCGGTAGCTGCGACGGGCACTGGAGTAGGTGGCTCGGCGGTCGCTGCTTGCGGCGCGGTCGTTGACGCGGTCGTCGGCTCGGACGTCGGCAACGCCAACTCCACCGGTGCGGCACTCGGGAAAGGAGTTTGCTCGCCAGCAGGCTCGCTGGTCGGAAGTGCAGCCGCCGGCATCGCGGGGATCGCGGTCTGGCTCTGGCCGAGCACGTCGGCGCCGGTCTCGGGCGCTTGGCGCAGCACAGGGGGAACCGCCAGCGGCGGAGTCGTGACCATTGGTCCGCTCGCTACTTGCGACGAGTCAGTGCCCGACGAACAGCCTGTCGCCGCAAGAAGAACAACCGCTCCCACGGCGATTCGTCGGCGCATCTTCACGATCGCCACATTAGTGCTTCAGACGACGGTTCACCAGCGCGAAGACTGCGAAGGTGGTCGGATTTCTAGGAATCAGGTACGTTCTCGATGCGCAGCACGTTGCTCACGAGCGCCGAGTTCGAAGCACCGGAAACAATGGGCACCAGCTCACCCGGCACGAGCAGTCCTTGGTCTCGCAAATTCTTGAGCACCGACATGATTCGTTCGGTGCCCTGACCCTCGGCGGTCCCGAGAATCGGAAGCACGCCCCACGACAGCGCAAGCTGCCTTGCAACTCGTTCGGTTGGCGTTACTGCAAGAATTTTGGCCCGTGGCCGGAACCGAGAGATCGCCCTCGATGTAGCGCCGGTCCCGGTGACGGTGACGATATTCTGACTCTTCAACGCCGACGCGGCACGGTGAGCGGCCGTCCGCATCGCAAACGCAACCTTGCGCATATCGGTTTCACCATGCGCAAACGATGGCGTGGTTCGCTCCACCCGCTCGGACCAGGCCTCGTGTTCGAAGTTGGCATCGGCCTCGACCAGGATCTCCGACATGGTCTGCACCACCAGAACTGGGTCATGGCCGACTGCGGTTTCACCCGAGAGCATCACCGCCGAGGTGCCATCGAAGACTGCGTTGGCCACATCGGTGACTTCGGCCCGGGTGGGCTGTGCCATCTCGGTCATGGATTCGAGCATCTGGGTAGCGGTGATAACCGGTTTCCCTGCCGCAACCGCCGCAGCGATGATCTTCTTCTGCAGCGCAGGAAGCCCAGCCAGACTGCATTCGAGTCCGAGGTCACCGCGCGCCACCATCACGGCGTCGCTGTGCTCGAGGATCGAGTCGAGATTGTCGACCGCAGCCTGCGTTTCGATCTTGGCGACCAGCAGCGGACCGCGAGGGGCAGCTTCGCCACCCAGCGCCCGCATGTCTCGGCCAGTCTTGACGAACGACACGGCAACCATGTCAACGCCAGCCTCGTAGACCGCATCGAAGTACTTGATGTCTTCGGGGGTCGGCGAGGACTGACTGAGACGGCTCGACGGAATGTGCACACCGGGGCGACCTCGCATGGTGCCCCCGCGCTTGACCACCGCGGTTGCAACATCGGCGGCAACGTCGGTGACCACGAGTGACGCCGATCCATCACCCATGTGGAGCTGATCGCCGACCACGAGGTTGCGGGCGATGTCGTCGACGTTGACGTAGATCTCGGTCGAGGTACTGGTTTCTTCACCCGAGCGGATGGCAACCTGGGTGCCTGCCGTCAACTCGACGGGGTCGTCGCCGAACGCAGCCCGCACTTTGGGGCCAGCCAAGTCGACCAGAATTCCGACCGCGGTTTCCTGCTCGGCAATCACTGCCTGGATCGTCTTGACCCGCTCGACCACGCGCTCGACAGAGTCGTGGGCAGTGCCCACGCGAAACACGTTGACGCCAGCAGTGATAAGCCGAGCCAGTGTCTCGGGCGAATCTGACGCGGGGCCAATGGTGGCGACGATCTTGGTTTTGCGGTTCATGTGCTCGGGCCTCAGAGGTCGGGTGAATGGTTGCGGGTACAGAGAGTGCGGGTAGCGACGAAGCAGGCGGTTACGCGAAGAACACTCGGGCGGTGCGCCAAAGCTCGTCGCCTACAAGATTCAGTTTGCCTACAGAGTCGGCCAGCGGCACCGTGGTGATGCGGTTCGCGTGCAGTGCCACCATGTGTCCGAACTCGCCATTGTGCATGGCGTCGGTCGCAGCGACACCGAATCGCGAGCACAGCACCCGGTCGAATGCGGTCGGGGTACCACCTCGCTGCACATGGCCGAGCACCGTGACCCGAGTCTCGAAACCTGTTCGGGCCTCGATCTGGCCCGCAACGATCGTTCCGATGCCGCCCAGTCGTTGGTGGCCATAGCGATCGATCTCGGGCTCTGACATGTCGAGCGTTCCCTCAACCGGCTGCGCGCCTTCGGCGACCACAACGATTGATGCGAATTTGCCTTGGTCGTGGCGACGACTCAGCCGCTCGCATACCACATTGATGTCGAAGGGTTCTTCGGGAATCAGCGTGACGGTTGCGCCGCCCGCCAGACCAGCCCAAGTGGCAATATGGCCGACATGGCGCCCCATGACTTCGACGACCATCACGCGGTTGTGAGACTCTGCTGTCGTGTGCAGGCGGTCGATTGCGTCGGTTGCGATAGACACCGCCGTGTCGAATCCGAACGTGCGCTCGGTGCCATGAATATCGTTGTCGATGGTCTTGGGAATACCGACCACTTTGGCAACGCCATCGTCGTGAATGCTCGATGCGCACGCCAGCGTGCCCTCGCCACCAATGACGATCAGACCGTCGAGGTTGCGAGATGCCATGGACTCGCGCACGCGCTGGGGCCCATTGTCCATCATGTAGGGCGTGAGCCGAGACGTGCCGATGATCGTGCCGCCGCGTGGCAGCGTGCCTCGCAATCGCAGCACGTCGAGGGGTTCACCTTCGTTTTCGACTACACCCTGCCAGCCGTTGTAGAACCCAAAGACTTCGCCACCGAACCCGCGCAGCTCCTGCCGCACTACTGCCCGAATGACAGCATTGAGCCCGGGGCAGTCGCCACCGCCGGTCAGGACCCCGAGCCGCATAGGAGCGGCGCGGCTCGTCGATGTCGAAGAGGAGCTGTCGGTCACGACGATGCGTCGCCTACAAGTTCAGCGAGGTCGACAAGCCGACTTGAATAGCCCCACTCGTTGTCGTACCAACCAGCGATCTTGACGGTATCGCCCATGGCCATTGTCAGGCCAGAGTCAAAGGTGCACGAGGCGGAGGTTCCCACGATGTCAGAGGATACGAGCGGTTCATCGCTGTAGTCGAGAACCCGAGCGAGTGGACCGCTTGCCGCAGCTGCGGCGAACGCTGCGTTCACGTCGTCGGCGCTCACGTCGGCGCGCAAGGTGCCCACGAAGTCGGTGATCGAGCCGTTCGGGATGGGCACACGCATTGCCATGCCGTCGAGCTTGCCCGCGAGATGCGGCATGACCAGCCCTATTGCTCGCGCTGCGCCGGTCGAGGTCGGAACGACGTTGGCGGCTGCGGCACGCGCTCGCCGCAGGTCTTTGTGAGGACCGTCAACGATCGACTGGTCGCCGGTGTAGGCGTGGACGGTGGTGATGAAGCCCTTTTCAACGCCAAAGGCATCGTCGAGGACCTTGACCATCGGTGCCAGGCAGTTGGTGGTGCACGACGCATTCGAAATTACGGCATCGGTCCGCGGGTCGTAGTCCTGCTCGTTGACACCGATCACATAGGTGGCATCGCAGTCGCCTGACGGCGCCGAGATGATGACCCGTGGCGCTCCTGCACCCAAGTGTTTCGCCGCTCCCTCGCGGTCGGTGAAGAAGCCGGTCGACTCGATCACCACGTCGACCCCGAGATCGGCCCACGGGAGATTCGATGGATCACGGTCGCTGAACATCGAGATGCAGCGACCATCGACCAAAATGCCGTTGTCATCGTATTTGATCTCGAACGGAGCCCGGCCGTGCACGGTGTCGTACTTGAGCAGATGAGCCAGCGTTGCCACATCGCCAAGATCGTTGGCGGCCACGAGTTCGATTTGGTCGTTGCGGTGGGCAGCTCGGGCGAAGTTGCGGCCGATGCGGCCGAAGCCGTTGATTGCGACTCGAATAGTCATGGGGTGATCCTTCGTGGGGGTCGTGAACGGGGAGAGTTTCGGGGGCTGCTTAGAGCAGCGATTGGGCCAGCAGTGCGGCGCCGATGAGCCCGGCGTCGTTGCCCAAGGCCGCCGTAGCGACGAGTTCGTCATTGTTGCGGTGACTCACTGAGTAGCCGCCGAGATGTCGGGTGGCCGCGGTTGCAATACGAGGCGCAAGATGTTTGCGAGCGCCAACCCCGCCGCTGAACAGAATTTTGTCGGGAGCAAACGAATAAGCGAGTACCCGCACAAGTTGGCCCAGGTAGTCGGCCTCGAGGTTCCACACGTCGTCGCGCCCTTGCAGCTCAGACGGCGTGGCGCCCCACCGGGCTTGGATGGCGGGCCCGCTTGCGAGGCCCTCGAGGCAGTCGCCATGAAAGGGGCAGACGCCGTCGAAGTCATCTCGATCGACCCGGCGCACCGGTATGTGTCCGAGCTCTATGTGATCGCGGCCCCGAAAAGGTGCACCATCGACTAGGACGCCAGCACCGACTCCAGTGCCCACGGTGATATAGGCGATCGAGGAGTGACCGCGCCCGGCGCCAACTCGATGCTCGGCGACTGCGGCGGCCTCGACGTCGGTCTGAATCTCGGTTGGAACATCGAGGTCGGCGCTCAATTCGGCGAGCACACGAGTCCCCGCCCACCCAGGCTTGGGTGTAGCCGCAATCGAGCCGTAGGCATCGACATCTCGATCGACAACAAGCGGTCCAAACGATGCGATGCCGAGAGCAGCGACCGGGCTGCTGTTCGCAAAGAAGCTACGAACAGCTCCGAGGGTCTCGTCCGGTGTGGTGGTCGACACTCGCATCTGATCGATGATCGCAAGATCTTCGGCGACGAGGGCAGCCCGAACTTTGGTGCCACCGGCTTCGACCGCGCCAACGATGTGGCCGTTGTTTGCCTTGGGCAGGGTCACTCAATTCCTATCGGTGGTATCGGTCGAGAAGGGCAGACGCTGACAACGTTGTCAACGCAACATGGTTACGCAACATGGTTACGCAGCATGGCTAGGCAACATGGTCACACAGCAGGGTCGCGCAGCATGGTCAGAGGACAGCAAGGCGAAGATAGGCCGTCTTGACAACGTTGTCAAGACTCGATAGAAGTAGCAGGTGCGTAGCCCCCAACGACCCACAATGAAGAACGTCGCCATGCTGGCCGACGTGAGCTTCAAGACGGTTTCGCGAGTCGTCAACGGCGAACCCGGCGTGTCACGCCAACTCGAAGAGCGCGTAGTGGCCGCAATTGCCGAGCTGGGCTACGAACCTGACCACGGCGCCCGCAGCTTGCGCCAAACCGCCCGTCAGGCTGCGACCGTCGGCGTTGTTCACGCGGACATCACCAACCCGTTCATGGCGGCCGTGCACGCAGCATTCGAAGTGGTTGCCGCCAGCAACGATTGTCTGATCTTGAGCGGCACCTGCCTGGAACAGACCGAACGCCAAGCCGAACTCATCCGAGCGTTCACCCGGCGCCGGGTCGACGGGTTAGTTGTCGTTCCGGTTGGAGATCCGTTGGTCGCATCGCCGCTACTCACCAGAGAGGTCGAACGCGGCACACCGGTCGTTTTCGTCGACAGAGAGCCCGGCATACGCGCCGATGTGGTCATGAGTGACCACCGAGGTGGCGCCGAACTCGCAACGAGGCATCTGCTTCTTCACGGGCATCGAAAGATTGCGTTTCTCGGGTCCCGGGCCCATGTCCACTCGGTGATAGAGCGGCGCGCCGGATTCGAGAGTGTGATGGCCGAAGCCGGTGCAACACCGGCCGCACTCATCGGTGGTCTGCGCACGCCCGATGACTCAGCCAAAGCCGTGCATGATCTACTCGACCGTGCCCCCGCCGATCAACCGACCGCCATCTTTGCGGCACAAAACGGCCTCACCTTGGGCGCCGTTCGGGCGCTGCACACATTGGCCCGACACCGCAACATTGCATTGGTCGGATTCGATCACATCGACTCGGTCGACATCGTTGATCCCGGTATCACCACCGTGCCCCAAAATGCCGACGAGGTCGGCAGGCGGGTCGGTGAGCTGCTGTTTTCCCGCTTGCTCGACGGGCGGATCGAACCAGTTCGAGAAATCGTTCCGGTGACCTTGGTGCCTCGGGGTTCAGGCGAGATTCTGGCTCCCTGACCCGACCACTCGAGCTGCCGCGCCTTGGCCGGCTCGACGACCGAACACTGCTCCCGAGGTCAACCCGCTTCCGCCCGGGTACCCGCCGAAGAACACCCCACCAACGAGCTCACCGCAGGCGAACAACCCGGCTATTTCGGTGCCATCACCATCTAAGACAGCCCCACGCTCACTTACCCGCAGGCCGCCATAGGTAAAGGTGATCCCGCCAGTGACCGGGTACGCCCGAAACGGTGGAGAATCGAGAGCTTGGGCCCAGTTGGACCGCGGCGGCGTAACTCCCCTAGCAGCCTTTCCGTCCAGGATCGCCGGGTCGAAGCCGACACCGATGTCCACCGCAGCGTTGAACTCGTCGATCGTGGTGCGGGCCTGCATCTGGTCTACGCCTCCGAGTTGGCTTATCAGGCCGTCGAGGGTGTCGCTTTCGACGAACGAGGCGTCGTGGAAGCGGTACTCGCTGTACAACAGGTCACTGACCTTGGCATCGAAAAGCTGCCAGGCGAAGTGGCCCGGCTGTTCGAGCACAGCCCGACCGAACTGTGCGTAGGTGTAGTTGCGAAAGTTCATGCCTTCGTCGACAAACCGACGCCCACGGGCATTGATCATGATGCCGAGGAAGTAACAGATCTTGCGGTAGTGTTTGCGCTCGAGATGCGGCAGATCCAGGTTGCCGAAGTTGGGCATATCGCGGTCCATCGGTGTCGCATGACAGTTCTCGTAGACGCCATAGGCCTCGGCTCCCAACCCGTAGGCGAGGTCGAGACCGATCCCGGTGTTGTGGGGTGTGCCCCGCACCTTGGCCTGCTCCCATGCAGGCCCGAGATGCTCGACGCGCCGCGCCGCATTCGCTTCGAATCCGCCACAAGCGAGCACGACCGCACCGGCAAGGACCTGTTCGCCAGACTCGAGCACCACACCGCTCACCACGTGGTCGTCGACTACCAGATCCTGCACCCCGCTTCGGTATCTAATCTGGCCGCCAAGCGTCGCGAACACGTCGAGCTCTCTGTCAACGAGTCCGGGTCCCTCGCCTGCTGCTGCAAGTGTCAATCCGCCCCAGAAAACATGGCGGCCATCTTTGACGAATGATTGTCGGTCAAAGATGGGTTCGAAGCGCACACCATGCCCGGCCAGCCAGCGCATCGTCGCCAACGATTCGTCGACAAGAGTTCGCTGTTCACTCGAAAGCGCGCGACCTTCGTTGAAGCCCAAAAGGTCGGCGGCGAACTGATCGGTCGGGTAAGACCCAAAGTCGGTCGACGCGAGCCGCGGATCTTTGGGGTCGCGCAGCAGCGGCAAGAGATCATCGGCGCCGTGGTAGGCAAACCGCATTGCGCCTGCGGTGTACCTGCTGTTGCCACCCGCAAGTGCTTCGTCGGCCTTTTCGACGATGAGCACTGAAGCACCTGCAGCCAGCGCAGCGATGCCAGCGCAAAGTGCAGCGTTGCCGGATCCGACAACGATGATGTCACTACCCAAGAGCGACCAGCACGATCAGCACGGTGCCCACGACGATGAATGCCGCAGACAACAAGAACAGCCAGTTGTTGATCCACCAATTTTCGTCGGCATCGGGCTCGTCGTGGTCAATGTCGTCGTGCTGGAAACGGTCGTCGGCGACGGCTACGTTCTCGTCACTACCACCGGCTTGGGCTCCAGCGTCCCTCGTAACTTCAACAACCGGGGCCGTCGCGGCGTCAACCACCGGCTCGGCAGCAACTTCAACAACCGGGGCCGTCGCGGCGTCAACCACCGGCTCGGCAGCAACTTCAACAACCGGGTCCGTCGCGGCGTCAGCCACCTGCTCGGCAGCAACTTCAACAACCGGGTCCGTCGGGGCGTCAGCCACCTGCTTCGCTGCTGCCGCAGCAGGGTCGACAGTGGCGACGCTCGCAGGTTCGTTGAGGAGCGCCGAAAACGTTGCTGGCGCTGGCTTTGCAGCCGCAGCCACCGCAGCCGACGGCGTTTGCGGCGGTTCCGGAGAGAACTTCGACTTCTCCCTCTGGTCAGTCTCTGCGCTGGGCTTGGGCCGAGGCTTACCCTTCGCCTTGGACTTCGTTCCAGACTCCAGCCCACGCTTACCCTTCGCCTTGGACTTGGACTTCGTTCCAGACTCCAGCCCACGCTTACCCTTCGCCTTGGACTTGGACTTCGTTCCAGACTCCAGCCCACGCTTACCCTTCGCCTTGGACTTGGACTTCGTTCCAGACTCCAGCCCACGCTTACCCTTCGCCTTGGACTTGGACTTCGTTCCAGACTCCAGCCCAC
>ENA-ORXT01000846-ORXT01000846.1-marine-metagenome-genome-assembly--contig:-NODE-846-length-44746-cov-8.729365_pt1 | contig 44746 bp, 40 predicted proteins | sample MGYA00237868_ERZ511482 | MGnify/ENA metagenome assembly ERZ511482
ACATCTCGCGTGGATCGACCCGACTGTAGCGCGGTCTCTTTGACGATCTTGCCGTCGCGCAACGTTAGCACACGATCGGCTTGACTGGCCATGCGTAAATCATGGGTTGCCAGCAGCACGCCGTGATCGCCCGATTCGGCGAGGGTGCGCAGTTGGGCCATGATTTGGCGCGCGGTAGTGGTGTCGAGATTGGCGGTTGGCTCGTCCGCGAGGATCAGCGGTGGCTTGGTGGCTAGGGCGCGGGCGATTGCGACAAGTTGCTGCTGCCCACCAGAGAGTTCGGGCGGGAAACGTTCGGCAAATTCGGTCAAGTTGAGATCTGCAAGCAGTTGGCCCGAGCGCTGATGGGCGTCGAATGGTGGACGCATCATGAGCCGCAGGGGCAGCCCGACGTTCTCGCGCACGCTAAAGCCGGGGAAGAGGTTATAGGATTGGTAGATCACGCCCACGGCTTGGCTGCGGAGATCGGTCAACGCATCGTTGCTCAACGTGGATAGATCCTCGCCGAGCAGCGAGACGGTGCCTTCGTCGGCTTCTTCTAGCCCCGCTAATAAACTTAGGAGCGTGGTTTTGCCGCTGCCCGTTGGCCCAACCAGCGCCACCAGTTCACCAGCATTGATCGCGAGATCAACGCCGTCTAGTGCCAGGGTATCGCCAGCGGATGAGTTGTGGCGTTTGCGTAGGTTGGTTGCTTGCACTAAAGTTCTTTCATTTTTCATAATAATGCTCCATTGTTTACGATTAATTTCTCTTCTTTAATTACCTGTACCATCGCCCGCTTTGAGTCACGGGCAAAGCGTTTTTGAAATTGCCGAGTGAATGGATAGCCAAATTTTGCGATTAGTCTATTTGGCCGCGAAAAAGCCAGAATGTCGTACCAGACTGTGTCGTCGGTGTGATGATGTTCGACGCTAAAACGCTCTTCGCCCCGTTCGATGTGGGCAGGCAGCGTGCCGTAGCCAAAGCCAAAACGGGTCATCTCTGCGGCAGATTCGTCTAGCGTGTAGACAATGCGGCAGACGTTGACCGACCAGAATCCGAATGATTTTGCGATGACGCCAGCCAGCGTGCCGACCTCTATTTGCGCATTGGAATCAACGATTTGTACCCAGCCGAGGTCGAACATTTGCCACTGCCGAATTGCGGCTTTGGCTCGTTCGAAGCAGGCTTGGCCTTGACCCAATTGCACGCGATTGTGATCCAGTTTGTAGCCACGGATCGGCTGGTTGTGTGCGTTTTTGTCAGCGGTGTGGCCGACCATTTGATAGGTAAAGTCTGCATAGGTTTGGCTTGATAGCAGGGTGTTTATGCTATTCGCAGCAGGTTTGTGTAAATAGAAGTTCACTACGCCTGTGCCTCTTGCAAAAATTGTGTGCTGCCCGTCAACTGCTCGCCCACCCAGCGCCCCACCAATATGCAGATCAGCGAAGGCAGCCCGATCCAGAACCAGTACGAGTTGAGCCAATGCTCGCCTAAAACAATGTGTGGACGCAGCGCAGCCGCGTTGTGGAAAACAAGAATCGGCGCACTAAAGCAGAAGATCCCCCACCAGCGGGCCAATGTCTTGTTCGTCATGATTCCGGCCAGCAAGCCCGTCATTAGACCCGCCACGCTGCCCGTTAGCCATGCGATAAAGAGTGGCACGAGCATGAGCAGCGGCGTGATGAAGAATGCGCTCCAGCCGCTGCCGACCAAGCCGACAATGCTGATGGTCTGTTGGTTCCACACTTGGGCAAAGTAGCTGCTTGTGCTGGTCTGCAAGTAGAAGATCAGCGCGGCGACTATCATGTAGACGATGGCGAGACGGAGCGCGATCCGACCGCCGAGTTTCCAGCCGTTAAAGAGTGAGTTCATGTGATTTCTCCTTTAATCACCTAATCATGCCAAGAACAGATTGAAGCAATATTTATCAATCAAGTAAACAATGGTTAGGAACATCCAGCAGCAATATCCAAAGATAAAGCTAACAGTGATTTGAACCAGACTAAAGGCGATGTCATCAGCTGTATTGCTGCCAGCGAATAGGGGGAAAATAATAATCAATGCAGCTATCCAACCACTCAGAGCAACAATATATGGAGCTGCTTCAGAGGATAGAAACTCAACCCGCAGTTTTGTACAATTCATCAGGCTCTCCTTTTAGCCCCCAATCGACTCGCGGATCGAGCGACTGGTCAAACGCAATAACACTGGTAACGCACCAGCCCACGCCGACACAATCGCGGCCAGCAGATCGGCTATCACAATGCCGATGGCCCACAGCCAGCCACCATGCCCGCCCGCCACAGCCCAATTGATCAGCGCCATCAGGCTGCCGACGGTGCCACCAACCAGCGCCACAATACCGTACTCTAGCAGCACCAAGCGCCAAATGCGGCGCGTGCGTGCGCCCAACGCCATCAACATGCCAAACTCGCTGCGACGCTCCCATGCGGCTAGCTCGGCAATGGTCAACACAAGGCTCGCCGCGGCAACCAAGATCACTGCCGCAACCCACAGCGGAAAGGGAATACCTAGCGCCCGCGACAGTCCATCAAAAGGCTTGTCGTGCAGCCACGAAAGTGCCGCTGCCCCCACGCCATAGGATCCAGCCGTAAGAGCCAGCACCATGCCTGCCGTATGGTTTGCGTGCCGCGAAAGCCCCTGCACCGCCATCGTCCATAGCGGCATTGCGCCAGAAGTTGGCAACCGCCCAAAAAGCGCAGCAAAGATCCAGCCCAACCCGCCCAATAACGCACCAAGCCCAACCGACAGCCCCAGCAGCATCAGCGCACCGCGAGGTGGCAAAACGGGCAGCACCACCACCAACATCAGCACGCCCGTAAAAATCGCGCCCCACAGCGTGCGCGTATACTCTTGCCAGTTACTCAGCTGCTGTTCACGCTCGCGGGGGCGCAAGTGAGCCACAATGTTCGTTGCCGCAAAGCGCCCAGCCGTACCCATAAAGAGTAGCGCAGCCAAAACACCCGTAAATGCCCCAATCCACACAGGCGCACTTAGCAGTCGAAAAGATGGCAACAGGTGGAAGTAGGCAGACGCCGCGGGCCAGCTTATCCAACTCAAAATGGCCCCAAAGAGCACGCCGACCCCACTGCCAAGCAGGCCAGCCGCCAGCGCCTCGAGCAACATCAGTCCCATCAGCTCAGCTCGGCTCAACCCCATGCTCACAAAGAGAGCCAGTTCGTCCGCTCGCCGCCCGATGCTGGCAAGGTAGGCATTCGTCAACCCCAAACAGCCGATTAACAAGGTGACCATGCCCGTCCCCAGCAGCACGCCCGGCGCACCAATTGCCTCTAGCAGAAAAGAGGGAAGCAGCCACGCCAGCAGCGGATCTGCCGTCCCTTGTGTTGCACCAAGTGCTGCACCATCCATTGTGAGCTGATGAGCCAAGTTTCCCCACGCAATCAGTGCGGCTACACCGGGGGCCAGTCCAACCAAGGCAAGCACCATCAGACGCCATTCGCGCCGAGCCACCGTTTGCAAGTAGGCTGGTGCGATCCGCAAGAAACGGGCAAGCCGTAAAGCCATGCGGCTCATGATCCACCGCCTGCTACACCCGAGCCTGTTGTTGCTGAAGATGAGATCGCCAACTGCATTTCCACTCGGTCAAGCCAAGCCAAATCGGCCTCGGCGTGGAGGATCACGCCCTCGATGAGGACTGCCATCAAAGTATCGTTATCGGCCTCCACATCTAGCAGCGTGCGTTCAAGTTCGCGCAGATGTTGCAGAATCTCCTGCCGCTGCGCCCACAGCAGATCCACAACCGACTCATCCTGCCCCATCACGTTAATCAGCGTGGTCAGCTTCAGATAAAATTCATCCTTAAGCTGGCGATTTGTGCGGACAGGGGATGCCGCCCAGTCGCTTAGCTCTTTATGACCCGCCTCGGTCAAGCGGAAGTTTTTGCGGTCTGGCAAGTCGGTCTGTTCGATGCGCTCATCCAGCTCGATATGCCCCGCTTTTTCCAGCAAGCGCAGGTTGTTGTAAATTTGTGCTTGCTGTAGCGGCCAGAGCGATCCAAGCGCTTCGTCAAACCTTGTTTTTAGTTCGTAGCCGTGCAGCGGCTCTTCATCGAGCAATGCCAGCAGTGCGTGTTTGATACTCATAAGATGTGATTTATCAAGTATAAACCATGGTTAGTAACTGCGGTTAGTATATGTCCAATTGAATTTTTTGTCAAGAGGCAATTTTTCGGTGAAACCCCATAAATATTTGGCCTTGCAGAGAAATTATGTGAAGGTACACACAGTTAGATATAGCCCGCGTGCGGCGCTTTGACCAAACAATCTTGGGCATTTGGGACAAGTCTTGATCAACCCCTCGACCTTGCTCAGGAGAAGCTGCGACGCACACGAATTATGTCCATGCAGCTGCGCGTACCGTCCAATGCTCGATCCTCCTGCCTGAGGCGTATGGGCAATCACCAACCAATTTTGGAATTAGTGCATTTGAGAGTATTCCGTGGTTGGTAATATTTTTACCTCACCCTAGCCCTCTCCAAAAGAGAGGGAACTGATCTGTAGCACTCGAATCTTGCTGGAAATTGAGCTAGATTCCGGCTTCTCGTGACAGTCTCCTCTACAGCGAAGCGAATTGGAGAGGGCTAGGGTGAGGTCCAATATGGGCTACTCTTTAAAGCCCCGGCCAAGCCTCACCACACGTTAAGAATTTCATCACTTTGCCAGCGTTTGGTCGGCCCGTTATTCCACGTCATTAGCTTAAGCGGCGTAATCTCAATCACCTTCTGATAGTCGTTATCTGTAGAAATATCCCACTCATATTTGGCCAGCATCAACGGCTGGATCGCATCAGCCATTATTGTGGTTTCGATTGCCCAACCATCGATAATAATTACATTGCTCGGATCGGGGTGCGTAATTGTAACAGACGGATTATGGTCGACATTTTTCATCTTGATCGAAGTCGCCTGCGCCACCAAATAAATGCGACCACGATACCACACATGCCACATTGGTGCGCAATGCGCGCGCCCGTCTGTACGCACGGTCGCCAGCCACGAACAGTCGGATTCGGCAAAGCGCTTCACGTGGCCCGCCAGCAGCGGATCGACGGCGGATTGGTCTGGCACTATAATTTTAGCCGATGTATCAGGTACAGAAAATCGTTTAAACCAGTCGCCGTTATCGATGCGTGGTTTATTGGCAATAAGTGCTTTTGATGCCCAGTAGACCCACGCCTCGACCATACCGCTTTTGGTTTGCACCTCTACCAGTTGCCGCGTGTACAAGTGCGGGTGATCTTCAATGCGGTCTGTTATTGCTAATGCAGTTGCGTCAACTTCGAGCAAATCGCCATAGACATTTTGCTCTATCTGTGTCGCGATTAGTGCAGCAGAATCTACTTTGTCTACTTTGTCTACTTTGTCTACTTTGTCTACGGCTGGATAGGTGCCTATATTATAGAGTATCGCATTCGATAAAACCGCGGGTTCATGACGAAAAACTAGGTGGGCAATTTCTGAAAAAAATAGCGTATCTGCTACAGTCGTGTTGCTCTGCGGCGGGCGTAATGTGCCATAGACAAAAACATACGTTGTGGAGCCCTGTTTCATAGTTAGATCCCTAATTTTAGTCGCCATGTGATAGAAAAATGACAGATAAAGTGCATAAAATTCCATATATACTGAAAGCCAACACAATCTACCCAAAACTATTTGTGCAATTCAAATAGCAACAATCTAACGATAATTGTACAGCAGTAATCTGCTGTATCGAACGAGAAGAACTGTCTTAAACTTATAAATATAGGTATAAGCAGTACTGTTTTAGACAAGACTGTGCCACAAAGTATGTAGATGACTTTGCTGGACTATATAATATCTAACGCCATTTACACAGAATTTGGGACAATCTTTTTTAGACGATATTTTGAACAGCAATGATATGTTGAACAACAAGGTTAGTTATATGAATTACGTAAAAGATCAATTCCAACAAGCTACTATTTTTTTGCTGCCCGTGCGCCTGTTTATAGGGCTAGCATGGATGCGTGCTGGTTTAGAAAAGCTATTTGATCTGCAGTGGTATAGCGGCGATACAATGATACAGTTTTTTCAAGAGCAAATTCAGAGTGGTGCTGTTGTATTTCCATTTTATCGTTCGTTAATCCACTCAGTTTTTGAACCAAGTGCAGGCATACTCGCAGGCATTATACTCTTTGCCGAGCTATATGTTGGTATCGCTATCCTTTTTGGCTGCTTTACAAACTTAGCGTTGATTGGCGGCATTTTTATGAATCTAAATTTTTTATTAGCTGGCAGCGCAAATCCATCGATATTCTATATTGTTATTCAAGGCTTTCTATTATTTATGAACGGCGGCTCTGTCCTCAGCATAGATGGCGTTATTTCGCAGAAATTCCGTTCATGGTTTTTCATAGCACAAAAAGAGAGGCCAAAGCTGTTCCACTCCACAGAACCTCGAGTGCTGAGCTGTTTGGCAGCGGTAACGTTTGCGATAGCATTATGGAGTACATACTATATTCAAGATAGCTCTCTAGGAAAGCCGGATGATCCAGCATTATCAATAGTAATGCTTTGTTTAATGAGCGGTGTCCTTTTTGGCACGCTTGCCATTCAATCTTGGAGCAAAGACAAAGAGGACGCAGCTCTGTTACGATACCCAGAACAATCAGAGAATGTGCTGGTGAGTTCTATGCAAACTAGGTATAAACAACAAGCAGACATAGTTACAAGACCAGCCCCTGCCATTCCACAAATGTCTGTTAACGACTACGCAACGCTTCTTGTACCACATAATATGATCGATAAAGCTGTTCCGCAGTCTGCTGCTGCGGCTACTCCAAAAGCCGCAATGGCTGACAGTGCATATCGGAAGAATTTCTCTACACAATCTCACATACAGCATAAACAGCGTACAGAGTTAGACACCTTCAATGAAATGTCGACGCTACTTGTTCCATATAGCTTATCTAAAAATAGCTCGTCTAAGAAAGTTGATAAATATATGACCACTAAAATGGGTGAAATGGATGATACGGAACAAAATATCGGGGGGATTGAGCTACACAAAATCAGTATTCATATTTAGCAATAAGGAAACCTTACACAAAAGAATTCATTGTCGAAAATTGATTTTGCAGCACAACCCTTTATGTGGTTAGATCATAGGTGTAAACTTAAGCCGTTCAGTAAGCACGCCTCGTGCGGCTCTGTTCAGCAATGAACCCGCACGGGGCGTGCTCACTGGACTTGATTTAACAATGTTTGTTCTTAAATTTACACTTATGGCGGTTAGATATATAACGATATAAGTAATTTGTGCATAAATGAAGCATTCATAGTAGTTCAATAACGCCCTTCATTATGAGTTATTTTCGAAATGAGTTTAAAAAACCCACAATTCTTTTGGTTCCATTGCGTCTATTTATTGGGGCAATTCTTCTACAAGCAGGGTTTGACAAATTTTTCACTCCTGAATGGTTTGTAGGGACACCGCTAGCGCTATTTATACAAGAACAGATTCAAAATAAAGAAATAATTTTCCCTATCTATCAAACATTGATTGAATCTGTCGTTTTGCCAAATGTAGCACTATTTTCGGGATTCATCCTATTTGTAGAGATATACTGTGGCATAGCCATCTTACTCGGCTGTTTCACTAATCTCGCGTTAATTGTCACCATCTTCTTGAATCTCAATTTAATATTGACAGGCAACGCCAACCCCTCGACTATTTATATAGTATGCCAAGTCATATTATTAAGCATGAATAGTGGCGCTGTTTTAGGGTTTGACGCAGCTCTCTCGACAAAAATTTATGCTTGGTTTCTTGTGGCTCAAACCAGGGCCAGACGCGCAACTCTCCCTTTCAGCAGATTAACGTTTATCACATCGGCGGCCTGCTTTTTCTTGCTTGCACTGCTCAGCTTCTCTTATATACAGAACAGGGGTGCAAATCCGTTAGAAGATGCGGCTACATCATTCGCTCTCTTAAATATAATGGCGGGCGTCATGCTGATTGTTTTTGCATTTCACTCAAGCGAAAAAACTCACCAGCTACCGTTTATTAGTGCCCCTGCGCGTTTACTTGAAACGACCACTCAGCAAGAGCCAAAACGCCCAAACAAAAATAACTTTATACAAGATGAATCTCTATTGCCAACAAGTGAGCGAGCGGTACGCAAACATCTACAAACAGACCAAGTAAATATAACAGCGCAGAGTATAAATCAATTATCCACGCTGCTCGTGCCTCATCAAATAACCGACAGCGATAGCCACTCTGCTGACAATGTAGCAAGAGAGGAAGATACCAAGCAAGATAGAAAAGCAAAAAATGAAAAAACCAAAAACAGAAAAGCCAAAGATAAGAGCCAGGATAATAACTCAAATCCATTACACAAATTATATTTAGATTAATTTCAGGTGTAAATCAGGAGCTATTGCTATGCTAACCCAACCACCACTGTTGACAATTCGTCGTGGTTTTTCTCGTCCCGACAGAGCACAAGTAGAAAAGCTGCGTAATTCACCGACGAGCTTCGTTGTGGACTGTCTTGGCGGGCGTGGTGCGCTCGATTATACCATCAAACCCCTGTCGAAAAAGCTAACTCTTTGTACCTACATTGGCACTGCCCTTACCTGCTACGCTGGGCCAAACGATAATCTTGCCCTTTATGGTGCGCTCCATATTGCAGAAAAGGGTGATGTTATCGTTGCCGCAACCGATGCATACACAGGGGCAGCGATTACGGGAGACAACGTCTCGGGCATGATGCGGAATAAAGGTATAGCAGGATTAGTAACCGATGGTCTTGTACGCGATGCGGATGCGATTATCAACGATGTGCAGTTTCCAATTCACTGTGCGGGGGTATCACCGAACTCACCAGCTCGCACAGGGCCAGGAACCGTAGGCCAAGCAATTCAGATTGGCGGTGTCACAGTCAATGCAGGCGATGTAATTGTGGCAGATGCAGAAGGCGTGGTCGTCGTTCCGCTATCGATGTTGGCAGCAGTCATTCAACGAATTGATGATCTAAAAATCAAAGAAGCAGCTACGGCCAAACGCATTGCGACAGGTCTCACCATGATGGCAGAGATGGAAGAATTTTTGGCATCTGATCGAGTTCTATTTATATAATCTATATTAAGTCGTAAAAGATTAGGCTCTCGGGATCTCGTATGGTTAACATCGCCATCAATCATTTTGGATCCATCCTGTCGAATGCAATGCACTGCTCACCAGTAGGTTCTGGCGTGAATCACTCTCCGAACAGTACGTCACACTCTGCCAACCACACGAAATTCACTTAAACCAAAGAGTATTCTTTACAAATAGATTATGACAAACTCATCGATCCCGCAAGCTCTTCATGATGCGCTTTGGCGGATTTATCGACGCGTAGAACGTCCGGCAGCGTGGACAAATGAGGGAAACTTACCTTGGAACGATCCCGCTTTCTCTAAACGGATGTTAACAGAACATTTAGATGAGACCCACAGTGCCGCATCGCGGACCATGGCAGAACGCACGCAGCAGATCGACTGGCTTTGGAACAAACTTACTCTTGGGGTCAACGCGCATTTACTTGACATTACGTGTGGCCCAGGTCTTTATGCGACCGCATTGGCACAGAAAGGTTGTACGGTTACCGGGATCGACTTTGGGCCAGCAGCGATAGAGCACGCACAAAAACTGGCGCGCCATCAGGGCGTCAGTATGCGGTGCCATTTTCTAGAAGAAGATATCCGCAAGATGCTTTTGCCCAGCGCTAAGTATGATGCAGCCATCTTTCTCTATGGGCAATTAGCCGTTTTGCCGCGCGAGCAAGCAAAAATTGTGCTACAGAAGATAGCACGTTCGCTTAAAACAGGCAGTAAATTATGTATCGAGCTTCTTAATCCACAGCATGTTGATAAGAGTGATAGCAGTTGGTGGTTTACGGACGATACTGGCCTGTGGGGAGACAAACCTTTCCTGCATTTGGGTGAACGGTTTTGGGACGAAGGTGAGCGTTGCTCAACCGAGCGCTATACAATATTGCAGCTAGAGACTGGCCTTCAAAAGGTAATTCATTTGAGCGATCAAACGTATTCTACCGACGAGATAATTGTTCTTCTCAAAGAGGTTGGTTTCTCTAAAATTGACCTATACGCGCAGTGGGACACGCTTGCCCTATACGATGCAGAAGAGTGGAATGTTTTCGTTGCCACCAAATAGCTATTATTTTGTGACAAATTTATTATTTTCTGCAAGTTACCGAAGGAATCAGTCATGCCGCTTCGATAAAGGTAACAGAAGCGATTCTCATGCCAAATAAATATTTTTCGAAATTTGATTGACATGAAAATGGATAGAAGCAAAAATTTAGGACTAAGGTACCGTATACAACTCCTCGCAGTTATCATATACTAACCTCCATAAGTCTCTGCAATAATCCCAAAGATGTTAATACCTCGCTTTGATTACTAACACAGTATATAGTTGTTTGCTCATTCGTTTTTCGCAATACGATTGGTCGCAACCTTTTCAACATAGACACGTCCTGAATAGTAATTGCTAGTTCAATCATTATGAGTGAAAGCGCACGATAAAAGTGTGTAGAAACGATAGTGCTTGCAAAATTAACCCATTCGGACAACATCGTATTTGTTCATTTGAAAATTTTCAGAGCTAGAAAATAAGCCTATCAAACCATTTGGCCGCTACAATATTATTTATTTAGCGGATATAGAAGCCAGAGACTATGTTTCAACAACCAGAAATGGTTCTGGTGATGCTACTACTAGTCGTCGCACTGCTTATCTCCAATTACGAAGTGCGCGATCAAGAAGTCAGACGTAACGACTAGCATCTAAGAATCAATACACTGCTACACTTTTCAACAGCATACTATTGCTTTTTAGCTTAATGAGTTGAACCTTGATGAGTTAAGCAAAAAAGCATTAGGCTAAAAAGGTACATATACAAAGCTGTTTGAAATAGATAAATACAATACCTTGCGACCTTCATTTGTGATGGTTCATCAGGCATTTTAACACTCGATACTTCTGACAATGTTTTTGCGGTGTTTCTACAGCATGTAGCGATCTAGATCAACTGCGCAGAAGTTCTTAGCACGCTGGATATCACTCATGACCGGACGCAGATTTCTCACCACAACACTTGTCCTCATTTTTGCGCTATCTTTATTATCTGGTGCGCTGCAAGCAGATCATACTGCCAACCGTAACGCGGAATCGAGCATTACACGCTCCACGCTACATACTATTCACGATTACGTCGCACCAATCGACCGCAACGGCATTCACTTTGCAATTGAGGATAGTATACTCTATGCTGGCACACCTAGTCGATGGCGTCGAGTGAGCACCCCCCCGAATGTGTTAGTGAGTTCGATTGCAGTCGATTATCAAGATAATAATCGTACATCAACAATCTACATCGGTGCAGTCAACCAGCTAGCGCTCTATCATTCAGCAGATTTTGGTGAAAGTTGGGTTTATACACCGCTTGCCGACCAAGAGGCAGGAGGTGTCACCGAAATTACCCTCGACACAACCCAAAAAGTTCTTTATGTTGGAACCGATACGAGCGGGATTTATCGCCTACGCGATACTGGTTCGGCGCTGCGGATTAACAACCACGTACTAATTGATAGACCAATTATTGAGATCGAGACAGATCATTCAGGGGCAGGGATTGCCTATGCTCGTACTGAATGGCAACTTTACCGAGCGGATCAATATGGTATGCGCTGGTTTGCAATTAATGGTTTACCTAGCGCACCCACTGCGCTTGCAATAGCAGACACAACGCCAACAACAATTTATGTTGGTACAGTTGAGCAGGGCATCTTTAAAAGTACAAATGGGCGTGAATGGACGCCCCATAATTATGGTTTGAATTATGGGGTAGGAAATCGCTTGAAAGTTAATGCGCTGGCCGTTGATCAAACAGACCCAAATGTGCTTTATACATCTATAAGCCATCTCTTTGGTAGCCGCAATATGTGGGTACAGCCAGGGGGAACTTATATGACTATCGATGGCGCCACATGGGATACGATGCAAGCAGCAAATGGACAAGCACCAATTATTGACCTTTTCCCAGTGCATGGGGAATCAGGCATGGTTTTTGCACTTACAGACCAAAGCCCAGCCACGAAAAATAGGTTAACCAATGCGCAGCAAGCAGGGTCAATTCAACAAGTAATGGACGCTCAAAGCACGGGAAATCAAAGTACAGTAAATAGTCAAGCTGCCGTCGCTGAAGTATCTACTGTAGCAAATGGTTGGAACAGGCGTTTAATTAGTTGGGCAATAGCCGGATTGGCAGCATTCGCCTTACTCTTTGCCGCACTGTTTGATATCCGCAAACGTGTGTTTGTTACGTTTCCAAAGCCTGTAGTGGAGTAAATTATAAAAGCCTTACCGTTGCCAAAGCAGAATAGTAATAGCAAGATTAACACCAGAATTAACACCAACAGTAATATTGCCTATAAGCAAGACCTGTTTTGTTAGTCGCGTGGAGTGATTGAGCCTCTTTTTGCTCTCCCCGCCGTTTATATATACCGTTTATGTGTAATGTATAATGAGTATACTGAAAAAAGCCTCTTGTATGAGAGGCTTTTTTCTTGTTTTGCGTTAATCACTAGCTCTTTGCTGAATGGACCAAAACAATGTAAAATTTTACGATTAACGCCATATTTTTTTACAAAAGAGGGTATTACCTTAGTGAATGCAGCATCATTCCGTTTTGTATCAACACTTATAACACTTTTATTAATGGCCGCAATAGTCGGGGTCATTGCACTGGTCATTTCGGATGCAGCAGAATCTGGTTCGTCAGATGTAGAAACTATGCTAGCTGACGCTTCTTCTCCACAAAATTCTCAGTCAGAATCCAACATAGATAATCAGATAGACGCAACGTTAGCGCCTGATGAGCTATCGGGATCAACAAACGCCGATGATTTAGAGTCTTCTTTAGATGAATCTAAAAATTCAGCACATGATCGCCTCGAAGAAACACGCCAAGTAGAGACAGGTCAGTTCGAGTATCAGCCCATACAGGCATATGCGATTAGCGTATCGGGCACATCGGTAAACTTGACGGCTGCTGATGCAGTGGATGACACGGGGCCGGTCTTTGTACTAAACGGAACCACGCCACAGGCATTTGAGATTGAAAATGTCGGTTCAATTGAAGAGACATTTGAAGAGTTTCTTAACAATCTGGCACAGAGTATCGGATTTCGCTACCAACCTGCCCAGACATATAGTAGCGAAAAAATTAGTGGGTTGATCAGCGAAATCACGCACGATGGCGTCAATCCATATGCGGGTCGAATCTTTATGGCGCAGCCCAACGCAGATCGGCTCTTTATCATGGTCGGCATTTCGCCAGTAGACCGTTGGGCAGCCTCGGTTTCGGATGAATATAATGCTGTGCTCTCGTCGGTTTCTCTTCTTGATGTTGGTGGACAGACCGCAAGTGAAGAAAGCATTAGTAAAGAAAGTGCTATTGAAGAAAGCGGAAATGAGCGCCCAGCAGAATCCGTCGTGCAGACCGATTCTCCACAGCCAACAGCAGAAGTTGCACCATCCACAAATCCCACTTCGACACCGGCATCGTCCAACACTAATAATTCTACTGATAACAATTTCACTGCTAACAATTCCATTACCAACAGTAGTGAAACTGGCGCGAATGGGCAGGAGCCACTTGCACAGAACCAGTTCAATCAGCTTGCGCCCGTCCGCTCGCAATGGCAGATTTTTTCGAACACCAATTACGTCAACGATCTCGCCTTCTTCGACAACTTAATTTGGGCAGCAACGGATGGTGGCGTCGTGGCGTGGAATCCAGGTGGTGGGGCAGCGGCCAAGTTCACCACACAAAATGGGCTTGCGCTGAACGTTTCTACCAGCGCAGAAGCGTGTCCGCTACCCGGTCTCGGGCTGATTATCGGTACAGCACAAGGACTTCAGATCCTTAACTTGCAAGATGGTACGTGGATTACGCTAAATAGCAGCAATAGCCTAATGTCTTTTGATGATGTTGTGGCGCTTCATTGTGACCCGGTCAATCGCTTTCTTATAATTGGATACGAGCGCAATGGGTTGGACATTTACGATGCCGCCGCCAACACGTGGACAAGGGTAGACCAAAGCAGCGGCCTGACGACTAATCTTGTGGATAGACTAGCGGTGGTTGGCAATCGCAGTGAAATTTGGATAGCATCGAGCTTTGGGGTGAATGTGCTTGAAAATGTGCGCACGGCAAACAACCAGCGCAGTTCGTTTTTTAGCCCACAAAATAGCCCGCTAACCAGCAATCGCATCAACGACATTGCCGCTAGCACGGGAGACAATCCTGATGGAACCGTTTGGTTGATTGAGGATGATAAACTCTTTAAAGTAAAGGCGGGAGAGCAGAGTATTGTTGGGTCAACACAACGCGATTGGTGGGTATACAACGGCGAAAATGTGCGCGGCGGTCAATTTCCATCGGGCCGGCTTGTCAGCCTCGATGTAGCAGCAGATGGCACAGTCTGGATTGGATCCGAACAAGGCGAACTGTGCCGGTTTGATCCAATCGGTGAGCAGTGTAGCGAGTTTACCACGCAAGAAAGTGAGATAGATTCTGCCACAGGTGCCGGCTCCTTTGGCAGAATCCAGGTGACAGACGATGGTGGCGTCTATTTTACCACTGCGGGTAATGGCTTTGTGCGCTATCAAGATGGCGTGCAGGAACAGTTCATCCTATCCGATGAGTTGCTGAAAGGAAACCATATTCGCGCCATCGCGCAGGACAGTAATGGTATTGTGTGGATTGCCAGTGATTACGGGATTCAACAGATCGATTTGGATGATCTGGCGCGTGGTGAGGCGTTCACGAGCAATAGCGCAGATCGTTTCCGCCAGATCAATAGTAATTTACTGGGTGACGATTTGCTTGGTCAGGATATACAAACGCTTGCTTCAGATGGTAAACAAGGCATGTGGTTGGGCGCAAATGGCGCGGGATATTTTGATGGCAGCACGTGGCGGATCTACAAACAGTCGGACAAGGGGCTGATCGGCTCACCGGTACAGGCAATTACGGTCGATGCGTTGGGTCGCAGTTGGCTTGGGACACCCACGGGGCTGAGCATTCTGAATGATGACGAGTTTTATAATTTAACTCAGGCCGAGGGATTGCCCACGGAGAATATTCTGTCGCTTTTGGCCGATAATCGCGACAATCGCAACATTGTGTGGATTGGTACAAATGGCGGGGGGCTGCTACGCTTCGAGAATAATCAGCTACGCATCTTCAATCGCGAAAACGCAAACATGCCCAGTAATTCGATCACAGCGCTAGCAACGGAGGTCGATGGGACGCTGCTTGTGGGCACCACACGCGGCCTAGCCCGCTTTGGTGGCGAGCGCGCTAGCGAAGTTCGCTCGGTTGGCACAGGCCGCATCACGGCGATAGCAACTCATGCTAATACGCTTGCAGATGGCGCGGGCAATGGCAACACAGCCGAAGAAATTTCCGAGAACGAAATATGGGTTGGCACCGAGCAAGATGGCATCTTTTTCTATAATGGGTATGCATGGGAGCAACTTGCCGTTACGGATAGTCTACCGTCACGCGAAATCTCATCCATTCTTATTGATCGCTCCGGATCTGTTTGGATCGGCGGCGTAAGCGGCGGCATTGCCCGCTACACACCTTAACTAGATATATTTTTCAAGAAAAGTTCCGTACCACATTTCAAAGAGCAGAAATGAGACAGAATTTTTTTTAGAAAACTATAACTCATCGGTAGCGTAGGTAAGCGAAAATACAGTCAAGGGAAATTATCGTGTCTAAATCAGGTCGTATCCCATTTATTGTTCATGCCACACACGAAGCAGGTGTAAAGATCGGTGGCATTGGGGCCGTGCTGGATGGTCTGCTCGGAGCTGATGCGTATAATCAGCATGTCGAACGCACGATTGTTACGGGCCCCATGGAAGCGGGTGACAAGGCGCATATGGAGCGGCTGCTTGCCTCGCGTAATGGGTTAACGATTCGCTATGGCAGCTTGCAGGGCATTTTCGATGGTGTCTCGCGCGAGCAATTTGTTGCGTTTCAGAACATTGAGCAGCGCTTTAAGATTGCTATTCTTTACGGTACGCGCCGTTTTGGATCCTATGAGCACGAAGTATTGCTGATCGACGCGACTGCACCCGATCCACAGCCGATTGATACGTTCAAATATTTCGTCTGGGACAATTATGGTCTGGATAGCGGGCGCTACAATTATGATGCTGAGTATCGGCTGCACTTTGCTATTGCGCAACCGTTGCTTGCGGCGCTCAATGTGTTACAGCCAGAAGAGGTCGACAGCAAATTTATCATCGCGCACGAGTGGATGGGGATGCCGCTGGTCTTCGCTGCGCAGCTAATCGATGCATTTGAGTGGTACACGGTATTTTATGCACACGAGGTTGCAACTGTTCGTCGCTTGGTGGAAGAGCACCCGGGTCACGACACGCGTTTTTACAATGTGCTGCGTAAGGCGGGTGAATGGGGCCTAGATCTTGACGCGGTTTTTGGCAATCAAGATGATTTCTATAAACATGCGATTATCAAGCTAGCCACACGCTGCAACAATATTTTTGCTGTGGGCGATTTGGTTGTGGATGAATTACGCTTTTTGGGCCATGATTTTGCCCATACGAATATTAATCTTGTTTACAACGGTATTCCCAGCGCAAAGACGACGCTTAAAGAGAAGCTGGCTTCTAAGGCCAAGCTACAGCAGTATTGCCAAAATTTGTTGGGTTACTGGCCAGATTACGTCTTTACACACGTGACACGATTTGTGTCGTCAAAGGCGCTGTGGCGTGATCTGCCCGTATTGAATCATCTCGATGCCAAATTGAGCAAAAAGAACAAGCGAGCGGTTCTTTTTGTGTTGAGTACGAGTGCGCCTGCGGGTCGTCGATCCGAGTGGGTTGCGGCATGGGAAGAGCAGTACGGGTGGCCGGTTGGGCATCGGGGAGATAATGGCGATCTCATCGGCGACGAAGCACCATATTTCTTTCAGGATGTTTCGCCTTTTAATCAAGCGCATGAGCAGGGCACGCAGGTTGTGCTAGTCAATCAATTTGGGTGGGATCAAGAACGTTGCGGCCGCAGGATGTCCGCTGAGATGGAGTTTATTGATGTGCGGCGCGGCAGCGATTTGGAGTTTGGGCAAAGCACCTATGAGCCATTTGGGATTGCGCAGGTAGAGCCGCTTAGTCACGGTGCGCTCTGCTGTGTGAGCAGCGTTTGCGGATGCGTTGGTTTTGTTCAGCGCGCGGCAGCCGCTATCCCTCGATTTGCGGAGTCAATCTATCCAAATTTGGTGGTTGCAGACTACGTCAATATTCCCTATGATGGTTGGGTGACCAATCCACAAGTTGCGCTAGAGATGGACGCACAGACGCGCCAATGGATGGAAGAGATGAAGTCGGCTGAGGCTGCGCACCAGATCTTTGAGCGGCTGCCAAAGAGCGATACGGATCTGCGCAAGTTGCTCAAGGATGGTCAGGCGGTGGCGCAGAAGATGAGCTGGGATGTGGTTGTGGCGGAGTATTTGCTACCAGGGTTGGAAAGGGCGAAGAACAATTAAGTGATGAGAAATGTTAGCAATTGGTGACGAATAGCAAACTTTGCATGAAAATACCAACCCTATCGCAAACCCAACAATATCTAAACGAAGCCGAAGCCCGCAACCCCGGACCGTGGGTAGCCCACTCGATCAACGTTGCCAAAGCAGCCCAACAAATTGCGCAACGCATTCCCGATCTCGATCCAGAGAGCGCCTACATTCTAGGTTGTCTGCACGACATCGGACGACGAGAAGGGATCACGGCGATGCGTCATGTGCTAGATGGCTATACTTTTCTGGCCGACCAAGGCTATAAAGATGCAGCACAGATCGCGCTGACCCACTCCTTTCCATGCCAGACCCCCAAAGAAGGGTTTGGCAAATGGGATTGCTCGGATGAAGAATATGCGTTTGTCGAAAGATATTTGCAAACGGTCGAATACACAGCCTATGATCGGCTGCTACAATTGTGCGACGCTATTGCCCTGCCCGAAGGAATTTGCCTACTCGAAAAGCGTCTTGTCGATGTGGTATTGCGCCACGGCGTCCACGATTATGTGGTGCCAAAGTGGCAAAAGCTCATTGACATTCAACATCAGTTCGAAGAAGAAATCGGTTCATCCATCTACCATGTTTTGCCCGGCGTTATCGAAACCACATTTGGTCTATCTGTAGTAGAATTGACCCAGAAGATAAATAAGCTGAACGCAAATGAGTGATAATAATCGCTATCAACGGCAAACTATCTTCCCCGAACTTGGCAAAGATGGACAACAAAAATTGCTTGCTGCAACGGCAGTCATTGTCGGCTGCGGTGCGACAGGTACAGCGCTCGCTAATCTACTAACCCGAGCCGGTATTGGTCATTTGCGCATTATCGACCGAGATTTCATCGAGCTAAACAATCTGCAACGCCAAACGCTCTTCGACGAGGCTGACATTGCCGCCAATCTGCCCAAAGCCGAAGCCGCTGCCCGGAAGCTGCGTCTCATCAACAGCGAAATCGAAATCGAAGCCATCGTCGCCGACGTCAATCCCGGCAACGTACTCGGATATCTGCGAGACGCGACCGTTGTTCTCGACGGCACGGACAATTTCAGCACGCGTTACCTGCTCAACGATGCCTGTATCCAGCTCTCAAAGCCGTGGATCTACACTGGCGTGATCGCCTCGTATGGCATGAGCGCAACCTTCGTCCCCGATGGCGCAGCCGAAATGCTGCCTCACTTTGAAAACGAACCACGCGCCACAACAGGCTGTCTACGCTGCGTCTTGGGCGAAATGCCCGCCCCTGGCACCACCGCAACTTGCGATACAGCAGGCGTAATTGGCCCAGCCGTCGCCATGATCACTGCGCTGCCCGCAGTCGAAGCCATCAAACTTATCACCGGGCGCGGCACGCTCAACAATGGCCTCATTCACATGGATCTATGGACCCACGAATACGAACAGTTTCGCTCAGCACCACGCCGCACAGACTGCATCACCTGTGAGCAACACAATTTCGAATTTCTAAACGCCAAAGCGGGAACGGCCACCGCTAGTTTATGCGGACGCAATGCAGTGCAAGTTGCAATGCTAGGCCAACAGCGGTTGAATCTGGCAGCGATAGCGGCTCAACTAACCAACATTGCAAGCGAACAAAAACAGAATGAATTTATGATCAAGGCCAAAATAGATGAGTACGAATTCACTATTTTTCCAGACAATCGCGCCATTATAAAAGGCACAGACGATCCAGATATAGCCAAGAGCCTTTATGCGCGCTACATCGGAAGCTAATATCATTTGAAGAGCATCTCAGATAGTTCATTCTAAAATCCAACCATCCCAAATATTTAGCAACAAAAGAGAAACCGGTGTCTATAAAAAACAAATTGTCAGCTAAAAAAAAATCTGAGTCGAAATCCTCTATTAATTCAACCGCAGAGAGCGGCGATATTGAAGCAATCATTGGTGGCTATCATGGCGCGCCACGCAATGTATTGGGGCCACACCTTGTCCAAATAAAAGGGAAGAGCCTGCTTGCGATTCGCACCTTTCGTCCGCTGGATGCCGAAGTCTATATAGTAGATATCGCAACGGATAAGAAGTATTCCATGCAGCGGATTCATCAAGTGGGCTTTTTCGAAGTGCAGATTCCTGAACAAGATGCCACATTTGCGTATCGGCTACAGGTAATCGACAACGCAGGCAACAGCTATGATATTGAGGATCCCTATCGTTTTCCACCCCTCCTTACCGATTATGACATTCACTTACATGGTCAGGGCACCTATTACAAGAGCTATGAAAAGCTTGGCGCGCGCGTTCGAACCATTAAAAATGACGACGCAACACAAGCGGTAGATGGCGTCAATTTCGCTGTGTGGGCACCCAATGCAACAAGAGTAAGTATCATTGGCTCATTCAATGGTTGGGACAATCGCACCCATTCGCTCCATCGTCATGCGGACAGTGGACTATGGGAGATATTTATTCCCCATTTGCCGATTGGCACAGAATATAAGCTCTCAATTAAGTCACAACGGCTAGCGTACGAAGTTGACAAAACGGATCCATTCGGTCTTTATGCAGAAATGCGTCCGGCAACGGCCTCACGCGTTTGGGATATCAGCACATATGAGTGGAGCGACCAGGAATGGATGGCACAACGCGGCCAAAAACAGGCGCTCGATCAGCCAATCAATATATATGAACTGCACCTCGGCAGTTGGAAACGTGTCCCCGAAGATAATGGGTTTCTCTCCTACAGGGACCTTGCACAACAAGTCGTTGAATACTGCACATACATGGAGTATACTCATATAGAGTTAATGCCCATCAACGAATATCCATTTGATGGCTCGTGGGGCTATCAGGTGATCGGCTACTTTGCGCCAACCAGTCGCTATGGTACGCCCGATGACTTTATGTACTTTATTGATAAGTGTCACGAACATAATATCGGCGTTATATTAGATTGGGTACCGGCACACTTTCCTAAAGACGCCCATGGACTAGCCTTTTTCGACGGCACACATCTATTCGAACACAAAGACGCACGCCAAGGTGAACATCGCGAATGGGGCACAAAGATCTTCAACTATGATCGCAACGAAGTTCGCAACTTCTTAATCAGTAGTGCGCTCTTCTGGATTGAAAAATATCACATCGATGGTTTACGTGTCGACGCCGTTGCATCTATGCTCTATCTCGATTATGCGCGCGAGTCTGGCGACTGGCTTCCAAATCAATACGGTGGCCGCGAGAATATCGGCGCAATCAAATTCATTCGCGAATTTAACGAACAGACACATGCCGCAGCGCCCAGCGTATTAACCATTGCCGAAGAAAGCACATCGTGGCCAATGGTTACAAAACCGACTTATTCCGGTGGGTTGGGCTTTGATCTAAAATGGAACATGGGTTGGATGCACGATATGCTCGACTACATGAGCGTGGACCCGCTATACCGCCGCTACCACCATAACCAGATCAGCTTTAGCATGATGTACGCCTTCTCAGAAAATTTCGTATTGCCATTTAGCCATGACGAAGTTGTGCATCTAAAACGCTCAATGCTAGACAAAATGCCCGGCGATCTGTGGCAAAAATTCGCCAACTTGCGGGCACTTTACGCCTACATGTTTTCTCACCCAGGAAAAAAGTTAAACTTTATGGGTGGCGAGTTTGGTCAATGGCGCGAATGGAACGAGGAGACAAGTTTAGATTGGCATCTGCTCGACGAAGCAACGCACCAGCAGCTACAAACTTTTGTACGTGATCTGAACCATCTCTACAGAAACGAACCAGCACTCTACGAAGTGGACAATAGTTGGGAAGGCTTCAACTGGATAGACATCAACGACGCAGACAATTCAGTCATCAGCCTGCAGCGCACAGCTGCAAACCCCGATGATTTTCTAATAATTGTCTGTAATTTTACACCTGTCCCACATATAGGCTACCGCGTTGGCGTGCCACGATTAGGTCGCTATCGAGAAGCACTCAACAGCGACTGGCCTCAATATGGCGGCAGTGCAATCGAAACGGGTAGCGAAATTCACGCCGAAGCCTATGCGTGGCAAAGCTGTTCAAATTCAGTCTTGGTCAACCTACCACCGCTAGGCGTGACAATCCTAAAACCGCATTAGTTCGACCTTTAGAAAGCAGATATAACGCCATGTCGTCCGACACAAATACATCTACTTTTCAGCCACCAAATGAGGCAGAATATATGCTCGTAATTGAGGATAACATAGACCTCAATCTTGCCATCTGCGAAATCTTAACCGCATACGGATACCAAGTAAAGTCAGCCCGCAATGGCTTGGAAGCCTTCAATTTGATGGAGCAACGAGCCCCCACTATTATCCTATGCGATATCATGATGCCCGAAATGGATGGCTATGCACTCCTGCAACGCACGCGTGCAACGCCGCAACTATGTACAGTGCCATTTATCTTTCTCACAGCGCGTTCATCAAACGTAGATCAACGCAGAGCGCGCCATATCGGTATCGAAGACTACCTCATTAAACCAATCGCCGAAGAAGATCTCGTCCTGGCCATTCGCAATGCGTTGCGTCGTCGCCAGCACATGAAAGACGAAATCGAAAGCCAGCAAGAACTGTTGCGCAACCAAATCGTCGGCGCGCTTCAACACGAATTTAGAACCCCACTCACCTTTGTTTTAGGCTATGCAGAATATCTGCAAGATATCACAGATGAAGATATTGAGGTAGAGGAATTAAGAACCGCAACCGCAGGAATTTTAGAGGGGGGCTACCGGCTCCAAAAGCTTGTCGAGAGCTTCTTGCTACTAGCCGAAGTCCAAAATCGCAGCATGAAAGAAGAGCGGACAGATATAGTCCGAGCAGGAACCGTTATACGAGAGGCGGTCTACGATCTACGCACCTACGCCCAAGAAGTTGGGCTCGAACTCGAAATTAGCGATGAGAACGAAGAGCTTATCCTTCTTGGAGAGCAAGACCTAATAGTCGATTCCGTCAAAAGATTGATCGATAACGCAATCCGCTACCGCCGTCCCGAATCCACCAAAATATCTATTCTCATCGATAAAGTCGAAAACCGCTATATCGGATTCTCTATCAGCGATGAAGGTATCGGCATTCCGGAGAACATCATTCATACACTTCTACGCCCGTTCGAACAGGGCGACCGCACAGACCGCACAGAGCCAGGCGCAGGCTTAAGCCTTGCCGTCATTCATCATATCGCGCACCTGCACGGTGGTACTCTCGAAGTAAATAGCATACAAGGAGCCGGCAGCACCTTCATACTCTGGCTCCCATGCTCCGAGGCTCCTCCCACAAACTCAGAATAAAGGCTTACGGACCGCAAAAATCTAGGCCCACCTACTTCATCCGTTCCTCATTTTGGGCCAACCCTTGTCGCAATAACGCGCTTGGCACCTGCGGCCAACAGAGCGCTCTGCACCGTATCTTGACACACAGCATCAACCAACGCAATCACATTGCCGCCACGTCCGCCACCGCTCAGCTTTGCCCCAAATGCCCCAGCCTCCAAAGCCGCATCAATCAATCTATCCAGCAATGGCGAGCTAACCCCTAATGTAGAAAGCAGCTGCTGATTCTGAGTAAAGAGAGCGCCCAATTTTGGCAACGCGCCATTCACAGTTGGGGCCTCAATCATTACACGCGCCAGCCGCACGATGTCGCCGATCTGCTCAAACCACGCACCCAACCGCTCAGGTTCGGCTTGCCACGCGCGTCGTACGTCGCCCACCGTTTCGCGCGTTGGCCCAGGAACGCCGCTATCGGCAATCAACAACGTAAATGCAAGCTGCGGCACAAAGGGGACTGGCTCGGTCCCCTTCACAAACCACACCGGCGCGCCGTACGCAATCACGCTATTATCGATCCCGCTCGGCGTACCGTGATGCAACATCTCCGTCTCGTAGACCAGCTTACTCACTCTCGCATCCGGCAACATCACCCCCGCGTGCGCACACACCCCGCGGACTAGCGCCGCACTGACCGCAGCTCCGCTCCCCAGCCCCCCGGCAATCGGAACTGTACTATGCACATCCACGCGCCAATTTGGTGGCGATTCAATCTCCAACTCAGCAAACGCTAGGCGCGCCGCAACCGCCAACGGATTATCCACAGGCGCATCCGACAAGCAAATCATTTGATCAATATCGTGGGCAATAATTATGCAGCCAGACTTATCTGTACAGGGGGAATCTTTACTTAGAGAATCTACATTTGGGAAATCTGCATTGGGGGAACGATCAGAAACAGTAACTGTGGCGCTCACATCCCACACCGGTATGGCCAACGCGGGCTGACCATAGACGACAGCATGTTCGCCACATAAAATTATCTTGCCTGGGGCAGACGCTTCAGTCATAAAAATTACGACCGCAGCGCGTCGATCATCACATCCGGCAAATCCGTCATGATCACATCCACACCCAACTGCGCCAGTCGACGCGCATCCGCAACTTCATTCACTGTCCACGTATTCACCGCATACCCCTCCTGAGCCGCCCATGCCAACAGCGCATCATCAACCAGCGCATAGTGTGGGTGCAGCGCCTGCGGATTAATAATCCAGCTCATCCACGCCTCGCGCAAATGGGGCGGTAGAGGTTCATAGTAGAGTAACCCAATCTGAATCTCGGCCATCATATAGCGCATTTTGATCAGCGATGTCGGATTAAAGCTCGAAACAATCACCTGCTCATGCAGATTGCGACGGGTGAGAAGGTCCACAAGGGGTTCCACTTCTGCGCCGCCTTCAGGATTGTTGCTCTTAATCTCAATATTCACAATGCAACGATCTTGCAGCAGATCCATTACCTCGTCCAAAGTTGGGATCGCAACACCCGCATAGTCAGCCGAAAAATGGCTGCCCGCATCAAGCTTCATCAACTCAGCCGCGCGCTGCTCGCGCACCAGTCCCGTTCCATCGGTCAAATCATCCAAGTGGAAATCATGGATCACCATCAACTGCCCATCAGCGCTGCACTGCACATCCAGCTCCACGCCATCCACGCCCATCTCCAGCGCCTTCTCAAAAGCGGGCATTGTATTCTCGGGAGCGGCCCGCCGTGCGCCGCGGTGCGCATAAATTTTAGCATTCATAGTCGCAATCACCCCCCAAACAGACGGCTTAACAGTCCTTTTTTCTTCGGCGGCGCAGGCGGAGTTGGTGGTGGCACATAAACAAACTCATCCTCTTCCTCATCAAGCCCCAAGATGCTCTTTAACTCATCCGTCATCGAATCAGGCGTCCACACAGGTTCCCAAACAATCGTCACATCCACTTCGGGCGCGCCATACTTCTTCAACGTATTCTGCACATCTTCAATAATCTGCGGCCCCATCGGGCAATGTGGCGTCGTCAATGTCATCGTCACATCCACCGAATTATCCTCACGCACATCACAGCCATAAACGAGCCCTAAATCCACAATATTCTGAAAAATCTCTGGGTCAATCACTTCTTTTAAATGATCAAAACAACTTTCTGATGTCAACATAGTTTTTAGTTAATCCAAGAATTTGGTATTGGTAAAAAATCGTGGTGCGTGGTGCGTGAACTAACTCAGGCTGCGGCCGTTGTACAGGGGCCCTATCGGTCGGATAACATAATGCAACGTTTAGCCTAAAATTCGGGTTTATGCGAGCCGTTTGATTGAGCGGAGGTAGCAGCTAAGGGTACATGCAGTTGGGCAAGTTGCATGGGCATAACTCGCGTGCGTTGCACTGGTTTGCAATTTCACGGACGCTCGGCTCAAGCCTTGGTCAAAGCGACGCGCGCGGGTTGTGGTTGTATCCAGCTGCGTATACCTTCCGATGCTCTCTCCGCTTATCGGTAATCAACGGCTATACTATCTAACCGTTCCGCTCCCAGCAACACAACAATAATCTGGGCTAGTTCACGTATCACGCACGCGCCCCTCAGCCTCCGCCTTTCTTTTCAGCCTTCGCCTTTTCTTACTACATCTCACTCCGCCCAGAAAGTGCACGACCAAGCGTCACCTCATCCGCATATTCTAGATCAGCGCCCATCGGCAATCCGCGCGCCAGCCGCGTCACCCGAATTCCCAGCGGCTTGAGCAAGCGCGAAATATACATCGCCGTCGCTTCTCCCTCTACATTTGGATTCGTTGCCAACACAATCTCGCGGATCGGCTGCGTCTGCACCGCGGCCAAAATGCGCTGCGCATCGCTCACCTCTTCGGCATCCTCGGGCGCACCGCCATCCTCAAATTCACTCTCTGCCGCTTTCCCAGCATTGTCCCCCTGCTGAATCCGCCGCAAAAGCTCATTCACCTTCAAATCATCGGGACCAACACCATCCGCCGGAGAAATTGCACCATGCAGCACATGATACAAGCCATTAAATTCACGCGTTCGTTCAAGCGCCTGCACATCCAGCGGCTCTTCTACCACGCAAATCAGCGACCGTTCCCGCTGCGCGTCTGCACAGACCCCACACGGATTGCGATCCGCAATATTGTAGCAGACCGCGCAAAAAAGCGTCTTCTCCTTAAGCTCCTCTAACGCCTTCGCCAAATCGAGCGCAATTGCACTATCGCTGCGCAAGAGGAAATAAGCCAAGCGACTAGCCGACTTCGGGCCAATCCCCGGCAGACGGCTAAATGCATCAATCACCTTTGTGACCGGCTCAGCAAGCATCTGCTGCATAATCTACAAACCCAACCCTGGCGGCAGACCCATCCCACTAGTCAAGCCCCCCATGCGATCTTCCGACAGCGCATTCGCCTTTTGCAGCGCCTCAGCTATTGCGGCCATTACCAGATCTTCCAACATCTCCACATCATCCGGGTCCACAGCCTCGGGCTTGATCTTAATAGACTTAATTTGCTGATCACCAGTCGCCACCACAGTAACCATACCGCCGCCCGAGGTACCAGTTACCTCTTCATCGCCCAATGCTTCCTGCGTTTTTTCCATCTCCTCTTGTAGCTTTTGCATCTGGCTCATTAGGTTGCCCATACCGCCGCCACCCATGCCACCCATACCGGGCAAACCGCCACCTAATCCACCACGTTTGCCACCACCGCGTGCATTCTTCTTTTTCTTTGCCATAAAATTATTCTCCGTATCTATTTATACTCTTATTCAACAACTTCAGCGCCTAACTCATTCACCGCATACTCCACCAGCGGATCCGGTCCTTCATCGCTAACATCCTGCGTGATTGCCCGTTCGCTGCTAGACAAGCGAGCCTTATCACCAACCTGGCATTCCAGCAGCATTTTGCGTCCCAAAAATTCAGAAAGCAGCGCCGCCACCTGATCACGCGTTTCGGGCGCATCGATCATATCACGCGAAAATGAATTGTTGCCAAAGGCCAGCACAACCGACGTCTCGCCCACCACAATATCTCGAACCGAATTTAGCCCACCTCGAACTTTAATTCCGAGCTGTTCGCGCACAGTGCCCAAAAAAGTCTTCCATTGCGACTGCAACTTCTTAATCGCAGCTTCGTCCAGCGGCGGCAATTCATCCTCGCTCTCATCATTAGCCGCGTCATTCGCTCCGTTATTAGCAGACGATTGAATCGTCTCTTTCTTTGGAGAAATCGACGCAACATTCTGGGCAGGTGAAGGTGCAGCCACAGCGGGGGTCGCGCTCTCTGTCGCGGCCGCTGATGCGGGAGCGTTTGCCACGGCAGCAGCTACAGCCACGGGTTGGACCAGCGCGCTCGGGGCCGTTACAGATGCGCCCTGCATCGACTCGATCAGCGCCATCTCTAATGGCAGTTGCGGTTGATAGCCCCCTTTCAGATCCGCAATCGCCTCGCTAAAGCGCTTAATCGCAAAGATAGTCGTCGCCTGCGGAATTTGCTTAGCCTGTGCCTGCATCTGTGCGATAACGTCTTTCGGCAAATCATTCAAAAGTGCAGCATTTTGCGTCATCTGCAAAACCAGCACTCCGCGCAGCTGCTCGATAACCTGATGACAAAATTCAACCAGGCTCGACCCGTCCGACAAAAGCTGCTGGATCAGCGTGAGACCGGCCCCAACATCCTTAATAGCCAGCGCATCGACCAGCGCCGAAACGGTCTCTGCATTCACCGCGCCAAGTACCTGCTGCACCTGTTCGAGCGAAACAGTCTCCGTACCATAGCTCAACATCTGATCAAGCAAACTAACCGCATCGCGCATACAGCCCTGCGCACTACGCGCAATGGCCGTCAGCGCATCTTCATCTGCCATAAACTTTTCAGCTTTGGTGATAGTCTGCAAATGGCCAACAATCTCTGGCACGGGAATCCGGCGGAAATCAAAACGTTGACAGCGGCTCAGTACCGTAGCTGGAATTTTGTGCGGCTCCGTTGTTGCAAGCACAAATCGCGCGTGTGGTGGCGGCTCTTCCAATGTTTTAAGCAAAGCATTAAACGCGCTGTTGCTCAACATGTGAACTTCGTCGATAATATAGATCTTATAGCGCCCTTCGCTTGGTCGAAAGCTAACCTTATCGCGCAATTCACGAATGTCCTCCACACCATTGTTGCTCGCCGCATCGATCTCAATCAGATCAAGCATCCGCCCTTCGTTAATCGCAATGCACGTAGCGCACACGTTGCAGGGGCGCAGCGCTTTTTCCGCTTCGCAATTAATCGCCTTGGCTAAAATGCGCGCGCTGCTTGTCTTCCCCGTTCCACGCGGGCCAGAAAAGAGATAGGCGTGCGCAACACGATCCTCATTCAATGCATTGCGCAATGTTTGAGTAACGTGCTCTTGACCGATCACTTCTTCAAATGTTTGGCTACGCCATTTACGATAGAGTGCTTGAGACATAAGTATATAAAGTGTATCATATGCTATAATCAGCGGCACGTTTTAAGCACACTGACATTGGAATCACCCACCCGTAATCGAGAGAATACCCCAAAGCAGCAATGAGCGAAAAAATAATTAATTCATTTCAACAGCGCAGGCAACTCAACGAAGCGTTTGCCAATATTGCAAACACCGAAACACAAGCCGAGTTGCTCGAAGCAGTCCGCCAGATCACACGCGAGTATCCAGTTGATCTGATTATCAGTACATTAATGAAATATCTGGATACGAAGAACAGCCAAATGCGCGGCGGATTGGGTCATTTATCGGCCCTGCTGCCACCAGAGCAGATCGTTGCCGCGCTGCGCAGTACGGTGGCAAATCGAAATTTGTCAACCCAACTGCGTCTCAACTGCGTCTCAATTTTAGAGCGTTTCCTAAGCGAAACGGTCTCTCCGGCGCTACTCGGCGATCTGCAAGACACCGACGAAATAGCGTTTCAGAGCCTCTGCGAAGCGATAGAAGAGGGTCACCAAAATCGTTACATCCTGCTTGAATATGTAACGCAGATGCGCGATGAAGAAGAAGCCGTCGCCGAAATCGTCCTGAGCCAAATCGAGCGCTTACCCCAAATCGATCAGATAGAGATGCTGCGTCTAATTGCCCAAGATGACCGTGCAGCAGTGGCCCGCATGGCGCTAAAGCAGTTAACCCGCTTGAGTTACGAAGATGCAGGTGATGGCCTATTAAAGGCGCTGCATACGCTCCAGTTTACATTACCAGAGCCGCTAGCGCAGGAAGCAACACGGGCGTTGCGCAAACTTAAGTTCACCGGCAACACCTATCAACCACCAACCACGGACGGCTGGCGAGCATTACTTAGCCCAGCCGAGGCCAGCGGCAATCAGCTTATTTGGCTGCTCCACAGTCCAAAGGGCAAACCAGACAACAGCATCTATCTCTCCATCGTCATTAACATAGAGTTAGGCATTTTGCAGGTCTACGGAAATGAGCATGTGGAATCCTCTTCGTTGCCGCCATCAAAGCCGATTGGCGAGTTGATCAGCATGGCGTCAGATGGAGAAGTTCCTTTGGTCTACCTCGAAGTTCCATTTGATTATGCAAGGTGGCTAATCCAACAGGCGCTGCTCGTTCACTGGGAAGAGAGAGCGGTGCAGAATTTGTTTGGAGAATATATGCTCTACAATGATCTGATTTGGCAATTCGACGCACCACAAGTGGATGAAGGGCTCAAGTCGTATTTTCAAACGCCTGCGGCCAAACTAGATATTACGCAGCAAGAAATTAACGCCGCAGCAGAAAAACTTCTGACAAATCCTGCTATGGCCAGTTGGTTAATTCAACAGCAGATGGTTCTACAAGCTATCCGCAAACACCTTACGCTCAACCCAGAGGACGATGTGATCGAGATCGCCGCCAACGTTTTGGCAGATCTCGTGCAGTGGCCAGACTATCAAATTCTGATCAATGGGCTGCATAACGGGCTCAAGCTGCAAGGGCCATGGTTAGAAATCGCCGGAAATCAAGATGCAGCCGCCCAGGCTAAGCTGATTATTCAAAGCTTTGACCACGTGCCACCACACCGCAATCCATTTATGATGCAATTATTTAGTCACGGTTTAACGGGATTGATGTGAGGTGAGGAGAGAAAAAGCGGTAAAAGGTGAGAAAGCGAGTTACAGATTTATTTGGAAAGCGAACTCTTTCATCTTCGCGTATTTCTCAACCCACTGCCGCTGCTCTTCGGTGTCAGGTACAGAACAGCCTCGCGCTGCTTCAACAGCTTGAAACGCCTCATTTATGGAATACCCGTTTTCTACTAAAATTGCCGCACTGATAAAACCGGCTCGACCAACGCTTTGTCGGCAATGAACGCCTATATTTTTACCCTCAAATAACAACGTCGTTAGTTGCCTAATAAAGCGTTGCGTTTCGAATAAAGATTCTGGGGTTTCACGATCTGTTATAGGATAATTTTTGTACTCGATCCCAAGATCGCGAGCCGCAGTTTCCTCAGCAGCAAGTCCTAACTCTAATTGCTCAAATGACTCTAAAAAGGAAACAAGCACATTAATCCCAGCATGATGTAATGATTGTAAATCCTCAATCAACCAATCGTTACCACGTGGACGGGCAACAATAGCCAATCGTCCAGACGCAGTAGGCAAAGATTGCGCCTCAATCCAATAGATTTTGTTCATTTACAAGCTCCGTGGAATAATCTCTCTGGGTAACGAGTCGACATCAACCCCTCTATCTCGTAGAACCTTGATCCGATGATGTCCATCGACAATCGTACCGTCGGCCCTAGTTTTGAGCGAGCCATCCTGCTCAGGTGCAAGTGATTTCACAAGTTTGTCAGTTTCAATCTTGCGGAACTTTTCTAGCTTTAAATGCAAGAGAGATTCATCATTATGTAGTGGTATTAAGGGCGGCCGGTTCATACAGTTCAAAATTAAAATGCGAAAAAGACCTTTGTTTCACACATGGTTCTGCTGCGAATCAAAGGTCTTATTTTAAAAGTCTACTTCTGCAATTTCTCTAGAAAATGCCCAGCTCATCCCGTGCATCTTGCGACATCATCTCTGGGTTCCAAAATGGTGACCAGACCAAATGCACATTGACCTCGGAAAGGTCGGGAAATGCGGTGTGCGTCTCGCGCTGTACGTCGCTAATAATTTGTGGGCCAGCCGGACAGCCTGGACTTGTTAACGTCATTGTGATCTCGGCAGATTTCTCGTCCGATATCTCCACGCCGTAAATTAGCCCGATATCAACGATATTCATCATCAACTCAGGATCTTGAACTTTTTCTTGAATTATGCCTCGAACTTCTTCTGGTGTTGGTAGTGCCATAATGTATTTCCTCCGGAAAACTGAAGAGATGAAGAGGTGATAGGATGAGTTGGAGACATAAATTGTCTCACCCCTTCATCCTGACGAATTTTCACTTTTTCAAACTAAACTGGAGACTCGATCAGTATATCGTCCCCATCAATTTTTACTTCATATGTATTTGTTGCTTCAAATGCAGGGAAGCTTAACGCCTTGCCCGTTCGAATGTCAAACCGCGCGCCGTGGCGTGGACAAATTACCTCGCAGCCGTTGCTCACTTCGCCCTCAACCAACGGGCCGCCGTCATGCGTGCAGACATCTTCAATGGCGAACAGCTCACCCTCGATGTTAAAGAGCGCCACACGCACATAATCGACTTCGACTAATTTGCTCTGGCCTACGGGTATTTCGTTCACCGCCGCGACTTTAATAAATTCACTCATTTTACTCTCTTTATTTAGGCTAAACCAGAAAAATAATTATACGGATTTTAGCGATTTTTTGGTTTAGATTCCGGCCATACCGTATGTTTTAATTTTTTGGAATGGCCTTATTCAAATTGTTCAGACTATATTATCTACTCGGGCCACTCTTCCAATCCCCAAACGCCAGCCTTTAATACCTTTAGCGAAAGAAGGGCACATTTTAAACGCACAGGACCGAGTTCAATGCCCAGTAAGTCTAGGATATATTCCTTATCCCATTTCTTTATCTCGTCGATATGCGTGCCCACAATCTCTTCCATCACCATACTGGCCGTTGCTTGGCTAATCGAACAGCCGCGCCCGTCAAATGCCGCGTCCACGACAACATCGTCCTCGATCTTTAGCTCTATCGTTAGTTCATCGCCACAAAATGGATTGTGATCCTTATATGTAATATCCGGATTCTCTAAAGAGCCTTTCCGACGCGGGTATTTGTAATGATCGATAATTGCTTCACGAAAAAATGCATCATCCATTTACCATAAACTCCAAACTTAAAAAGTAAACATCTCGATTGCCTTCTCTAACGAAACAGCCAACTGATCAATATCTGCGGGCGTGTTATATAGATAAACGCTAGAGCGTGCGCTGGCGGCAATGCCATACTTATCGTGGATCGGCTGCGCACAGTGGTGCCCCGCTCGAATCGCCACGCCATCCTGGTCCAGCGCATAGGAGAGATCGTGCGGATGGACATCTCCCAACGTAAAGGCGACCAGACCACCGCGCTGATTCGCACCGGGGCCAAGCATTTGCAATCCTTCGATTTGCTCTAGCTTCTCTACCATGTAAGTCGTCAACGCGTGCTCATGCGCTTCAATCTGTTCCATACCTACCGAGGCCAAAAAGTCGACCGCTGCGCCCAAGCCAATTACTTCGGCGATTGCGGGCGTGCCAGCTTCGAACTTATAGGGCAGATCGTTCCACGTACTGTCCGACATTCTCACTTCGCGGATCATGTCGCCGCCGCCCATAAATGGGGGCATCGCATTAAGCAGATCGCGCTTGCCGTAGAGCACGCCTATACCTGTGGGGCCACACATCTTGTGGCCACTAAAAACGAAGAAGTCGGGATCCAAGGCTTGCACGTCCACCGGCATGTGCGGAATGCTCTGCGCACCGTCGATTAGGACCAGTGCACCGACAGATCGCGCGGCTTTCACCAATTTTTCTACCGGATTAATGGTGCCAACCACGTTGCTAGCATGGACAAAGCTGAGCATCTTCGTCTTCTTGTTGAGCAGCGTCTCCAGATCACTCAAGTCGAGCAGACCGTCGGGCGTAATCGGGATGTAGCGCAACGTAAAGCCAAGCTGGTCGCGCAAGATTTGCCACGGTACAATGTTGCTGTGATGCTCCATCTCGGTGATCAGCACCTCGTCGCCCGGCCCGAGATTGGCGCGCCCCCAACTTTGCACAACTAGGTTGATGCTGTCGGTTGTTCCGCGGGTGAAGATCACCTGCTTGTCGCTCGGCGAATTGATAAAACGTGCCACCCGCAGTCGCGCATTTTCGTACGCAGCAGTTGCCTCTTCGCTTAGCGTGTGGACCCCACGATGGACGTTTGAATTTGTCTGGCGATAGTAGCTGTCCAGCGCTTCTATTACGGCAAGTGGCTTTTGGCTGCTCGCAGCATTGTCCAAATAAATAAGCCGCTTATCGTGGATCTTGCGCTGCAAAATCGGGAACTGCTGACGCAGGGTTTCGGCAAAGGTTGTTGTTTGGCTTATGTTCATAGTTAAAGGTTACAGGGTTGAAAAGATGTGAGGCTAAAGAGTAGCAGTGTTGAAAAATGGTAGGGTTATAGAATCGAAAAGTAGCAGGATGCGTATTGCCACTTTCCCTCCCTTTCAACTTTTCAACTTTGCTACTCGTCAACTTTTATTACTTCTCGATTGGCATTCCGACGCTGTTGCCCCACTCTGTCCACGAGCCGTCGTAGTTGCGTACATTTTTGTAACCAAGCAAATAGGTCAACACAAACCAACTGTGACTGCTGCGTTCGCCGATGCGGCAATAGGCAATTACTTCGTCAGAAGAAGAAAGCCCCTGCTCAGCTTCGTAGATTTCCCGCAGTTCGGCAGCGCTTTTGAACGTACCGTCCTCATTGGCAGCGCGCGACCATGGTACACTCTTTGCACCATGGATATGACCACCACGCATTGCTCCCTCTTGGGGATAGTCGGCCATATGCAGCAGTTCGCCGCTATATTCGCCTGGGCTGCGTACATCTACCAGCGGCTTGTTTGCCTTGACGTGCGTTAACACCTCGTCGCGCATGGCGCGAATTGGGGCGTCGTCGCGTGGATTGGCGCTAAAGTTTGATTCGGCATAACTTGGCTTTTCGCGCGTCATCTCGCGGCCTTCGCTTGTCCATTTGGTGCGACCACCATCCATTACCTTGGCGTTGTCGAACCCAAAGAGCTTGAAGACCCAAAATGCATAGGTCGCCCACCAATTATTCTTATCGCCATAGAAGACCACGGTTGTGTTCTCATCAATGCCTAGTTTGCGACACAGCGCTTCAAAATCGGCTTGACCAACATAATCGCGAACGATCGCATCATTTAGGTCTGTGTGCCAATCTACCTTCACCGCACCAGGAATGTGCCCAACATCATAGAGCAGCACATCTTCATTGCTTTCGATTAGGCGTACATTTTCATTATTTAGATTTTCGGCAACCCACTCGGTACTAACAAGTACTTCGGGGTGGGCATACCCCTTTGATTTAATTGACATAGTCTTCTCTCTCCAAAGAATTAGGTTTTTTTAGAAAAATGGGTGACCCGCAATATAAAAGTATTGTGGACCACCCATCATGTATTTAAATTACTGATTGCCTACTTCTACCAGATTTGGCGGGAATGTCCAGTGATTAGCGAGCGAGTTCGTAGGGGCATTTGAAACCTGATAATTCGATGTCACCCCAGCCCTGGCCTCCGCGAGGATAAACTCGGCTGGGGTCTACTTAAGCGACTTTGGATTCCTGCCTACGCAGGAATGACATCGTGAGTGAACGCTCAGATACATAGTGGGCACGATATATCATGCCCATACAAGCCTAAATCATCTTTTTCAAACAAATTGATATCCCACAAAATCTAACAGAATTAGCTATTTGCTTTTATTAGCCCAAAGTTGTGGCCCATTAGCTGCCTCAAAATTAATAAGTTAAGCTCTAGTCGGGTCCGTAGCCCGACGGGGTCATCCTTGATTGTTCCGTCTAAGCTAACGGATCATGGATCCGTTGGGAACAGTGGGAATCCTTAACTTACTGGCATTATATGCTTACTTATCCGCCAATCTTGCGCTCGATCACGCGCTCCAACTTGCGGACTACGCTCTCGACCGGTACACGATCCAACACAGCTTGGAAGAAGCCCTGCACGATCATATATTCGGCTTGCGAACGGGACAATCCGCGCGCCATCAAGTAGAAAACATATTCATCTTCTACCTGCGAGGCGGTTGCGGCGTGCGTACAGCGCACATCGTCGGCTTCGATCTCTAGCCCGGGGATGCTGTCTGTACGCACGGTGCTGTCAAGGATCAGGTTGCCGTTACGCTGGAATGCATCAGTCTGCTGTGCATCTTTGTGTACGCGGATAACGCCCATGTAGACGTTACGCGCCTTATCTTTTAATGCACCGTTGAAGAGCAGATCGCTAAAGCAGCTTGGCGCACGGTGGATCTGTAACGTTTCGTGATCAATGTGCTGTCGACCCGAGGGGAAGTAGATGCCCAATAATTCGGCATGACCACCTGTACCCATTAGATCAAGGTCGAGGAATGCTTTGGTGAGACGGCTGCCCCAGCTAATCTGGATCCAACGCAGATCTGTGTCGCGACCGATTGCGGCACGACCGGTGACAAAGTTCCATGTAGAGTGTTCAAAATCTTGCAGATTCATGTAGCGCATTGTGCTGTTGTCGCGCTGTACAAGTTCAATTACGCTACTCTGTAATGCATCTTTCCCACCCACAAGCTCATCGACAACCGATACCTCGGCCCCTTCTTCGGCCACAACTAGCGTGTGATGATAGCCACCAACGCCAGCAGATTGGTTGAGAATGACTTGCAATGGCAGGTCGACCTTTACATTTTTTGGCACGTATACAAATGCGCCTGTGTCCCACAATGCGGCATGAAGGGCAGTAAATTTGTTGTGATCGGGTTTCACGACCTCGGTCATAAAATACTCTTTAACCAAGTCCGGGTGTTCTTTCACGGCCGTTTGAAGATCGGTAAAGATCACTCCTTGAGCGGCCAGATCTGCATGGGTCTCACTATATAAGACGCCACCATCTTGAAAGATGATACTCGCTGCGCACTCCATCTCATCAAGCTCGTTCTGAAGCACACTGTCTAACGCGTCACGCGTGACAGCTTCGCCAGCGGTTGCAAAGGGACTAAATTTTTCCAGGTCAAAACCGGTCAAACGAGTACGACGCCACGACTCATCTGTTGATTTGGGCCAAGGGATTGACTCGAAAGTTTCCCAAGCAGCCAGACGAAAATCGAGCATCCATTGGGGTTCGTTTTTTGCAGCCGATGCGGCGCGCACGGTTTCTTGGGTAAACCCATTTGCAGCATCGGTTACTTTTTTTTCATTTACTAATACGCTCACACTTTTCTCCGTAATGTTAAGGGTGGCAGGGTTGAAAAGCTGCAAGGTAAAAAGCCCAGATACGAATCCAGTCACTTTTATACTTTGCAACTTTTTTACCTTGCGACTCTTCTTTTTTTAACCGATACTGCCTTCCATCTGAAGCTGGATCAGGCGGTTCATCTCGACCGCGTATTCCATGGGCAATTCTTTTACTAGTGGCTCGATAAAGCCACCAACAATCATAGCCGATGCTTCTTCTTCGCCGATTCCGCGACTCATCAGATAGAAGAGCTGCTCTTCGCCAATCTTACTAACCGACGCTTCGTGACCGATGCTGACGTTGTCTTCTTCGATCTCGATGTATGGATAGGTGTCGGATCGGCTCTCTTCGTCTAGCAAGAGCGCATCGCAGACTACGTTGCTGCGGCTGCCGTATGCACCCCTGGCAACTTTGAGCAACCCACGATAGCTCGCGCGACCACCATCTTTGCTGATCGATTTGGAGATAATTTTAGAGCTTGTGTTTGGTGCGCCATGAACAACCTTACCGCCTGCATCCTGATGCTGACCTGCGCCAGCGAAAGCAATCGACAGAATCTCGCCGTGTGCTTTGGGTCCCATCATGTAGACTGCTGGATATTTCATGGTTACCTTGCTGCCAAGGTTGCCATCGATCCACTCCATGGTGCCACCTTCTTCGGCAATAGAGCGCTTGGTGACCAAGTTATAAACGTCGGTGCTCCAGTTCTGGATCGTGGTGTAGCGACAGCGGGCGTTCTTCTTGACAATGATTTCGACAACCGCGCTGTGCAGGCTGTTGCTGCTGTACGTTGGTGCGGTGCAACCTTCGACATAGTGCATGCTTGCGCCTTCTTCGACGATGATCAGCGTGCGCTCGAATTGGCCCATATTTTCTTGGTTAATGCGGAAATAGGCCTGTAGCGGAATGTCCACATGTACGCCAGCCGGAACGTAGACAAAGCTGCCGCCACTCCATACTGCGCTGTTTAATGCGGCGAATTTGTTGTCGGCTGCGGGGATGATTGTCGCAAAGTATTCGCGCACAATATCTTCATGTTCTTTTAGGCCGGTGTCCATGTCTAAAAAGACAACACCCAGCTTTTCCCACTCTTCGCGCAAGCTGTGGTAGACAACTTCCGAATCGTACTGTGCGCCTACGCCAGCGAGGAATTTACGCTCGGCCTCGGGGATGCCCAGTCGATCAAAGGTGTTTTTGATATCTTCGGGTACATCGTCCCAGCTTTTTTCTGCGCCATCGGACGGCTTAAGATAGTAGTAGATATCGTCGTAGTCGATGCCGCTTAGATCCGCGCCCCACGTTAAGTCGGGCTTGGAGAAGAAGATATCTAGTGCTTCGTGTCGGAACTGGCGCATCCAATCTGGCTCGCCTTTGTGATCCGAAATTTGATCTATAACCGCGTGGCTAATGCCTTTTTCGGCTCGATAGACCGATTCACGCTCATCGTGGAAACCATATGCGTATTCGGTTTTTACGCCTTCAAGATGTTTTAAATCTGCTTCGTGCTGTGCCATAAGTAATCTCCATTTACGATTTTTAATTTTAGATTTTCGATTTAAATCGATCCTACGAACATAAATCTGAAATCGTAACTATTTAAGCTGCTACTGGTTCGCCTGTGCCGAATTCTTCTTCTACCCAGCCATATCCTCTTTCTTCTAGCATGTGGGCTACTTCTGGGCCACCTGTTTTAACAATGCGGCCATCGTAGAAAATGCTGACAAAGTCAGGCTTTACATAATTGAGCAGACGCTGATAGTGAGTAATCATCAAGAATCCACGGTCGGACGTTGCCAATTTGTTGATACCGTCCGAGACGATGCGCAATGCGTCGATATCTAGACCCGAATCGGACTCATCTAAAATCGCGAATTTTGGTTCAAGCATTGCCATCTGCAATACTTCGGTACGCTTCTTCTCGCCGCCAGAGAAGCCATCGTTTAGATAGCGGCGGGCAAAGGTCGCGTCGACATTATATTCTTTCATCTTTGCGTTGAGCTCTTTGCGGAACTCGCGCATCGGCATTAAGTTGCTGCCGATGACACCGCTACGATTTGTGTCTTTGTCTTCGGTATAGCCGCGAACGTTCGAAACGGCGGTGCGCAAGAAGTTTGCAACGCTTACACCCGGTACGGCAACAGGGTATTGAAAAGCCAAGAAAAGACCGGCCTGAGTGCGCTCATCTGCACCCATTTCCAAGACGCTTTCACCATCGACCAAAATATCGCCTTCGGTGATTTCGTAGTGAGGGTGCCCGGCAATGACGTAGGCCAGTGTCGATTTGCCCGAGCCATTTGGCCCCATCATGGCGTGGATCTCACCGCTATTTAGCGTGAGGTTAACGCCTTTGAGAATTTCAGTATCTTCGACGTTAGCGTGTAAATTACGAATTTCTAATGTACTCATTTTTGGGTACAGACTCCTTTTGAACGTTTTTATTTAGTGCTCTTATGCGTTTGAGTGGTGGTAAAAATATTGTTGACAAATAATTTTGGACAGAAAGCGAACTCTTTTGTAGCGCTATGCATCTACTTTTCGAGATACAGCAAACGAACAGCATGAATCGCCATCCATAATCCGGCTCGTTAGATTTACCTCGGAGCCAATTACTTTCTGCATCATCTCTTGATCCATTTGGCAGATTTCGCTATGCTCTTGTGCTAGATCGTGAAATGGACAGTTGTACGTTTTTAACATGATCGAATCACCATCAGCCTCAACATCGGCGAGCACGCCACGCTGATTTAGCGCAGTGGCAAATTCGCCCACGCGATCTTGCAAAACGCTGGACTGCACGGCGCTGCTGTAGCGGTCGGCTAATCGACTGCTGACCCGCTCTAACAAAATGCCAACTTTGTCCATTCCCTCTAGTTCGAAAACTTCTTCCAAAAGAGTTAAAGCTAAATCATCACAGTGGCAGGCAAAAATGTCTTGCGCTTTGTTGGTAATTAAATAGGCATGGTGCGGGCGACCAACGCCAGAGTTAACGCGTTGACGTTCTACATAGCCTTCTAGCTGCAATGTATTGAGATGTTGCCGCACAGCAGTTGTGGTGACACCGAGCACATCTTCAAGTTCTTTGATCGTAGCTGAGCCGTTGCGCTGTAGATGCTCTAATATCTGCCAGATTGGCGTTTTCTTATTTTGATAGGATTCTATTGCCATAAAGTAATGTCATAAAGTCCAAATGGGAAAACTTTGAGAGTACGTAAGGAATGTACAACCTATGCATAATGTTTGCACAGTAAACTGCTGTTTCTACATTACAGAATAACATGTCGCTAGGAGTTTTGTCAAATTTATGTGTTTTTATTATCAATATAGATTTATGACCATCTATGAGAAGTTATAAACAAGATTCCATGGTTTCGTCTATTAGCATATCGACCACATCTTTCATATTTCCGGTCTCTTCGTACTTTCTGAGTTGGCGGTCTGCGCTGGTGCCATTCTTCAACATTTGTTCAATATATTCAATTTCCTTGCGGCTGCCCAACTCATCAACCACATCATCCACAAGCTCTACTATTTCTTGAATGAGCAGACGCAGAGGCACCTCTTTCTTCTTGCCAAAATCAATTAATTTTCCGTCTAAGCCATCTTTAACAGAGCGCCATTTGTTTTCTGCAATGAGGCTTCGGCGATAAATGCGCCACGTTTGGTTGCGTCGTCGGAGCTGACATAGTTTTGCCACTAATGCCTGTGTAAGCGCCACAATTGCCACCACTTCATCCACCTTCGTCGTACAGTCGCAAAAGCGGAATTCAACGGTGGGAAATTTTGGATGAGGGCGAATGTCCCACCAAATTTTTGTTGGTTCGTCAATTGTCTTTGTCACCTGTAAAAGCTTGATATAGTTGCTATATTCTTTCCACGAGTCAAAATATTCTGGCAGACCGGTACGAGGCAGATTTTCAAAGACCACGCTGCGATATGATTTGAGGCCAGTTTTTCGCCCAAACCAGAAGGGTGAAGAGGTCGCCAACGCACTAATGTGCGGTGCAAAGTAGGTCATCTGTTTCATAATGTCGATGCGCAGATCGTGATCGGGGATGCCGATATGGACGTGCATTCCAAAGATGAGCAATCGATTGGCGAGAAGCTCGTACTTATCTTTAAGCGCTTTATATCGAGCGCCTTCTGTAACAACCTGATCGTGCCAGCGCGAAAAAGGATGCGTACCCGCGGCAACAATTCGACAGCCCGTCTCGCTTGCTACATTATGCACCGACCGGCGCAGATGCAAGAGTTCTTGGCGTACTTCGCTCACGTTTTGACAGATGTTGCTGCCAATTTCGATCTGCGACTGCATAAATTCGGGCTTTACCTGATCACGAAAAATTGTGGCCCCTTGGTCGAGAATCTTACCAACGTAAGAGGTCAACTCGCGCGTTTCTGGGTCAATAATCTGGTATTCTTCCTCAACACCTATCGTCAATTCATTTGGGTTCATCTGGGCCTCGTTTATGAGAGTGGTGAAAAGTAAAGGGCATGGGGTGATTAAATTTTAACGTATAACCAAACAAAGGTAAAGGTCACTAGTTTTGAAGGGGTGGCTCAAGGGTTGGGATCGGTGAGGGATTGGGTGGGGGTTTGTGGGAAGGATACGTGCTGCATCGCTATTACGGGCGAGGGGTTGGTATCCGCTCTTTCGGATCATTTGATGGGACGGTCCAATGCAAAATGGACGATGCGCATTGCACGGGGGCAAAACACCAAACGGTAAAGACCTGCCACAATATAAGCACGGCAAGTACTCCAAGTACTTACCCGACAAGTTAACGCAACGCTACCACGAAGCCGAGAACGATCCCGATCTGCTATCGGTGCGCGGCGAGTCGGCATTGATTGACACACGCATTTCGCAACTTGTCGAAGAGCTTGGCACGACTGATAGCGCGGCATGTTGGAAGCGTCTACGCAAAGCCTACACCGATCTCGATAAGGCCATGTCATCCGGCAACACGGCCCTGCTTATCTCTGCCAAAGATGATATCGGCAACGCCATCACCGAAGGCGTGGCTGCATCCGATCAATGGGATGAGATAGTTAAATTCGCAGAAGAGAAACGTAAGCTATCCGACAGCGAACGTAAGCATATGCTAAAGGCTCAATACATGATATCGGTGGAAGAGTCGATGGCGTTCTCACGTGCGCTACTTGGAATCATCACGAACCGTATAACCGATGATGCAATTGTTGTTGAGATTGTCAACGATGTAAAAAGACTAATGGATGCGAATGAACCAATTAGCTGAGATGTTTGTTAGCGCATCCAAAGAGAAGACTTCACCGAAATCCAACACGCCCCTAACGCCGGACATTCCCGATCCATACGAGAAGCAGGGCGAGTTCATTGACGCTATCGTGTCCGGCGAGGTCAAGCGTGGCGTGCTGCTATGGGGGCGTCGTGCTGGCAAGACAATCGGTATGTCAATATTGGCGGCTGAGGCATTCAAGCTGGGTTGGCGTGTACTCTACGCAACGCCAACCAACGATCAGCTTGAGCGGTTCTGGTATGCAGTCCGGCGCTACTTTGCGGACGACATCGCATCCGGCAAGCTAATCAAGAATGAGACTCGGCACCTACTCGAACGCCCCGGCGCTGACGAGAACGCGCCTCGCATCCGTGCTAAGACGGCATGGAGTAGCGACACATTGCGCGGTGATTGGGGGACGCTGATCCTGCTTGACGAGTACCAGTTGATGAAGGACAGCTTGGATGACGTGGTGATGCCCATGCTGCTTGACACTGGCGGTACCATCCTCTATGCCGGAACGCCACCACGTAAGCGACTGAATGCGCAGGGCGAACTTAATCAGTTGCGGGTCAAGCATGACTTCGCTGATACCCGTGACAAGTGGCACAGGTGGCATATCGAGAGCTATGACAACCCGCATCTGGATGCGGAGGCGCTCGAAGAAATCAAGAGTGACCTGACGGGACTCGGCGAGAAGCGAGAGATTAAGGCGCAGTTCACGGATGAGGATGAGAACGCGCTCTGGTCGCAGAAGTTGATTGACGACACGAGAAGGAAATCTCACCCACCATTTGAGCGTGCGGCAACGGCAGTCGATCCGCCGAGCTGGACAGGCGAGGCCGGGATCGTCAGCGGCGGCATGGCTATGATCGATGGGGTCGAGCACTACTACGTCACGCGCGACGACACCGCCGGACCCGATCCCGTAAAGTGGTCCAACGCCGCAATCACGGCATACAACATGGTTGACGCTGATTGTCTTGTGTACGAGCGGAATCAGGGTGGCAAGATGGTTGCGCACGCCATACAGACGGCTGAGGGTGGCGAGAGCATTCCATTGCAGGATGTGTGGGCAAGCAAAGGTAAGACATCCCGCGCTGCGCCTGTCGCTATCCTGCACAGTAACAAGCGGATACATTTTGTAGGCGATTGGCCGGAACTCGAAGCGCAGTTGACGACATACGTCGATGGTGATAAATCGCCGGATAGAATGGATGCATTTGTCTGGCTCATAACATGGCTGGCGAGGTTGGGGCAAAAGAACAATGCAGCATCTAGCCACAGGGCCGCATCAGGTGGCACGGCACGCATGACGGTGACTAAGAATAGAGCAGATCCGAGTTGGAACAATCGAAGCGGGAAGCCGCGGGGCTTTCGGGGGTGATAGTGCTAAAGTTAACAACAGATGATTTTGAGCGAATAAATTTTTCTGTTTGGATAGCGGAGATTGATGGCGGCTATTACGGGGGCGGCACGTCTGTAGTCATAAATCTACAAAATAGTTTCAGCGTTTTTATTGATGGTCCAAATGGCAGATCGACGGAATTCATTGAAGATTTTGCCGAAGGGCTACGAATCGCAAACGAAAATTTATAAGCGGGAAGCCGCGGGGGTTCAGGGGGTAAGGCATGACGAGTGAAAGTACAGCAATAACACCACAGCAGACTTTTGAGCAGAACATGAAGGATCGGATTCGTCAAGACATAGGCGAGTTAATGCCGGATGATGTGCTGACCGAGATGATAAATCAAGGTGTCCGCAGCGCCTTTTTGGAAGACAGGAAAACCCACGATAGTTATGGTCGCTCAACCACAAAGCCGCCTTGGATTGTAGATCTACTTGTTGAATTGCTGGATGAGAAAATGAGAGAGCAAACCGCGCAATGGATCGTTGATAACGATCAGCTGATTATCGATTCGTTTGGGAATCGAATAGATGAAAGATTGGCATCGAGCGTCGTCAAGGCGTTCGATAATATATTCAGGCAGCAAATTTATGAATTAGAAAGCCGTGTAACCGAGACGATAGAGGGATTGCGGGGGTAGAGTATGAGAGATGATTTGGATGCAAAGTATATTGAGGCCGAAGAGTTAGAAGGCCGCGCGGTTCTAATACGCTCTAAGACCGGTGGCAAGAGCACGAGGATTCACGCACGGGATATGGCGGTACTTAGTCAATGGTGGCTAGATGGGTATGGGGGTTGCGTACGTGGTCGCAGCATCTTGGATTCGCTGCCGCCCGCACCAGAATGGCAGCCCATAGAATCCGTCGAACACTTTGCGCCACGCGCGATATACGCTAGGATTGACGGCACCCTGTCATTGATCCGGCACCGCAACATGGCGTATGCGATTGTGTTGCCGCCAGTGCCCGAAGCCGAGCCGGAAGTCGATGCCACCGCTTGGCGCGACCTCGACGCTGACGAGGACTTCGAAATTGACGCATGGTACCAACTTGAAACCAAGCGCAAGGGTACAGTGCGGAACGCGCGGTACCGCAAGAATTTTATGAACTCATGGTTTACTTTCGGTGATAACGATGAATGGATACCAGATGTAATTGCCAAGTACAGCCGCATCATGGGGCCGCTGCCATGAGATACCAAGGCGGGGTTGCGGGGGCAAAGCGCCGGACTCGTTGACACGTGACGATGTAATCGAGATTGTGCGCAAAGAGATTGAGTTGCAAGAGGACAGAAGCAATTGATTGAAATATTTCTAGGATTAATCGCGGCCATCATCATCGCCATGGGCAACGGATTGGCGGCGGGTGGCTTCGCGCTGCTGATGCTCAAGCCCGGCCCGTTCGGTATCTTCTCTCTGATCAAGCGCATACCGGCCATGAATTGCGACGTATGCCGCATGGGGTGGCTGGCGTTCGGGTTCACGGCTGCATGGTGCGCGGCTGGTGTGCTGGCGTTCGGCGTCGAGTTCGTGGTGCTGGCGATGGTTGCCGGTGCGATGGCGTGGGGCGTGGCCTTGGGTATCGGGTTTATGGTGTACGGATACGCCGGAGTGATGATTGATTGATGGAAAACACAACGCAAGAATTCATAGAGGCGTACAGGGATTGGGTTGACAGTAA
>ENA-ORXT01000847-ORXT01000847.1-marine-metagenome-genome-assembly--contig:-NODE-847-length-44743-cov-5.158308_pt1 | contig 44743 bp, 31 predicted proteins | sample MGYA00237868_ERZ511482 | MGnify/ENA metagenome assembly ERZ511482
GGGAACAGCGCAGCCAACATGCCAAGCGCTCCACCGAGCACAAGGAAGACGAGCGCCCAGACCCACGGGATGGCGATCTCGCTAACGAAGCTGTCGGGGATTGCCGTGACGGCTGCATAGCCGATCACCAGTCCCAAGAGCACGCCCAGCAGGGCCCCAAAGAAGCCCACAATAATAGCCTCCCACCTCACCATTGACCGGAGCTGTCTTCGGCTCGTGCCCACCGCTCGAAGCAATCCGATTTCGCGGGTGCGCTCCAAGATCGATAGCGCCATCGTGTTCACAATGCCAATAAAGGCAACAATGATGCACAAGCCCAGCAGTCCAAAGATCAGGAACTGGATCTGATTCAGCTGACCTTCCTGGGTCTCTTTGAACTCGGCGTTGTTCTCAACGGTGAGCTGCGGAAAGTTGCCCACGGCTGCTTCAGCGGCCTCTTGGCCGCCTTCGAGGGACACACCGTCTACAAAAGTTGCACCCACAAAGCCGACGGCGTTCACGTTCACGTGCTGCGCAGTGACCTGCCGATCGAATACCCAATTGTTATTGTCAAAGAATGTGTTGTCATCGAATATCCCTCTGACCACAAACGTGTTGGTGAAATCGTCTTCGAACAGCACGTCGATCTCAGAACCCAAGCCGTAGCCAAGCTCCTCGGCATGTTCTCGCAGCACGAGTACGCCGTCGGTGCCGATATCGAAGGCACCTTCGGTCAGCTTGATGTCGAGCACCCGGTCGGCCGAGGCAACATCGAAGCCGCTTACCCGGGTGACCTCGCCGTCGAGTTCAAGAAGAAGCCGGAGCACCCCGTGGGTCGCGGGGTGGGAAGGACCCATGTTGAGGATCAGCTTCTCGCCGAGAGAATCCTCGGTGGTGTCCTGATACGAAGCGGCCCCGAGGGCCGCGCCCGTGGCAGAGTCTGGAACTTCGAAATCCTGAACGCGTTTCGCCATCGCAAGGTGGGGCCATCATGGCCGTGCGAGACTATCCGAGCGGGGCAGGAAAGCGGCAAGCCCTATTTGTGAAAAATTTCACAAGCGGTAGCGCGAGAGAGGTTCCCCTCGGTCTCACGGGAACAAATTCCAGGTTCAGGGGGATGGTTGGCCGCCGTGAACCATCAGAGCGACAACCAATGGCTCTGGATCCCCGCTGAAGTAGAGCGAGCGGTTCTGCTGGAGTTCGCCGATCAGGTTGCTCTGCTGGGCTGGAACCACGAGGGCAAGTTTCATCGCAGTGGAAAGCTGAGGTCCTCCGCCGCGGAAGACCTCGTACTCGATGGTTTCGAAATGGGCGACGGCCTGCCTGCGAACCTTGGCTTTCCGAGCCTCGTAGCTTCGGTTCTCGAAGGCGGACTGGATTCCCTGGATGGGCCAGAGCAAAGGATTGCCCAGATGATTCGGCTGAGACGAGGAGCAGCCGATAAGGAACAGGCAGTAAGCAAGACCAACTGCGTGGCCTGGGGACCGTCGTCGAGATAATCTCATCCGGAAATGGGGACCACGGAGGCGAGCGAGCCCGCGGGGATCCTGTGGCCACCGCCCACCAGCTTCCCGAGGCTTACGCTCTCTGCCGGTTCCGACCTACCAGTTGGTGATCCACTTGGGGCCGTCCGTTCCGCCGGGAGTCGGGGCGGTGGAGGGCGGGTTGTCGTCGTCCGCGTAGGACCAGAGGTCGTAAGTGTAGGTGTTGAAGCAGTTATTGCCTCCGCCCGCGTTGGCGTCGATCGCGGAGCGGTAGTTGAGGGGGTTCTGGAAGCCGTCGACGATTCCGAAGGTGCCGGCAGGCTCTTCTCTGACGAGGCCGAACTTTCCCTCGGATCCCTGGGTCGCCTCAAAGACGGGTTCTTCGCCGGCATCCTCGACGTCACCATCTCCATTATAGTCCCCCGAAATCACCCGGTACAGGAGCTGGGAACCGTCAAAGGCAGGATCAAAGGCGCCGCCCGTAGCAAGCCCGGTGAAGTCAGCGCCACTTGGGTAGCTTCCGTAGTCGTTGTGGTAGCGCGTCAGAACCAGTTCCATCGCTGCCATCTGAGCCGTGGTCTTCTTCCGCGCGGCGTTCTTCGTTGCGTAGCCCATCCCGTTGATGGAGATAGCGGCCAGAATTGCGATGACTAGGATCACGATCATGAGTTCCACGAGGGTGAAACCCTTGCGGGCCGTTGGTTTGGAGGAGGAGCGGAGGTTCATGATAGAATTGGACTGTAAATACATTATACAGGCATCTTTCGCGCTTGCAAGCCTACCGAGGCAGAGATTGGGCGGGCTTTCAGCGGAAGGATCCGGGAGGGGATGACCCCGCCCGTTGCCGAATCCGTCGATTTAGGACATCTGCTTGATGATCTCGATGAGGGGCAGGAAGAGCGCCAGAACGATGGTACCCACCACCAGGGCGAGGAGCACGATCATGATGGGCTCGATCATGGAAGTGAGAGCCGAGACCGCGTTATCGACTTCGTCGTCGTAGACGTCGGCGATCTTGAGAAGCATCTCGGGGAGCTGACCGGTTTCCTCTCCGACGTCGACCATGCTGATGACCATCGGCGGGAAGACTCGACTCGCCTCCATCGGGGAGACGATGGACTCACCTTCCTTGACGGCGTCGTGAATCTTGGCGACGTCACTGGCGACGACCGCGTTGCCGGCGGTGTCACGCGTGATGTTGAGTGCCTGCAGAATCGGGACACCCGAAGTAACAAGGGTTCCGAGGGTACGGGAGAAGCGGGAGATGGCGCTTTTCTGCTGAATGGCTCCGAACAGGGGAATCTTGAGCTTCAAGCCGTCGATCGCCATGCGACCGCCTTTGGTGGCGCCGATGACTTTGAAGAGAATGATAAAAAAGGCGATGACGATCAGCAGCCAGATCCAGTTCCAGATCCCGAAGGTGGTGTCGACGAAGGATCGTGAAAAGCCCATCACGAACTTGGTGAGCCCGGGAAGTTTGTCGGCACTGCCGAGCATGTCCTCGAAGATCTTCTCGAATCGGGGAACGATGACGACCAGCAGGAAGATCAGAATGGCCAGCGCGATGACCATCACGATCACCGGATAGACCATGGCCGCGACGATCTTGTTCTTGAGTTTTTGCGCTTTCTCCTGGTACTCGGCGAGACGGTTGAGGACGAGCTCGAGGACACCGCCGAGTTCACCGGCCTTGACCATGTTGACGTAGAGCTTGTTGAAGACCTTGGGGAACTGCGCGAGCGAGTCGGAGAAAGTGGTGCCGCTCTGCACCGAATCACTCAGGGAGGTGATGGTGTACTTGAGGGTCGGGTTGGGCTCCTGCTTGCTGAGAACGTTGAGTCCGCGGAGAAGGGGAAGACCAGACTCGATCAGGGTCGCGAGCTGGCGGGTGAAGATCATGAGCGACTTACTCTTGATCGTCCCCTTGGCGCCCTTGCCTTTGGCACTGGCCTTGCCTTTGGTCTTGGATCCGCCTTTGGCGCGCTTCTTGTCAGCGGCGGAAATGCCGCCTTTGCCCTCTTCGGCAATCTTGGTCGGGTAGAGTCCGTTCGTGCGGAGCTGTCTTGTGGCATCGGTGTCCGAATCGGCGTCGATCTTGCCGATGGTCTCGTTCCCCTGGGCATCGAGGGCAATGTATTCGAAGGAAGGCATGGTATTGGTAGAAGCGTGAGCTGGAGGCTGGTTCGTTTTTAGGAGGAGCAGGTGCTTGTGTCCATCACGAAAGTGGTGCTTGTGCGCAGGAAATTCACTAGGTGTACTTGAGGACCTCCTCAATGCTGGTGGCGCCGTCGTAGATGTTGCGAAGACCATCTTCGCGGAGAGTCGTCATTCCAAGTTCGATGGCCTTCTGCTTGAGCTGAAGGCTGGGAGCGCGATCAGTGATCATCTCACGAATGGGATCGGTCACGTCAAGCAGCTCGTAGAGACCTTTCCGCCCCTTGTATCCGGTGCGGGTGCAGGTGTCGCAACCGGCTCCCGTGAAGAATTCCTTGTCGCCGATGTCGGAATGCGTGATGCCGAGCTGGCCAAGCACTACCTCGGTGGGCTGATAGGGGACGCGGCAGTCCGGACAAATCGTCCGCAGCAGACGCTGGGCGAGGATCGCTTCCAGCGTGGCCGCCACGAGGAAGGACTCACAACCCATGTCGAGAAGACGGGTCACGGCGCCGGGAGCGTCGTTGGTGTGGAGCGTCGAGAGCACGAGGTGTCCGGTCAGCGATGCCTGAATCGCAATCTGAGCGGTCTCGAGGTCGCGCATCTCTCCCACCATGATCCGGTCGGGATCCTGACGTAGGAAGGCGCGAAGAACCCGCTCGAAGGTGAGTCCGATGGCCTCGTTGACGGGCACCTGCATGATGCCGTCCATGTCGTACTCCACGGGATCCTCGGCAGTGAGAAGCTTGGTATCGATCGTGTTGATCCTGCGCAGAGCCGCATAGAGCGTGGTCGTTTTTCCCGCTCCCGTGGGGCCGGTGCAGATAAAGATTCCGTTGGGCTTCTGAACGGTGTCGCCGATGTACTCGAACAGGAAGGGGGGCATCCCCAGGTTCTCAAGATCGAGGTTGACCGACGAGCGGTCGAGGACACGGAGAACGACGCTTTCTCCGTACACCGTCGGCAGGGTGGAGACGCGCATGTCGACCTGGCGGTCGTCGATGTTCTTCATGATGCGACCATCCTGTGGGATGCGTCGCTCCGCGATGTTGAGGTTCGACATGACCTTGATCCTCGAGATGATCGAGGCAGTCAGGTGACTGGGAGGGGGCGCCATCTCGTAAAGTGCGCCGTCCACCCGGTAGCGAATCTTGAATTCGTGCTCGAAGGGCTCGAAGTGGATGTCCGAGGCGCGCTCCCGAATGGCCTGGAAGAGCACCAGATCGACGTAGCGGATGATCGGGGCCGAGTTGGCTTCCTTCTCGATGTCGCGGTCCACCATCGAGTCGTCGCCCATCTTGGCGCCGCCGAAGATGCTCTCGAGGGTGGTCGGCATCAGGTCGTCGTCTCCGCCGCCGCCGTAGTGGTCGTGGATGAGCTTCTGGACCACCTCAGAGTCGCTCAGGACCAGGGTGATCTCTTTGCCGAGCGCAAATCGGAGGTCGTCCACCACCTGCGTGTTGAGCGGATCGACGAGCGCCATGGTAATGCCTTCGTTGCCGATGTTGACCGGCATGGCGCCGTAGAGGCGGGCCATTCCCGATGGCACGAGGCCGAGAAGTTCGGCGGGAGGATCGAAACCTCTCAGGTCCTGGTACGCGATCCCGAGATCGGTGGAGAGGAACTGATAGAAGTCTTCGGGTGACTCGTAGAGGCCGTAGCCGACGAGCAGTTCCACGACGCTCTTGCCGGAGTTGTTGACTCCGTTGAGAACGTCATCGGCCTGACTGCCGGTGACTACCCCGTATTGCTGGAGAAGCTCGAGAATCTGTTTGGGATCCATATCGTTGCCTGTTGATTGATGGGAATCTGGTGGTGGACTAGCCGTCGTCGCCCATCGTGACGCGGAGGACTTCCGCAGCGGTCGTGGAGCCGACGAGAACCTTGCGGACGCCGTCTTCGCGCAGGGTGCGCATGCCCAGTTCGCGGGCCCGCCGCCGGAGGGCGGGGGTGGAGAGGTGTTCGTTGACCATGGCGCGGACCTCGTCGTCGAGAGTGAAGATCTCGATCAGGGCGACCCGGCCCTTGTAGCCGGTCTCGCGGCAGTTGCCGCATCCCTCGTGACCCATGACGGTGGCCTCAGCGACCTGCGTCTCATCAAGGGCGAGCACGCGCATTTCCTTTTCGTTGAGGAGCGCAGGTGCCTTGCATTGCGGGCAGAGTTTCCGAACCAGGCGCTGTGCCATGATGGCCCGGACCGAACTGGAGATGAGGAAAGGCTTGATGCCGATGTCGGTGAGGCGGGCAACGGCCGAGGGCGCGTCGTTGGTGTGGAGCGTCGAAAAGACCAAGTGACCGGTCAGGGAGGCGTTGATCGCAATGGTGGCGGTCTCGGCATCGCGAATCTCCCCGATCATGATGATGTTGGGTGCCTGTCGGAGAATGGCGCGCAGGGCAGCGGGGAACGTCATTCCGATGTCCGATTTCACACTGACCTGGTTGATGCCGGCGAGCTCGTACTCCACGGGATCCTCGACGGTGATGATCTTTCGGTCGGGCCGGTTGATATAGTTGAGGCAGGCGTAGAGCGTCGTGGTCTTTCCGGATCCGGTCGGGCCGGTCACGAGAAGAATTCCATCGGGCAGGCTGAGCATGCCCTCGAAGTGCTCCTGGTCGTCGGAGAAGAAGCCGAGATCCGAAAGACCAAGCTTGAGGCTGGTCTTGTCGAGGATTCGCATGACGATGCTCTCCCCGTGGTTGGTAGGTACGCTGGAGACGCGCAGGTCGAGGACACGGTCCTGAAGTGGAACCTGAATTTTGCCGTCTTGCGGCACCCGCTTCTCGTCGATGGACATCGTCCCCGTCATGATCTTCATCCGCGTCATCACCGCGTTGTGAAGCTTTTTGGGGTGCCTGGCGACTTCGTGAAGAACACCGTCCACCCGGTACCGGATGCGCAGTTCGGTCTCCAGCGGCTCGACATGAATGTCACTGGCTCCCGCCTTGAAGGCCTCGAGGAGCATGTGCGAGACCATCTTGATGATCGGTGCATCATCCGCGCCGAGCTGGTCGCCGGCTTCTTCCTCCGCATCGAGAGCGGTCCCGAGGCGCTTCTCCATGTTGCGGATGGCGGCGTCGGCATCGCCGTAATGCTGGGTCAGAAGGTCCTGAATGTTTTCGGGGGTCGCGCAGACGATATCGAGTTCGAAAGGCAGGATGTGGGGAAGCGCGTCGAGCGTCTCGAAGTTGAGAGGATCGGAAACGGCGACACGAAGGCGTCCGCCGCCGATATCAACCGGGGCGATCCGGTAGCGCACCGCCTGATCAGCGGGCACGGCATTGATCGCATCGGGAGACACCGCGTGGTGGGCCAGATCGATGAAATCCATCTGGGCCGCGAAGGCGCAGGTCTGGCTGACCTGAGCGCTGTCCACGACTTTGAGCCGCTTGAGGGAATCAATGAGCGTCTCGCCCATTTGCAGCTTGGTGCGGGCGTTTTCGATCTGGTCCTCGGTGACCAGAGCCGCTTCTTTGAGGAGGTCGAGAACGTAATCTTCGTTGGCGTACATGGAGTCTGCGTGAGGAGCGGGAGAGCGGGAGGCTAGAGATCAGGGGTGAACCTTGTCAACAGGTGAAGGTGATATCTCATGAAAGAATGAAGAGGCTTGCACGGCCAGCCGGCCAGAATCGCCGCACTCTGCCCGAGGGTAGAGGACAGTCATCTGCTCGCCAAGCTCCAATCAACAATTCGTCCGGTCTCTTCTTCTTGTCCTCTCCGTCGGCAGGGGCGAGGCTGGCACGTGACTCGGCCCCATTCCCTCCACTCGCGCTGGCTCGCTTCACTGGCGCTGCCACTGACGGTGCCCTGGGTGCGACGTCATGAGGAGCGGATCCGCGACCAGGGCGAACCCCTCGACGAGCGGTGGAAAGGCGTGGCCGCCGAGATTGGCGTACTCGATTGGGATGCGGTGCGCTACCTCGTCGTCGATGAAGTACCGCTGCCTGCCGTAGGTCTGGTTCGAGTCTTTGCCAGGATCGCCCGCCAGGAGATGATGAGCATCGGCGGAATGACCCTCGGTCCTTCGATTTATCTCACTCCCGAAGTTCTCGGGAACCCCGAGGTCCTCGCTCACGAGCTTGTTCACGTCAGGCAATACGAAAGGCTCGGGGGCGTGGCGCCCTTTCTCCGTCGGTACTTTGAGGAGTACTTTGTCTACGGCTACGAGGATTCACCCCTTGAACTGGAGGCCAACACCCGTGCCTGCATGGTGATGGCGAATCGCCCGACCGTGGACTACAGGCTCCCCCTGCCGGGGACGGCGACGGCGACGGAGACGGGAATGGCGACGGCGACGGAGACGGGGATGGAGGCGTGCAATATCGAGGCACCTCCAGAGGATCACACCACGGAGGTGGCTGCTGCGGCGCCAGGAACCCCTCTCGCGGCCGTTTCGGATCCGGTTCGGGACCCGATTGAGAACGTGGTCGTCTCTAATCGAGAATCCTGAGCTCGATTTTCTCGAAGTAGGTCACGCTCTTTGGGTCATGGGCCTGAATGCCGATCGTGCCGGGCGCCAGAAGACGCCCCTTCATGTTGTCGGGACGCTGGGCAGCCGCGTCGGCCGGCTCTTCGTATTCGGCGGTGACCTTGCCATCGACTTTCACCGTGATCTTTTGCCCGTCCACCTTGATATCGTAGACGAACCACTCGCCATCGGTGGAAGGGGCGTCATCGAGGACGTCGACGATGGCGTAGAGGCCTCCGGTCTTCTTGCGGTCCTTGTGGGTCGAATTGACCTGGCACTCGTAGCCTTTTTCGGGCCAGCCCTTTTCCTGAAACTGGGTGGCCACGTAGACCCCGGAGTTGGAGCCGCTGGTGGTCTTCACCTTGAGTCTCACCTCGAAGTTTCGAAAGGAGGCCTTGCCGTCCTTGCCGACGTAAAAAAGGTGTGCGCGGCCACCCTCGACCTTGAGCGCGCCGTCCTCGATCGTAAAGCAGCCGGGCACCTCGTCGTTGGACTTCCATCCGTCGAGGGACGTGCCGTCGAAGATGGTCTTCCACCCGGCTTCCTTTTCCTGGGCGGAAGCGAGGGCGGCGACAAGAACGAGCGAGGCTGTGGCGAGGATGCGTTTCATCATGTTGCGAAAGAAACGCAGAGAGAGCTGAACCCTGTCAGTTCTGCCTGGAAAAATGCTCGGCCCCGCCTGCTCTACGAAACCCGCCGCAGACGGGAAATGCGCCCACTGACGACCCACTCGGCGACGAGGATGTTGCCGTCCTTGTCCCAACAGGCGTCGTGGGGGTGAACGAAGCTTCCTTCCTGCCAGGTCTTCGGCTGAGTGCGGTCGGACTTGTCCTCCTTGCTGCCCAGCACCGAGACCACCCGGTCGTTGCTGTCCAGGAGACTGATCTGAGATTTCAGTTCGGGCAGCAAGAGCAGACCATCGTGGATCTCGACGTTCGCGGGCAGGAAGAATCCTTTCTGGGTCTTGAGATGTTTTCCGTCGAGGGAGAGGTACTGCAGCTGGTTGTGGGATCGATCGCAGACGATGACACGCTCCTGGCTGCCCCGGCGGTCAATGCAGAGCCCGTGCGGCAGATTGAACTGGCCCGGCTTCTTGCCGGTTCCGCCAATGGAACTCTGGTACTTCGCCTCCTTGTCGTAGCGGTGAATCATGTGTGTGCCGTAGCCGTCGGCGAGCAGAAACCCACCGTCGTCGAGGAAGGCGAAGTTCGTCGGGTGGAAGCGGTCGCGCGCCCAGATCTTCTCGGTGCGCTCCAGTTCATCCGCCGCGTAGGCCCCGCTCTCCATCGGCGCCGACTGCTGCCAGACGATCTCGCCCTGAGTCGTCAGCTTGGCGAAGGTCCTCTTCGAGAGATAGCCGGTGACGTAAAGGAAGTCGGTCCCGTCCTCGTTGCGGATCTCCAGCCCATGCCCGCCGCCTTGAAGAAACGAGCCGAAGGAATGCACGTACTCGCCGGCAGGGTCGAAGCAGAAGATCGCAGGGTGATCGGGCAGATTGAGTCGGCCCTCGTGGATCACGTAGACAAAGCCGGCGCTGTCGACCGCGACGTTGTGGGTGACCTGCCAGGAGAAATGATCGGGGAGCCGGGCCCAGTCGTGCTCAACCTCGAACAGATGCTCTCCCTGGCCGAGAACAGGCTTCGTATCGCGACCCTTCTGCCCAAGGAGCAGAGTGGGGGAGGCGGCGCTCAGTGCGCCGAGCGCAGTTCCTGTTGCCGTGGCGGCACTGCTGCGGAGAAATTGCCGACGTTCCATGCCACGGAGTATAGCGACGCAGGAAACGTCAGACGAGACGAAAAAGAATCCGTCTCAGTAGTGGACGGATCGCCGCAGGCTTTCTCCTTGCCCAATCCGATCTATCGCGGGATGAGCCGTGCACCGTCCTCACCGACCTCCAGGTTCTGGAAGTCACCCTCCTCACAGCAGTTCACGAAACCTTCGGTGTAGGACTTGAGCTTGTCCCAGACCTCGCGGATCTCTTCCGATTCCTCATCGTCGATGTGGTGATCGTCGGCCGCCTTCGCGATCACCCCGAGCAGCTTCGAAAACATCCCGACGATTTCATTGGTGGCCGGCATGACCTCGTAGTCCTCCTCGCAGAGGCTTCTCGGGTTGCGCACGTAGAACCCCCCGGCCTGCTGGCAGATCCAGTGAATCAGCGCGGGGTCCTTGGTGATCTGAAGAAGAGCGGCGACCCGGTCGAGCGGATTGCGGCTGCCACTTCCCTTGCCTTCCTTGGGTTCCGCCCACTTGTAGACGAGAGAAAGGGACACGCCGAGTTCGGCGGCGATCTCCTTGGGGCTCGTCTTTTCAAACGTGCCGCGAATGACGTCGTGGGACTCCATGGCCTCGAGTGTGTAGGTGCGAAACGGAATCGGCAAGATACAAACGCCGGCCTTTTTTCGAATCGACCCTTTTCCGAAAAAGCGGCTGGCGACATGGATCGCCGTCTCGACCCCGAGTTGGCGGAGTCGTCGTCGTGACCTGAACTACCCGAAGAACAAGTAGGCGACAAAGATCGCGGCGATGATCCCGGCGGCGTCGGCGATCAGGCCGCAGGGGAGAGCGTAGCGGGTTCGCTTGATTCCCACGGCGCCAAAGTAGACCGCGAGCGTGTAGAAAGTAGTCTCGGTGGAGCCCTGGAAGGTGCAGGCGAGTTTGCCAGCAAAGGAGTCGGGGCCAAGCGCGGCCATGGTCTCGACCGCCATGCCGCGGGCGCCGCCTCCGCTGAGCGGTTTCATCATCGCAGTGGGCAGGCCATCGACGAATCGCGTGTCGAGACCGAGCATGGCGAAGAAGCTGCCGATGACGTCGATCACGGCAGCCATGGCGCCGGAGCCTCGGAAGATGCCGACGGCGACCAGCATGGCGACCAGATAGGGGATGATCTTGATCGCCACGTCGAAGCCTTCTTTCGCACCTTCGATGAAGCTCTCGTAGACGTTGACCCGCTCCTTGAGAGCAAGAGTCAAAAACCAGCCGATGATGCCGAAGATGAAAAGTGCGGACAGGGTTTTCGACTGCATCTCGATCGCCTCTCGGGGCAGGCCCTTGAAGTAGAGGATGAGCGCGATGATGAACGCGGTCGCGCCGCCAAGGTAGGCGAGCACCACCGGGCGAAACAAATTGATCCGCTGCACGATCGCGACGGTGATCAGTCCTGCCAGCGATGCGAAGTAGGTCGCAATCAGGATTGGCAGAAAGACGTCGGTGGGGTTGACCGCGCCCTTTGCCGCGCGCAGAGCGATCACCGAGATCGGGATGATGGTCAGACCTGAAGTGTTCAGAACGAGAAACATGATCATCGCGTTGGAGGCGCGATCCTTGTCGGGGTTGATCTCTTGCAGCTGTCCCATTGCCTTGAGCCCAAGGGGAGTCGCGGCGTTGTCGAGTCCGAGCATGTTCGCAGAGAAGTTCATCATCATCGATCCCGAGGCGGGATGGCCGTCGGGGATCTCGGGAAAGAGGCGGCGGAAGAATGGCTGCACGATCCTGGTCAGGAAGCGCACCGCGCCGCCGTGTTCGCCGACCTTCATGATGCCGAGCCACAGGCACATGACACCAATCAGCCCGATCGAAATATTGGCGGCGGCCTTCGCCATGCCGCTGGTGCCGTCCTTGTCCCAGGACAATTCGCCGCCGACCAGCATTGACGTCATGTCGGAGAACGCCGTTGCGTCACCCCAGAGGAGGAGTTTCGCCAAGGCCGTGACGATTCCGATCAGGAAAAATCCGACCCATATGTAATTGAGCGCCATGGGGACGAGCGTAGCACGGAGTGATCGGTTGTCAGTGATCAGTGAATTGGGGAGGGAGTTCGACTCAGGGCGAGGGCAGGGTTGAGTTTCGGCCGGAAGACATTTTTCGGGATCAGAGCGACGTCGCTGTAGACTTTCGTGGCAACCGACCAGGTCACTCCATCGGCGATCGGCCACTCCCGACGGTGACTGTCCCGCAGCGAGACGCTCTCGAGGATTGCCCCCCCTCCAGTAGCTCGCCACCGGACGTCGCGGACGGCAAGGCAGCTGAGTTGCGGGCGCCGAATGATGTCTTAGGGCTCGAGCAACTATATGTCTACCAAGAGGACTTGTTGACTAAGCACAGCGCGGAGACTCCGGTAGAATCGATGATATCATGATCGCTGTATTCATGACAGTGGCATTCCTAGCCGGAACGCTGGTGCGCCGCCTCGGCCTCCCTCCGATGGTTGGGTTTCTCATCGCCGGATTTCTCATGAGGGCGGGTGGAGTCGAGTCGCCTGAGGGGCTTGAGGGAATCGCCGATTTCGGTGTGACACTGCTACTCTTCACCATTGGCCTCAAACTCAAGGTGCGATCGCTGGCACGACCTGAAGTCTGGGCCGGCACGAGCTTCCACATGGTGCTCACCACACTCATACTTGGCTCCGTGGCGCTCGGCTTCGGTGTGCTTGGACTGCCCCTTTTTGCTGAACTGAACCTTAAGACCGCTTTGATGGTGGGCTTCGCACTGAGCTTCTCGAGCACCGTTTTCACTGCCAAGGTTTTCGAGGATCGGGCCGAACTGGCAACTCGGCATGCGACCACCGCGATCGGCATCTTGATCATGCAGGATGTAATCGCGGTGATCTTTCTTACTCTCTCCTCGGGTGAGGTCCCTTCTGCGTGGGCCTTCGTTTTGCTGCTCCTCCCCTTACTCAGGCCGTTGGTGACCACCGTTCTGGAGCGAGTGGGGCACGGAGAATTGCTACTTCTCTTTGGATTCGTGATGACCTTCGGCGGCTACCACCTGTTCGACTCTCTCGGGCTTAAGGGCGATTTGGGAGCGATCGCCTTCGGCATGCTCATGGCTTCGTCACCGAAGGCCGAAGAACTTGCGAAAGTGCTGTTTGGTTTCAAGGATCTTCTTCTCGTCGCCTTCTTCCTGAGCATTGGCTTGAGGGAAGACATTAGTCCTTCGGTCCTCGTTGCCGCAGTCGTCCTGGTTCCTTTCCTCATTCCGAAGGGCGCGGGATTCTTCGGGATTCTATGTGGCTTTCGTTCTCGAGCCCGGCCCGCTTTTCTTGCTGGGCTCGGGTTGGCCAACTTCAGCGAGTTCGGACTGATTGTCGCCCTGATGGCGGTCAATTCCGGCTGGCTTCCGGGCGAATGGCTGGCGGTAATCGCGGTGGTCGTGGCGCTGAGTTTTGTGGGCGCCTCTCCACTGAACGCTCTTCCCTACCGTCTTTTCGACCACCTGGAGGGGCGGCTGCGTCGGTTCGAGCGGAAAGTTCCCGTGCCGGAGGATACTCCGATATCAATTGGAACCTGCCAGGCTGTGGTTTTTGGAATGGGTCGGATTGGCGTTGGGGTTTATGACTGGCTCACGGAGGAAAAAGGTCTGCAGGTCATCGGGGTGGACTCTTCGGAAGAAGTTGTTCGAGAGCAAAATTCAGAGGGGCGCCGGGTGCTGCTCGGGGATGGCACTGATCCAGGTTTCTGGGAACGGGTCGATGCTGAGTCGCGACCGAAACTCGTGTTCGTTGCTACACGCAATTTCATTGCCACGCGACGCATCGCGAAGCGGCTCCTCGTCTTCAGTCCGGAAGCCCGGATCACGGCCGTGGTCCAACACAAGGACGAAGCCGATGAACTCACCGCCCTTGGAGTGACTGCGGTCTACGACATCTATAGAAAAGCCGGAGAGGCGTTTGCTGCGGATTTCTGGGAGGCATCCGAGCCGCACGCAGGGCCTGAAAAAGTATCTCCGACTGCTCTTGATCCGCGTCTAGGATAGGCAGATGGATATAGATATCACCTCATTTTCCGCGCTCGCGGAAGCCTTGGGAATCGGACTCCTAGTCGGTATCGAGCGCGAGCAAAGTGCGCATGCAACGTCAGGCGAGGATGCCTCGGCTGGTGTTCGAACCTTTGCGTTGGCGGCGCTGATTGGGGCCATCTGCATGATGACCGGAGGGACCGGGCTGCTGGCAGTCGGGGTGGCCGCCGTCGCAGTTGCCCGAGTCGCGTGGATCACTCAAAGGGGAAATTCAACGACAGGGCTCACCACCACCCTTGCGCTGATTACGGTCGTTCTATTGGGGGCGCTCGCAACCGAAACGGCATTGCTAGCCGCCGGCGTCGGGGTAATTATCGCTTCACTTCTCGCCGCTCGCGATGCGTTGCGTGGCTTCAGTCGAAAGGTGCTCACGACGGCAGAGTTGCGAGACGGACTCATCCTCGCCGCGTCGGTTCTTGTCATCTTGCCAGTCCTGCCCGATCTCAACGTCGGTCCCGGTGGCGCGCTCAACCCGCGCGATCTATTTGTCATCATGGTGCTCGTCATGTCGATCGGTGCGGGGGGGCATATCGCCACCCGTCTTGTCGGCGCGCGCTTGGGCTTGCCGATCAGCGGCTTTCTTTCCGGTTTTGTTTCAAGCACTGCCGCGATCGCAGCCCTGCGTCAACGTGCGGAGGAAAAGCCGGGCGATGCCAAGAGCGCTACTGCAGGGGCGACACTTTCCTCGGTATCCTCGCTGATCCAGCTCGGGATCATTCTCCTCGCACTGAGTCCCGCCATGTTCGTTTCCGGCCTACCAGTGTTATTGGGAGCAGGCTTAGCTGCCGGAGTTTATGGAGCGGCGATCTTTTTCCTGAGCCAGCGCGGCCTTGCCAAACCTACCGTTCTAGAGCTGCCATCCCAAGTGTTTTCCATCAAGAGCGCACTCAAGTTCGCGCTAATGGTGGGCACCACGATGTTGGTTTCCGCGTCTCTGAACGATCACTTCGGGAACGGTGCCGTCCTTGTATCCGTTGCGCTGGCCGGTCTGGTGAGCACCAATTCAGCAACTGTCGCCTTGGCCTCGCTTGTGGCGGCAGGTCAGATCCCAGCAGAGGGTGGCGCTTTGCCTTTGGCCGCCGCCGTAAGTGCAAACACGGTGGTCCGGATCTGGATCACGCTGCGGAGCAGGGAGTTCTCGTTCCGGCGGCTCGTGTTTGTGGGACTAGCGCTCCAGCTTGTTGCTCTCTGGGTGGCATTGTGGCTTGGCGGAATCGCGTAGAGGCTCACGAATTGGAAGACCTCGGGGGGAGTCAGTGGCAGAAGGTAGCCGCGCTCGTGAGAGACTGTTGCAGAACCTCACGGAGATTCCCCAACTCGGATTTTTCTGAAATCATCGCCCCTTTTGTAGCCGAATTCGTGAGAATTTGGGCTCCGTGACCCGGAGACCGCGCCCTTTTTTTCGAATTGCCCATAGCGTACGTACTTCTGCAACAGTCTCGTGAGAGCGCGGCTACCTTCTTCTATTTACACTCCCCCCCTGAGGGAAGTCCTGAACATTGACCATTCAAGCCGCTCGGAGTTCCGGGCGGCTTGTCTGTGTCTACTCGCCGATTGCGGTGAGCTTCGAGAAGGTGCGCAGGTAGAGCGTGCCATCGACGGCGGCGGGGGTGCTGCGGAAGAGTTCCCCGAGTTCGTTTTCGGCAAGAATCTCGAACGTCCGTCCTGCGCGGATGGCGACGGCCTTGCCATCGACGTCGATGGCAATGAGGGCGTCTCCGGCGAGAACCGGGGAGCCCATGTAGGTGCTTCCGGGCACCCGCTCCCGCCAAAGACTTTCACCCGTGATGCCGTCTACGCAGGTGACGATTCCTCCGTCGCCCCAGAGAAAGACCAGCCCCTCATGCGCGAGCACGCTGGGGATGTGGGGAACTGATTTTTCGATGCGCCAGACCTCGGTGAACTCCTTGCCATCGAACTTCATGGCGACGCAGTGCTTGGGGTTGGAGGTGAAGCCGCAGGTGCCGATGGTGAGTTCCCCGCACTGGATGGGCGAGCTGATGGCGCGTTCGTTGGTAGTGGTGTCGAAGGCGCTCTTCTCAGCGAGCACGGTCCCCGTGGCGGGATCCACGGCGGTGAAACCATGCTGCCAGTTGGTGAAGATCAGCGCCCGGACGTCGCCGTGCTCAAACAGAACGGGAACCGAGTAGCTGAGGCGCTGTCCCTTGCGGGGCACTTCCCAGCGTGTCTCGCCGGTTTCGGCATCAAGGGCGAGCAGACTGCCGCTGGCCTTGTCCTGGTCGTTGTTGAGGATGACAAGATCGCCGACCACCGTGGGCGACCCGCCGAAACCGTGGCCGCCGACGACCCCTCCCAGGTCGCGTTCCCAGACGGGTTCACCGGCATGGGTGTAGGCGACGAGGCTCAGCTTCTCCTTGGTGCCCCAACTGAAGTAGACGTGCCTGGCATCGGCGGCAGGCGTGGTCGAGGCGACGCTGTTGAAGCGGTGCTTCTTGCTGTCACCGGCCGCCACGCTGTGCTGCCAGAGAATCGCACCATCCCCACGATTGACGGCAAGCGGAATGCGGGTGCCGGTCTTTTCATCACCGGCGAGCAGGAAGATGCAGTCACCCCAGACGACCGGAGAACCATGTCCGGTGCCGGGAAGTTCGATGGTCCATCGGGTAGTCGAATCGTTCCACTCGAGTGGCACGGGGTGCGGAGAACAGCCCGCTCCGTTGGGACCGCGAAAGCGAGGCCACTCGCCCTCCTGAGCCTGCAGAGCGGCGCAGACAAGGAGGCCGAGCAGAGCGCGGAAGGTGGAGGGGATCGACCGCATGTCCCGTTCTACCTGAGGCCGTGTGGAAAGGCCAGCGGGTTCCCAGCGTTGCAGAACTCTGCCACAAGCTGGGATCGGCGACCCGCAGGCTCGTGTCAGTCGGGCTACCTGGAAGTCGTTTCCCAGGAGGACACGCGGGCGTTGTTGAAGTTCACCTTGGCGGCGGTGTAGGGGATGTAGGTGACGGTGGGACCTCCATAGAAGTAGCTGCCGGGGTAGTAGCAGTCGTAGCCGCGGCGTCCGCCGTAGCCACGATAGCCGCCGTATCCGCCGTAACCGAGCCCAAAGCTATTCTGGACCACCGCCTGTCGGCCGGCGTAGACCCAGGTCTCCTTGGTGACGCCGCCGGAGCTGCCTTCCGCCCGTCGGGCGGGTGGGCCCCAGGAGTAGTAGACGCCGTCGCGGGACATGCCTTCGGCGATCTTGCCCTGAGTGGCGAGGCTCTTTTCCTTGTCGGGGAGAGCTTCGAATCCGGCCGGGTTGGTCTGGACGCGGTTCTCGAAGGTGTTGCGCGAGGCGCAGCTCGAGAGCAGGACAGCGGCGCAGACTCCAACGAGGCTGCGGACAATGTGGGGGGTGTAGTTCATGAGGAAGTCTCGACGGGATCGAGACGTTTTTCACCCGGAAATCGAAGGGCGCTCTTTTGCCCTTGTTCCCTGCCCGTTGGAGGCCGTATCGGTACCCACCCAATGACGGATCCTCACGGCCATCTCATTTCCTATCTCCGCGTGTCGGTGACGGACCGTTGCAACGAGCGCTGCACCTACTGCCTGCCCGAGGAGAAGCAGGCCTGGCTCCCGCGCGACGGAATTCTCAGTTACGAGGAAATTCTGCGGACGGTTCGCATCGCAGCCGGTCTGGGGGTCCGCAAGATCCGAGTGACCGGAGGCGAGCCGCTGACCCGGCGCGACGTGCTTCCCTTTCTGCAAGAGCTTGTGAAAGTGGAGGGCATCGAGGAGGTGGGGCTCTCGACCAACGGCACGCTCCTCGCCGAGCCGGATTCGCGTCGCAATGGTCGCAACATGGCGGAGAGCCTCGCGGCCCTGGGGATCGCGAGCGTCAACGTGTCTCTCGATACCCTGGACCCCGAAGAATACGCGATGGCGACGGGGCGCGACTGGCTGGCGAAGGTTCTGGACGGAATCGAGGCGCTCCGGGATGCAGGCGTGTCTTCGGTGAAGCTGAACGCCGTTCTCTCCAAGGGCCGGACCGAGGGTCAGATGAAGCTGCTTCTCGAGTATGCGGCAGAGCGAGGCCTGCTGCTCCGGTTCATCGAGTTGATGCCGGTTTCCAAACGAGAGGTGCTCGAAGAGGACCAGTTTCTTTCGGCGGGGATGGCGAAGAAGATTCTGGAGCTATCGACGGGTCCACTTGTGGTGGATCCGGAGTTCCGCACTAACGGTCCCGCCACCTACTACCAAGTCCCCGGCACGGAGCAGCGGATCGGATTCATCGGCGCCATGACGAATCTGCATTTCTGCGAGAACTGCAACAAGCTCCGCCTCACTGCGGACGGGAAGCTCCGGCCTTGTCTCGGCAGTCACCTCGAGTTTGATCTCCTTGAGCAGATTCGGGCGGGGGCGGACGACGCCGCCGTGGCACAGTTCTTCCGCGAGGTGGTGGCGCGCAAGCCGAAGGACCACGATTTCCGCGACAACTACATGCCGAACCGACACATGACGGCAATCGGGGGGTAGGCAAGGAATCGAATCCGCGCGGACGAGAGGCGGTCTTTAATCAGTCGTTTCGGATATTGACTTGTTACGCAAAAAATGTGATTTCCAAGGAATGCTAAAACCATTGCTTGGCTTATCGATTCTCTGTTCCTTCCTTGCGACCTCCACGGGTCAGGCCTTCGCCCAGGAAGACGTTTTTTGCGATCTCGATGGATCGAGTTTTGCAGTGGGAGAGAACATTGTTTTTCCCCCGAGTAGCTTTTCGTCTCAGCTGGTCGCCACAGGGGGCAACACGGGAGGCTTTCTGCGTGTCGAAATCGTCAACGATGACGTTGGCTTCGTCCCGCCGCCGGGTCAGCCTGATCCACCTTTCTCCTCCCTGGTACAGCTGAATCTCGACTCGCCTGGTTTTGGTGCTGCGGGCGGCAATGCGGTCACGGTTTCCATGGATGTGCGGATTCAGAGCGATTTTCAGCCTGCCGATCTTGACTTGGCCCTCGGATCGTTTTTTACCGTCATTCCCATGCAGCTTGGTGCATTCGTTGATGGAAACTGGCACACCATCCAGTTTCAGGGACAGGGTTCCGATTTCAGCCTTGGACTGACCCTCTCGTCTGCCGTGTCGTTTGATGCCCGCGATCAGTTACCCGGCACGACAACCGTCGATTTCGACAATCTGAAGATCACGACCATTCCGGTCCCAGAACCTTCCGCAGCGATGCTCTCGGTGCTTGCCCTGTTTGTCCTTCTTGGTCAGAGGCGGCGCTAGCCCTCAAATCGGCGGCTAGCTGGGCGGCACCTCCTCCATTAGTAGGTTGCGTCCTGCTAGGAGCTCTCCCGGCAGGCGGCGTTGGAGACGGTGAGCGCAATCATGTGCAGGACGGTGCCTGAGTCGGCGCCCTGTTGCAGGACGTTGACTGGCTGGCGCATGCCGAGGACCAACGGCCCGACCACTTCGGCTTCGCTCATCGCGCCGATCAGCTTGTAGGCGATGTTGCCGGCATCGAGGTTGGGGAAGACCAGCACGTTGGCGGGCTCCTGCAGCGCGGAGAAGGGGTAGGGCTCGCGCGCCTTGTCGAGCAGGGCGACGTCGGCCTGCATTTCACCTTCGACGATCAGGGTGGGGTCGCGTTCGCGGGCGATGCGGACGGCTTCGGCGACCTTGGCGGAGCTGGGATGGGGAGCATCGCCAAAGTTGGAGAAGGAGAGCATGGCGACCCGCGGCTCGATTCCAAGCTCGCGCGTCAACTCGGAGACGAGAAGCGCTGTCTCGGCGAGGGTCGCGGCATCCGGGTCGATGTTGATGGTGGTGTCGGCGAAGAACTTCACGTCGTTCTTGGTGATCACCATGTAGGTGCCCGCCGCGCGGTGGACGTCGTCGCGGATGCCGATGATCTCCAGAGCAGGCCGAATGGTCGCGGGGTAGGGGTCCCGGATGCCGCCGACGAGTCCGTCGGCAGCGCCTTCGCGGACCATCATCATGCCGTAGTAGTTGCGGCTCGAGGTGATCCGGCTTCGCGCCCGCTCCAGCGTGACCCCTTTTTTCCGGCGGAGCTCCCAGTAGGCCTGGGCGTAGGCTTCGATCTCCGGCAGGGCGCGTGGGTCGATGATCTCCATCTTGCCGAGATCGATGCCGAGTCCGGTGGCCTTCTCCTTGACGATCTCGGGCCGGGCGATGAGCACGGGATGGGCGATGCCTTCCGCCGCGGCGATGTCGGCCGCGCGCAGGATGCTCGGGTGTTCTCCGTCGGGCAGCACGATGCGCTTGGGCTCGCGCTTGGCGCGTTCGGTGATGTGCCACATGACGCGACGGGTCGGGTTGAGCCTGCGCTCGAGTTCGCTGCGATAGGCGGCGACGTCGATCTCGTCGGTGGCGACGCCGGTCTCGATCGCGGCTCCGGCGACGGCGGAGGCGACCCGTGCCAGGGCGCGCTCGTCCATTGCCTTGGGGATGACGTAGTCGGGACCGAAACGGATCGCTTCGCTGCCGTAGGCGGTGAGCACTTGGTCGGGGACACCTTCGCGCGCTAGCTCGGCAAGCGCGGTGGCGGCGGCCAGTTTCATCTCGTCGTTGATGGCGGTGGCGCCGACGTCGAGGGCGCCGCGGAAGATATAAGGGAAGCCGAGGACGTTGTTCACCTGGTTGGGGTGATCGCTGCGACCAGTGCCGACGATCGCATCGGGGCGCGCGGCGCGGGCTTCGTCATAGGGAACTTCCGGATCGGGATTCGCCAGAGCGAAGATGACGGGCTTATCGGCCATGGTCTTGAGCATCTCGCCGCTGACGATGTTGCCGGCGGAGAGGCCGAGCATGACGTCGGCATCGACAAGAGCCTCGGCCATGGTGCGGCATTTGTCGGAGGCGGGCCGGGCGAACTCGGCTTGCGCGGGATCGAGCTGTGGGCGGTCTTCCTTCACCACGCCGTCGAGGTCGACGAGGGTGATCTGGCTGGCTTTGATGCCGAGCTTTTTCCACAGTCGCAGGCAACCCATGGCGGCGGCGCCACCGCCGATGCAGGTGACTTTCAAGTCGCTGAGTTTCTTGCCCTGGATCTCGGCGGAATTGACCAAGGCCGCGGAGGAAATGATTGCGGTGCCGTGCTGGTCGTCGTGGAACACAGGGATCTTGAGACGGGCCTCTAGTTCCTGCTCGATGCGGAAGCAGTCCGGCGCACCGATGTCCTCGAGGTTGATGGCGCCGAAGGTCGGTTCGAGCGTGGCGACGGCCTCGATGAAGCGCTCGGGGTCGGTGGCGTCCAGCTCCAGATCGAAGGCGTCGATGTCGGCGTACTTCTTGAACAGCACGGCCTTGCCCTCCATCACCGGCTTGGCGGCGTAGGGACCGATGTCGCCCAGACCGAGCACGGCGGTGCCGTTGGTGATCACCGCGACGAGGTTCTTGCGGGCGGTGTAGCGAGAGACGAGGGACTGATCCTTGAAAATCTCGCGGCAAGGTTCAGCAACTCCCGGCGAGTAGGCGAGGCTGAGATCCCTTTGGGTCTCAAGCGGTTTGGTGGGGATGACCTCGAGTTTCCCCGGGCGACCCTTCTCGTGGTAGCGAAGGGCGTCTTGCTTGCGAATCATGGGCCCTCGTTACGCTTGCGGAACGCGGCTCTCAAGGCGATAGGAGAATTTCCCCAGTGAGATGCGGGACTTCCCCGTTCTGCACTCACTCGCTGACGACGTGACCCGCGCCCTTTCCATTCTCCTTACTCTCTTGGTCTTCTCTTTTCTTCTGGGAGGGATGACTTCCTGCGATCGTTTCAAGAACAGCGCCGACGAGAATGCGGATCCTGATGAAGAGGAGCCGCTCGACCCCGAGGCCGCGCGTCTCAACGAGATGCTCGAGAACCCCGAAATCTTCGAGCCGGTCGCCGAGGAACCGGCCCCCGTCGCCGAACCCTTCGTCCTCAACAAGGCCGCGCAGGTCTCGATTCTCTGCTATCACAATTTCACCGAGAAGCGCTCGGCCGTCGGTCAGATGGACATTCACATCGATCACTTCGCGGCCCAGATGGAAGCCCTTGCCAACGCGGAGATCCCCGTCATCCCGATGGCCGACTTCCTGCTCTGGCGGAAGGGACAGAAGAACATTCCCGATCCCTGCGTCGTCATCACGATGGATGACGGCTGGGAGTCCGTTCATCGCCTCGCCTTGCCCGTTCTTCGCAAGCACGGCTACCCCTTCACGATTTATCTCTACAAGAAGTACGTGAACATCGGGGGGCGCTCTCTTTCGCTCGCCGAGATTCAAGAGCTGCGGGAAGCCGGTGCGGAGATCGGTTCGCACGCGGTGACCCACACGGACCTCACCCAGCGACGCGGCCGGAGCGATGCCGACTATCGCAGCTATCTGATCGAGGAGCTTCGTTCGTCGAAGGAGTATTTGAGCGATCTCTTTGGCGAAGTCCCGGCCAGCTTCGCCTATCCCTTCGGAACCTATAACGACCACGTCGCTGCCATGACCATTGCCGAGGGCTACGAGGCCGGGGTCACGGTGAACGGCCGCAAATGCACCTGGGAAGATCCTCCGGGCGAGATCGGGCGATTTGTCATCCACGGCAACAGCGACACGAACTTCAAGATCGCCACCTCCTTTCGCGGCCGCGGCAACGCCGGCGACAATCAGCTCCTCTCGCCTTCGGCTGATCCTGAAGACCAGCTCGTCACGGTATACCCCAGCCCCGAGCAGACCATCTCCAGCCGACTGCCGATCATCGTCGTCGACGTCACCCGGCTTGGAGAGGTGGTGCCGGGAAGTGTCGGCATGAGGGTCGCCGGGTTCGGCGAAGTCGTGCCAGAGCATCTTGTCGAGGAGGGGGTCATCCGCTATCAGGTTCCGACCCGTCTTCGCAACTCCGAGTGCTTCGTTCAGGTGTCCCTCAAGCGGGTCGGCGAGGACAAGCCGCTGATCATCCCCTGGAAATTTTTCATCGAGCCCCAGGCTCTCTATCTCAACCCGCCCGAAGCGCCTGCGCCCTCCGCAGCCGCCACCGTGACTCCGCCCGCAGAGGGCGCCACGTCCCAGCCCTGATTCCCATGTTCAATCAACTCAGCGACAGTCTCGAAGAGACTTTCAAGAAGCTCCGCGGCCGGGGCAAGATCAGCGAGAAGAACGTCACCGACGCCCTCCGGGAAGTCCGCATGTCCCTGCTCGAGGCCGACGTCGATTTCTCCGTTGCCAAGGAGTTCATCGCTGCCGTCCGCGAGAAGGCGCTCGGTGAGACGGTCATCAAGTCGGTCACGCCGGGTCAGCAGATCGTCAAGATTTTCCAGGACGAAGTCGTCGAGATCCTCGGCGGCGACGCGGCTCCGCTCGACCTTTCGACGCCGCAGCGCATCCTCATGGTGGGCCTCAACGGTGCGGGAAAAACGACGACTTCAGCCAAGCTGGCACTGCACCTCAAGAAGCAGGGCAAGAAGCCGCTCCTGCTCGCATGCGATCTCTACCGGCCCGCCGCGGCCGACCAGCTGCAGGTGCTCGCCAAGGAAGTCGGCGTGCCCATGTGGAGGGCCGACGAGGAGGCGGGCAGCATTCTCGACGAGGTCGAGAACATGCTCGAATGGATTCGCCAGCAGGGCAATGGGGTCGCCATCTTCGACACCGCCGGCCGCCAGGAAATCGACACTGATCTGGTCGGCGAACTCGCCATGCTCAAGGAGGAACTCGAGCCCAACGAGACCCTCCTCGTGGCTGATGCAGCCACCGGTCAGCAGGCGGTCAGCGTGGCGACCCATTTCAACGACGAGGTCGGAGTGACCGGACTCGTGCTCACCAAACTCGATGGCGACGCCCGCGGTGGAGCCGCGCTCTCGATGCGCAAGGTCACCGGCGTGCCGATCAAGTTCGCTGGAGTGGGGGAGAAACTTGCCGACCTCGACGCCTTCCATCCCGATCGGATGGCGAGTCGCATCCTTGGCATGGGCGACGTCGTCGGACTGGTCGAGAAAGCAGCCGAGGAAATCGACGAGGCCGAGGCCATGAAAATGGCCGAGAAGATGAAGAAGGCCACCTTCGACTTCAACGACTTCCTCTCCCAGATGAAGATGCTCAAGAAGCTGGGGCCGCTCGAGGGCATCCTCGGCATGATCCCCGGCGCCAGCAAGCTCAAGGGACTGAACGTCGATGACGGCCGTCTCAAGCGGCTCGAGGCGATCATTCTCTCCATGACCCCGATCGAGCGCACCCGGCCCGAGATTCTCAACGGCAAGCGCCGCAAGCGGATCGCTGCCGGAAGCGGCACCTCGATCATGGAGGTGAACCAGCTCCTCAAGCAGTTCGCCCAGATGCGCAAGATGATGAAGAACAAGGGTAAGATGAAGGCCATGATGGATCAGATGGGCGGCGGTGGCGCGGGTGGCGCCGGCGGAGGATTCCCGGGCGGGATGCCGAAGTTCTAGTCACCTCGAAATGCGAATTCGATGACCTCCACGAACCCCGGACCGAGGCGGCGTTTCTCCTGGCGATGGTGGCTTGTTCCCGGCCTGCTGCTTCTGGCGACCATTCTAGGCAATCTCTGGCTCCATTCGAAGGAGCACATGGCCGCCGACATCGCCTTGGCGGTGACTCCGGTTCTTTGCCTGCTCGCGATCGCTCTCTGGCTGATCTTTGGGACGCGGCTCCCATGGGTGCATCGCGGGACTTTGTTTTTGGGGCTGCTCGCGATCGCATTCGTACTGGCATTTATGTTTCGCTTCGAGGGCACGAGCACCGGAGGCGCGGTGCCTCGCCTGGTCCCACGATGGGTCGCTGCCCATGAAGCGCCTGAGTCAGTGGCGAAGCCCAAGGTCGAGGCCGCCTCCCAGGGCTCCACAACGAAGCTCGCAACGCCCGAGGGCCTCGTCGATTTTCCGGGCTACCTCGGGCCCCATCGAACCGGAGAGATCGAGGGAAACCTGAACCCCGACTGGACCAACTCGCCTCCGGTGGAGCTCTGGCGAAAGCCGGTCGGTCTCGGCTGGGGCGCCTTCTCCGTCGTCGGACCGCGCGCGGTCACCATGGAACAGCGTGGTGACGAAGAGTTCACCACCTGCTGCCAAGTGGCCACCGGCGAACTGCTCTGGGCCGAGAGCGACGGCGGGCGTTTCTCCGAGGCGATGGGCGGGGACGGACCGCGCTCGACTCCGACCATCCTCGATGGTGCCGTCTACACGGTCGGCGCGCTGGGAGCCCTCAACTGCAGGGATCTCGTCACCGGCGAACTCCGCTGGACGGCCAACGTTCTCAAGGCCGCTGAATCCGCAAAAAACCTGGAGTGGGCCACCACCTCTTCCCCTCTCGTCTACGACGGGCGCGTCTACGCTTTCGGCGGACGCGACAACGCTGCCGGGCGACTGCTCGCCTTCGATGCTGAGGCCGGAAGTTTCCTTTGGGCTTCCGGAGAGGGCGACGCCTCCTATGCGAGTCCCTCTCTCGGAGTCGTCGATGGCGTCTCGCAAATCCTCTCGACCAACCCCAGGGGCCTCAGCGGACATGATCCCGTCACTGGAATCGAACTCTGGAATCATCGGTGGGTCGGCGCCATGCCCATCAAGGCTGCCCAGATCCAGGTGCTCGACAATGGCGACCTCTTCTGCGGGGCCGGCTACAACCTAGGCAGTATCCGGCTCACCGTGAAGCGCGGCAGCGAGGGTGCCTGGGTCGCCACCGAAAAGTGGGTCAGCGACAAGATGAAGACCAAGTTCAGCAACGCCTCCATTCGGGGCGACTACGCCTGGGGGCTCGATGAAGGCCGTTTCGTCTGTCAGGATCTGACCACCGGGGAGCGGCTTTGGAAGGAGACTCGCTACGGCTACGGACAGCAGCTCCTCGTCGGGGACCACTTCCTCATACAGGCCGAGCGCGGCTACCTCGCTCTCGTCGAGGCCCGGCATGACAAGTTCGTCGAACGGTCCCGCGTCGAGGCGCTCGACAGCAAGACCTGGAACCCGCCCTGTCTCGCCGGCGAATACCTTCTCGTCCGCAACGACCGTGAGGCGATCTGCTTCCGCGTCCCGGTCCTGAGCGCTGGCAATTGACATCCGAATCGGCAGCCGCGAGGATCGTCGATGCCCCCCGACGAACCCACTCCTGATCGCGAGATTCAGAATGAGTTCGACCTTTTCTCCGCTCCCGCATCCGAGCCTCGGCAAGTCGAGAAATCCGCTCTCCCGAATCCTGTCTCGGGGCCGAAACCGACTCGTCATTTTCTCGGCTGGGACCAGCCACTGGCCGATGCGGTGGCCCGTCACCTTGCCGGCGAATGGACCGAAGGACTGCTCGATCTCTCCGGGCTTCTGATCGTCACACCGACCCGACAAAGCGGTCGTCGGCTCCGCGAGGCGCTCGCCACCCTGGCTGCCTCGGGCGGCGGAGCCGTCTACCCGCCGCAGGTCGTCACCCCCGAGTTCCTGGTCGCGCCGGAGCGTCTGCCCGACGCGCCCGAGATCGCCGCTCCGGTCGACGAACTGCTCGCTTGGGAGCGTGTGCTTGGTTCGATCGAGCTTGCTCGCTTCCGAGATCTTTTTCCGGCCGATCCCCTCGACCGAGGTCTCGACTGGAGTCTCCGCATGGGCGATGAATTCGGGAAACTCCGCGCTCTCCTCGGTGAGAACGGGCTCGGTTTCGAGCAAGGCGCGGAGTTGCTTCAGGACAACCCCGACTCCGGCCGGTGGGGGTGCCTGGTCGAGCTTGAGCACCGCTATCTCGAAGCTCTCGATGCGGCGCAACTCGCAGACCGCGAAGGCTGCCGGGTGCAGGCGAGTCGCGAGGGCGTCGTGCCCGAAGACGTGCGCGAGATCTTCGTCGCGGCGACCCCCGATCCACTTCCGCTCGCTCTGACGACTCTCACTCGCGTGGGTGCTGAGATTCCGGTCCACGTGCTGGTCTGGGCTCCCGATGCGCTGGCGCACCAGTTCGACGAATGGGGACGGCCGCTTCCTGACCACTGGGCGGCGAAAGAAATCCCGCTCGGTGAAGTCAGCGAAGTTCGGCAACGGGTCCATCCGCTTCCGGATCCTGCCGCCCAGGCCGTGGAAGCGGTGAATCTCGCTCTTCGTCACGAGGTGCCTGCCGAGTTTGTCGCCTTCGGCGTCCCCGACGTCACCATCGCGCCGCCACTTCTCCAGCACCTCGAATCAAGAGGCCTGCGAGGCTTTGATCCGTCAGGGGAACCTCTTCGCAAGCTGCACATTCACGAGTTGCTCCGCTGTCTTCACGTCACCCTCTCGTCCCGCACTTTTTCGGCGCTCGCCGCACTGACCCGACTGGCGGGTGTCGCAGAGGCAGTCTGCCGGGAGAAAGATCATCTCACGCCGAAGGCCCTCTTGGTCGGGATCGACGACTTCCATCTCGAGCACCTGCCGGATTCGATCGAGAGCGCGGACCAACTCGCTGCTGACCGAGCTGCAGCGGCCCTCCTCGGGTGGTGGCGCAAATGGGAAGCTCGTTTCCAGCAGGAGACGCCGGTCAAGGCGCTCCTCGGTTTTCTTGCCGAAGTGCTTGGCGAGCGGGAACTCGATTTTTCGGTTCTCGACGACCGCCGGTTCCGCGACGGTGCCGACGCCGTGGTCGAGGTGATCGAGAACGTCTGCGAATCCCTCCAGCGCTTTCCCCGAAGCGAGGCACAGGGTGTCTCCGGGGTCCTTCGGCTCGCCTTGATTCAGCTTTCCAACGCCCGTCTTCAGGAGGAACGCGAAACTGGTGCCATGGATCTCCACGGCTGGCTAGAGCTCCTGTGGGAAAGTGCGCCTCATCTCATCGTGACCGGCTTCAACGAGGGGCAGGTGCCCGATTCAATCCACGGCGACGCCTACTTGCCCGACCCCGCGCGAATGACCCTTGGTCTGCGGAGCAACGGCGACCGCCTCGCGCGCGACAGCTACCTGCTCGAGGCTCTGCTTCGGTCCCGCGAGGCTCAGGGAGGAAGGGTCGATCTCCTGTTCGGGCGGGTCGGGCAGACCATGGATCCGCTCCGCCCTTCCGGTCTCCTCTTTCGCTGCTCCGATGAGGAACTGCCCGCGCGCACTCTCGAGCTGTTTCGCAAGCTGCCGCCGCCCGCGCCCTCTCCGGCGGCTTCCGTGCCTCGTGTCCTGGTCGTGCCTGCGCTCCCGGAGGAGCACGCGCTCCGTGAGAGGATCAGCGTCACCAAGTTTCGAAACTACCTCGAGTGTCCCTTCCGGTTCTATCTCAAGAATGCGCTCAGGATGGATCGGCGGAGCGTCGGCGAGGCCGAGATGGATTCTCGCCAGTTCGGCTCCTTCTTCCACGAGATCGTCGAGAACTACGGGACCACCCCGGCGATCAACGCGTCGCGAGACGAGAGTGAGATCCACGCCTTTTTCCGGGACGAACTTGATCGTCTTCTCACCGAGAAGTTCGGGGCCACTCTCACGCTGCCTCTGCAGATTCAAAAAGCCGTCATGGTGACACGTCTCGAATGGGTCGCGGCCGTGGAGGCGCAGTCGCGAGAGGACGGCTGGGTCGTCGACCCGGACTGGGTCGAGAAAAAGTTTCGGTTCGAGATGAACGGTCTTCTCGTCAGCGGCCAGATCGACCGGGTCGAACGGCACGAGGATCAGGGCGTGCGCGTTCTCGATTTCAAGACGGGCGTCAAGGAGCTGCCCAAGAAGTCGGCCTCGGATTACGTGCAGCGCCAGCACCTCGTCAAGGCTCGCCAGGACGATGACCTGGTGACAAATCCCTGGCGCTTCGTCCATCTCGGCGGAGTTCCGCATCGATGGACCGACCTGCAGGTCCCTCTCTACGTGATGGCTCTCCGGGAGATGGGCGAGGACGGTCCGCTCTCAGCCGGTTATTTCGGGCTGGGAAAGGACAAAGGCTCGATCGGCCTCGCCTTGTGGGAGGGATTGGACGGAGCCGTGCTCGCCGCCTCCCGCGCCTGTGCCGAAGGGGTGGTCACCGCCATTCAGGACGGCGAATTCTGGCCTCCCGCGCCCCGGACCAAGTTCGACGACTTCAAGGAACTCGGCCTCGGTGATCTGCCTACCGCATTCGACGTCACCGCCCTCGGCGTTCGGCATGAGCCCGAGGAAAATTCACAGCCGAAAGGAGACAAGTCATGAGCAACCCCCTCGACATGCCCAGCGAGATGATCGTGGCCTCGGCCGGCGCGGGCAAGACCTTCGAGCTGACCAACCGCTTCGTCGCCCTCCTGGGGCGGCAGATTCTCGCCGACGAGGAACTCACCCCCGAGCGCTTTGTCGCCGTGACCTTCACCCGCAAGGCAGCCGAGGAGTTTTTCGGCAGCATTCTCACCAAGGTCGCGGAGGCCGCCGCCTCGGACGAGGCCGCCGCGCAGCTCGCCGTCAACGCGCACGACGACACCGTCCATCCGATCCTCTCGCAGCTTCTTCCGCATCACTACCGGAAGATGCTCCGCTCGCTGGTGTCCCACATGGCGGAGCTTCCGCTGTGCACGCTCGACGCCTTCTTCGTGTCGATCGTCCGGGTCTTTGCCACGGAGTTCGGACTGCCGCGTGATTTTGAAATTCTCGACGAGCACGAGGCCGCCCGCGCCGCCAAGCGGGTTCTCGCCGAAGTCTGCTCCCGGCCTCGCAACAAGGTCGAGCAGGAGCGCATGGGTCACCTCGTGGCCGCCTTCCGAGCGACTAGGCCGGACCGGGAGGACGACCGGGTCGCCCGCAACCTCGAGACCTTCATCAGCGATCAGCACGAGATCCTTCTCGACGTTCCCGACCTCGATTTCTGGTCTTCGAAGGAGAGAATCTGGGGTGCCGCCGTGCCCAGCACCATCGGTCCAGACGGGCCCACGGTCGAAGACCTCGAGACCCTCGACCGCTTGATGCCCTCCCTGAGCGATACCTCGCAGGGACTCTATGATGATTTTCGTGCCGAAGCGGAGCGTCGTCGGGCCGGACGGCTTCAGCACCGCGAGAAGATGTTCTTCGGCTACGCCACCAACTACGGATGGGATAAGCTCCGAGACCCCGAGACCGCCGAGTTCCGGATCAAGATTTCCAGGCAGACCGTGCTCATGTCTGCGAAGTGCGGGCAGGTCTTCCATCTGGTTCTCAGCAAGATCGTCGGCCAGGAAATTCACGCGCGCCTGCAGCGAACCAAGGCCGTCGGCGAAATGCTCGAAGCTTACGAGGAAGCCTTCGAGAAACGGGTCCGTCGTCAGGGTGGGCTCGGGTTCAAGGACGTCGAGCTCCTGGTCGGAAACCGTGACGAGGAGGGCGAACCCATTTTCAAGCGAGACGAGATCGACTACCGCCTCGATGCGACCCATGACCAGTGGCTCTTTGATGAGTTTCAGGACACCAGTCACGCCCAGTGGGCGGCGGTGTCGGACCTTGTCGGGGAAGCGGTGCAGGATCCCGAAGCGCAGCGGGGGCTGTTTCTCGTCGGGGATCCCAAGCAGGCGATCTACAGCTGGCGCGGCGGCGACAGCAGGATCTTCGACTACGTGGCCAAATGGTACCGGCATGCTCCTCTCAATCAGCGCAACCTCGATGTCTCCTGGCGTTCCGGCCCGGACGTCCTCGAGCTGGTGAACAAGGTCTTCCGCTCCGATTTTGCGCTTCAGCAGTTGAATCTGCCCGGGGGCGCCGTCGAGCGGTGGGAATGTGCCGAGCATCGACCCGCTCGTCCCAACGTCGAACGCCGCGGTTATGCGGCAGTGCTGGAGGCGGAGAACAAGGGAGACTTTTTCCGGTTCGAGATTCTCAAGGCGATCCTCAAGGAGATGGACCCCGTCGCCAACAGAATTTCCTGCGCCATCCTGGTCGAGACAAACAAGGTCGCCAACCAGATCGTCGATTGGCTTCGCCGCGAGGCACCCGAGATTCCGGTTGTCTCGGAGTCGGACGCAGGCATCGCGACGGACAACGCACTCGGCCTCGCGCTTCTCTCCTTATTTGAACTCGCCGCCCACCCGGGTGACCAGTTCTGTCTCGGGCACGTCATCATGAGTCCGCTGGGCGAGGAAGCGCTGCGTCTCGGGCTTGATCCCAGCGACGGCACCCTTTCTCAGCATGTCCGGAAGCAGATCGCTGCCGACGGTTTCGAGCGGACCATCCGCGACTGGTCGCACGCTTTTCTGGCGAGCAGTTCGGTGGGCGAGTTCACGATCCGGAGAGCAGAGGACTTAGCCGGGGTGGGCCGTGTCTTCGACGAGAGCGGCTCCCGCGATCTCGATGAATTTGTCGCCTACGCGAGGAACGCCAAGACCCGCGACTCGTCGAGCAGAACGGCGGTGCAGGTGATGACGATCCACAAGAGCAAGGGGCAGACCTTTGACGCCGTCCTGCTCCCCAGTCTGGAGACCAGATCGCAGTCGCAGCTGTCCCGCGTACGCAGCGGGATTGGCATCTCAAGGAACCGCGAGACATTCCAGCCGGAATGGGTCCTCGACCTCCCCGGTGCCGAGATCAGTCAGAAGGATCCCGTGCTCGCCGAGGCCTACGAGGAGCGCGAGGTCGAGGCGGCCGTCGAGGCGCTCTGCAAGCTCTACGTCGGATTCACCCGACCGCGCTACGCGACCTACGTGATTCTCGATCCGATCCAGAACGAGACGGACGCCCGAAGTTTCCCGAACCTGCTCCGCCGCTGTCTCCCGAGTCCGGGGGGTGCCTCGCGCTACTTCAATGGCAACTGCGTCTCGGTCCTCTGGGAGTCCGAGCTGCCCACGGCTGATCCTTTCTGGTGGACTGAGATTCCTGCGGTCGAAGAGCCCGAGACCGCCGAGGAGGAAGCCACTGCGGACCCCGTCGGATTCTCGGCAGCCGCGCGGGTGCGCGCTGTTTCGAGAACGCCCTCCGGTGCCGAGCGGCACGTCGTTTCCGCGCGGGCCCTGCTGAGACCGGGCCGGAAGCGTTCTCTCGATCACGGCCTGCTCGTGCACCGTCTGCTGGAGGAAATCGAATGGCTTGATGACTCGGGAGCCGATGAGTTCGATGCGAAGTGGCAGGAGATTCTCGCGGACTTCGACCCGGACTCCGCCGATCGTGCGCTCGCCGAGGTCAAGGCGGCGCTCGATGACGATGCGGTGCGGGCGGCCCTCGTCAGACCCGGGCAGGAAGAAGTCGAGGGAACGATGGAAGTCTGGAACGAGCGCCGCTTTGAAATTCTTCTCGAGGGAGAGTGGCTCTCGGGGGCCTTCGACCGAGTGGTCGTGCACCGCGGAAAGGATGGGCAGGCACTGCGAGCCGGCATCATCGATTTCAAGACCGACCGGACCGCCTCGGACGCCGAGATTGAGAAGAAGGTCGAAGGCTACCGACCGCAGCTGGACCTGTACCGCCGGGTCCTCGCCCGCGTCCTCGACATCGACCCGTCGCGCATCGATGCGCATCTGCTTTTCACCGGATCAGCCAGCCTCGTCCAGGTCTTCGGCAACTAGGGGTTCCTTCCCGTCGGGTTCCGTCCCTGGCCACGCTTGATCAAGGGCGGCGGCTCGTTCCGGATGCCCGGCCCGTTCATGACAGGCACAGGCCGCTTCAAAGGAGGGCGAATGGTTGCTGCAGAGCGAGAGAGCTTTCTCGAACTGCACGGCGGCGCGCTCCATGTCGACCTTCTCCACGAGCGCGAGCCCCGTGTTGTAGCGGATCCCGGAGTAGTCGGTGACGGTCTTGCAGATCTCGGAGTAGCGGAGAATCGCCTCGGTCATCTTGCCCTTGCGGGCGAGCAGGTTGGCCTTGTCGAGACCGGTGAACGACGACTTCAGACCCGTCTTATCCACGAGGTAGACCCGAGTCAGCTGATACAGCGCGAAGGGCACCCCGAGGATGAAGATCAGATTCGCGAGGAACATCTTCCAGGCTTCCTTTCGCATGCAGGCTCCGCAGACGAAGAGCTTGCCGTGCTGGAAGCCGTAGATGATCAGCAGGAAGTAGAAGTAGAAGGTCGCGAACTCGCGCGGCCGGGAAAAATAACCACAGCTGTCACAGAGCGCATGATCCTGTTCGTTGGTCGGGGCCTGACCATCGAGGCTGACGATGGTGTCGCAGTACCCGCAGAACATCTGCTCCGTGGACTTGAAGCCAGTGAGGTCCACGATCGAGTGGCAGTAGGGGCAGGGTTGCGCGCGGAATTCGGCCGCCCTTCCCTCTCTGGTGAGCTTCTCCCGTGTTGCCTCGGTCCAGCGTTTCGAGCTCTCGCGATTCAGGGCCGCGAGAAGCTCCTTTACGTTGCGGGACTTGACCGCGATCACCACCGGCATGGCGGATCCATTCTCCTGAAGGACCACCAGGATGATCCGATCGAACCGACGGTCGGCGCGCACGATCGCAGTGATCGGAAGCTCGTCGTCGCCGAGGACCAGGGTCTCGCCATCAAAGCGTCCCTTCTTCGCGAGGAAACCCACTTGCCCCCCTTCCTCATCGACATGGTGGAACTTGAAGCGGATTTCTTTGCCAGCCATTGGCAAGCATGCGGTCACCGCCTTCTCTTGCTCAAGCCAAATCGTTTGTCTTGTCCTGCGGAACCAAGTCCCCAAGAATCACCGGATGAGAATGACCGTCTTCTTCGCCCTGACTATGGGTGCCCTTTCCGCCTCGCTCCCCGCTCAGGACTCGACCAACTTTCCCGCTCTCGGCAAGGTCGTGAAACTGGACCCCGCTCTCGATGCCGTGCTCGACGAGTCGGCCACCATCGAGGTGCTGGCCTCGGGCTTTGTCTGGTCCGAGGGGCCGGTTTGGGTTCCGGACGCGGAAGCCGAGGGTGGGGGATACGTCCTCTTCTCCGACGTGCCGCGCAATCACGTCATCAAGTGGGAGGAGGGCAAGGGCGCCGAGGTCTGGATGGAGCCTTCCGGGTTCACGGGCCCCGGTGACTACGGCGCAGAGCCCGGCAGCAACGGCCTCGCGCTCGATGCCAAGGGTCAGCTTCACTTCTGCGAGCACGGCGACCGGCGCATTTCGTACCTGACCAAAGGCGGCGGCAAGCGCACGCTGGTCGACCATTGGCAGGGCAAGCGTTTCAACAGTCCCAACGATCTCTGCTTCGCCTCCAACGGAGATCTGTATTTTACCGATCCACCCTACGGTCTGCCCGGGAAGGAAAACGATCCCACTCGCGAAACCGATCACTTCGGAGTCTACCGGGTCGGCGCGGACGGCGTCGCCCATCTGGTCACCGCTGACCTTCAGCGGCCGAACGGCATCGCGCTTTCACCGGATGAGAAGACACTCTACGTCGCGCAGTCTCATGGACCCGCCGCACTCTGGATGGCCTACCCCGTGCAGCCCGATGGCGGCGTGGGAGAAGGTCGCGTTCTTCACGACGTCACCGAGTCCATGGGCAAGCGCCCCGGTGCTCCGGACGGTCTTAAGATCGACGACGCGGGCAATCTCTGGGCCACGGGGCCGGGCGGGGTGCACGTCATCACTCCCGAAGGCAAGCTTCTCGGCCGCATCGACACCGGGGAACGCACCGGCAACTGCTGCTGGGGCAATGACGGCAGCGTCCTTTACGTCTGCTCGGATACCTACCTGGTGAGGATCCAGACGAAAACCAGGGGTGCGCGCTGGGCTGATGCCGCCAAGCAGGCGGCGGTCGAGCCGGACCCTCTTGCGCCTGGCCACCATCAGGTCCAGCAACACGACCCTTCCCTTCTTCGTCCCGGGCGCTACTCGGGCGTCGGCGTGCTGAGCAACTGGAGCGGTCCGAAGCACGGCGGTCTACGCCTTCAGCTGCATGAGGACGGTTCGCTGACGGAGTACGCCGTGACCTTTGCCAGCTCGTGGGACTACCAGCGCACTCACGCAGGGTGGGAGGCGGAATCCCGCCGTGGAAAGAGGCAGATAGTGTACCAGGGGGAGGAGCAGGGGCTGCACGTCTTCGGCTATGTGGACGCTGGAAAGGAGGCGACCATCGTGACCAGGTTCGAGACGGAGGAAGCTCGTGGTGCTCGATCGGCTCGCTAGTGTTCTGTTTCATTGGAAGAATCGGGTGCCGGTCCATCCAGCTGAAGCGGCCTGCCTTGGGTAGGGACGAGGGTCCCTCCTCGTCCGGGGAGGAGCGAAGCGACGGACCGCCAATCCACAAGGCTACCCCGCAGCCATTGGGTCGATGCTTTCGGGACGGATGAGGGCGTCGTTACTCGATACCTCTTCGCCGACGGTCGCTTTGGGCTCCCTGCGGAGGCGCAGGGACGCACCTCCCTACCTTTCCTTGGAAGTCTAAAGTCCTCAACCGCCATTGAGGTTCATCTAGAATTCAGTCGCTGAGCGTCGCGCGATGACCGACTTATCTGATCCCCGGGTTTTTGCGCGGCGGTGCCTTGCCCAGTTCAGGACCCTCGTCCTGGGGCATGGCGCTGTTCCATTCGATGGCGCGTGCACTTAGGTCTCGGACGACCTCAGGGTGGTCTTGCGCGACGTTCCGGGCCTCGGAGGGATCGCTGATGATTCGATACAGCTGAGGATTGGATCCGTCGTACTCGCAGAGGAGTTTCCATTCACCGGAGCGAACCGCGAGGTCGGGGAGGTTTTGGAAATGACGAAAGTGTTCACGATCCGGAGGACGGCGAAAATAGAGCGGGGCCTCCCGGCTGCTTTCGGATTTTCCGGTGAAGACTTCGACGAGTTCCTCGCCGTCGAAGCGGACTCCAGCCGGCACGGGGACTTCCGCGAGAGCCAGCAGGGTGGGGGGAAGGTCCATACTTGAGACGACCGACTTGTCATTGATCGTCCCAGCCTTGGATGGCTCGAGCAGCCCCGGTCCCCAGGCGATCAGCGGGGAGCGGATCCCCGCCTCGAAAAGGGTCGCCTTGGAGCCGCGAAATGCGCCGGGGGATCCGCAGCCGACTTCGGGGCCATTGTCCGAGCAGATCAGGATCAGGGTGTTGTCGGCGAGCTCCGGCGTCCGGCGCACGTAGAGGAACAGCCGGCTCAACTGGTGATCCATGTTCTCGAGTACGGCGTGGTAGAGGGTGCGCCTTTCGCCGTCTCCCCAGTCCTTGAGGGGCGGGTGCAAAGGCGTATGCATGTCGTCGGGCCAGAGGTTGACGTAGAAGGGCTTTCCCTCGGCCACGGACTCCTTCATGAAGTCGAGGGCGTGCTGGGCGAACAGCCCGGTGATGATCGACCGGTCTTCCCACTCAATCGGGCCGTGCCCGAGCTGATCGGATCCCAGCCCGTGTCGGCCCGGAGGTTTTTCCTCGGGGGTGTAGCGAAGCGGGAGGATGCGGTGGCCGAGCCCCTCGAAGTTGGTCAGGCTGCGATCGAAACCGTACTCGGTGATGAGCGGAGCATCGGCGACGTCCCGCTGGCCGCCCATGTGCCACTTGCCGAAGTGCCCCGTGGCGTAGCCGTTGCTTTGGAGAATCCGCGCCAGCATCGGGGCCTCGAGCGAGAGCCAGTCCTGCACTCCACGGCGGGCATTTTCCTTCCGGTTCGCGAGGTAGGAAGTGATGCCCCAGCGATAGGGGTACTGACCTGTAGAGACGGCGACTCTGGACGGGGAACAAATCGGTGAGGCGACGTAGAACTGATGAAAACGAATGCCCTCGGAGGCGAGTCGGTCGACGTGCGGAGTGCGGGCTTCGTCGTTGCCGAAGCAGGAGAAGTCGCCCCAACCCATGTCATCGATGAAGACGAACAGGATGTTGGGCGGGGAGGATGGAGCCTGCGTTGCTTGTGCGCGGAGTTGGTCCGAACGGAGGGAGAGAGCTGTGAGGACAAAAAGGCAGAGAGTTCTCATTGGATAGAGTGGGTTGCGCTCGTGAGAGCGTGGAGGGGTTGACTTGGGTGGCGGGAAGCTCGGGCTACGCTTCCACCTTCTCACGAAGGCGGCTTCGATCCGAGTCCGACAGACTCCCAGAGGCTGACATGGATTGGGCTGCGATGGAATTTCCTTTCGAGAGTTGATGGTGCAGGTCATCGTCTCGGGATGAGACTCATGACCGGAATTGGATGGATATTCCTGACGCTGGTGGCCACGCAGGCGTCGGCCGAGCCGTTTCAGGCTACGGGTTTCAAGGTGGGCGAGATGACCTCCGACTCGGCAATCGTGTGGACTCGACTGACCGCCAAGCCGGAGTCCAATTCGAAGCAGGAGGGCATCGTCCCGACCTTCATCGACAAGGAAGGGAAGACCTTCACCGGAGACGGATTCAGCAAGGTGAAGAAGCCGATGCATCCGGTCGAGATCCGCTGGCCGGAAGGCAAGACCTGCGCCGACATGCGTTACGGAGCCCCCGGTGCACCGGGAGAGACAAGGGTGCGTTATCGGCCCGTAGGCGACGGAGACTGGAGCGCCACCGAGTGGGCGACCGTGCGGCCCGAAGCGGATTTCACGCGAGCCTTCTCTCTCGGCGGTCTGCAGAGCGGGACCCGCTACCAACTCCAGGTGGAATCGCGCACGACGGCGGGGGCGGTGGGGGAGATTCTCGAGGGTGGCTTCGTGACCGCACCGCCCGCCGATGCCGCGGCTCGGGTCGTGTTCGCCGTCTCGACGGGGCAGGCCTTCCACGATCAGGACCGGGACGATGGGTTTCAGCTCTACCCGACGATGTTGAAATCCCTGAAGCCGGACTTCTTCGTGCACACCGGCGACATCGTCTACTACGACGGCATGGCCAAGAGTCTCGAACTAGCCTGGTGGCACTGGCAGCGGACCTACAGTCGCCCCACAAACGTCGCTTTCCATCGGCAGGTGGGCAGCTACTTCATCAAGGACGACCACGATACCTGGTTCAACGACTCGTGGCCGGGGCAGACGGCGAAAATGGGCACCTTCACCTGGGAGGATGGGGTGCGGGTTTTCACCGAGCAGGTGCCGATGAGCGAGAAGACCTATCGGACCCGCCGCTGGGGCAGAGACCTGCAGATCTGGATGGTCGAGGGGCGGGACTTTCGCAGTCCCAACAATGCGCCCGATGGTCCCGACAAGACGATCTGGGGGAAGGAGCAGTTCCAGTGGCTGCGGGAGTCGATGACCGCGAGCGACGCGACCTTTCGGGTGCTGATTTCACCAATGCCGATCGTCGGACCGGATCGCGGTAGCAAGAACGACAATCACTCGAATGCCGGCTTCACCCATGAAGGAGATCGGGTGCGGGCCTTCCTGGCGGGCTTGAACAATACGGTGGTCATCTGTGGCGACCGTCATTGGCAGTATCATTCCGTGCATCCCGAACTTGGCCTGCGCGAGTACTCGTGTGGGCCAGCCAGCAACGAGCATGCGGGCGGCTGGGATCAGAAGGATTATCGCGACGACTGGCATCGCTTCCTACGGGTCAAGGGAGGCTATCTCTCTGGTACCGTCGAGCCAGGTGGGTCAGGGGAGAAGGCGACTCTGACCTTCCGCTTTCACGGAGTGCGCGGGAATGTGCATTTCGAGGATCGAATCACAGCCGCGAACTGACTTTGCGGCACCTCGGCGCTGCCTCCTGCCTTGAAGGAAAAGCGGATTCAGTGGCCGCCCCTTAGACGCCCCTGAGGTACAGGCAAAAAGAGCAAGGCGACCACTCCGATAACACTTGTTATGAACTGGCTGGAAGTTCGTAATTGAGTTTGTTGCTGAAGTGTAATACTGGAAAAGTCCCGTGTCTTTTATCCCCCAAAGAAATAGTCTAGTTACTCAAACGATCCGCGCCATTTCGGAAAGGATCGATCATGCTCTGTATCAGCACAGCCTCCCCGGTGAACTCGCCTTGTCCGAAGAACTCGGAGTCAGCCGAAGGACAATGCGCGCGGCCCTGGAAGTCCTCGCTGCCGGCGGCATCATCGATCTCGGTGGGCGAGGCAAGCGACGAGCCATTCTGAGGAAGCCGGGTGTTTCCGAGGCGCCCCGAAGCAAATTCACTGTCCTGCTGTGCCGCACGCTTGAGGATTCGAGCTGGAGCACTCAGGCTCTGATCCGGCATCTCGACAGAGCCGCCGAGAAGGCGGGTTACACGATCTCGATTCGACATCTGCCCGGAGCAGAAGAATCGGCAGTCCGGCTCGCTGAACTCGTCGCCGAGGAGAACGCCGATCTCTGGGTGCTGGTCGAGCCAAGTCAGATTGTCGCCACGTGGTTCGACGCGTCGGAAGTCCGGGCCCTCGCCTCGGGTGGAAGCATTGTTGGAACGTCTCTTCGATCGGTGGCCTACGATGGAGCCGAAGCGGTCAGAGCCGCCGTGGAGCGACTCTCTGCGGATGGCCATCGTCATCTCGCCCTTCTCAACGAATATCGGCCAAGCTTGGAAGACGAGGCTTTTGCGCAGTCCATTGCGGCGAAGGGAAGTGATCACCATGGGGTGCGGCTCGACGTCAGCGGAGACTCCGAGCAACTCGTGCATTCGCTCCGTTCCGTCTACGCTGGCTCAGTGCGGCCCGCCGGCTTGATCGTGATTGGAATCCGAAACCTCGTCACCCTTGTTTCATGGATGGGCTCGGAGGGGTATCGGACCCCTTCGGAAGCCAGCGTCATTTTTATCGGCTCCGATCCCTTGAGCGCGGCGATTCATCCCCGCCCGGCACGATTCGATGGAAAGCCAGAGCATCTCGCCAGGGAGATCGCCCTCGCCGTGGAGGAGTCTCTTCAATCCCCTGTGGACAAATTCGAAGATCGCCTTCTGAAAATGCCTTTCATCGAGGGGAGTACACTCCAGCCGATCGTCGGGACTTGAGAATGGAAAAGGAGTCTCCTTTCACACCTCTCGCCGCAGGGTGCCGGCCTCTCAGGCTCGTCGAGGCTGCCCTTTCTGCGGACCATGTCGGACGGTCGAGGCGGTGTAGCGTTCCGACCTGGGAAGGCAGCTCAAAACTCCATTTGACCCTCCCCGACGACCCATCATAGTGGCCGCGCCCCGTCTTCAACGACTTGGGGCCGCCTACAGGCAAACGCCTACCCACCTATCTGACCATGAAGATCGCCATCAACGGATTCGGCCGAATCGGACGCAACGTCCTTCGCGCCATGACACCTGCCCAGCGCAAGAACGTCGTCGCCATCAACGACCTCACTGACAACAAGACTCTCGCCCACCTGCTCCGCTGGGACTCCACCGCCGGGCCTTTCGATGGCACGGTCGAGTTCGATGACGAGAACATCGTGGTTGATGGTCACGCCATCTCCGCTCTCGCCGAGCGCGATCCCGCCGCTCTCCCCTGGTCCAAGCTCGGAGTCGACGTCGTCGTCGAATCCACCGGCTTCTTCACCAAGCGGGAAGGTGCTTCCAAGCACATCGAGGCCGGCGCCCGCAAAGTCGTCATCTCCGCACCCGCCGGTGATCCTGACAACACCATCTGCATGGGCATCAACGACGACACCTACGATGGCGACACCCAGCACATCATCTCCAATGCGAGCTGCACCACGAACTGCCTCTCGCCCATGGCGAAGGTCCTCAACGACAGCTTCGGCATCGAGCGGGGCTTCATGAGCACCATTCACAGCTACACCGGTGACCAGACTCTGCTCGACGCTCCCCACGGCGACCTACGTCGTGCCCGTTCCGCCGCCACCAACATCATTCCCTCCTCGACCGGAGCAGCCAAGGCCATCGGCCTCGTCATTCCCGAGTTGAACGGCAAGCTCACCGGCGGCGCCTTCCGCGTCCCGACGCCCACCGGATCGCTCACCGACTTCTCGGTGCTTCTCAAGAAGAAGGCCTCTGTCGAAGCCGTGAACGACGCCATGAAGGCGGCTGCTGAAGGCCCTCTCAAGGGAGTCTTCCAGTACAGCGAAGAGCCGCTCGTCCTTCAGGACATCGTCGGCAACCCGCACTCCTGCATCCTCGACGCCCTCTCGACGATGGAGCTCGACGGCGACTTCGTGAAGGTCGTCGGCTGGTACGACAACGAGTGGGGCTACAGCAACCGCCTCATCGACATGCTCGAAATGGTCGGCGCCTAGCCTCCATCCCGCATTTTTAGAAACGCCCGCCCTGGAAATGGTGCGGGCGTTTTCTTTTGCGGCAACGGCCCGCTTGCATCCGACCCATTTCTCGCTGAAGGGATTCGCTCGCTAGCCTCGGCCTCCATCAGACGACTTTTCATCATGAAGCTTTCCCTCCGCGATCTCGATCTTTCCGGCAAATCCGTCCTCGTGCGCGTCGATTTTAACGTCCCCCTCGACGGCGACGGCAACATCACCGACGACACTCGCATCCAGGGGGCGCTGCCCACCATCCGCCACCTGCTCGACGGTGGAGCGCGGGTCATCCTCATGTCGCACCTCGGCCGTCCGAAGGGAGAGCGGAACTTGAAGTTCTCGCTTCAGCCTGTCGCGGACCGCCTTGGCGAGATCTTCCCCGGCAAGGTCAGTTTCGCCAGCGACTGCGTCGGCGACGAGGCCATGGAAAAGGCGACCAATCTGGGAGCTGGGTCCATCCTTCTGCTGGAGAACCTCCGCTTCCACAAGGGGGAGACCGAAAACGATTCCGCCTTCGCCGCCCAGCTTGGTGAACTCGCCGAACTTTACGTCAACGACGCTTTCGGCACCGCCCACCGCGCCCACGCCTCCACGGCCGGCGTGGCCGAGCACATGGAGAAGCGCGCGATGGGATTCCTTCTCGAGCGCGAACTGGAAGTGCTTGTCGGCGAACTCGAAGAGCCCAAGCGCCCCTTCGTGGTGATCATGGGCGGCGCCAAGGTAAGCGACAAGATCAAGGTGATCACTGCGCTCCTCGACAAGGCTGATACCATCCTGGTCGGCGGCGCCATGGCCTACACCTTCCGGCTCGCGCAGGGCCATGCCGTCGGCAACAGCCTCGTCGAGCCCGACTACTGTGAGCTTGCCCTGCAGATCCTCAAGGACGCCGAAGCGAAGGGCGTGAAGTTCCTCCTCCCTCTCGACCAGCGCGAGTGCGAGGAGTTCTCCGATACCGCGGAGACCTGGGACACGGCGTCCTACGACGAAGGCGGCGGCATTACCGAAGGACGCGAAGGCATCGACATCGGACCTCTGACCGAGAAGCTCTTTGCCAGTGAGATCGCCGGCGCCGGAACCATTATCTGGAACGGCCCCATGGGCGTGTTCGAAAAGGCTCCCTTCGCCAAGGGCACCATCAGCGTGTCCCAGGCGATCGCCGACAGTCCGGCCTACACCATCATCGGCGGAGGCGATTCGGTGACTGCCGTGAACAAGTTTGACCTCGGCGACAAAATGGACTTCCTCTCTACCGGAGGAGGTGCCACTTTGGAACTACTTGAAGGGGCTGAGCTGCCGGGCGTCGCAGCACTCTCCGATTCCGCCTAACCTGCTTTCAACCAACCCCGAGTCTCTGTCCCAACCGATTTCTTCATGAACATCCGCAAGCCCATCGTCGCTGCCAACTGGAAGCTGAACATGTCTCCCGCCGAGACAACAGATTTCCTCACTCCCTTCCTCGGCCGGGTCGAGCATAGCTGCCCCGTCGACATCGTCGTGGCTCCTCCGTTCACCTCCCTGCCTGCTGCCGCCGAGAGCCTCTCCGATTCCGTCATCGTCAAGCTGGCCGCTCAGAACATGTCCGAGCACGCCTCTGGCGCCTACACGGGAGAAGTCAGCGCTTCCATGCTCAAGACGCTGTTCGTGAACTACGTCATTCTCGGCCATAGCGAGCGCCGCGCCATCTTCGGTGAGACCGACGAGACCATCAACGCCAAGGTCAAGGCAGCCCTCGAGAACAAGCTCAAGCCGATCCTCTGCTTCGGTGAGACCATCGAGGAACGCGAGGCCGGCAAGCTCGAAGAAGTTCTCCGCACCCAGATCAGTGGCGGGCTCGCAGGAATCGAGGCCGGCCAGATGAACGACATCGTTCTCGCCTACGAACCCGTCTGGGCGATCGGCACCGGCCACACCGCCTCGCCCGAGCAGGCGCAGGACGCACACGCTTTCTGCCGCTCGGTCATCGCTGATCTCTACGACGACGAGGTCGCCGCCAAGGTCCGCATCCAGTACGGCGGCAGCGTCAAGCCCGACAACATGGGCGAGCTGATTTCCCAGGAAGATATCGACGGCGCTCTCGTCGGAGGCGCCAGCCTTCAGGAAGGCTCCTTCTACGGCATCGTGGAAGCCGCCGCAAAGTACGTCGAGGAGCGCTAGAAGGCTCCTGCGTCCGCCATGAGTTCGAAGCCTCGTGTCGTCGAGCTCTTCGCCGGTGCAGGCGGTCTCAGCCTCGGCCTCGAGCAGGCCGGGTTCGAGGTCGTCCTCGCCAACGAGATTCTCAGGGACTCGGCGGCGACCCATGAGCTGAATCATCCGGGCGTCCCGGTGATCTGCGGGGACGTCCACGAGGTCGATTTTCGATCCGAACTGGAAAGCCTCGGCAGTGGGCCCGTCGATCTCCTGTCCGGTGGACCACCCTGTCAGGGATTCAGCAGTGTTGGGTCGAAGAACTCCCGAGATCCGCGTAACAGTCTCTTCTACGAGTTTCTTCGTGCCGTGCGCGAGGTGAAGCCGACCTACGTCCTGTTCGAAAATGTCGCCGGATTCGCGCGGCTCTACGGAGGACAAGCTCATCAGACGCTCCAGCGGGAATTGGCTGAACTTGGCTACGAGACCAGTTCGGCTCTGTGCGACGCCTCCGACTACGGTCTCCCTCAGATCCGCAAGCGAACCATCGTCATCGGCGCCCTCGAAGGGCGCGCGCCCTTTGCTTTTCCGAAGGTGACTCATGCGAAGGCCCGCAAGCTCACTCTACTCGAGGCCATCAGCGACCTGCCCGAACTAGAAGTGGGGGAGTCTGCCGACCGGTATGCATCCGCTCCGCAGAACGCCTACCAGAAACGCATGAGGAAAGGGGCGGGCCAAGTGCTGACCGATCACGACTGCACGAGCTACGGCGAGCGCATGCAGGAGATCCTCCGTCTCGTTCCGCCCGGTGGCTGTGTGGTCGATCTGCCTGAACGGCTTCAGCCGGCAAGCGCCTTCAAGAACAGCTACGCCCGGCTGGTGGGGGACCAGCCCAGTACGACGGTCACCCGTAATTTCGGAACCCCGTCTTCGGCGAGGTGCATCCACCCCCATCAGAATCGTGCGCTCAGCACGAGGGAGGGAGCTCGCCTGCAGAGCTTCCCGGATTCCTATCGCTTCGCCGGTGGCAAGACTTCGAAGAACCTTCAGATCGGCAACTCCGTTCCGCCGCTTCTTGGCCGAGTCATCGCCGAGCAGATTCGGGCTGCTCTTGAAGCCTGCTGATCGCGTCGTTGCCAGAGCGGGGCGCTGCGAGTTAGGTTGACCCTGAATATGAATCTTGCGGGTCACTTCCTTTACCTGGTCTACCTCCCTTGCCATGTAGGAACGCTCTTCGCACAGAGCAGTTTTCCCGATGCGGGACTGCAGGACGATGGGCATCAGCCCATCTCCGAGGAGGGGCTCGTCATCGCCGAGGAGGAACGTTCATCAGAATCGGTTCTCCCGTTGTTTTATCTGGGGGTCCGCCAGGAGACCGCTTCCCGGCCTGGTGAAGCCGTTGAGACCTACCGGCGGGTTCTCGATATAAGACCTGACCTGTCCCTCGCGATTCGGGCCTCGACTCTTCTCGCAGATCTAAGTCGAGAACGGGAGGCGCTGGAACTCATGAGGGAGTTTCTGACCGAAAACCCCGACCGCGCCGGTGCCCGAGTGGCCTTCCTAAAACTAGGCGAGCGGATCGTGAAAGCGCGGGGCGGCGATGACGATCTCTCGGCGGAACTTCAAGATCAGGGACGCCGGGCCTTCGAGAAATTTCCGCAGCACACGGGCATCCTGCAGCACTATCTATTCACGACCCTGACGCAGAAGGGAACCAGGGCGGCACGCGAGATCCTCGACGAGGCGGCAGGCCGGGACATTCCAAGAGGAGACTACTGGCTGACCATCGCACAACTCGCTCCGCGGATCTGGCCGATCAAACCGGGGCCCGACCGCAAGGCAAACCTCCAGCGGGTGAACGAGCTGTACGAAAAGGCCCTCCAACACGCAGAGCGGGCACCCAAGCCCGAAAGGATTCGGAGCCTCACTGGAAAGTATTTCCTGGACAGCAGGCAGTTCGA
>ENA-ORXT01000849-ORXT01000849.1-marine-metagenome-genome-assembly--contig:-NODE-849-length-44710-cov-9.613179_pt1 | contig 44710 bp, 36 predicted proteins | sample MGYA00237868_ERZ511482 | MGnify/ENA metagenome assembly ERZ511482
TGTTTATTCAAGAGACCATGGTATCTGCCCCAGGGGCAAATGATGGTTCCTTATCAGCTATTGCCTCTGGAGGCACGGGAGATTTTACCTACAATTGGTCAAATGCCGCAACGACTCAGACCATTGAAAATTTAAGTCCAGATGAATATTGTGTTACCGTTACGGACGCTAACGAATGTACTATCATAGATTGTAAGACATTAGAAGAAAGTGCATTTGATTGTTCAGAGTTTGAGGTGGAGTTGGTTTTTACCAATCAAATTTCTTGCTTTGATGATACAGATGGTGCATTGCAAGTAAATATTATAAATGCCGCTGAGCCAATTTCATACGAGTGGTCTGGTGGTCTAGGTGGATTGCAGCAACAAGAGCAATTTCAAATCGATCTAGCCGCTGGAATCTATACTGTAACTGTTACGGATGATAATGGATGTGAATATATATCTTCCTTAGAATTAACACAACCGGAGTCAGTTCTAGAAATTGAACTTTCCACCACACTAGTATCTGCTCCTGGACTAGCTGATGGCTCTGCCACAGTCATGGCATCAGGTGGCAATACTGGTAATGAATATACATATATTTGGAGCGATGGCGATTCGCAGACGACTTCTTCTATAGCTGGATTGGCTCCTGGTGAGTATTGTGTTACGGTGGGGTCGGGATCGTGTAGTGTAGTTGATTGTATAGAAGTATTCGCTGCCAACGATCCGTGTTCAGACTTTTCTGTAGAGTTTGAAGTAACTGATGTTTCATGTTTTAGCGAATGTGATGGGACGGTAAGTATTATCGTTTCAGGTGGTACGACACCATATAGTTACGATTGGAATTCAGGCGAGACCAGTAGTGGAATAGATAATGCTTGTGGTGGTGCAGGGTCGGTAACTATTACAGACGCAAACAACTGTACAGATATTATTGATTTTATTATTGCAGAACCTCAGGAAATAGAGTTATTTGTTTCAGCTACCAACGCTACGGATCTTACCAGCAACGATGGTACCGCTAATGCTGCTGCTTTTGGTGGCACTCCTCCGTATACATATACTTGGAGCAATGAGACAAGTGGATCAGCATTGATAAACTTGTCACCAGATGACTATACGGTTGTGGTTACAGATGCTAATGATTGTTCAGTTACTGCAAGTATTGCAGTCGGTGTTGAAGGCAATGATTGTTCTGATTTTCAAGGCATTTTAGAGATTGAAAATGTATCTTGTTTTGGAGCAGAAGATGCTTCGATAACTGTGATCGCTGAAGGTGGTTTAGGTGTTTATGAATATGATTGGTCAAATGGGAATGCACTCGGTGTTACGCAAGGACTTGTCGGAGCAGGTGATTTTACAGTAACCGTAACAGATGAAAATAACTGTGAATTATTACTATCAGGCACGGTAACAGAACCTGAATTATTAGTTATAAACATCGTTGAGATTAATAATACATCTGGAGAAAATATGGATGATGGTGATGTCACTATCGAAGTAGTTGGTGGGGTAGATCCTTATAATATTGTTTGGGAGGACGGCTTTGGCGATGTACTAGAAGTTGACGGTCTTTCCGCAGGAATCTATAATGTAATAGTTGAAGATGCAAATGGCTGTGAAATGAATGCCTCAATAACTATCGAGGATGGCATTATTAACAATGGTGATTGCGATGATTTAACTGCTAGTTTTATAATTACACCAGTTTCTTGTTTCGGAGAATCTGATGGTAATGTGGAAGTAGAGCCCTCTGGAGGTACTTCGCCGTATGACATTACCACCTCTGGAAATGGCCTGACAGGATTGGCTTCATTAAACTATGTGATTACTATAGAGGATGCCAATGGATGTATTTATGAAGAAATGATAAATATACCAGAACCTAACGAACTTAGTTTACTACCTAGAGGATTTGATGGGACATGTGGTGCTTTAGGTATTGCGGAGGTCGTCGTATTAGGTGGCACACCTCCTTTTACCGTGGAGTGGAGCAATCAAGAAACTGGACCAGTCAATAGCAATTTGGAGACAGGAGTATATACAGCAATAGTTACAGATAGCAACGGTTGCTCAGCGATTACTGAAGTAGCCATTGAGAATTCTTTCACTCCACTTGAGTTCGAAGTAGATACTAAAAATGCAACTTGTAGTGACGACTCTGATGGCTCTATTAATGTGAAAATTAGCAATGGTGTTGAGCCATATACTTTTATGTGGAATGATGGAATTACCACAGAAGATAGAACGAACATTCCAGCAGGAGACTATACTTTGAATATCACGGATGGTGATGGTTGCGAATATGTGTTGTCACGCACTATCAGTGCACCTGCCCCTCTGTCAGCGAGTTATATTATTGAATCCGGAGCGACAAGTACATTATTTGATGTCACCATAAGTACTACAGGAGGTACAGCACCATATAGCTATGATTGGGATGATGGTTCTAACAATTTCATTAATTTAGGCTTAGAGGTCGGAACATATGTAGTGATCATATCCGATGACAATGGCTGCGAGCAAAGCATAGATGTTATTGTCGATGGTACTACGACTGCGGTAGATGATTTAGATATTATATCATTGTTCAATCTTAGTCCTAACCCTACAAATGGAGAAATTTTCCTTGATTTAACTTTAAGTCAGTCATCAAATATTAATATTTCAGTCTATAATATTTTAGGACAATCTATTTATAATAATTCTTACAAAGGGCTAAACTTTCAAGAAAAACTAGACCTAAGTGCTGAACCATCAGGTACCTATTTTGTTCGCGTCCACAACGAAAATGGACAATCGACCAAGAAGTTTATTAAAGTAGATTAAGTATATTTTATTATTAGCGGCCTACCCAAGTGTATCTATTTAGGATAGATACACTTGGGTCGCTATGTTACACTGCTCGTTGTTCACTCGGCCTTGTATCCCAGCGGTTTGGTCTACAAGTCTGCCCTTAGCAGGGCACAGTTTCACAGCGCTAGTCCAAATTTTCCAATTCAAAATTAAATCCTATTTTTGTGATCAGGAGTTGGTATAATTTCTCTCCTCTGAATTATGGATAATAAGAATTCGCTGCGCATACTTACGTACATCGTTATTGCTTATATGCTAGTTGCCTTTGCGTGGTGGACGATCTTGCTCTTTCAGAAGAACCAAGATGCCTTTAAGTCTAAGAAGGATTTTATGGAGTTGGTCATGTTCGTAGAAAAGAAAATTGACAATAAGCAAGAATTCTATACTACCCCAGCATATTTAGATTTGCAAAAAAACTATGATCGTCAGGAGTGGATGATTCTCGGGGAAGCAATATTTTTTGTCTTGAGCATCGTGATCGGTATTTGGTTAATCAATAGAGGTTACAATAGAGTCATAGAAACAGCGAGACAAAGTCGCAATTTCTTACTCTCTATTTCACACGAACTAAAGTCCCCACTATCTTCTATAAAGCTAACGTTTGAGACTTTTCTCAAGAGAGATCTTGATAGAGCTAAATTAAACCAATTGGCTACCAACGCGCTCCAAGAAACGGATCGCCTCAATGAGCTTGTTGATAATCTTTTGCTAGCATCCAAAATGGAGAAATCATATGAACCAGTGTATGAAGAGTTTGATCTAATAACTTTGATAGAGAGCTTGATAGGACGGATGATCCTAAAATACCCAAATAGCAATATTTCTTTCAAGCATTACGAAGAATCATTGACTGTCATTGCGGACAAGTTTGGACTGACACTAGTAGTCGTTAATCTCATTGAAAATGCAAAGAAGTACTCTTATGGACCTGCACAAATAGAGGTGCAAATCCAAAATAAAGCATCAGGAATCCAATTACAAGTAGCTGATCAAGGCGCTGGAATAGAAGATAAAAACAAGAAAAAGGTCTTCGACCGTTTTTTTCGTATCGGAGATGAAGAAACTAGGAAAACTAAAGGCACTGGATTGGGTTTATATATAGTGAAACAGGTAATTACCTCCAGCAAAGGGGATATTAAAGTATTAGATAACAGGCCAAAAGGTACGATCATCGATATTTTTCTTCCTCATCATGAACCACCTAAAGCGTATATCACACAATGAGTCAGAGAATACTACTGGTTGAAGATGAAGAGAGCATTCGAGAACTAATCAAGCTTAACCTTGAAATTGAGAATTATGAAGTCGTTTCTCTAGATAATGGTAAAGACGTGATTAAGTATTACAATCAAGAGCACTTTGATCTTATTCTCTTGGATGTAATGTTACCAGAAGTAGATGGATTTCAAGTTTGTGAACAGATACGTCTCATCGACATGCACATTCCTATTTTGATGCTTACAGCAAAAGATGCCCAATCCGATAAACTGACTGGCCTTAAGAAAGGGGCAGATGACTACTTAACGAAACCATTCAATCTTGAGGAACTTCTTTTAAGAATTGAAAAATTAATTAGGAGGGCTAACCCTGAGGAGAAAGAAAAATTGGAGTCCGCTGTTTTCGGAGAGAATAAAGTAAATTTTATTACTTTTCAAGCTACGGGCAATAGTGGTGAATTTACGCTCACCAAAAAAGAAGCCATGCTACTGAAACTGCTTATTGATCGTAAAAGTGAAGTCGTTTCAAGACAGCAAATACTTCAGGCCGTTTGGGGGTATGATGTTTATCCATCTACCAGAACTATTGACAATTTCATCTTATCATTCAGGAAGTATTTCGAATCTGATCCTAAAGAACCAAAGCACTTTTTATCAGTTAGAGGGGTAGGGTATAAGTTCATTGAGTAAATGATATTATTATACCAATTACGTTTTAAGATAGCGGTATGGATTGAGTACTGCTAACTAAAGATTGCCGTCGTTCTAACATGGGGAATATTCAGAAGTAAGAGAAGATAACCGCGGAGCAGCTTGTTCCGACTTACGAGAATAAATATTAATTGCACTGGGTTAAAAACCTAGGTTTATCATATAAGATCCAATTTGGTGTGATTTTTATATGAAATTCCGAAGGTGATCGGAAGACAAACTGCCAACAAGTATGCCCCGTTTTCAGCGCAAAGTCTAGAAAAACGGAGCAGTCCAAACCTTTAAATTACGATTATCTCCTTATAGTTGTTCAGGTTATTCTTCTTGTAAATATCCCTAAAATTTAGATGGTGCGTCCACTGTGAAAACTGCGTTTTCGGAGTGGACTCAATGCTATAAGAGCTGCATCTAGTATTTACTACCGACTACCCAGCATAATATCGCCAGATACCGCATTGATAGATACTTTCACACCGACCAATTCACCCTCAGGTTTTATCACGAAACTACGTACCTCATTTTCCTTAGTATAGTTAGTATTCAAGTTTGCAGGTAGCTCTACGCTACCGTTCTTTGAGGTCAAGTCAAAATTATAACCGCTCAATTGAGTATCATAAAAGAATACATCAGATTTGATCGTATTAATTTTCATGTCGAGTAAAGATTGGTTAGCAAATACCTTTACTTCACCCATATATGCATCTATGTTAAAGTTGCCTTCAATCTCGCTTAAAGTTACATTACTTCTATTAGCCTTGATATTCACCTTTCCGTTTATCATGACACCTATAAGGTCTCCAAAGTAAGTTTCAACATCTATTTTACCTATAATATTCTTAAGCTTTAAATTGCAAAACTCGGAGTCGATATCTACCCCTTGTGAAAGGTCAGTAAGCTCTGCTGTACCAAAATAATTGTTAAGTTTAAGTTTGCAATCATTAGGAATTTTAATGGTGTAAAATGCTTGCATACCAGAACGTAAAGTTTGTTCCTTTTTTGTGATTTTATTACTAATGTAGATTGTGTCTATCGTGGAAGAAAATGAATATTCGAATTTTTCTAAATCTTCTTTAGCAACCACTTTTTCGGGGTGCTGTGCTTTTAAACGAAGGTCAACAGAAATGAAATCTTTTTCCCAAGTCATTATCTGTACTTCAGATTTTTCACCTTCTACAGAAAGTACTTGTCCACTAGTAAATGCCAGCTCCTTTAGGATTTGCTTTGTCACTATTTGCAAGTCGACCGATTGGCCTACTAGCATAAAGGAAACGAGCATCGTGCATAGACAACTACAGACTAATTTCTTACTGATATGATTTAAGTACTTTTTCAAATTGATAAATGCTATTGTTATATGTTAGCTAAATAAGCTTGTTGTAGTTCTACTGATTCTTGTTCGATTCTTAGTAGTTTATTCTCAAGATCTTTATTAATGTCATATTTACCAATTTTGCTTTTAAGTCGGATTCTTGCACTTTCCAATTGTTCTAATTCCGCAAGAATAACTTTAGCATTATCGCTACTCTTCTTTTGTGACCTCACGATAGTACGAAAGGCACTATCTCTTTGACTAGAAGTTATATTGGTAACATGTATAAATTTTGTAGCCTCTATTTGCTGTTCAGAATAGCTAACGTTTACTATTTCTTGTCCAAAATTATCTAAGGAATTCTTCCAAAATATTCCAAGGAGTATTGCAATAGACGCAGCTGCGAGCAGGGGAGTAAGCCATCTTCTCTTATGCTTTTCTTCTAATCCATTTTCTATTTTTGACCAAATATGATCAGGCGCTATATATTTTGGAAGTTCTTTTATAGATTCATGCAGCACTTTATCTGCTTCAGCATTATTCAACGCATCAGAAAGATTGTCCCAAAGCCGTTCTCCAGGACTATACTTCGTCAAGTTATCTATTGCCTTTTTTAAACTTTCCTTATTTTTTTCTTCCATACCTTATTCCAATTCTTGAATTAAAGTTCGCAACTTCTTCTTAGCATGAAATAACTGCGATTTTGAAGTGCCTTCTGAAATATCTAACATTTTTGCTACTTCCTTGTGTTGATAACCTTCTACCTCTATCAATACAAATACAGATCTGTAACCATTGGGTAACGATTGGATAGCTTTTTCTAAATATTCACTATCAAGATGGTTACCCCAATCCACGTATTGCTGACTATTGCCTATAATATAGTCTTCGATAGGGGAGAAATGAGGCTGTTTCTTAATAGCCTTTAGAGCAGTACGAACTACTATTATCTTGATCCAAGCACCTATGGTAGACTCTTTTCGGAAGTTCTTTAGACTTTTAAAAATTTGAATGAAGGCATCCTGCAGCACATCCTGCGCTAGCTCAAAGTCATTTGTAATTCTATAAGCAATTGTATACATAGCATCTTTATACCTATTGTACAAGGCTTTTTGAGCAAGTCTATCGTTACCGAGACATGCATCAACTAATGCGGATTCCGTATCACTTATAGTAAATGTCATCTAATGCTTGCCATTTTGATAGATTCTGTTGTCTAATTTATAAGAAAGAGAGATATTTAGCTATCATGGTTGTACTGAATGGAATTTTATTTTAATCATTTTTGCCCAGTCTATCTAAGACATCAGGAGTTACTGCCAAGGTACCTAAGGGTGGAGCAATCAGAAATCCTAGTCCTAACATCAGCAAGGCAATGAAAACAATGCCATTACCTATCGCCAAACCTCTATTAGCTTTTATAAATCTTTTGCTTTCTTTTACATCAAAGTAACGCTCTAGGGTAAAGTCAATGTTGCCACCTCCTGCATAATATGCTTGTATTAAGAAAATGAGTACGACAGTGAAAGGGCTTATAACAGGTATGACTAAGCTCAATATTATCAAGAACGCTGTCATCAATAGTTCTTTAAATATATTGCTACCCGCTAATCTTAATCCTCTGATAATACCCTGTGCGGCGTTTAGAGACGAAGATGGCTTACTAATTGGGATAGGATGATTCGCTTCCAACTTTTGAGACATCGGACTCATAAAAGGAGAGGCCAAAATCATAACTATATACTTCGATAAAATTATTCCTAACACAAATATCAAGATTCCACCTATCCATGTGCCAAAAGTTTTAACTATCTCGGATCCCAAATCCCACTTGTACCAGCTTATTAACCAATTACCGAGATTATCTCCCAAGCCAATTGCCGAAGTAATAATTACGCCTATTAATATAAATCCTGCTACAATTGGAGCGAGAAAGTATTTCCAAAGCCTCAATTTAGGCAACAAATGGAGGTGCCGAAAATAGCCTGTTAACCCTAAAAAAATGTCTTTTATCATCTTAAATATTGTTCCCTTCTAATTTAGTCTTTTTTTATTATTCAATACGTTTATTTCTACGTACGCCAGCTGTCTTTCTGCAAACTTAGCCTAATAAATCAAAAAGCGAATTTGAAATGAATCAAATCCGCTTTTTGTTTTATTTAAAAAAAGAGCTGTTAGTGGTATAAGTTTATTTGACGGCTTCCTTTTTCTTTCGCTTTGATTTGAACAATTCTACACATAATTTTTTATTCAAGAATCCTAAATCTATAAAAGTAGCTGTTACGAACTTCTTTATATCCTGGTAATCCTTTCCTCTTTTGTCCGTATATGTTCTCAGGAGCTTACGTACATATATCATACTGAGATCCTTAATATTCTGATTGAACTGCTGATTTGAAAATATTTCCATGTAAACAGGTAATGCTAAATTTCTATTTTTATTTTCATCAGTACCTTCATCTTCTTCAGCAACTGTTTCGCTAGCAGATTCACTTGCTGGAGTTGCACCCAAAAGTTCCATAAATATTGGATACTCCTTTACATCAAGATTCACAACAGCTCTTTTGAAATAAGCGTAAATGACAGATCTTACGCAAGTATTAATTTTTGATAGACCTTCGTGCGTATTGTAGAAAGCGCGCACTGCATCTACTGCATCGCGGTGTACGTATCCTTTTCCGTGTACGATATCCATTAATCTATAGTAATCTGAAACGTCACCCTTAATGGATTTATCAATCATGCTGGAAATATTATTATCCGCTTTATTATCTAAATCTATATCTCGGTTACGCATAGCCAAGATGAAATCAAGATGCATATCTGAAAATTCAGGATGGCTATTTCTTAGCTCACTGTATATTTCCGTAAGATTCTTTTTCTGCGTAGCGTCTAACTCTATGAATGCACTAGCTAGTCCTAAGATAGTAGTGTGCTCCTTAGAACCGTAAAAATCCTTATTATTTAAAAACTTTGTAATCTGCTGCTTTAGACTATCGTCCACCTTGTTAAGCTTAACTCTAATTTCTATAAAGTTTCTAAATTCTGGATACAACTTACTAAGTTCTTCCTTCTTTTCAGGTATCTCTGCGTAGTAGAAAACACTATCCTTAAATTGACGCTTAAATCTTGTCAAAGCAGATTTTCTTTTGGACTCCGTTCGAAGTTCAGTGAGTTTCATGCTCTGTAAGAAGTACTTTACTTTCTTATTGGTGATGGCATTGATCAAGTTAGTGATCCAAATATCACTACTTAGGGCAAAGCCAACCTGCACCGTTTGACTAATTCGCGATTTGATATGCTCGAAGTTTGCAGAATTACAAATCGCTAATAGAATATCTTTGAAGTGATCTTGCGGTCTAAGATATTTAAGCGTTTCATTTAATTCTCCCCTAAGAACAGAGTAGCCTAACATCTTGGAAAGATAAAGCCCTTCCAAATTTTCATCTAGCAGCGCCTTTTCTAGGCTGATAATCTGCATAGGAGTATCTGTTGATACTTTTATGTGGAGAGCCTCTATACGAGGTTCAAATGCTGTTCGTAATGCTTGGTATTGCTCATCCTCTTCCGTTTCTAAGTAATTCTTATGTTCTTCAGAGGTAGTGATATCATTGAGAATAGTCTGTATTTCATTACGATATTCTAAGTCTAGGTCTTTCATTATTATTGTTTTAATAAAGGCAAACCTAGTAACACCATTTAGGCCTTACTAGGTTTGATAAAATACTATACGCTAATATATGGTAAAATATTCGCTTTTGTACGCTTTTTTTTACTCCTCTTCAGATCCTGCGGAAACAACTTTACCGCCGTCAAGCTCATCTTGTAGTTTCTTCAATTCATCCCACTTGCCATCAGCTGCCAATTGTGACTGTTGTGGCCAAGTTGTAGGATCGTGCATAGTGTACCTGCTTCCAGCTTCCGCTAAAATTCCTTTTAGCTTTTCAACTGGTGCACTAGCTAAGTCAGCAAATGTTGCTAGTCCAGCAGTATGAAGTAATTCTTCAATCTTTGGTCCGATTCCTTCGATCTTCTTATAAGAATCTTGTTCTCCCGCAGGCGCCGCAGGTGTTGCAACTGGAGCAGGTGCTTCAGTCTTTGGTGCTTCTACTTTAGCTTCTTCGACCTTTGGCTCCTCTGCCTTAGGTTCTGCCTTTGGTGCAGGTTCCTCTACTTTAGGTTCTGCCTTTATTGCAGGTTCCTCTGCTTTTATTTCTGGAGCAGGAGCTTCTGTTTTACCAGAGTCCATTGTCGTCTGCTCTACACTTTCTGCCATTGATCTTGTGTCAGGACCTTTTGCATCCTTGAATGCATTCGCTTCAGCTGTCGCTTCTGGTATTTTCGCTTTTGACTTTCCTGGAACGCCATCGATAGCTTTTATTCTATCAAGTCTTTCTTGTGCAGATTTTTCGAATCTAGCTGCGACTTTCGCATCCTTATCTTCAATAAATTTCTGGTATTTCAAGTCCGCCTCCTCTTGAGTCATCGCACCTTTTTGTACGCCTCTGTGAAGATGCTTTCTGAACATAACGCCTTTAAATCTCAAAATAGCAGCCATAGTATAAGTCGGCTGTGCTCCCTGAATCAACCAGCTGAAAGCTTTGTCGCGATCCAGATCAATAGTTGCAGGAGAAGTCATTGGGTTATAAGTACCAATTTTTTCAATAAATTTACCATCTCTTGGAGCTCTTGCATCGGCTACTACAATGTGGTAGAAAGGTCTTTTTTTACGTCCGTGTCTTTGCAGACGAATTTTTGCAGGCATAATTGTTAAAATTTAATTGGATTAACCATTACCTTCTGTGTTTGAAATCAAACGGAAGGATTCTAACGTTAAAATTAACGAAGCGCAAAGGTAGGGTTTATTAGAGTATTTAGCTATTTTTTATTGGGCAAAAAAAACAAAATACTTTATTGATTATCAGGTATTTATGATTTGAGAGGTGATTGAAATAAATTTTTTATATTTGTAAAGCTGGTAATGTCTCTTTTTGCGAGTCTGTTCTTGAGTTTGTGAGCCTTTCTAAAAAGCAAAATATGCTCTCAATTTATTGGAGAAAACTACAATTTAATAAATACAAGGACCTTAAGATGTATATTATTACTATTTTAGCAACACTAACTATTAAAACCAACTAATTATGGAAAACACAGGAGTTTTAGACAGCGCTGAGTACAGCGGAACTACTAACGAAATTCGATTTACCTCTGAATCACTTCAACATCTAAAAGAAACCGCAAAATGGGGAACTTTTTTAGCTATAGTAGGATTTGTTTTTATAGGGATAATGATACTAGTCGGAATCTTTTTTGGGACAATCATGAGTTCGTTAGCTGGTTCACCAGGTATGGCAGAGCTGGATATGTATGGGGGAGTTATGGGAGCCTTCGGTTCAGTACTTTATATCGCTATTGCAATTATTTACCTATACCCAATGCTCAAGTTATTTCAATTTTCAAAGAAATCTAAGTTAGCTATTGCCACTAACAGTACGGAACTGATGACAGAAGCACTTGGGAATTTGAAATCTCTGTATAAATTTATGGGTATATTAATGGCTATTATTCTAGGTTTTTATGTACTTATTTTTCTTTTTACATTGATTATGGGAATCGCTGCATAAAAAGTATTTTAAGTTTATTGAAATCAGAATTGCTATCATGATCATTGATAGCGGTTTTATTTGCTTTTCTTTCGCAGAACCGTAACGTACAGCTAGATAGGTTGGGGCGTCTAGGGCCTCTGGGGTGAATTGTGTTGTCTCAGAGTTAGGGAAATAACAAACCTATAGCTTAAATAGCATGACTATCTGAGTAGAAAATCCTAGACTCAACAGGATCCCTGAACATTGTTATCAGCCTCCACGTTTTAAAAATAAAAAGACATGATAAAGCATATATTAGTGATATTTATAATGAGTTGTATGATAAACTGCACGGTCATTGGGGGTGTGCCCGAAAACGTACTACTGGCATTCGAACAGAAATATCCTGAAGAGAAAAGTCCAAAATGGTCAGTAGATGATCATGGGAACTACGAGGCACACTTTAAAAAAGACGGAGAAAAACTTCGTGCAGACTTCGATTCAAAAACTGGAGCTTGGATTGAAACCGAGATTAGCATCAGCTATAAGGATTTGCCAGATGCTGTAAAAAAAGCTATTAAAGATGAATTTGACAAAGACGATATTAACGAAGTAGAATTGGTCATGCATCATTCGAAGGGTAAATTCTATGATGTTGAATTTAAAACTAAGGGTAAAAATCATGATGTTGAGTACAATGAAGCAGGCGTCATAATCGGGACGGAAAACTAATAATTATCTTTCGTGAAAAACTAAGTAGGTAATTAAAAACAAAACTAAACTAACGACAAATCCACCAATAAAAATATTGTAACAACGACGAAGATAAACGAATTTTTTACCAAGTATATCTCCTAGAAAATAAAGGTGATTGATAATACTATCGTCCATCAACTTACGATCATCCATAACTTTCCTTATCAGTTGGTGATAAGTTTCCTGTTGTATTCCATAAAAGTTACCAAAGAAGAATATATCAGATTTCCCGCTATTTAGTTTTTCTATATCTACCGATCCATCCATTCTTCCAGGACGAGTAGCGAGAGCTGCAAGCGTCATGGAGACAATACAGGTCATGGTAAAGGTAAAAGCAGGGAGTAGTTGGATAGAAAAGCTGTTTGCATATCTTGAGAGCAATGGAATACCGATAGACAAAATTATAGCATTTATACTCAGCATTATATTTGCCTTTTGATCACCAATAGAGGTAAGGTCAATATGATTTCTCAAGGCAACTTTGAATATCATCTTTGCAGCAGAGTCCGTACTGAACGAATTTTCCTTCTTAGTTTCCTCGTCAGCTTTTAATAACTTTGCAAATTTCTTATAATTTTTTTCTTTTCGATCACCAAACTTTTCTATAGCAATTGGGGAGTGAAAATTAGCCTTGTCAAAAATTGTTTCCTCAATACTTAACCAATCTTTCCGATTTATTTTTTTTTCGCTTTGCAGTTCAAATTCCTCAAGTTTTCGGAGTAGTCGCGACTTAAATTTTTTCTTACCCCAGTACGCTATGGCTGCATCATGCACCACCATTTCCAAAGTATTCATTGGAACGTATGATGGTTTAGTAGACCCAATCAAAACTAGTATCAGATTTATAAGTTCTCTAGGAACATTTTTTTCGTCCAAAAATGACTTTGCAAGACTTTGTCCACTAACAATTGGTCTATCGTAATCTTCTAAGAACCCTAGATGGGCAAACACGATAGCTATCATACCCGTCTGGATATGTGCTTCCGTTACGGGTTCCTGTGCAGCTAGCGTTCTGAAATCTCTCAACACACTATACAACCTGCTTCGGGTGTGGAAGGTCAAATATTTGCCATCATGCTCTCTAAACCTCTCGGTTAAGAAATTTTTACTTTGCTTGAATATTAACTGTAGATCCTCAAGATTGGTATTTGTCATATTTTTGTGGAATTTTATAGCACAAGTTTAAATGCTTAGGGTCTATATTTTGTTCAAAGTTGTAATATATTATTCACAGACATATTTTTTACTTCACTATATACGATATTATATGTTCAATACGCAAAGGGCATTAATATTATGTTTATTTGGGCGATCCAACACATGATGACCCGTTTCACTAAGTCGTCAGGTGTTGTCAGGCTGTACGTTTGTATCTAGCAGCCCTTGCTCCTGTGTTGCTTAGACATCTCTTGTCTGTCCTCGTACCTCTGCCAGCCTGCGATATGACTAGCACCACTAGTCGCCATTACTACTGGATATCACTGCCATCCTTATCGCATAAATACATTAGTTATAATAATGAAAGACTTAAAATAAATTGTCTGCTTTCATCATTTCGACAAATTTTTCAGAACCATAGATATTGATATGAAAGTAATCTCCAAAGTATTGAGGGTCTTTTATGGATTTTGCATAGTTGTTGACTTTCAATTTTGTTTTACTTTCAATACTCTCAATATATTCATCAAGGTTAAATAATGCGTTGGCATAATTATGTAAAAATGGAGCTACGATTAGCTCTACTTCGGTCCCATGTTCCTGAGCAATCTTAACGATATTTATTAAAGAATTTTCCAAATCAGGAATTATGTCAATACTCACATTCTCTAAGTCTTCAGAAGCGGCTTGCATAGCTGTACTGATTCTTCTGTTCGTTAGCCAGAATTTATCATCCGTATTTAAGTGTCTGATCGCACGCTGAAAAACTTCACTATTATATCTCAAAAGATGAGTTACTTTAGTGCCGTAAAAAGTTTTCTTTTCTTTTTCTTTTATAAATGTTTGTAAATTTTTTGAATAGGGTAGGTAAGTAGCAAAAGCAGGAATTAATTCTTCATTTGTTCTATCCGCAAAAGTTATCTCTAATAATAATTTTTTTGGGGCAGGATAAAGATTATAGTAATCTTTAATAAATACCTCTCCTAAGTTTGCGGCCATCCCATTATAAGCTAAGCTAAATACATTTTTATTACTCAAGTTTTCTAAAAAGGGTTGATAGAAAGACAATCCTCTCGAATTACCAATTACTAAGATGTCACATGCAGCTTTATCATTATAGAGAGATGTAAATCTAAACTGAGAATGCTCCGCAATTTTTTTCAATACAAAACCTCCAACTCTATCACCAACAAAAACGACTAAGATAAACACAGGTATCCAAATCCATCTGTTTCTTGTGATCTTCGGATTAGCTTTTTCCAATTTATCTTTTGGTATAGTTGATAGCATCTTATTGTTCTGGTCGATTTTTTAAAATTGAAAATAAATAAAGGCATTTGTGCCAAATGTACCAAAGAATGCGATTATCCATAGAATCATAGCAAATGATGCTATACGAAATATTGGATATTGTATCAGCCATTTTTGAAAGTCATATTTTTGTGCAAAAGTTTCTACACCCACTAATAAGAGAATTAAGAAAGTACATTTTATCACAACGAGTTTATGTAGGACGGAGCTCCAAGAAAAGTCAGCTAAAGAGCCAATACTGTTGATGATGGTAAAAGCATCATTAAAGGAGGCCGCTCTAAAAAAGATCCAAGCAAAACAAGTAGCAAAGAAAACAATCCCCATAGCCATCAGATTTTGTATCATTAGTGGAACTCGAAGCGTATTTAGAAGCGTATTGTAAGGCCTGCTTAATAAGCGTTGAATAATCAAATAGGATCCATGTAGGAAACCCCAAAACAAATAAGTCCAAGCTGCTCCATGCCACAGTCCACCCAAAAGCATCGTTACCATTAGGTTTAAATAGGTATAAGATTTGGCTTCTTGTTTGAGACCTTTGTTTTTATACCAAAATAATATACTGGTCAATATACTAGCTGGTAGGAGTAACCACCACCAGTGGGTAATAAATAATGTAATACCAAAAAAAAGAGCAATAAAAAAGTAAGACCCAAAGCTACCTGATCTATTTCCTCCTAGTGGAATATATAAATAATCCCTTAGCCAACTCGAAAGGCTGATATGCCAACGCTCCCAAAACTCCGAGAAATTTTTAGAGAAATAAGGCGTTCGAAAATTTCTAGGAAAATCAAAGCCCATCATTTTTGCTAGCCCTATCGCAATATCAGAGTAACCAGAGAAATCGCAATATATCTGGAATGCCCAAAAAATTACGCCTATGATCAAGTGTAGTGATCCATAGGTGGCTGGTGCGCCAAAGCAAAGGTCAACATATAGTGCTAGCGAATCTGCAATAGCCACTTTTTTAAAGAAACCCCACAGGATTTGCCCTAATCCTTGTATAATGCGATCCCAATTGAATTTCTTATCCATTGTGAACTGTGGTAAGAAATCACTTGCGCGCACAATAGGTCCTGCTACTAATTGGGGAAAGAAGGATATATATGTAGCAAAAACAAGTAAATTTTCCTCAGGTTTGAGTTGTCTTCTGTAAATGTCTATGGTATAGCTCATGGACTGAAAAGTATAAAATGAGATACCCATCGGAAGTATTATGCTTAGCGTACTCAAATTGGTTTCTATACCACTAGTGACTAGCATGTCTCTGAAAGAATCAATAAAGAAATTGAAATATTTAAAAAAAACTAAAAACCCAAGATTGGCAATTATGCTTACTAGCAGTAGTCGTTTTCTTATAGCATTATTCTCAGTGTAACTTATTTGTCTTCCTATATAAAAATCTATGCATGTAGAAATGACTATGAGACTAAGAAAACGCCAATCCCAACAGCCATAGAAGTAATAGCTAGCTGTTAGACATAGCATTAGCCGATACTGTTTCTTGACTAGAAAGTATAGTGCAAAGAAAACACAGAAGAATACTAAAAAACTTAGGCTATTAAATAACATACTATCTTTCTGAAATCCAAGGATTTATTACCTGTTTCCATGTATTATACGCAATTCCATTGATGTGGATACCATCTGATGTAAATGTCTCCTTTAAATTTTGATTCTCGTCCTTAAAGTGGTGGTTGAGATTTATATATTCTAGTCCCAGCGACCCACAATGGTGTGCTAATGCGGCATTGACTTGGTCAATAGCTTTATTATTCGTCCCAGTACCCAACAGATTATTATTTACTGGCAATATGCTTTGCACTACTATTTGAGTATTCCTAAAGTTTTTTAACATGGTATCCAAAAGATTAAAATAGGCATCAATCACTTTTTCTGGTTGATGATAGCAGAGGTCATTTACACCAATCATTAAAAAGATTATTCTTGGGTCATGCCTTTTTACTTCATCAAGTCTATGGAGAACTCCATGAATGCCTTCTCCAGCAATACCACGGTTAAGTACTTGATGTTTAGGGAACAGCTCTGACCATTCCCCATACTCGGTGATACTATCTCCTAGAAATATTATAGAGTTGATTGATTTTGGACTGGATGAAAACAGAGAACGTCTGTTATCCATCTTAATTATCATGTGTTTACCTTGAATTTTGTGGATTACTTTAGAAATACCTCCAAGCTGAAAAACGATAAAACCGCAGACTAGTAGCCCAAGCAAGTTAAAACCGATAGATATATAAAACAGATTATTCAATATTTTTTAGGCTATTGAATAGCAAAGTAAACAATAGCTAAGGTAAGAACACTTAATCTTGCGTAATCTTTTCAGGATTATTTTTCATAACATCATCGATAGATACGGTGCGTGTATGTTCAGAATGCTTGAAGTTTTTATTCGGATTCCCCATCTTCAGCAATCCTTTTACTTGCCCTAAGACAAAGAACGGTATGCCCCACAAAGCGCTCCAGATTTGAGCTGGTACCTTTGATAGATACAAAGTAAATAAGACATTCAGACTGAAGATTACTAGTGCAATAAACATTGCAATACCTACTGGAGGTGCAATAAAGAAACCTGCTACCATGAAAAGAACAGCAATAAATAGCAAAATAAACATGGGTGGCGAAACCGTCATTAAGCCAAAAAATAATTGATTAAAATTTAATCCAAACAGCCCCTTCAATACAAATCCTGCAGAATTAGGCAAGTTTTGAAAGTAGGAAAACAGCCAACGACTTCTTTGGGTTTCTACTTGGTCTCCAGACACTACCTTTTCATCATAGATCACTGCGTCCCAGGCATAGCTTATTGTTTCCTTTTTACCAATTAGAAAATTCTGCAAAATCTTATCTTCTTGCAACATTTTTTTCCACTTTTTCTGTCCTTCCTGAATTTCATCACTATTGAGATAGTCATTATATAGATTGTATTCTACAGCCATTCCAGATCCTGATATTACAGATGAAGAACCTATTAAGTAGGGTGCGTATCTTTCTATATAGTTCTTGTAAAACTCTCCAGTACTATCTGCACAGGCAAACATCGTATCTAGGTTCTTAGCAGTTCGCTGGCCTTGGATAGCTCTATGTCCATTATTCGCATAAAGGTTTAAGGTCTTTAAGAAATCTGGATGTGCTAAATTATCAGCATCAAGTATAACTGTATAATCATGCTTTCGCTTGTAATTTTCTATTCCGTGAATTATGGACTTCGCTTTTAACTTTAAAGCTGGTTGTGGATGGAGTACAGTTAATTTATCGTCAAATAAGTCCCAGCCTGTTACATCACAATCGTCAGCAACTAAGTATATTTCGAAGTTATTATAACTTTGTCTTATTAAGGACTGAATTAGCGGCTTGGTGATAGCTGCATTCTTATATGCTGTGATGATGCAGCCAAAATCAAATTCTTTTTTGATCTCCTTTGTCTTAATTTTTTCACTTCCTAACAACGATAACAGGACAGTCATAAATGGCAAGATCAAGAAAAACATGATTATATATGCAACCACAGAAAATATAGATATAAGAATACCAGTCATTATCGATTAAGATTGGGTTACAGGAGATAATTGATTTAAGCTATAGCACTTGGTGCTTTTTTTTTCATTTGCAAGATTCCAAGTCATTGCTTTCCAAAATGCACTTAGATGATCCCATTGTCCTTTGATAATGAAGATCAATGCATTTTTCGGAATAGTGGCAAAGATCAAGAAAAGTGTAAATAGTAATAGTTGAAATCCATTTTTATTCCTTCTCATAAACAGAACTCTATTTCTATTTATGTAGTGTGTTTTTAGAGTGCTTAATTTCCCTACTGAAACGGATTCTTTATGATATACAAGTGCATTTGGTTCTACGTACACTTCAAAGCCTGCTCTTCTGATTCTTTCACTCCAATCCAGCTCTTCGTAATACAAAAAGAACATCTCATCCATCGGCCCTGTCTTCTGTAATACTTTTGTTGGGATCATCATAGCTGCGCCATGGATATAGGGGATTTTTTTCGCCTTAGTGTATTGACCCTTATCTTCCTCTAGGTGACCTATGGTTTTATTTCTGGCGGTAAAATTATTAACTGGAGTACAGCCTGCAAATTGTATGATCTGCTTGTGATTTGTTTCTTCACTAGGATAATAACAAAGTCTAGGGCTTATAATACCAAGCTTAGGATTTTTATCAAACTGTATCAATAAAGTCTCAATGCAATTATCTGTAAGTTCAGCATCGTTATTAACAAAAAATAGGTACTCTCCAGATGCTTTAGGTAAAGCTAAATTATTACCACCTGCAAATCCTAAATTTACTTCACTACGGATAAAAATTACTTCTGGAAAGTGAGTTGAGATATGATTTTGTGGATTTTCCTTGGATGCATTATCTACTAAGATAATCTCCACATTGACGTAAGAATTTTTCCTGATAGAATCGAACAAGGCACAAGTAACCTCCAATTGATTGTAATTGACAGTGATAATTGTGACTAGAGGTTTATTTGGATTCATCTTTTACGTTAATAGAGTTGACTTTCTTTTGTATTTAATAATACTATAACTATAGAATCAAAAAAAGAGCCAATTATCTATTTAATAAAGATAATGATTATACTTGTTCATCCTGTATCATTGCAGGAAGAGTTTTTAGAAGAATTTTCAGATCCATTCTTACAGAATACTTTTTAGCATAATCTATGTCTAACATAATTCTTTCCTCTGAAGACATATCTTTCTTGCCTCTCTTTGAAATTTGCCATAGACCAGTAAGCCCTGCTGGAGCATGAAATCTAGTGATCCACTGATCTTTTGTTAACTGCTCTGCCTCATACAATGGCAACGGTCGATTACCTACTATGGACATATCTCCAGTCAAAACATTGAGTAGCTGTGGTAGCTCATCAATACTTGTTTTTCTTATAAGTTTTCCAACTCTGGTCACGCGCGGGTCATTTTGCAACTTTACAAAAGTTGGTGTTTTTACAGATTCCCCGTATTGATTAAGGTGTGCCAATTCAACAAGTTTTGCATCAGCGTCTGTACACATCGATCTAAACTTAATAAAATCGAAAGTTTTATACCCTGAACCTGCTCTTTTTGACAAGTAAAATACGTTTCCTTTAGACTCTAACTTTACTGCTATAGCAACTAGTAATAATAGAGGGCTTAATACAACCAGCACACAACAAGCAAAGAATATATCAAAAAGTCTTTTCTTAAATGGAATACTATAAGGCATGAATGGCTCGGCAATATTAGTTGCCTCAATAGCGATTTCTTGTTTGAACTGGCAAAGAAATTCAATTCTCTTTGTGATAATATTCCACTTCAAATTTAATAATGTAAAGTGGTCATCTATACCATGAAGGGCTGCCTCTTTTATAGAAAGTTTTGTGTTACGCGATGTTAAAGTGATAAATGGAATATGCTTAGTGAGTTTATCTGTTCTAACCTTTTTTAACAGATTGAAAAAGTCTTCTCTAAGAAACTCTATATCGCATAATATCGCTTGTGGTTGTGCATTAGGAGCATCATTTTGTAGGCTCTCACTTAATTTGCGAAAGGCTTGAAATGAAGAGTTTATTCTAGTAAGATGATAGTTCCGAGACCCATTCTTGTGCTTATTCAGCACAGCAAAGGCATCATCTTCAAATCCTATAACTAGAATCTCTTTAGTATTTATTCTCCCAATTTTGGGAAGTGAAGGAGTTAAAATATCCATAACACTATTTATTCGATTACATTAAACGTTTTGCGATATTCGCAGTGTATTGGCAATCGTTTCTCTCAAATTATCAGGTTTAAATGGTTTCCTTATGAATCCATCCGCACCCATTGATCTTACTTGCTCTTCAAATTGATCGTTTTCATTACCTGTTAATACAATGACAGGAATATGCGAAAAAAGACCACTTGATTTCATATTACTTAAAAAAGTCATTCCATGTAACCGTGGCATAACCATATCCAAGATTATTAGATCGGGTTCGTTACCACGATGTAACCAGCCAAATGCCTCTATTCCATCGCTCTTAGTCACAACATTATAGTGCTTAACCAAGATATTACCTAAAATTAGGCGTACACTATCATGATCATCTACTATTAATACTGTTTCTTTCACTTGAGTCAAGCTTTAAATATATGAATTAAGCGTTCAAGGTAACTATACCTTAAACAATAGACTGATCAATTTAATGTCAATTTGTGACATTCACTAATCAGAATTTGTACCAAGAAAATTGAGAGGTCCTGTGTTTTGTAGGGAGTAAATGGGAGGTTTATAGATCGATATTGTTCAAGGGACTTTCTCACATAATGGTTTAACCAGTAATTTTCTAAAAAAGTTTCTGTGTCGTACCATTAAAACAGCTTTCTAAGCCTTACAAATATAAGAATAATAGATACTTAAGGTGCAAATTATATATTATTTATTTCAGTAAACTTATTATTCCCTTAATTTAAAGGAATATCTGATTGTTTTACCTAATTTTCGTATGTCAAAGCCAAATCTTTAATTTGGCACTTCTATTGTCGGTATATAATATTAGACCACCATAATTTTATTAAGTCACATTGGAAATAATCTTTTACATCGCACTATTTATTATATTCTATACATATATAGGATACGGAATTGTATTGTTTTGTTGCATCAAAATAAAACGTTTTTTTAATGGTAAACTCAAAGTTGTAGGTTTTGCAGAATCTGAGTTGCCCAAAGTGACATTTGTAGTGGCTGCGTACAATGAAGAAGATTGGATTAATGATAAAATCATCAATTGTTTAGCATTTAACTACCCGAAGGACAAAATTGAATTCCTTTTTGTGACAGATGGCTCTAGTGATAATACACCTAAATATGTAGAAGAATTCGCATATCCCGTTGGAGTTCAATGGAATTTGTACCATAGCCCTGATCGGCGAGGTAAGATTGCCGCTGTTGAGCGAATCATGGAATTTGTAACAACACCCATCACCATATATACTGATGCTAATACTATGGTCAATAAAATGGCGATTAGAAACATAGTCGCGCACTATAAAAATCCGAAGGTGGGAGCTGTTGCAGGGGAGAAGCGAGTTTCAATGGATATTGTAGATTCTGCAAATTCAGCCGGAGAAGGGTTTTATTGGAAGTATGAATCTACCTTGAAAAAATGGGATTCTGAACTTTATAGTGTAGTGGGTGCGGCAGGAGAATTATTCTCATTGCGTACAGAACTATATCAAGCAGTGCCTAAAGATACCGTTATAGAAGATTTTTTCATGACCTTAAAGATCGCAATGAAAGGATATGTGGTTCGATACGAAGATAAAGCCTATGCAGTAGAAAGCGCATCAGCTACAGTCGGTGAAGAACTCAAAAGGAAAATTAGAATTTCCGCTGGCGGCTTGCAGGCTATTTCTAGACTGACGCCTCTTCTAAATATTTTTAAATACGGGATATTATCATTCCAGTATATCTCACATAGAGTTTTGCGCTGGACATTAACTCCATTGTCTTTAATTATATTATTACTAGTTAACATCCCTTTAGCACTAATGAATAAACCATTTTTTATCGTCATGCTGTTAGGACAAACAGTCTTTTACACTATGGCCGCTATTGGGTACATGTTGGAAAAAAGGAAACTCAAATTTAAAGTCTTTTTTATACCATATTACTTTTGCGTGATGAATTATTCTGTCTATATGGGTTTCTTCAGATTTATCAAAGGAAGTCAGTCTGTAGTTTGGGAAAAGGCAAAAAGACTAGAAACGTCCAAGGAAACTGTAAAATAGGTTTACCCATTACGTCTTAAGAAATCAAAAGATTACCGTCGTTCTAAAGCGGAATTGGTACTAAGCGCTAAAGCTCGACACCCAAATCAATCAGGTCTTTACTTAGTTTTTCGGAAGTTTCAAACCGTATTGCAGGTAAACCATATTTGTTGGATGAATCCACGTTTCTTTGATTGTCGTCAATAAAAATAGCATTAGCCGCAGTGATTTGATAGCGCTTAATCAATAAATCATATATGGCAGGATCAGGTTTTTTTAAGTTTTCCTTGCCAGAAACGAGTATCCCTTCAAACCATTTGAGAAAACCAAAACGCTCCAGGGCAACTGGAAATGTTTCTGCAGACCAGTTGGTCAAAGCATATATCCTATATTTTGGATTATCTCTAATTTTTTTCAGAATGTCTACTACATCTTCATTAGCACCTGCAAGCATTTCTTCCCAACGTTCATAATAGGCGAGAATCTCTTTTTTATATTCAGGGAATTTAGCAATCAAAATTTCATTAGCCTCTGTGATTGATCTTCCGCCATCTTGAGCCTCATTCCAATCCATAGAACAGACCTTTGTGAGAAACCATTCGACTTTTTCTTCCTCTTCAAAGATAGTTCGATAAACATATCTAGGGTTCCAGTCTATCAATACCCCTCCCAAGTCAAAAACAATTGTTTTTATATCACTCATCTATTTAAAATTATAATGGCAAGTTAAACAGTATTATGTTATTTTTGCAGCCAACTATCAATTATATGGACATAGCCCTGATTGCACATGATGGAAAAAAGCCTGAAATGGTTTCTTTCGTAATGAAAAATAAAGCTTTGCTTTCCAAGGCGAATTTGTTCGCTACGGGCACCACGGGCAAGCACTTAGAAACTGCTGGTCTAGAGGTACAAAGATTGCTGAGTGGCCCCGTTGGTGGAGATGCACAAATTGCGGCCAGAGTAGCAACCGGGGAAATAGAAGCCGTTATCTTTTTTAGAGACCCTTTGGATAAACATCCACACGAGCCGGACGTAAACATGCTAATGAGGATCTGCGATGTACATAATGTTCCCCTCGCCACCAACCCCGCCACCGCAATCCTAATTATAGGAGGATTGATTAAATAATTAAGTTAAATTTTAGTGAAGCCGAAGATTCTTGCCAAATCTCTTGTACTACCTCTCCAAGTTAGTGCAGTTAAAATCTAGAAGTTGGAAAACAGCATGCAGTAAATAGAGTAGAACCCTACCTCCAGATCCCTTATTGTCACTGCAGACTACCAAGAGAAGATTAATTATTAAGGCGATATGATTAAAGATATTTTTAGTGTAGAAAATAAAGTGTATTACGGGTTCTCTGCGGGTTCTCTGCGGGTTCTTTTGCAGCCTTCGGTCAGCAAGAATTTTGTATCCAAATAAATTCATTTACCGGTCGACTACCGGGTGTCACTACTTGTAAGGATGGCAAAACCCAAATCAATGCGATTACTGGAGGTGCAGTGTATACTTGGAGTCCTTCATTCTCAAAAGGTAATTTTATACTATTTTGATCAATCATTATTTCTTAATTCCAAACCTCTTCTCGAAATGATTTGCTAAATATTAAGGAAAATTATATGTTGAAATGGTAATAAATCTTAGCTTCGCATACCGTTACTTCCATGAATTTCTCTAGTCCTAAGAGACAGCAAGTAAATTTATTAAATAGGCATCAACGAAGAACACATAGTATGAGCAATAACTTAATCGGATTTCCCAATAAAAAAGAGAGAAATGATTTCCTTATAGCATTAATAGTTATAGGCTTTTTTGCCTGGCTTTTTTGGTTTTTTCTATATGGAAAACAAAGACCAGAGATGAATATCATACCTCCCGTAGCTGAGGTAGTTGAGGCGGATATTGATTCTGATATGGATGGCGTGTATGATTCAGAAGACTTGTGCCCAAATGAGAAAGGCTCAAAGGAAAATAACGGATGTCCCTTATTAACCGATACAGATGGGGACGGCATCGTCGATAATGAAGATAAATGTCCTGAGATAGCAGGTGCGGCTGCTAGTAAAGGTTGCCCGAAAGATTCCGACGGTGATGGTGTTTACGACAAAGATGATAAATGTCCAAAAATTAAGTTTGCAAGTGCTACTGGCTGTCCTCCAGATACAGATGGCGATGGTATTTTTGATAGAGATGACAAATGCCCTAAAGTTAAAGGTACTGTAGAAAACCGCGGTTGTCCATTTACAGAGGCTGAGGAAAAGATTTTGATTGATCTACAATCAAGCGTAGAGTTTGAAACGGGAAGAGCAGTTTTGAAGCCTAGTTCTAAAGCAAAATTAGATCAATTAGCCGATATCATGAAAAAAAGAAAGACGGTAAAGATGAGAATTGAAGGACACACTGATTCGGCTGGCGAAGCAGATAACAATCTTTTGTTGTCTAGAGATAGAGCAGAATCATGCAGGGCTTACCTCGTGCAAAAAGGTATTTCAAATGCACGTTTCAAAACTAAAGGTTATGGCGAAGCAAGACCAAGAGCATCCAATGACACCCCTGAAGGCAAGCAACTAAATAGAAGAGTTATGTTTATTGGTTACTAATCACTATCAACATAATAATCCAAATAAAAGAGGTTTCAGCATATAGTTGAAACCTCTTTTTTATTTCCAATCTCTTGTAGATTTTGCATATTAGACGGTATAAGTTTAATGCTCTGGGGCCTTCCCTAGACTTCTGCGAAAAGCTCCAGTCTAGGGCCGGGCCATCCGCCACTCCCTGCTCGGTCGGTCTTTTATCTATTCGCAAAAAAAAAAGCGAATAGATAAAAGACTCCCCCGTAAAAACGGGGGCTGGCTACTACCCCTAGTCCATTGGATTGTTCTCCGTTTTCCTAACGTAAATTCTATGAGGAAGTGACGCGCCTAGCGGAGCTTTGTAGCAAACCTGCTCAGCTACTATGGGGATATTCACAAGAAGAGTTACCTACACAACCATAAGGATATAATCAAAATTCAATGGTTTGGATTGTTCCATTTTGCTAACCTTTACTCCGAACACGAGGTAATTCTTGTTGTGAAATAAACCATATTAATACAATACACATGCTTAAATTTATCAATGCACCCGAGTGAGGGATCATAAGGACACCGATGCCAATCGGTGGTCACGCCTTCTCTTTGGCGGGACGGGAACGAAGTGGACTCCTGACGAGCCCGACCTAGCTTTATTTCGCTTTTCGCGAAATCAAACTAGGGCACTCCCAAAGAGTAAAAATAATGGTGTCCCCCTCTTTATGGATTTTTTCTTTGAACATCTTTTACCAACAGAATCTTTCAGATATTTTCCTCTTGTTTTCCCTTGAGCAAAGATTTCAGCTACTTCTTGAATAGATGATCTTCCATGTACCTTGATTACCGGTGAATCTTGTTTTGTCTTTATTGTGTTCTATGGGTCTAATTGGGGAGATCTTTGGTTATATCTGCGTAGATGGATATCAAAGGTCAGGCTTTTTAAGAATTAGATGAAGCCCAAAGGAAGCCTCATTAGAATAAAAAAAGCCGCCATCAATTAAGAATAGCGGCTTTTATTTATTGTAGCCCGTAGGGGAATCGAACCCCTGTTTCCAGGATGAAAACCTGGCGTCCTAACCCCTAGACGAACGGGCCATTTAATTGAGGTGATGTATAACCTCCTCCAAAAGGAGTGCAAATATATTGCCTATAATTGAAAATAGAAAGACCTTGGCGATATATTTCTCAAAAAAATTAAATACTGCATGACATAAAGAGATAATACATAAAAACACCGTACATTTGCAGTGATTTTTAACTAAAAATAAATCAAAAATGGCAAAAAGAATAGCAATTAACGGTTTTGGTAGAATAGGTCGTCTCACCTTTAGAAATCTACTGAATAAAAGAGGTATTGAAATCGTAGCAATAAACGATCTTACCGACAATGAAACCCTAGCTCACTTGCTAAAATATGATAGTGCTCACGGTCAATTTGATGGCACTGTTAAATATGACGACAATTCACTGATTGTCAATAGAAAGAAAATACATGCCTTCTCAGAAAGGGATCCTTCTAAACTTCCATGGAGAAAACTAAAGGTAGATGTAGTACTTGAATGTACAGGCATATTTACTACAAAAGACAAAGCAGGAATGCACCTCAAGGCAGGAGCAAAAAATGTAGTAATATCAGCACCAGCCAAGAGCGAAGGGGTACAAACTATAGTACTGGGTGTAAATCAAGAAGATTTAGATCCAAAAGCAAAGGTTTATTCTAATGCTTCATGTACAACGAATTGTCTCGCGCCACTAGTGAAGATTTTGGAAGATAACTGGGGCGTAGAAGTTGGTTCTATGACTACTACGCACGCTTATACAGGAGATCAAAACATACAGGATGCGCCTCACAAAGATCTAAGAAGAGCCAGAGCTGCTGCATATAATATAGTTCCTACATCAACGGGTGCAGCTAGTGCAGTTAGTAAAGTAATACCTAGTATTGCTGGAAAGTTAAGTGCTATGGCGCTTAGAGTTCCTATTATAACTGGTTCATTGGTAGAATTGAACGTAGTATTAAATAAACCTACTACGGTAGAGAAGGTAAACGCTAAATTTAAGGCTGCTTCTAAAAAGAGTATGAAAGGTGTATTAGAATACTGCACCGATCCTGTGGTTTCCAGCGATATCGTTCGCAACACACACTCTTCTATTTTTGATTCTTTGTTGACTAGTGTTAATGGCAACATGCTTAAAATAGTCAGTTGGTATGATAACGAGGCAGGGTATTCTGCTAGACTAGCTGACCTATGTGTAATGATAGCAAGCCAAAAACCAAAAAAGACTGCTAAGAGAGCAACTAAAAAAGTAGGTGTAAAGAAAGCTTCTGCAAGGAAAACCACTGCTAAAAAGACTACCGCTAGAAGAAAGACAAGCAAGAGAGCTGCGGCAAAGAAGTAGTAAAATACTTCATCGAAATATGAAAATATCGCCGAAAGAAACATTTGTGGTTTTGTGAGTTCTTGGAGCGGACTTAATTTTAAAAATAAAAGAATGGAACACCCTTGAACAATCAATTGATTCAAGGGTGTTTTTTATCGTAATACAATTAATTAACAATGAATTTTTCAAATAGTAAAGTTTTAGTTCGTGTAGACTTCAATGTTCCACTTGATGGACAAGCTAATATCACAGATGATACTAGGATCGAAGCTGCAATACCGACCCTCAAGCAGTTGTTATCGAAACATAATGCTTTGATAATCATGTCTCACCTTGGGCGCCCGCAAAAGAAAAGAAATGAGGATGGTTCTGTCAATGTCAAAAAATTTACCTTGCAACATGTGCAAAGTAGACTTAGCACTTTACTTGGAACTCCAGTTCAGTTTGCCAAGGATACTGTTGGGCCTGATGCAACTGCTAAAGCAGAAGCCTTGCGAGCTGGAGAGGTTTTACTATTAGAAAATACTAGATTTCTTGCGGAGGAAGAAGCAGGAGAAGATCACTTTGCAGCGCAGTTGGCTAAAATGGGGGATGCATATGTAAATGATGCATTCGGTACGGCGCATCGCAAGCACGCCTCCACTGCGACCATCGCAAAATACTTTTCAAAAGATCAAAAATCATTTGGTTTATTGATGGACAAGGAACTGAAAAATGCAGAAAAAGTAACCAATAACCCTTCTCGTCCATTTACTGCTATAGTAGGCGGTGCTAAAGTTTCTGATAAAATTTTATTGATAAAACAGCTACTCAATAAAGTAGACAACATGATAATTGGCGGTGGGATGGCCTACACTTTCATGAAAGCTCAAGGTGGGAAAATCGGTACTTCCTTAGTTGAGCTAGATAAAGTAAGTTTAGCAAAAGAGTTACTTGAGATAGCCAAAGAAAAAAATGTCAATTTTTATCTGCCTAAAGATTCTATTATTGCAGATTCATTCAATAAAGATGCAAGTACCAAACTCTGTAGCAGCGATAATATCGACGACAATTGGATGGGGCTAGACATAGGGGATCTGGCAAGAAAAGAGTTTGCCGACGTAGTAGAAACTTCCAAAACAATCCTTTGGAATGGCCCTATGGGTGTATTCGAGATGGAGCCATTTGCTGGAGGGACAAGAGCAATTGCGCATGCAGTTGCTTATGCTACAAGCAAAGGTGCATTCTCACTTATTGGAGGAGGGGATTCTGTGGCAGCAATCAATCAAAGCGGTTTGGATGAACAAGTCAGCTTTATTTCTACTGGGGGTGGAGCTATGCTAGAGTTTTTAGAAGGAAAAGAACTTCCTGGAGTAGCTGCTATTAATAAAGGATAGGAGTGGAGCAGTTTACTTTAAAAAAATTAGCCTTAGCCGATGCAATGATATTTGCATTGCACGCAAATAATCGCAGCATTTGGCTAAACTTAACGGACAGGTTTCCGCATCCATATACAATTGAAAATGCACAAGATTTTATTCAATTGACGCTTGTTCCTAAACCTACGCAAGTATTAGGAATATATATAGAAGAGGAACCCATCGGAGCTATCGGGCTACACCCTATGGAGGATGTATTTCGCAAAAGTATGGAGCTAGGTTACTGGGTAGCTGAACCATACTGGGGCAAAGGAATTATGTCTCGCGCAATCTCTTTGATGGTAGCATACGGTTTCGAAAATTTTGACATCAATAGAGTTTTTGCCCGTCCATTTGGACGCAATATCGGCTCCATCAAAGTTTTGGAAAAAAATGGATTCGTACTCGAAGCCAAGTTATCGAATACAGTATTTAAAGACGATAAGTATGAAGATGAGCTTATCTATGGCATTCGTAGAGTTATCTAAATCAATATGCAGACATATCTACGCTTCATTTTCTAGTTTTTTTGCACGTCAGGATATTATTACGCTTCATATCTAAGGACAAATTCTTGCCATTTTGCAACGAAATGCTTACTTTATTCATCTACATAGTATAGTGTTTCTCTATTTCTTTCACTATACATCCCATATTCTCGACATACATGATACTAAGAAGCTATTTTTCGTTTCTTGGCATCATATTATCATTACTTTAAGGTAATCAATAAAACCAATGCTGTTATGAGAATTTTTGGATATATATTAATCATCGTATGCTGTTTATTTATATTTAGTTGCGGCAGCGACGATGCAGCGATAGCTATGATGGAACCTGTCGTAGAGAAAGAAACTACTTTTGGTTCATTTGAAGTGGATGAAAGTAATGACGCTACGTTGTCTGGATCTATTGACGAGAATACAGCGGCTGACTTAACCGAACTACTTGTTCAATATCCAAATATTGATCGTATTGTAATGGAAGATGTAAACGGTGCAACTAGCGCTGAAGCTGCCTTCTCCGCCGCAAGAGTGGTGAGATCAAATATGTTAGATATTCATATTACTGATAATAGTACAATTCGTAAAGAGGCAGTGGACTTTTTACTAGGAGGAATTAAGCGTTCCAAGGGAATAGATGTAAAAATTGGACAGAGTGCATGGATCAATGCGCAAGGTCAAGAAGCAACGGACTTTGACTTCGGAGACGATGCTCATTTGCCATGGATTAATTTCTATGTAGAGATGGAATACCAATTTCAATTAGCAACGGACTATTACAATTTTTATATTTATGCAGCTGATGCAGATGATATTTATTTCTTTACAGATGATCAAATAAATACCTTCAACCTGATCAACTAATTTTTCTTTAAAAACAACAGGCGGCTTTGTCGTTTATATTTATTTTTGTTATCGCGGTATTATCCTCATCTTGTGCAGGAATAATCAGAAGATAGCATATGGATTTAGTTAAAGATTTAGTTGAGCATCTCACGCTCAATAGAATAGATAGCAATATTTTTCAAGGTACTTCTAAAGCAGTAAGCTCGACTCGCGTCTTTGGTGGGCAAGTACTAGCCCAAGCACTGCATGCGGTGAGTCAAACCGTTGATCCGAATAGAGAAATTCACTCCATGCATGCTTACTTTATTCTACCTGGAAATACGAATGACAACATTACCTATATTGTAGATAGAACTAGAGATGGGGGTAGCTTTACTACTCGCCGTGTAAGTGCTGTCCAGTATGGTAAGGATATTTTCATCATGGCAGCTTCTTTCCAGAAGAAACAACCAGGTCTGGATCACCAAATCGAAATGCCTTCTGTACCTGATCCAGATGACTTGCCAACAGATCAGCAACTCGCAGCAAAAATGGGCGACTTAATATCCGACAAATTTAAAGATATGATTCGGGTGCGTCCTATTGAGTTCAAACCCGTGGAAATGCCCGACCTTTTCCACCCTGTAAAAAGTAATCCCTTTCAACATGTTTGGCTGCGCGCAAAAAGTAAGCTTCCAGATGATCCCTGCATCCATCAGCAAGTTTTAGCTTACGCTTCTGATTACAATTTGCTTACAACGGCAATGCGGCCTCACGAGGTTACGCTTAAAGACGTACAGTTAGCAAGCCTTGATCATGCAATGTGGTTTCATCGTCCTTTCAAGGTAGACGACTGGCTGCTATATGCACTGGACTCTCCGAGTACGAGTAATAGTAGAGGATTTACACGGGGTAATATTTTTGATAGAAGCGGAAGGCTGGTTGCTAGTGTAGTTCAAGAGGGTTTGGTCAGGAAAATTAAGGCATAAAATAATTTCAAGCGTGCGAAATATTCTTTCAGTTCTTTTTATTTCGAAAAGTGGTACGGTTGCATAATTTCCCTCTGTCTTTAGCCAAAGTAACTATTGACTAGCAGGTACCATTAAGTATTGCTATGATTGCGATTCCTTACGCACAATGTCAAATTACAGCTTGGTACTCTAATGCGGATAATCATTTAAAATTTTTTAACTCGTAAGCCACACCATCAAGTCGAATTATGATCAAGGATGTTTGTCGATAGATAATGTTGCTAATGAGTTAATACTTAAAATATAAGTGAAGAGTATTTCCGATTTTTATCGTTATCTATTGGTGTATTTTTTGAATCGTATTGGCATAATCCGTACTTGTAAATCAAACCAATTACTTAGTCGATTTTTATTAATTAAGGGCATCTTTTTTTTGCAACTAGTGTCTATTTGAATGAACTTTGCAGCATGTTTAATTGTACTTCTTTTTAATAAAAAACTATATAATTTTTGATAAGCTACAAGCGATTTTTTTTCATGCAAGCGAAAAAAGAATATTCTTTATTTTTCATATTTGGCACTATTCTATTTGCTGGAATAGTTCTGACGCAAAGTAATAAACCTGACTTAGATCAGCAGAGTTTATTCGATCAATTACAAAAAGAATCGATCACAGAATTAATTCTTAAAACCAATCTAGAGCAGATAATTGCAAATGCAAATGATGTTGACTATGGAGATGGAAAACTAACTTTTGTAAACGGTGATACTTCTAATGTGGTCTATGATATAAAAGTGAAACCTCGTGGAGTAACGCGCAAGCAGATATGCGACTTTCCACCCTTGAAAATTAAATTTTCAAAAACGGATCTGGAGGCGAATGGAATGGACGGCTATAAGACCTTAAAATTAGTTACCCATTGTAAGGAAGGGGAGGATTTTGAGCAGGTTTTATTGAAGGAATACACCGCTTATAAAATGTATAATGTGCTTACCGAGAAAAGTTTTCGAGTTCAACTAGTAAAAATTACTTACGAAGATGCTAACCAAGAGATAGAACCTTCCACTCATTATGGATTCTTAATAGAAAATAAGCAGGAGCTTGCAGATCGCATTGGTGCAGAATTGAAGGAAAAAGATAATTCTATATTAACTCAAATTGATGCTAATCAATATCGTCTATTTACGCTTTTTCAGTATATGATTGGAAATACAGATTGGAACTTGTCTAAACAGCATAATGTAAAGTTATTAATCGAAAATGAAAAGATTAGCCCGCTTCCTGTTCCTTACGATTTTGATTTTGCCGGCTTGGTAAATGCTCCTTATGCAACACCGTATTCTACTTTACCTATAGAAAATGTAAAACAGAGATTTTTTCAGTTTAAAGGAAATAGAAATACCGACTTCAGATCAACGTATGATTTATTCAATGCTAAGAAAGCAGAAATAATGTGCCTGCATACGGACTTCAATCTATTAGATGAACCGGTCAAAATAGAAATGACAAATTATTTGAAAGCTTTCTTTGACCTGATAAATGAACACCAGGTTGCTGATGAAAAACTTTCACTAAATGGTGCTTACCTTTAATAATTATAAGTAAGTGCGTCTTACAGTCCCGCTAATTTCAATTATACCCTAATTATACATTACCTTGCGAAAATGAAGTTAAGTCTTACTTTATTCATTTTAGTGCTTTTCAATATTAATATTTTTGCACAGTCCCCGTACAGCTTAAATACACAGCATGAGTTTGCTTACTATGCTGGAGGAATTACTACTGCTGGACTAGGCTTGTATTTGAGGCTCAAGACACCAGACTTCACAGAGGCGGAAATTCAACAACTGCGCATTGCAGACATCAATAAGTTTGATCGAAGCGGTACTAACTTCTTTTCTGAAAAAGCACACGCTACCAGCAATTACTTATGGCATGGTTCTCACTTTATGCCTTTTTTATTTCTTGCTGCAAATGATAGCCGAGCGGATATAAAAAAGATTGCGGTCATGTATGGGGAAACTGTTTTTATTACGACAGGTTTGACTCTGCTTACTAAGTACAGTACGCGCCGTGCACGGCCATTCAACTATGATCCAAATACACCATTAGATAGAAAGCAAAGTTCCAATGCTAAAGGTTCCTTTTTCTCGGGCCACACATCGTTAACGGCTTCTAACTGCTTCTTTACTGCAAAAATATTCTCTGATTATTTTCCAGATAGCGAATGGAAGTCTGCAGTCTGGGTGGCTGCTGCTGCGATTCCTGCTGTGACCGGCTATCTAAGAGTGCGCGGCGGTAAACACTTTCCTACTGATGTGATAGTCGGGTATATAGTGGGAGCAGGTGTAGGGTACTTCATTCCTCATTTTCATCGCACAAACCGAAAGATGAAGAATCTTTCTATTAGTGTTGGGTATAAAAGTGCTTACATGAGCCTACAATTTTAAAAGACATTCATTTTTTATTTGTGCGCTCCTGTAGATATACAATAGTATTCATCAAATTCTCAGGACAGGATATTTAAGTTTAGGCTTCTTGGATATCCTTTGATAGCACTTTTCAGACTCCCTGCTCTATCTACAATGTACTAACGACTTCGGACTAGTGAAGTGCAATGGTAGCCCCTTTTTAGGGTTAGTCCATGCACCAGTGGCGGGCAGGCAAAGGACCGAGTGCAAAACGAGTCATGGAAGGTAACCACTCCAGAGCGCTGACTGTGGTGGCCAAGGAAGCTATAGGCTGCGAAATAGGGTATGCCACCAATAATTCCTCTATTAACCTTCTATTATCAGTCAGTTAGCTAAAAATGCAGTATTTATATATAAAGGAAATAATTATGTAAATTCTTTTCTATAAGACTGAACAAGAAGCATAGTAGAGGTTTCTAAATATTGTAATAATTATCACAAAATTATGATCCAAGTATCCCGACTACTTCGTAGATGATTTTGTAAAACAAACACAACTTAGAAATGAACAGTATTAGATCCTCACTCTTTTTCCTATTGGCAGTAGTGCTTTTCTCTTGCACTCAAGACCAATCTTCCACATCAGATATACCAACTTTACTTGACCGACCTACCGAACTTGCAGGGGTAGAGTGGGATAAAGTACAAAATACTTATCAAAATTCTAAAAAGAAATTACAGAAAAATCCGAATAATACGGATGCCTCTTTAAAGATTGCGGAAGTATTCATGCATGAAGCAAGGGTTACTGGAGAACACGGTCACTACTACCCAGGAGCATTAAAAGTTCTGAATAACGCATTAGCAAATAAGGAAATAAAGAAGGACGGTAAGTTTAACGCCTTAATATATAAGGCATCTGTTTTACTTTCACAACACGACTTTGCAGAGGCGAAAAAATTAGCTAAAGAAGCAATGGAAATGAATCCCTACAATGCGCAATTGTACGGTACTCTAGTTGACGCACACTTGGAATTAGGAGAGTATGATATGGCCGTAAAAATGGGAGACAAGATGGTAAGTGTGAGACCAGATATTAGATCATATTCACGAATTTCTTACTTAAGGGAAATTCATGGTGACTTAGACGGAGCTATTGAAGCAATGTCTATGGCTGCTGAATCTGGTTACCCTGGTTTAGAACAAACAGCTTGGGCTAAATTGACTTTAGGACAACTTTACGAGAAAAAAGGAGCTACAGAAGTAGCGTCAAAAATATACGACAGCATCCTTCAAGAAAGAGAAAATTATCCATTTGCTATCGCGGCATTAGGAAAAATAGAATTAGAAAATAAGAACTACCAAGAGGCTGAAGAATTATTGCTTAAAGCAGCAAATATCATCCCTGAGGTAGGTTATTACATAGACCTGGCCCACGTATATAAAGCTACGGAGCAAACTGAAAAATTTACTAAAACTACTGATGAAGTTCTGGTCATGTTACAAGACGATGTTGATTCTGGTCACAATATGAATCTTGAATATGCCGACTTCTATTTGAATGTGCGTACAGACTTAGATAAGGCCAAAACATATGCCGAAAAAGAATATGAAAAGCGCCCGAAAAATGTAGACGTAAACAAGATGATGGCGGAAATTCTTATTGCAAAAGGGGATAAGTCAGCTGCGCAATCTTACTTGAATGAAGCTTTAAGGATTAATAAGAATTCAAAAGAATTAAATGGCTTAAAAAGCCAGTTGTCTATGAAAATGTAGTTTTTCATTGTGTCTTAAAAATTTATAAAATATAATTCTCTTAAATCAATTACATAAAAGAAAGTGATATTGTTCACTCTCTTCACTCAATACTATTGTTCAAATATTTAAAAAAAATTATGATGAAAAAATCACTTTTACAAACAAGGATCAACATCCTAAAAGGCGTTATGTTTGCCGTTTTGGTTGTTTTTCTAGCACAGACAACCGTGTCTGCGTCAAGCCACAGGGAGGCTCCGTTAATCTCACTAGATCCTTTTGCGGATAATACAGATTTATACGCATTCCGATCACCAGATGATCCTAACACGATCACGATCATTGCAAGTTATGTTCCTTTTCAGCTGCCACAAGGTGGACCGAACTGGTATGGATTCAGTGATCATGTACGTTACGAAATTCACATCGATAACGATGCAGGGACTCCAGGTGATGAAGTTACTTATTACTTAACATTCACAAGAACGAATGAAGATCCAACTACTTTTTTCAACATTAGACTAGGTGCTCAAAATATTAAGACCACTTATACGCTAGAAAGAAGTACAGATGGCGGAATGTCTTTCGAGACAATTCTTACCGACGGTATTGTACCTCCACCAAACATTGGACCTCGATCTATTGAGTCTGCTGTAGGCTTGGGTACTACATATGAGGCATTGATCGCTGATGCGATCATGACTACTTCTACTGGAGAGAGAGTATTTTGTGGACCATCTGATGACCCATTTTATGCTGATTTAGGAGGAATTTTCGACTTAGGTAATGCACCACGTCAAGATGGTGATCCTAGAGATGGTGTAGGTTGCTTAAACGTGTCTACTATTGCTATCCAGATTCCTATTAGCACTTTACTTAAAGATGGTGCGCCATCTACTCCTACTAATATCCTAGATGCTGATTATGTAATTGGTGTTTGGGCTTCTGCTAGTAGAAAGCAAATTAGGACATTCAATACTGATGGACCAGATGCAACTTATGATGGACCATGGGTACAAGTTTCAAGATTGGGTATGCCTTTGACTAATGAGGCTGTAGTACCAATTGGACAAAAAGATTACTGGAATGCAATTTCTCCTTATGATGAGATTACGGATGAAGTATTGGATCCTTTCTTTTACAATCCTGAATTGGCATTGTACATGGATGATGATCAATTTGGAGGAGCTGTTCCTGCTTTTGAAGCATTGAGAATTCAGAGAAATTCACTTGGTTCATTTGATTTCGGTAATGGACAAGACGGTTTGTTTGGACTAAAAGGTTCTGATGCCGTTGAAGGTACTGCATTGGATGATGCTGTTTTTGGTACGTTATTATTACCTGGCCCAGGATTGCCAAGATCAGTAGATTTATGGCCTATATTCCATACAGGCGCACCTAACTTTCCTCCATACCAATTGGCTACAGGAAAAGAAGGAAACCCGCTTGCTCCAGGGAAGCCTTTTATTCACAACTTCCTACCAAATGGTGGAGATATGTTGAGATTGAATATGGCGACTCCTGTTACGCCTAGAAACTCAGCAGACTTTTCTGCACTTGGTGTAGTAAATGCTGCAGTATTAGGGTTAACGGATCCAAGATTTAACGGAAACACAGATTTAGAGATGATTCCTAACATGGATGGTTTCCCTAACGGAAGAAGACTAGAAGATGATGTTACTAGAATTGAACTTCAAGCTGTATCAGGTATCGTCTTGGCTGCTGTAGGTTTATGGTACGATGATTTCGATGGTGAAAATCCAGTATCTCAAGATTTATTAGACGTATTAACTTACACAACTGGTGTTGAGTCTAATGACGTACCTTTCAAGTCAAGTTTCCCATATGTTGCTTCTCCATTCTCTGCAGTAGGAGACTGTAGCGGTGTACTTGTAGATGATGGTGGTGATGATGGTATGAATCCTTTAACGGATGCTGATCTTGAGCTTAGTATAACAACGCCAAATACAAATTATAGATTATTTGGGGCTGTGCCATTCACGATTACACTTACAAACAAAGGCCCACTTAACGCGACAGGAATTACCGTAAGTGCTCCACTGCCTGCTGGTTTAGTTTACTCTAACGGAAGTGCGAGTGCAGGTAGCTACGATAATTTTACTGGTGTATGGAATGTGGGCGTTATGGCTCCAGGTCAAACGGTAACTTTACAGCAAAACTTATTTTCTGTAGGTACAGGTGAAATTAACAATTTTGTACAAGTACAAACTTCTAGTCAGAATGATCCTGATAGTGCGCCTGGTAATGATACAAATCAGACTCCTGACGAAGATGATGAATCTCTAGCTACGGTGAGAGTTTCTGGTAACACGGCAAGTTCTGATACGGATGCTCAATTATTCGTTTCTTCTAATACAGAAGGTATAGTGGGTGTATTCAACATATTTGCTGATAACTCTGTAAGTATGGTAGCTAAGCAGACTGCTGGTGTAGATGCTGATGGTATCCACTATGACGGTTCGGAAGACAGATTGATCCAGTTGAACAGATCTGATAATCGTATCGATGTTTTCTCTGACGTAAACGCTAGTCTTGGATCTGCTGATCCATTGAACCTTGTTGCTTCTTCTACCTCTGACTTTAGTAACGGTAGAGAAATAGCAGTTAATAAGGATTGGGTAATCGCAGCACAAGATGCAAACGATGGTAATGGTAATGTCAACAAGCTTGCTATCTACACAATAGACGGTGGTAATTCTGTTAACTTGTTAAAGACGCACGAAGTTGATATTAACTTATGGGGAATACATGTAATTGGTTCTACGCTTTGGGCGGTTATCGATAACTCTAACCAGATTGCAATCTATGATGATATCTTTACTGCTGCTGAAGGTCCATTAATGCCTTCTTCTGTAATAGAAATAGATGGTATTATCCGCACACACGGTTTGACTTATATAACAGATAGAGACATGTTGATCTTGACGGACGTAGGTGCAGGAACTGATCCAGATGATGGTGCTTTTGTTGTAGTAAGAAACCTGACAGCAGCTACTGCTGATGCAAGAGTTACTGCTGACGAACAAGTGCGAATCGAAGGAGATAAGACATTCTTAGGTAACCCTGTGGATGTAGCATACGACGATACTACAGACAGAGTATTCTTAGCAGAGAGAGCTAATGGAGGCGGAAGAGTTTTAGGATTCCCATTACCAACAGCTAACGGAAATGTATTTCCTAACTACAATAGAGAATTTGCAGGAGCTTCTGCCATTTTCTTCTCTGGTGATTCAGGATCTTCAAGACCAGCACCAGTAGCGAATGCTTCTTTAGCTCAAGCAGGTAGCGATTACGCTGTAGGAACGATCTTCCCAGTACCCGCTAAAAATATTATAAATGCAACCATGGACTCAAAAGTAAATGGTATGGTTACATTCATGGTATACGATACTAATGGAAAAGCGATTAGCAACTTTAATCATGAAGTATTCTCAGGTATGAATAAAATCACCTTTGATATTTCAGATTATCCATCAGGATACTACTACTTAAAAGTACTTGACACAAATGCTGATATCAGCAAGTTAGATGTTGAGACGGCGCACAAATTTTTGAAAGTCGATTAATTTTAAGTTGTGGTTTAAAATTGTTATTTGATTTTGAGATACCTCTACGGAAACGTGGGGGTATCTTTTTTTATATGTATAGGTTTTATCTTAGAGCTATTTACAGGAAGGTTAAGTTGTACCACCATAGGGAGATAATAAATTTTAATGGTTTGGATTGCTCCATTTTTCTAACTATTGCTCCAAAACCGAGGTAGTTTTTGTTGGCAATTTGTCTTCCTATCATTATCGGAATTTTAAATTAAATCACGCCAGATTGGATCTTATTCCAATTATTTACAAAGGGTTCAGCTTCCTGTGCTTTGATATGACACTTCCGAAAATAACCGGATTAGCGCTTTTAAGATCCGCATCTCTTTCTTCTGAATACGCCTATTCTAAAGGCCATATAATACAGCGACAAAGGACTATGAGGTACTTTGCTCAAGCCAATTCCATAGTGCTAATGGGCACTGGGAACTTGCAAAATAATCTGTTAGGAAGGATATAGATTATGGTGTTAACTTCAGTCCTTAGGGCTAATTATTTCTTTAATGCTACATGTTTATAACATTCTAAAAATCCAAAATCATCAACATATTCGTATATATCTGTAATAGATAGAAAGATTAATTCGTGTTTTCATTTGGTTTTTTGGTTTTATTATAGGTGACCCATTACTCAATGGGTCACCGGTTTTTAAAAATGACATCGAATACGACAAAGAGTTAATTATATATTATGATAAACCGTAAAATATACTAATTTTGACTTAGTATATATGAGCAACACCAAGCAAACAAGTTTAGAATCACGTATTGTCCAATTGCTAGCGCAAGGGGATAAACAGGCGGTTAGTTTGATTTACGATAATTATTCTTCTGCATTATATGGAGTTATTGCCAGAATTGTAAAGACACCAGAAAATGCAGAAGAAGTATTGCAAGATGTGCTTGTAAAAGTTTGGACCAAGTCCGCATCCTACGATGCCTCCAAAGGGAGGTTGTATACATGGTTACTGAATATAGCAAGAAACTCATCAATTGATTTTACTAGATCTGCAAAATATAAGGTAGATAAAAAAACCAATGAGTTCGACATTAACGTATATAATAATAACAGCGCCTTTAGCGCAAACGAACAACCACAAGACTCAGGACTGCTCAAAGTAATAGACGGTCTTGATGAAAAATACAGAAAAATTATTGATTTGGTATATTTTAATCAATATACCCAAAGCGAGATAGTTCAAGAATTGAACTTACCTCTTGGCACCGTCAAGTCTAGGATAAGAATCGCGTTAAGAGAATTAAGAACAGTATTAGGAGATGAATTTAAAATCATCCTTATTTTAATAAGCATATTACTGCTACTATAATTATTAATTTATTTTGAATATTAAAGCATACATAGAATCCGGTTTATTAGAACAATATGTTCTAAGGATGACATCTGTGATCGAAGATCAGGAGGTTGAGCGGTATGCAAAGCAGTATCCAGCAGTAAAAAAAGAAATTGGAAATATTGAAGCTGCTTTATTCAAATATGCTGGAGCTTTCGCAATTACTCCACCTTTAGGACTCAAAGAACGTATTCTCAATAATCTTGACGATGCTCCTATAGCTTCAGGGGCCGATAATAGACCGAAGCCTAATGCTAAATCTTCAAACTGGGAAATTTTAGCTTTGATAGCCACGGTCTTGCTTTCACTGCTCACTTACAATTACTATAGCAAGAGCAATACGCTCAAGCAAGAGAACCAGGAGCTAGATTCGAAATATCAAGAATTGAAGAGAGAATGTGAAAGAAAGACGGAACTCCAGAATAATAAGAATAAGCAGATCGCTATGTTGAGAGATGCTAATTCAAAACCTATCCGCATGAAAGGTACCCCACTTTCGCCAAATTCGGAAGCTGTAGTTTATTGGAATGCAGAAAGTAAATCTGCCTTTCTAGATATTGCATCTTTACCAGCACCGACTGCTGATAAGCAGTACCAACTATGGGCCATCGTAGACGGAGCACCAGTAGACATGGGCGTATTTGATTTGCCTACTGAGGCGGACACTTTCTTAGAAGTTCAATTCATAGAAAAGCCACAAGCATTTGCCGTGACACTTGAGCCAAGGGGTGGGGTAGTGAGCCCTACTATGGAGCAGATGTATGTAATAGGTAATGTGATATAGTATTTATCTACTGCTCAGCATATCTTGCAATCAAAGAAATTTAATAGATAATTTAGAAGGTACCGTCATTAAGTGAGGGTATCTTTTTTACATTTTGGGAGTGACCCTTGACATCCGCTTAAAAAGCGCGGGTGTCAAGGGTCGGGCTATGCATGGGTCCCGTCTTACAGACACCTCCTATCGTCGGTCCATTTCTATCCCTCACTCAAGAAACTTTTTAATGAAGAAACTGCCATAACCTTATGGCAGCAGCATAAAACCTAATTTTACGGCAACAAAGTAAGTGAGAGAACAGCCTTAAATTTTAATTATAAATAAAATATGAGTCCACTGTGAAACTGACGAATAAAATGAATTATTTTGGATGTGATCTTCCGATGCGTAGCAATATTAGTCCTGTGGATTAATATAGGAAGTGAACTACTGCTAGCTAGCAGAAGCATGCAATAACTCTCAGCGATGCCGTACATCAGTGGATTGAGAAAATTAAAATATCGACAAAAGAAAAATTTTTGGTTTTGTATGTTTTCGGAGTAGACTCAAATACGATTCAGAGAAACCTTTATATAAGGCACCGAAACTTGAGTAATTAATTAACTGACTATCCGCTTGATGTTCGAGTTCTCTTTCTTACGAACTTACCTAAATAAAACTAAATAAATTTTACAGCTTTCAAAATTTGCGTAGCGATAATATCTCGTCCCCCGCATAAAAAGCGGGAGATCTACAGGACTTGAATCGGGGTGACAATCTACGAGGGGTTAAAATCCCCTCGCTGTTACATGACGTCCCCCGCTCGAAAGGCGGGACAAGCTTTTCAGCACTCTATATTTGAATTAACTGTAAATTTTTCTAGTGTACAATATGCGGATAGTCAGTATTAATTCTAACCTGAATTTATTTACAGGGTTAACGATAACAATGTGTATCATTGACCTTTTTTTCTTGCGTGAGGGATAGTAGCAGTGGACGACGTAGGAGACCAGTCCGAAGGACCGAGCTGCGCAAAGCCCGACCTCAGACGAGCCGCGTTTTTCAGCGGATCTTCTGAGGGCACGCCCAAACCCAAATGCAAAGTAAAAATCCAAATCTCAAACAGCGGAAGCCTTCTTTTATTAAAAATATAAAACTAGCTTTGACAAATGGAATTCAAAGATAAAGTAGTTTTGATCACTGGAGCGGGCTCTGGGATAGGCCGAGCGACGGCATTGGCATTCGGGAGGGAAGGCGCGCAGGTAATCGTATCAGATATCAACATAGAAAGCGGTAACGAAACCGTATCGATCGTAAAAGCGGAGCAGGGAAATGCGACATTTATAAAGACGAATGTGGCAGACTACGTAGAGATGGTTTCGCTTCATGAATCTATAGTAGCAGATTTTGGATCACTGGATATAGCAGTCAACAATGCAGGGATAGCACCAATTCCCGTAGCGAGTATAGATACCACAGTGGAGGAGTGGGATAGGGTGATGGCGGTAAATACCAGTAGTGTTTTTTATGGAATGAAGCTGCAAATAGCGCAAATGCTAAAGCAGGGTGGAGGCACTATAGTCAATACGGCAAGTGTCGCTGGCTTGAGAGGGCTGCCAAAAAATATCGCCTATACAGCGAGTAAACACGCAGTAGTAGGCATGACAAAAACGGCGGCGATGGAGTATGGTAAAAAGAATATTCGTATCAATGCAGTCTGTCCGGCGTTTACCGTCACAGCACTTTTTGATCCTGCTGTCATGGAAAAAGTGTCTGCTGGCTTATCGGATAAATTGAAAAAAAGTATACCGATGCAGCGCTTCGGAAGTAGCGAAGAGATCGCTGAAAGTATCCTTTGGTTATGCTCAAAAAAAGCTAGTTTTGTACATGGACTTGCCCTGCCTATAGACGGCGGTTTGACGGCTTAATAAACAATGGATAACAAGAAAGGAAAAAATATATTACTGCCAATATTCCTGACTGTCTTCATCGACATGCTCGGTATCGGGATCATTATACCTGTGTTACCCGCTTTGTTTTTTGAAGGAGACTCGGACTTCTTTGCGGCAACTATGACTTATGAGACGAAAGCTGTAGTCTACGGATTTTTAATAGCAGCATACCCATTTATGCAGTTTTTTGGAGCACCTATACTGGGCGCTTTATCTGATCGGCATGGACGGAAACCTATGCTGATGATCTCGTTAATAGGTACTATGATAGGGTACTTGTTATTTGCCGTCGCACTGCTAAATGGAAACTTGTGGCTGCTGTTTTTTAGTAGACTATTACCTGGATTTACGGGTGGAAATGTCTCTATCGTGTATTCTGCAATTGCCGATTCTAGCGAAGGCACTGATCGAACCAAGAATTTTGGGATGATAGGAATGGCCTTTGGTTTAGGATTTATCTTAGGACCAGCCATCGGAGGTATACTTGCGGACAATACCGTATTGCCGTGGTTCAATTCTTCAACACCTTTTTGGTTTACTAGTATTTTGACATTGATCAATATTATTTTGGTATATCTACTGTTTCCAGAAACGCTCAAGGAAAAGGGAAATAGGGCGATTAGTTTGGCTACTGGGGTGAAGAATATTTTGTACTCTTTTCGAATGCCTAATTTGCGATCAATTTTTTCTGTTGCCTTACTTTTTTCGTTAGGCTTTACTTTTTTTACTCAGTTCTTTGCCGTGGCCTTAATAGAGAAGTTCTCGTTTTCTGAAAAAGACATTGGCTTCTTTTATGGATGGGTAGGCATTTGGCTGGTTATCACACAGGGCTTATTTGTGCGAATACTGGCAAAGAAAAACTTCAAACCAACTGCCTTATTGAAGGTGTCCATATTAGCCTTGTCTTTTGGTCTGTTATTGGTCATCTTTCCCAATGAAGTGCGCTGGGAATATTTATTTGCGCCTATCATTGCCATGAGTCATGGCATCACGACACCGAATCTAATGAGTACCATATCCGCTCAAGCCTCCCCCTCTCAGCAGGGTGCCATCTTGGGGATCAATCAATCAATGCAGTCCTTAGGAGCAGCTTTCCCACCGATCATAGGCGGTTATCTTACAGCCATGAACTATATCTATCCGCTGATGGCTGCGGCTGGAATCGTATTTCTTGCGTGGCTGCTATTCATGATGTCGCATAAGTCCCTAAAGGCATAACAAAGGTAAGTGTTGATATATGATTTATTCAAGCACTTTTTCTTACAGCTCCTTAGAAGTGCCAAAAGGGGTTGATTTACGTCTATAGGCTTTGCATTACCAAAAAGAAGTGTAAATTTGCTTTTAATACTGGTCCCGTAGTTCAACTGGATAGAATATCAGATTTCGACTCTGACGGTTGCAGGTTCGAACCCTGCCGGGATCACAAGAGAGAGTTAAGAGTTAAGAGTTAAGAGTTAAGAGTTAAGAGTTAAGAGTTTTGAGTTAAGAGTTTTGAGTTAAGAGTTTTGAGTTAAGAGTTTTGAGTTAAGAGTTTTGAGTTAAGAGTTTTGAGTTAA
>ENA-ORXT01000850-ORXT01000850.1-marine-metagenome-genome-assembly--contig:-NODE-850-length-44706-cov-4.976831_pt1 | contig 44706 bp, 26 predicted proteins | sample MGYA00237868_ERZ511482 | MGnify/ENA metagenome assembly ERZ511482
ATTCTATAAGCATAACAAGAATCAATTGTACTGTAAACGGTTGTACCGATCCAACGGCTTGTAACTATAATCCAAATGCAAATACCAACGATGGCAGTTGTACGTATGGCGTAGCTGGCTGTCCAAATCCATGTAATGCAATTCTGGGTTGTACCGATCCATCAGCCAACAACTATAATCCATCAGCGACTTGTAACAATGGCTGTACTTATACCAATGCTTCTATTGGTGATTTTGTTTGGTTAGACGGCAACAACAATGGTGTTGTTGATGCTGGTGAAATGGGCATTCAAGGCATCATCGTAACCTTATTCGATGGTATGGGCAATTTTATTACAAGTGAAACAACAAATACAAATGGTGGGTATAATTTTACGGGCTTATCATCAGGAACCTATTTGGTCTCTGTTGGTTCTGGTCCATCTGGAACAAATTTAACAACACCTGAAAGCTATACAATTGCTTTATCTAATGGTGATATGCACACGACGGCTGATTTTGGTTTCAATCAAACGATTCAACCTTGTGTCGCCAATGCTGGGAACGACTTCTCGGTATGTGGTGCTTCTACTACTTTAAATGCAACTCTAGGGCTTGGTTCAGGTGTGTGGACTGTGGTTCAGGGTAGTGGTAATGTTAGCAATTCCAACAACCCGAATACAACAGTAGATAATTTAAGTCTTGGAACCAATGTTTTCCAATGGACTGTTTCTGGTAATTGTGAAACTGCAAGTGATCAAGTGACTGTTACATCAGAAAATGCATTGGGCATCAATGCTGGTTCAGATGTATCTATTTGTACAGGTAATTCAACACAACTTTCGGTTGTAGGAGGAAGCAATTACGCTTGGACACCTGCAAATGGATTGAGCAGTACGACTTCTCAAAACCCAATAGCAAACCCAACTACTACGACCACTTATACGGTTACTTCTACAAGTACTGGTGGTTGTACTGTGAGCGATCAAATAACTGTTTTTGTTGAATCTGGAAATGGAAATCCAGTCTTTGCAGAAGCAGGACCAAACTTAAACCTTTGTGGTCTTTCTGGTACTATGCAAGCAGTGACGCCTATGAATGGAACAGGAACTTGGATTGTTCCTCCAGGAGTAAGTGTTTCAAATCCAAACGATCCCAATACAACTGTTAGTGGAGTAACTTTCGGACTTTATGTACTCGAATGGGTCGTAACAGGAAGTTGTGGAGGCACGACTATGTCTGACTTGGTTGCAGTCACTTTTGGTGACAATCCTTCTCCTTCTAATGCAGGAACAAATCAAGTTGTTTGTGGTCTGATGACGACACTCAATGCACAAGAACCTGCCATTGGGTATGGTACTTGGACTATGGGTACGGGCATCAGCAATATCAATGATCCAAACTCTATTGTTATGGCTCCAACTTATGGAACTTATACCTATCAATGGAGCATTACCAATTGTACTTGTACACCAGAAACCGATCAGATAACCATCACTTTTGCACCTCCTTTGAATGCCAATGCAGGAGCAGATTTTACTACCTGTTTTTCTGAAGGAGCAACACTTCAAGCAGTAGCGCCAAATTCTGGTCAAGGTACTTGGTCTGTGGTTCAAGGTTCAGGTGTTTTTGCTGAACCAAACAGTCCAACAACCAGCGTAAGCGGTTTGGGCGCTGGTGCAAATATTTTCCAATGGACTTTGTCTAATGGGTGTAGTACCGACAGCGACCAAGTAATTGTTACAGGAGTAACAGAAGGTTGTTGTGAAGAAGACTTAGATATTTGTACTGGAACATTAGAGCCAATCACCTTCTGTGTAGATTTCTGTGATCCAAGTATTTCAAACATCTCAAGTACATTTACCACCTTTGATTGTCAAATTTCATTGGTTAGTGAATTCTGTTTGTCTTTTATTTCGTATCCAAATTATACAGGAAGCGATGTAATCTACGTAATTGGTTGTACGCCTTTGGGTGTTTGTGATACTGTAGAAGTAAATATCACTGTAGGTAATTGTAATGATCCAATAATCGTCTTAGGTTGTACCGATGCAACAGCTTGTAATTTTAATCCAAATGCGAACAGCAATGATGGCAGTTGTAATTATGGAGTAGCGGGTTGTCCAGACCCATGTAATGCGGTCTTAGGTTGTACCGATCCAATGGCGAACAACTATAACCCACAGGCGACTTGTAACAATGGTTGTACTTACAATAATGTGAACAACAATCCAATTGCGGTCAATGATGTTGGAACCACTACAGAAAATGTACCTGTAAACGTAATTGTATTATTAAACGATGCTGACCCCGATGGTGATGAAATTTCTTTCTGTCAACAAGCAGGAGATTATTTAACGGTAAATGGTACAGTAGTAGAAAACGGTGTTTCTATAATCTATACACCAAGTCCTGGATTTGTAGGAGTTGAAACGTTTACCTATACCATCTGTGATGGCAATGGCGGAATGTCAACTGCTACAGTTACTATTACGGTTGATGAAGATGAAATAATAAACAATGACATAGCCATGAACGATACGGCTACAACGATGATTAATGTACCAGTAACCATTGCTGTTTTACAAAATGATTTAGGAGACAACCTATACATTTGTAATACTGCTGCCGATGGTATTGCCTCAAACGGAACAACTTCTGTTTTACAAAATGATGGGTACATCATTTACACGCCAAATATGGGCTTTGAGGGAGACGATGTATTTACATATACTGTTTGTGATGACAATGGTGTTATTGGAACGGCTACTGTAATGGTAACTGTTTATGGTACGGTTGTCGGAAACAATCCGCCAATTGCCAACAACGATGTTGCCACTACCAATGAGAATACACCTGTTAATATCAATGTTGCCTTGAATGATTCTGACCCTGACGGAGACGATATTTTCTTATGCAATGGTGCAGCAGATATGCAACCTTCTAACGGAACGGTGATTATGGGCGACGGAGTAATGATTCTTACGTATGTGCCTGAAAATGGCTTTATAGGAACAGATTCGTTCACTTATACTATTTGTGATGGAAATGGTGGAATGACGACTGCTGTGGTGACTGTTACGGTAGATCCTTTTGTGTCAAACAACAATCCACCTATTGCAGGAAACGATATAGGAACAACCAATCAAGGAGTTGCGGTAACTGTCTTTTTCTTGAACAACGACAGCGATCCTGATGGCGACAATATTACTGTTTGTAACGAGGCTACCGACCTACAACCTAGCAACGGATCTGTTGTCGTAAATGGAAGTTTCTTCGTTTATACACCCAATGCTGATTATATAGGAACAGATTCGTTCACCTATACTATTTGTGATGGAAATGGTGGTACTTCGACAGCTACTGTTACTGTAGTTATAGCACCTTCAGAAGGTGGAAACAATCCGCCTACTGCCGTAACCGATATGGGTATTACCGAAGTAAATACACAGGTGAATATTAATGTTATTGGCAACGATACCGACCCCGATGGCGATCCATTGAGTTTCTGTAATTCTAATAGTGATTTACAACCATCAAATGGTACTGTAATTACTTCTGGAAGTTCAGTGATTTATACACCGAATACCGACTTTGTTGGAACCGATTTCTTTACCTATACAATTTGTGATCCTGATGGCAGTTCTTCTACCACAGTAGTTTCTGTGTTGGTCAATGAAATAGACGATCCAAACAATCCTCCTGTGGCTAACAATGATGTAGTTACGACCGAAGAAGGAACACCATTGACTTTTGATGTATTAGGAAACGATATAGATATTGACGGTGATGTATTGACTTTATGTCCTACTGAAACCGATTTGCAAGCCACCAATGGAGCAGTCGTTGTTGTAGACGGCGAATTGCTTTATACGCCAAATGCTGGTTTTACAGGTTCTGATTCATTCAGCTATACCATTTGTGATGGCAATGGTGGAATGTCTATGGGAATTGTTATTGTAGTGGTTACACCTGCTGCAAATCCAAACAATCCTCCATCTGCTGGTGACGATACTGCGATGACTATAGAAGGAGAAACCATTCCTATTAGTGTATTAGACAACGACTATGATCCTGATGGCGATGATTTGAGTTTCTGTAATGAAACAACTGATTTACAAGCCAACAATGGAACTGTTATCGTTTCAGGAGATCAATTGCTTTATATTCCTAATCCTGGTTTTGTAGGTGCTGATTCGTTTACCTATACGGTATGTGATGATGCTGGCTTACCAAGTACTGCTACAGTAACCGTAACGGTAGGACCAGATGTACAACCATGTGATTTTGTAATAGATTTGTGTAGCGAGCCTTTCCCTAGTAATCTAGAATTCTGTATTGATTTCTGCGATTTAGGAACAGGAGCTGCCATTACAGAAGTAACAAATACCTTTAATTGCAGCGTAACAATTTTGGATGAAAACTGCTTGCGTTTCCAACCACTTCCTAGTTTCTTTGGACCAGATATGATTTTGGTGGAAGCTTGCGATGATGCTGGAACCTGCGAAGTATATACCATCAACTTATTTGTTGGAGATTGTGATGGCAATAATTTACCACCATTGACGGCTTCTGACTTGGGTACAACCATTTCGGGAATGCCTGTTTACATCAATGCATTAATCAATGATTTTGATCCTGAAGGTGGTGATTTACAATATTGCATTGGAGAAGGAGATTTAGATCCTGTTCACGGAACAGCAACCATCATTGATGGAAGTCTTGTTTATAATCCAGATCCTGGTTTTGTAGGTAACGATGTGTTCAGCTATACCGTTTGTGATCCAATGGGCGCCTCTACTCAAGAAACAGTACTCATTACGGTCAATGAAGAAATGGGCGAAAATGCACCTCCAGTTGCAACAGATGATGTGTATACAGCTAGTTCTGCTGCAACGGCAATATTTACACCATTTAACAATGATTTTGATCCAAATGGAAATCCAATCTTTTTCTGTAATACCGATGATGATTTGAACGCAGAACACGGAAGCGTATTAGAGAACGGAATAAATCTTCTATATATTGCTGAACCAGATTTTGTAGGATCTGATGTCTTTACTTATACCATCTGTGATGGAATGGGGGGAACCGATCAAGCAACAATTATTGTAGTTGTTGGAGGAGCACTATTGAATCAACCAGATTATGTATGTGGTGGCTACGACGCTGGCTGTACACAAACACTACAACCTTTGGAAATCTGTGTGGAATATTGTGAAGTGGAAAATGGTCAAATTACTTCGGTAGATGCGACCTTTAACTGCAGCATCACCTTACTGAATGATACCTGTTTCCGATATACCAGCCTTCCTGGTTATGAAGGAGAAGAAACATTGACCATTGAAGGATGTAATGGGTTTGGAGAGTGTGAATCAATGGAGGTTACCTTATATGTAGGAGATTGTTCTGATGCTGGTTTGAAACCATTTGATGATGATTTTAATGGATATAAAAATCAAGCTATTGCTTTTAATGTATTGACAAACGATAGGGGAACAGAAATAATGGTCACAGACTATTCTATTCCAACAAATGGTACTTTAGACATTAGTGAAAATGGGGAAATGGTTTATACGCCTTTGGTCGATTATGTGGGAATCGATGTCTTTGAATACACCATAATTGACAATCAAGCTCAAAGTGCTATAGCATTGGTATACATTAATGTATTAGACGATGGTAGTGAAGATATTGCCGAAGCCATAGAGGCGGATAATGAAGAGCGTTTAGATGAAAATCGTGTAGATTGTATTGTTTCTATACCGAATGTCTTAACTCCAAATGGAGATGGCATCAACGACATACTCATTATTCAAGACTTAGAATGTTTCAATGTTCAAAAGATGCGAATCTTTGATCGAAATGGCGATCAAATAGCGTTGATTCAAGAAGGGCGTCAAGCTCGTCTTGAGTGGGACGGAACAGATCGTTCGGGTCAAGAAGTAATGGCTGGTACTTATTTCTATGTGCTAGAATTAAATGGCGATTCATTGGGTCGAAAAATACATTCAGGATTTATTGAAGTTCGTAAATAATTTTTAAAATAAAAGAATCAGGTTCAAGTTTTGAGCTTGATTCTTTTTTTAATAAAATATAGAATTTGAGCTTGAGAGCATTCAATATTTAGGGAATTTATTTAACTAAAATATTGAAATATTTTACGCTATTTCAGCGTTATAAATAAACAAAATTCAGTGGGTTTTAATTTAATTAGAACCTACTGAATTTTTAACAATTTAAATGTGTAACTTTATCACAACTTATTGTCTAAAGTTTATAAGCGACTCTCTTACCCAACTACTAATTTTTAAAGAACATTTGATTGTGTATTGTCAAAACTGACAATCTCATATCTTTTGATTTGTTTCTAATTCTTTAATACCCCCATCTAATTATAGGAAATTATGCGATTATTCGTTACAATTTTATGTATGATTATCGTGGTTTCTACTTTATCAGTCGAAGCCCAAATACTCAATTCTCGTTACAGCCAATACACCAGTAATGGCTTAATGTTGAATCCTGCTTATGCAGGGAGTTATAATGGTACAAGTTTTACAGGATTTTATTTAAACCAGTGGGAAGGAATAGATGGTGCACCAATCACCATCGCCCTGACAGGTCATACTCGTTTGAATAAATGGGAGCGTGTTGGTGTAGGTGGATATTTGGAAAACGATCAGTTGGGATTAACCAACTTAATCAATGCTTTTGGTGTTTTTTCTTACAGCATTCCAACCGAGAACGGAACATTTAGTGCAGGCTTTCAAGGAGGTGTTCAATTTTTCTCTTCTGATTTAACAGGCGATGGAGCCATAACAGGTGATAATGGACTTATAGACCCAGCACTGATAAACGAAAATCAATTTTTACCCAACTTTGGTGCAGGTCTTTACTATTATACCGACAATTGGTACATTGGTTCTGCTGTTCCATATTTGGTAGAGGAAGGTGATTTTTATACAGGAAAAACAGATGTTAGACAGGTAAGGCAATCGCTTCAAATTATTACGACTGCGGGATATGTTTTATCAATCAACGACAATTTGGATTTTAAGCCTTCTATGTTGTTAAGAGTCACGCCTAAATCTATAGATAAAGTGCAAACAGAAATTACTGGTAGTATGCTGATTAAGCAAACGTTTTGGGTGGGTCTTTCTACTCGTTTCAATACTGCGACATTGGCATCTACAGCTGTAATGTTGGGAGCCGATTTTCCAACAGGTTTGAGAATAGGTTATGCTTATGACTATAGTTTTAACAATTCTAATGTAGGGGTAGGCGTGTTCCCTTCTTCTCACGAAGTAATGGTGGGTTACGACATTTCAAAATCAAGTAAAGGGAGACAAGGACCTCGTTATTTCTAGGTTCTGTGTTTTGTTTAAAAAATATACAAGTTGTAAAATAAAAAAAGCCTGTCATCATATACTGATGACAGGCTTTTCTTATTGATTTTTTCTGAAAAAGGGAATTAGAAAAAATCAGGTGAATAAAAACGATTAAGCACGTTTCTTTGCTTTATACTTTTTGACTTGACGGCTCAAACTTTGCATAGCTTGATCCACACTTACTTCAAAAGTCTTACTGGTTTCTTCGGCAAACAATTGAGTGCCAGGAACACGACAACGAATACTTACAACTTTATCTTTTACAGTCGAAGACTGCTCATCTAGTTTTAAGAAAACGTCAACCCCAGTTATGTGATCAAAAAAACGTTCTAACTTGCTCAACTTACTTTCTATGTGATTTACCAACTTCTGATCTGCATTAAACTTCACACTTTGAATGTTAATCTTCATATTCTTCAATTTTTATAAATAGGTGAACAATGAGATTATAAAATGAACCTTAGCTTTAATAAAATAAACCAAAACCACCTCACAATCCTTATTAAATCAAAGAGCATTCCAGCAAAATACCTACTGCCGTTATGGATAAAAATCCACACAACAATTTGAAGACGATCGTTGTGGTTTTAATTGTTTTTTGATTCCTGTCCCCGTCGGGATAAAAAAGCCTTTTAAAGCATTTTTTAAAAAAAAGAAACAAAAAAACCACCATCAAATTAGTTAAGGCTTTAATAGTACCTCACCAACTCTGTGTCACTAAACTAAACGAAATAATTCAAATAACCAATTTCTTTGGTAAATTTTTAAGATTTTTTTAGGAAAAAATGATTTTTTTTGCCAAACCCAAATAGAAACGATGCAAACACAAAACGCTTAAAATTGTTCAGCAACTTTATGTTGTGAAATTTTTTAAATCAAATAAAATTTTTCTCCATCTCCATCATTTTTTCGGATGTGCCTTCTTATAGACTTCTTTTAATTTTTCGATAGAATTGTGGGTATATATTTGTGTAGCCGCCAAACTAGAATGTCCCAATAATTCTTTAATGGCATTCAAATCGGCGCCATTGTTGAGCAAAGCGGTGGCAAAGGTATGGCGAACTGTATGTGGATTGCGGTGATTAGAAGTGGTAACCAACGTAAGGTATTTATCTAAAATCCGATGAATTAATTTGGGATAGGCTTTTTTGCCTTTGTCTGTTAAAAGAAGATAGACTTCGGTTGTTTCTGGAAATTGCTGGGTTCTTTGTTCTAAATAGTTGAGGAGTGTTTCTGTTAAATTTTCACTAAAGACCAACATCCGTTCTTTGCTGCCTTTTCCCATTACCCGAATACTTCGTTCACTGAGATCAATTTTATTTACTTCCAGATGAATCAATTCATTCAAACGCATTCCTGTTTCGTACAACATTTCTACTACGATTTTACTACGCAGCCCTTTGAAGTTTTTACCAAAATAATGTTGCTGTAATAAAATGTCGAAAATATCTGAATCATGGGTTTTGGGCAAGCGCTGTGGAATTTTAGGCGCAACCAATCCAACGGTTGGATTTTGGGTAATAAAATCTCTTTGTTTTAAATAACGATAAAACCGTTTTATAGAAGAAGCTTTTCTATTGACAGAAGTGGCGGCCTTTTCATCTTTGACCATAGCTGCCAACCAAGATCTGATATGTGAAAGTTTTACCAAGAGCAAATCAGTCTGTTTATATTCCTCTTTTAACCAATCGACAAACTGATTCAAATCACTCGTATAAGCATCTACGGTGTGCGGTGAGTATTTTTTCTCAATGGTTAAGTATTGAACAAAACGATCAATTATTTGTGAACTGCTTGCTTCCAAGTATAAACAATTTAGAGGGTTAAAGCTTTTTATTATCTAATGATGAATAGAGCGAAGCCTTTATTTTGGTCTCCTGCTTTTCATTAGAACCTATAAAATTATAGTGATGGGGGTTAAATTTTTACCTTTATAAGACGATATCGAGGTTTTAAAATTAAGATATTTTTGAGAAAATAGAACCAATTACAATTTTATTAAAAAATAAGTACACTGTAAATTAAATAACTGTGCTTTTTTACCAGCTATTTTTTAATCATATAAGGAACGAATACGAGCGAATAGCCTAGCTCTTTGAGAGTATTCTGACGAAATATGATTAAAAAAGAGGTATGTCAAAATGGATAGTTATTTATTTTACTTATAGATCAAAATTATATTAAATCCACATACCAAATGAAAATTATTAAAAGCGGTCTTATACTGCTATCTCTTATGATGATGGGGACTGTGCTGAATGCGCAAAACACTCAGCAAATAGAAGCCGAAGTCACACAATCATATGTTCAATTACTGGGCAAAACACCTCCTGTTAGAACTTTAGTACCATTAAATCCTACCAGCCCTGAAAGAAGGTCTGAGTCTAAAAAAAGCACGAAGGTCATTCCCAACTTTGTAGGAAGGGGAAAGGTCGAAAACCCCGATCCAAACGCATTGCCTAAAGGAGCAGATCCGGTACGACAAACAGGCTTTTATAAAAGCAGTAGTGTTCCTATTGAACCTTTATTAAACATAGACGGTATGGATCAAGGCGACTTCAATGCAACACCGCCTGATCCATCTGGCGATATTGGGCACGATGTATACCTACAAATGATCAATGCTACTCGCTTTCGTGTACACGATAAAGAAGGGAATGCCTTGTCGGGTGCAATGGGCGCAAATACGCTTTGGTCAAGCTTGGGCTTTAATTCGGCTGGTGACCCGATTGTACTTTATGATCAAGAATACAAACGTTGGATAATGACAGAGTTTCCATCTGGTAATCAGTTGTTGATGGCAATCTCTGATACACAAGACCCATTGGGGACTTGGAATGTGTATAATTTTGGAACACCTAGCTTTCCTGATTACCCTAAATATTCTATCTGGAAAAATGCCATTGTGGTTACTACCAACGAACAAGGAGCTGGAACGCTTCCAGTATATTTTATAGACAGACTTGCACTGATGAATGGCGAAGAAAATGTAACCATGCAGCGTGTGACGGTTCCTGGTGTCAATGGCGGACCAGGCTTTTTTGTTGGAACTCCAGTTGATTGGACAGGGAATGTGTCTCCTCCAGAAGATGCTTTACCAATGATTCTCCGTTTGGGTGATGACGCTTGGGGAAGCATCAATCAAGATCAGGTTACAGTATATTCATTTGACATAGATTTTAACAATGTCACCAATACTGTTGTCAATACCTTAGATGTACCTACTGCTCCTTTTGATAGTGATGCTTGTTCTGCTCCAGGATTTGGATTTGCTTGTATTCCACAATTAAATGGAAATGGAGTAGATGGTATTCCAGATATCATTATGAACCAAGTACATTACCGTAATTTTATTTCTCACGAATCTATGACTATGAATTTTATTGTGAATGCTGGTGGTGATCAAACGGTGGCAGGTATTCGTTGGATAGAAATGCGTAGAACGCCTGAACAGTCAGAGTGGTTTGTGTATCAAGAAGGTACTTTTGCTCCCAATGATGGCATGCACCGTTTTATGGGTGGAATTGCTATGGATGGTTATGGAAACATAGGACTTGCGTATAATATTTCTAGTGAAAACGATTATGTAGGAATGGCATTTACTGGTCGTCAATCCGATGATCCTTTGGGTCAAATGACAGTAGATGAATATATTTTAGTAGAAGGAGGAAGTACCAATAATTCTGATCGTTTTGGCGATTATGCTCAAATGGGTGTTGATCCTTCTAATGATCGTGTTTTTTGGTATACAGGAGAATACAGGGCAAACAATGGTTGGGCAACCCGTATTGTCGCTTTTGAGTTGCGTAGAGATACAACCGATATGGGACCTGCTCGCTTGACTTCTCCTATTACTGCTGCTGAACTGACTGACATGGAAGTTATGAGTGTAGAAGTGAAAAATTTAGGCTTGGAAACACAAACAAATTTTAGTGTTGGTTATCAGATAGAGGGGGCAGCACCCGTTATTGAAGCAGTTACTTTTGTATTGGATTCAGATTCGAGTTACATTCATACTTTCCAAACAACAGAAGATTTCTCTACTGTCGAAGATTACAACATAAAATTATTTACTACGTTACAAGACGATTCCAATTTAATCAACGATACCTTGAGAGTAGTTGTCAGCAACTTACCTAGATTTGATGCCAGCATTAGTGGGTTTGAAAATTTAGAATTCACCAATTGTGGTAATGAGATTTCATTTCAAGCAACAATTGTCAATTTGGGTCAAGAGAATTTAACACAAGCGACCATCAATAATCAAGTAAATGGAATTACCACTTCGGCACAAATATGGACAGGCAATTTAGATCCCGGAGAATCGGTGAACTATACAGTTACTTTTTCAGGCTTGAGTAATGGAAGCAGTACTTTAGGGGTGTCTACAAGCAATCCAAATGGTATGGCAGACGAGCGTCCAGCGAACGATGGGTTTTCACAAGATGTTACTATGTTGGTCAATGGGGTAGCTGTTTTTCTTGAATTACGAACAGATGTTTTCCCTGAAGAAACTACATGGGAAGTCGAAGATGAAGGGGGGAATGTTGTCTTCTCTGGTGGACCTTATACAGATCAGATAACCGTTTATACAGAAGAATGGTGTTTGGACTCAGAAGGCTGTTACGATTTTTATATCTATGATGGCTTTGGCGATGGTATTTCTGATCAAGGAGTTATAGGCGATTACAATATTTTAGATGCCGATGGCAATCTATTGGCGAATTTAATTAACCCCAATTTTGGAGACTTCGAAGTCAACGCCTTTTGTGCGCCACAAGTCGCTTGTAATGTAAGTACTAATTTTAATGTCTCTTCTGTATCAGAAGAAGGTGTTGCTGATGGAATGATTATGGTTTCTCCTATCAGTGGAATTGCACCATTTACCTACAGTATAGATGGAGGCGCTACTTTCCAAGATGAAAATGTTTTTGGCGGTTTGGTTGCTGGCGAATACACCATTCTTACACAAGACGACAACGACTGTACATTTGAAGAAACAGTTGCTATTGAAACCTGTGCATTAATGGCTTCGGCAACGGTTACCAATGAAACAATTACAGGAGAAGAAGATGGTAAAATTATATTTTCTGCCAGTAATGGTACACCTTTTTACAATTACTTTTTCGACGGAGACACCGAAGGAACGACTTCACCAGTATTTAATAATTTGGCAGCAGGAACATACGAAATTACCATTGTTGATGCAGAAGGCTGTGAGGTTAAAGATCAGGTTGTAGTCGATTATGAAATTCTAAATGGCGTAGACGATGTGGTTTTGGGACATCAAATTACTGTTGCCCCTAATCCAACAGAAGGTGTCTTCCGTATAGATGTCAAAGGCATGGAAACCAATTCGGAAGTATTCCTTTACTTGCAAGTATATGATGCCGCTGGAAAGCGAATTCAAAACAACAATCTTGTTCGCTACAACGATACCTATACAGGTCAGCTCTCATTGGTTGCTTGGCCTGCTGGTATATATTATGTGCGTTTTATGGATGCAAACATTCAGGATTTAGTTCGAGTAGTCAAAAACTAATTATTAAGATTTTGAGATTTTGTGAGTTCAAAATTTCGAGACTAATTTTATAAATTAAAGCCAAGCAGAGGGAGCCAATTAGCTTCTTTTGTTTGGCTTTTTTTGATTTGTTAACCCAAGTTACTTGAGCAAACGCATCAAAATGATGATGACCGAAAATCACTAAAAAATGTGTCATTCCTGAATTTTTTGTAGTGAAACGAAGGGAAATATCAGGAATCTTAAGTTTGATGAATCTGAAATCAAGATTCCTGATAATTTTATTTGGCAGGCTAAAAAAATTGACCTATTGCTTGTCACAAACAAAAAAAGTCGCTATAAACATTTGGTTTATAGCGACTTAGTAAATGGTTGAGTGACTCTGTAGGGATTCGAACCCCAAACCTTCGCATCCGTAGTGCGATGCTCTATCCAGTTGAGCTACAGAGCCAGCAAACAAAGAAAAAAGACTTCCTTCGTTTCGGTATGCAAAAATACAACGAAAGAATAAGATTGGTTCACTAAAATCAAAAAATGTTTGTTTTTTGTTCAATTTTCATTGGATTCAATGGGTTGATGACTGAATTCTGGATGAGTGAATGTAAGAGTAGGTCCAGTCTAAGAACAAACAAAGCACATTCAAAATTCACAACTCCGCATTATTCACATTCCACCGTCATTGAACCATTGACACCCAAACCGAACGGTGATCAGAACCCACATACGAACCAATCTCGCTAGCAACTGTCTGCAAGTCAGGAGAGTGGAGGCAGTGGTCGATGGCAATCCCTAAAGGAGCAAGTTGTCCTCCCCAGGAATGTTGCAACCCAAAACCCTGTTGGCTACTCCGAAGGTTCGTATGTTTAAGTAATTGTTTAAACGGATAACTGTAAGGTGTTGCATTGAAATCGCCAATGACAATCTGGTGAGGTTTTGGGTGTTGAAGGAGGTAAGTTGTTAAATCGTTGATAACCCAATCACGGGCAGAAAGACCAAATCGAGTACTGATAGGCGATGGGGGATGAAAGGCAAATAAGGTGAGGGGAAGGTCTTTTATAACCACAGACAATTCCAAGGTAGGCGTATTAACATCCGCAAAATAATGAACAAGCGTATCTTTTATGGGAAAGCGACTCCACACCGCCAATCCAAAATGATTGTCCTTGAAAATATGGGTTTCGTAGGGATAGTTTTGTGAAAGGGATGCAACTGCCCGATGCCATTTGGGCGTGTACTCTTGAAATACAACAATGTCGGGCTTTTTGTCTGTAATTTCATCCAAAACAGCCTCATAAGCCTCGTTTTGATAATTGACATTAATCGATAGTAACTCAAATACCGATCTTGAAGTTTTAAGAGTCGTTTTAGCAGGATAAAACAAAGGTATTACCTCAAGTACATTTAACCCAAAAGGCAATAAGAAAAATAAAAAAGCCCACCATTGCTTTCTCCATAAGAAAAAAGCAATGACAGGCAAGAATAGTAGGGCATAATGAAATCGAAAATGACTAAACAAATCCAATGGAATCCAGCAACAGCCCATACAACCCAATAGCGTAGCAAGACTAAGCCCCAATCCAACAAACCATATCAAGATTTTCATCAACCTATTTATATCAACCCTAATTCGTTTTAGAGAATTTTTATAATGTTAAACATTTGATTTTACAGTCTTTTCTCTGACTTTAAACGGTGTCACTCTTTGTGGAACTCTGTGTTTTCTCCGTGTAATAACTAAACCTCTGTCTTAGCAGCATCTTCCAAAAATTTAGCCAACCCAATATCCGTTAATGGATGTTTGAGTAGTCCTAGAATAGAACTCAATGGACAAGTTACCACATCGGCACCCAACATAAACGACTGTACAATGTGTCTAGAGTTTCGGATAGACGCAGCTAGAATTTCCGTTTCGGTACCATAATTGGCATAAATCTCCACCATTTCGGCAATCAAATCCATGCCGTCCCAATTGGTATCGTCTATTCGACCAATAAAAGGAGAGACATAAGTAGCTCCAGCCTTAGCCGCTAAAATAGCCTGACCAGCAGAAAAAACCAAGGTGCAATTGGTGCGAATTCCTTGTTGCGAAAAGTAATTAATTGCTTTCACACCATCCTTAATCATCGGTATTTTTACCACGATATTGGGAGCAATGTCTGCCAAGCGTTTGCCCTCCTCAATCATCTCTTCATACTTGGTCGAAAAGACTTCGGCACTCACATCACCATCTACCAAATCTGCAATATCCTTATAGCGTTTAAGAATTTCGGCATTGCCTTTAATGCCTTCTTTTGCCATCAAAGAAGGATTGGTCGTAACGCCATCCATAATACCCAAATCAAGGGCTTCCTTTATCTGGTCAATATTTGCGGTGTCTATAAAAAATTTCATATTTTAATTTTTATACAAAAGTAAGTCAATTGTATAATTGATTGTATAAACACCTCAAAATAATGTGCTTAATCCCCAAAACCTAAACCTCCACTCCAAATTTTACTATAAAATAAAAAAGAATAAACAAACCGTCCATCCAAAACAAACAATAAAGGTCGGAGCGAGTAGGAGAGGCATTGAGTAAACCAATAGCAGTGATGCCGTAAAATCCAAAAAAGAACCACCAAGCAGACAGTGATAAAGTTGTATTTTGAAGATTGTAGTAATTCAACAGAAGCGCAACAACCAACAAGCCCAACCCCAATATCTTGGTTTTTATAATGCCTATTTTACTAGGAATCGTTGCAATGCCTTCTTCTTGGTCCAGCTTAATGTCTCTGATGTCAAAAGGCAGTGTAATGACCAACACAAATAAGGCACGTTCTAATAAAATGCTCTGTGAGGACCAACTAAAAACAGGAATGTTGTGGGCGACTATAGGCAAGAGGACACCAACACCTGCCCAAACATAGGCAATCAGAAAAATTTTTAGACCAGGAAACTCTTTGAGCCTTTTGGATTTGCTTCCAAAATATAGTGGAACCGAATAAAACAGTGTGAGAAATCCAAACCAGACCAAGAACCATTGAACGGCGGTAGATAAAAAGAAAAAGAAGCCCAAACAGCCAATGATAGAAAGTAGAAACAAGCCATAAAACAATTCCTTCTTCTGTAAACTCCATTGTACAACCGATTGGTGAAAAGGCGAAGGATGACTAAATCCATAAAGGCGGTGTAAGGTGTAAGACGACAATGTTCCGCAAAAAATAAATCCATCGAGTGCATCTAAAATAGGCGTAAAACCCAGCCAAAGTTCAGTCGCTGCTGCAAAAGCTACGGCACAACAAGCAATGTATAGATTGGTGAATACTAAATAGTTGATGGGATTTTTATCAGTAATGATGGATGTGTTTTATGAAAGATAAAATTAATAGAATTTGTTTGAAAACGTAGGGATTGTTGAAATGCTTCTGAAAATTTACCATTCATTCTATTGGAATTTCAGAAAGAAAGTGTTAAGTTTAGCATTTAAAACACAAACAACTTTTACCCAAAGACGAACTTTTTCTAAGGGATTCCCTCAAGGTTCATCTATCAAAAGAAGAAAAATTAAATTATGAAAAAAATTGGACTGCTTTTATTTCTACTAATGCCTTTAGCCTTATTAGGGCAAACTAAGGAAGAATCCTATAACAATGCTGTAACAGCTTTTGAAGCCAAAGACTATCAAAAAGCCATTACGTATTTTACCCGTGTAATCAAATCTAATTACGAACCCTTTTTGGCGGTGAGTTACAACTATAGAGGACTCTCAAAAAAGTACTTGAAAAATTATACTGGAGCTAAAAATGATTTTAAGAAAGCCTTAGAAATTGAACACGAAAGCTTATACATTCACAACAATTTGGCAAACATTTATTACATAGAAGAGGATTATGAAATGGCGATTGACCACTTTAGCATTGCCCTAAGCTTTGATCCTTACAATACGACCATCTGTACCAATTTGGCAAATTCTTATTTCCAATTAAATATGTACAATACCGCTCGTAAATATTATCAAAAAGCATTGGACAATGATCCCTCAAATGCCAATGCAGAATTTGGGATTGCCGAAGTAGATAGAATGCAAAATACGTATGGTCAGCCTGCTGTTATGGAAAATGAAGACATAGAAAATTAACCGCTTATGCATCAGTTAACAACCAATTGGTTTACAGAAGGAATCATTGATTTTGAGCACAAAAAATATTTGCTCTTGGCTTACTTACAACACATTAGTAAGCAATTTGATGAAACCAAACTTTATCCTTTTTTGAGTGACTTGGTCTTCCATTATCAGAATATCAAGTCCTTAAAAGACAACCGTGCTGTTGTGTTACAAAAGATGCCTAAGAAATTACGAAAGTTTGACCTTGATAAATTTCGACTGGAATATGAAGAAATCATGAACGACGACGCTTGTATGACTGAAATAGAAGCCATTCTTGATTTTGCGCTTCCTGCTTTACAAAACTTTTTAAACGATGGAAAGGAAATCTACAACTTTGTAGAAGAAAAATTAGAAATAAACCCTGTTGGAATCGTTCCATTAAATAAGGAGGAAGGCTATTTTATGTTGCAGAATGGACACAAATCCGATACCGAAGTTTTTGAGTTCAAACTTTCTTTTTTTGAGAATGCCTCTGAGAAGTTCAGAAGCATTCAAACCAAACACTTACTTTCTTATCAACAAAAAATCAGTTGGAGTTTCGAAGCTATTAAGCTGGACCTCATTCGCAGCCATAAAAAATTTCCCAATCCTGCAACATACGTTGTGAGAAGTTTGCTCCCTTTTCCTTTTGGTGAAACCTTATTGCCCATCGCTAAAAGAAGTTTGGTTCGGTTCATTGCTGTTTCATGAGTTTTAGACCGCCTTCGGCTTTAAGACCGCTCGCTTCGCATTGCTTTATGACCGCTTGCTTCGCATTGCTTTATGACCGCTTGCTTCGCATTGCTTTATGACCGCTTGCTTCGCATTGCTTTATGACTTTTCGCTGCGCTTTGCTTTATAACTGTTCGCTGCGCTCTCGTTTTAATTTGTGTGGACATGTTTCTTTAACTGAGAGGACTCTTAAAAACATCAACCTGCCGCCGTCATTCTGGAATTTTAGAATACTCCTAAAAGAATACAGATTCTGATGCGCTATTGGACTGGCGCCCCAGCTCGGTTGCCTAATATTTTTCTAAATCCACCCCTTCGACCGCAGCGACGGACCGTTACGCTCGGACTAATCGTACCCCGAGCGTAGCCGAGGGGTACATGCAACGAAGCTGTTTGGCAACTTTAGACGGGTAACTTATTATAACAAAAGATGTGTGCATACCAAAGGTCAAAACGAGAGCGCAGCGAACAGTCATAAAGCAATGCGAAGCAAGCGGTCATAAAGCAATGCGCAAGCGAGCGGTCCAAAAGCAATGCCGAAGGCGAGCGGTCCAAAAGCCGAAGGCGGTCCAAACACAAAAAAACCGGCAAACCTACTTTCCTAGAAAGTGATCTACCGGTTACCAGTCTGTATCGCTTATTTTATTTTCCCATCTTCTATCTAAAACGCATACCCCAAACCAAACCTCAATTCTGCGGGCCATCCTCTTACTACTTTGAAAGCAGCCGATTCTATTTTATTGTCTGGATCAATTGGCGCATATCGTCTGACTCCACCATAAAAATCTATAGAAAAATTGTTGTTGGCTCCAGCAAACCACTGGCTACCTATTCCAAATCCGCCACCGATTGCATTAAAAGATTCTGTTGGCTTATTAACGCCTGTGGTAATGATATCTTCGTTGATTAATTCCTTGTGATTCCCATAAGAGAATTTACCTTGGAAGTAAAATCCTTCGGGTGCAGCACCTGATTTATTGGTATAAAATCTCAAAAAAGGATCGACTCGAAAACCTTTATTTACTTTGGTGAAAAGTGTCAACTCTGCTCCTCCTGTAAAGTTGGTGCCAAAAGCTTGCTCTACCTTTAAATTGGGTTGTAATAAAACCAATGAAAGTGGACGAGTAGATATAACGGTTTTGTTTTTAGTGTCTTTTGATAAGGTGTTTTGTGCATTTACAAAGAACAAAGAACCTGTCAATAATAATAAAGAGAACATTAACTTTTTCATGTTGGGTGAAATTTTATTAGACTTGTTAAAACGCAACAAATCTATTGGTTAATTAATGTAGAAACAGTCTCTGGTGCATTGTTTTAATGCTTGATAAATACAGACTTTCTACTTTTTATTGATTAAAAATTTTCACCTTCAAGCTCAAAGGGTTTTGTATCGTAGCTACGTAAACTAAGATGCATATTCACCAATTTCGTTTAATTTCATCGATAAAAAAAGTGACCTTTTTTTTAAAACCAGTAACAATTTCCCTTGTTCATTGTTATAAATGTCTGTAAAATAGGTTCAAGTCTAAGTGGGAGGCTACCCTAAAATATTACCTATTTTGGAATTTTAATTGGGTTGACACTCAATGATTACTTTTTACACACTATAAAACACTAAAACATTATGTACATAGGACCAAACAAAGTCGTTACGATGAGTTATGAATTGCGGAACGGAAATGCCGAAGGCGAATTGTTGGAACGAATGGACAACAAATATCCTTTCGAGTTTCTTTTTGGCAACGGCAATCTTCTACCAGCTTTTGAAGAGAACCTTATAGGCTTGTCTGAAAAGTCTGATTTTGAATTCATTTTGAAAAGCGAGGAAGCTTATGGCACGCCAAACAAAGACCACATAATGGCTTTGGAAAAAACGCTGTTTGTAGGAGAAATGTCTATGGGAATTCCCGACATAGGTGAGTTTGTTGCAATGACAAACGATCAAGGGCAACAATTTAATGGAAAGGTGTTGAGTATAGAAGAAGAAACCATTACCGTTGACTTTAACCATGCAATGGCAGGATTGGATCTCCACTTTTCTGGAATGATTCTTCATATCCGTACTGCTGGAATAGATGAAATTCAAAGAGGGCACCACATTCCCGCAAATGGGGCACACCGTTGATTTTTGTAATAATAAATACCTTTGGCTTTTTATTTATGTATTAAAGAAACATCTCGACAATTTACTCGTATAATTGTATAGTATAGCGCAGTTAAAGGTTTTTTCCTTTAATGATATTTTTTGATATTACCCTTCCTCAGTATTTACCTAATTGCTTAACAACTAAATCAAATTTCTGGTCTGATAGTTGCAACTACAGACGTAGAAAAGTGTGCCTAAAGGAAACTAATATGAATCTATTATTGCTTTTTACTCTAACTAAGGGAATTGATGTTGGTGAAGAAAGAATGGTCAAAGACCTTAATTTTTTTGAACATTTTTCTTTTGATTATTTTACAAACCACATTCCACTAATTCCCCAAGAGTTGGATATCAAATATAGAACGATTTATCTAGATGGGTTTGAACAAGCCAAATTTGATAAATGGGATGTTGCTATTGAAAATTTTAATAAAGTAATAATTTATGGGGCTTCTGATTATTTAAAATGCCAAGCAAATATTGCACTTGCCTATAGTTGGTACCACAAAAACGCATACCACAAAGCTGCCAATTATTTTTATCAAGCTTTTTCTTTGGTAGAAAGAGACATTGATTATGTTGCCATTAGTGTTGGTCTCGGAAAAGCTTACAGTGCCTTAGAAGATTACCATCAAGCGATTTATCATTATTCTAAAATACTGTCTTTGTCTAATGTGCTTTCTGAAGTAAGAGTAGCTCAAGCAAAAGCAAGTGTGAACTTGGCAGGCTTGTATGCCGAAATAAACGATTGGAAATCAGCGGATGTCATGTTGCAAAATTCTTTGGACTATTATATGGCTCAAGATGAGCTAAAAAATATTGCAAGAATCTATTCCATTCAAGCCATTGCAAGTTACCAAAGAAGGGCTTTTAAAAAGGCAATAAATTTATTGAATAAAGCCTATCAGGTAGCGAGTAACAATATGTTTTCTGCACTCAGTACACGATTGCTTTTTCAAATAGGTGTGGTTCATTTGGTGGCTGGAGATAAGAAAAAAGGAGTTGGTTATTTAGAAGAATCTGCTTCCAAGGCTAAAGCCATTTGCGATATTTCTCTTGAAGGAGTTATTCTAAAGGTGTTGGCAGAAAACAGTCTGGAACTCAATGATTTACAATCAGCCACAGGTTTTATTAAAAAAGCCATTGCCAATTTTGAAGAAGAAGAAGACCATGAAAGATTAGAAGTCTCTTATGAAATTTTGGTCAATATTTATGAAAATATAGGAGACTATCGTCAAGCTTTGGATTATAGTAAAAAGGTAACTGAAAACAAATGGGCAGCTTATAAAAAATTACATCGAGACAGTCAAAAGTCAAAGGAGGTTTATTCGATTACGCAAGATTTTTCTTTGGAAAATGAATTGTACCTAATCAAAAAGCAAGACCAACTTCAAGCAGACTTGTCTTCAAAAAAACAATGGATAGAAGACCAAAATCAAAAACTGCAAACGCTTAACAATCAATTACAATCTCTGACTTCGGCAGCGGCGCACAGTCTTAGAGAACCGCTTCGGAACATCAATAGTTTTACGCAATTGATTCATAAGAAACTAGCAACTCACCTAGACGAAGAATCTCAGGAGTATATGCAGTTTGTGACCGATGGTGTGGTGCAAATGCAAGAGTTGTTAGATGCTCTTACGCAATATGCAGAACACCAAACCAATCACAAAGTAGCAGAACCGCTGGATATGAATAGGGTATTGTCTGATGCCTTTTTGGATCTCGAAGAAAAAATACTATACAGCAACGCCAGTATAGAAGCGCAAAAACTGCCCACCATTGTAGGCCATTATTCTGATATGGTTTGCTTGTTTAAAAATCTTTTAGATAATGCCATAAAATTTAGCAATAATAAATTTCCAGATATAAAAATCACAACGGAAGAGCAAGAAGATTGCTATCTGTTTACGGTCAGAGACAATGGTTCTGGTATTCCCGAAAAGGAACAGAAAGCAGTATTTGAATTGTTTAAGAAAGGAAGCAATGCCGAAAAAGAAGAAGGTATTGGAGTAGGACTTGCCATTTGTCGCCAGATTGTACTCAACCATAAAGGAGAAATATGGGTCGAAAAAAACTCTTTGGGCGGATGCGAATTCAACTTTACCATTTCTAAGGGGTAAGTAAGAATCAATCGAGTCGGCGCACCGATTCAAGTTCAACGGGTCTGGTGTGTTAGAATATACGGTATCGTCTAATAAACAAATCTTGCAGTAAATAAAAGTCCCAACATCCCAAAGTCCCGATATCCCGACATCCCGATATCCCGAAGTCCCAACATCCCCTAAAAAAATCACTCTAATTTGATCAAAGCCTTCAACTCTCTATTCGACATTTTTCCAATCCAATTTTCACCAGAAGACACCGTTAAGTCTGCCAATTCTTTTTTCTTTTGGATGAGGGTATCTATTTTTTCTTCAAAAGTACCCTTGGTAATAAAACGGTGAACCTGAACATTGTTTTTCTGACCAATACGATATGCTCTGTCGGTTGCCTGTGCTTCCACAGCAGGATTCCACCACAAATCATAGTGAACCACATTACTAGCAGCAGTAAGGTTCAAGCCAGTTCCGGCAGCTTTGAGCGACAATAAAATAATACGAGAAGAGTGATTGGTTTGAAAATCATCGACCATCGCATCCCTCTTTTTTCTAGTAACACCACCATGTAAAAAAGGAACCGTCAAATTCATTTCTTTAGCAAACATTTCGGCAAGCAATTCTCCCATTTCTCGGTATTGAGTGAAAATGAGGGTCTTTTCTCCATTGTTTAATATGCGTTTCATTAAATCAAAAAGCACCAAAGATTTTCCAGAAACATCGGGTGTTCTATTGCCTTTTTTTAGAAATTGCGCCGGATGATTACAAACCTGTTTTAAAGCAGTGATGAGTTTTAAAATCAATCCACCTCGATCAATCCCTTCACTGCTTTCTACCATTTTTAAGTTTTCCTGAACAATGCTTTCGTACAGTGAACTTTGTTCTGGCGTCAAACTACAATATTGGTTGCTCTCTATTTTATCGGGCAAATCGGTAATAATGGACTTGTCTGTTTTGACCCTTCTCATAATAAAAGGAGCTGTAATTCTTCTGAATTTATTTAGGGCATATCGGTCGGCTTCAAGTTCTATGGGTTTGGCATATTCACGCCCAAAATTATTTAAAGATCCTAGAAACCCCTTATTGGCAAAATCAAAAATACTCCAATATTCACTCATCCTATTTTCAACAGGCGTTCCACTCATCGCAATTTTAACATCAGCATTGATTTTTCTAATTGCTTTGCTTTGTGCGGTTGATGGGTTTTTAATGTTCTGAGCTTCGTCTATAACCAACATCGACCATTTACGCTTATTGATTTTGGCAACATCGCTTCGTGCAGTACCATAAGTGGTAATTATCAAGTCGGTATCGTCCACTTCTAATTGGCGTTTGGGACCGTGGTAAATGTGCGTTTTAATACTCGGTGCAAACTTTGCTATTTCTTTGTCCCAATTGGTCAATAGTGTAGTTGGAACAACAATGAGTCCTTTTTTAGCTGTGAGCTGTTTGTCTTCTTTTAACTTCAAAATAGTGGCAATTACTTGAATGGTTTTACCCAATCCCATATCATCGGCAATCACACTGCCAAAACCCAAACGAGCATTTTTGTACATCCATGCATAGCCTCTTTGCTGATAAGGACGTAGGGTTGCCAATAACTTTTTAGGCACTTTTACTTTATCCTCTTTTAGCCATTTTTTAATAAGTTTCTGTGCGTGTTTATCAAGAAAAACTTGACCTCCATTATAATCTTCACTCAATGCAATATGCAGTAATTCTCTATTGTCAATCTTAGGTGGGTTCTCTAATTTGTCAAGTAACTTTCTTACTTCTGCTTCTTCAAAAAAAACATACTGATCTTTAAGTTTTACAATACCCGACATTTTCTTAACCATCTTTAAAAACTCATCTTGCGTCACCTGAATATTTCCAATAGCCACTTTCCAATCAAATTTCAAAATTTCTGCCAAACTAATAACATTGGATTGGGTAAAGACTCCTTTTTTATCGGCAGAAAGTTCCATCGATAGTTTGGGGCGCAATAGTTTTTGTAGGGCTTTAGGCAAAAGTGTTTTTATACCAAATAGTCTAATGATGGGTAATATTTTTAGTAAAATAGGCGCAAATTCTCTGGTATCAAATTGTAGTTTTTCACTACCTTTGCTATTGATAACAGGTTCTATTTCTGGAAAATACGGAATCAATATTGCCCAATCACGTAGAATGTCTAGTCTGTTTTTCTTAAAACTTTTTTTGGTGAAAATTTTCTTTAGCGAAACAGCTTCACTCAGTTCGTCTTTTTTATCGTTGACCAATAATTTTACTCTAAAACCGCCATTTTTTTCTTCCTTGATTTGTATGACTGGCTGATAGGTTTTTTCGGCTAAATAAAAGCGATTGAGCCACAATTGTATAGACTGCGGAATGGCTTGGTCTTCAAAGGAATTAAACAGTCGAGTATGCCCTTTAAAGAATAGCGCTTCTACTGGATAGAATACGTCAAGGGTTGAATGAATAGGAACATTCAATGTTAGGAACAAGGAAGCAATGCCCAGTGTTTTTTCTTCATAAATGCAGTTGTAGTTGTAAGTGCGTTTGGTTTTTTTTATGGCATATTGTAATAAGTCTGGTGGCGTAATGCCTTCTATGATTTCAAAGAGTCGTTTGATGTCCTCGTTTAATAAAGCAGGCAACCAACGGACCCTAAAGGTGTCGGGTTCTTCTAAGGAAATTAATTGTGGAATGAAAGCACTGTTCTCCAATAATTTTATGGTAAAACGTTCTATGAAAAATAAGGCTTGTAAAGACGGAATGCAATATTCCAAACGTCCAAATGGAATGTCGGTAATCCAATCAGATAAAGCCTCTAAGTCGTCAAAGGTCAGCAGCGGTTTGTCATTCTGATAAGCAATTGCTTTAGAAAAATGACCGTTTTTATCAAGTAAAATGATAAAGTCATCAATGTTTTCATAAACAAAGTTGACTTCTTTTGTCTTTGTGATTTTTGACGCTCTTTTTATATTTTTTGAAATGCATGTATATACTTTTTCTAGTAAAAATTTAAAATCTTTTTCTGGAAAAAACACCGGATTAGAAGAAACAATGGTCAGTATGGATTCCTTTAAGTTTGGAATCTGGGTGAAATCTAATTTTTCTAAATAATTTTCATCAAAAACCCAATCGCTTTCTTTCTTTTTCTTAGACTGGTAAAATTCAACTGCTTTCTTTATGGGAATTTGTTGCTGTTTGGAAACGCCCATATTTGCTTTTTCAAAGGCTTTGCCCAAATCGAGCCCATGCATTTCAAAAACCAAGAATGGATTTTTATCAATTTCATTGGCAATCAAATAAATGACCGACGCCAAATGTTTACAAGGCATTGCCCAATCGGGACAAGAACAGCTGGCGTTAAAATCTCGCCAACTGCTTGGGAAAATAGAGATACCAATCTTTGCACAAGCATCATCTAGGGTAGGAGGGAGTTCTCTATTGAGCAGTTGTGATAAGAAAAGGGGATTGTCATTTATCAATTCAAGAACTTGCTTTTGTTCTGACTTGGTAAAAAGTGGAATGTCAATCGTTATTTTATAAGGAGTTGGTCTGCTCCCTTTAACATCAGCAGTAATTTTATTCTTGTCAATTTTTATATTTCTTGCTCTTCCTGTATTGGCATATGTTTTCCCTCTAGGCAACCGATTAGAGTCGCTGATATTATTGAATGCGTTGAGCCATTGTTTGCCCCACCAAGTTGTTCCGTAATTTTTTCTTGCCATTTGTCAATTAATTTTTAAATTTTTTCTGATTACTCACCCATAAAACTCTTTCACCATTAAATTAAAAAGCGGACTTTGATTAGCGGAAGCACCAAATGAATAGGCAACTTTTGATAAAAACAATCCTTGTGGATGTGCTGGTCTGTTTTCCAATGGCACTTTTGCATTTACGTAATCTTTAAAGAAAGCCACGGTCTGCTTTTTGGTTCCAATCAAATATAAATGAAACACCAATATCCGAATCATTCCTCTAAGAAAACGATTGGCAGTGATGGAAAGCATGATTCGCTCTTGGTCTTTTGTAAACCTTAAATCAATGTCAAAAATTTCACAACGAGTATGATTGTGTTTTTCGGGTTGTTTACACAAAGCCCTAAAGTCCGATGTATTTCTAAGAAAATCAACCGCCCCTAGCATGGCTTCAGCATCTAACGTTTTATAAGGATAATAGCTGCTGTAGTGATTGAGTAGGGGAGAGGAATTTTTATGAATAAAATAAGTATAAGATCTTTGGACAGCATGGTATCTTGCATGAAAATTTTCCAAAGGACGACTTTCAAACAGAACAATATCATCAGGTAAATGGTAATTAAGATACGCATTCGACTCTTCTGTCCAAGCTTTTTCAACCTCAATGTGTGCGATGTATTGACTGGCATGTACGCCCGCATCGGTACGACCACAACCATAGAGAATGATGGGCACTTTGAGTACTTTTTTCAAGGCTTCCTCAATGGTTTGTTGAACGCTTTTGACAATAGGTTGTCGCTGCCAACCCCGATAATTTGTTCCATCAAAACCAAAATGAAGAAAATAGTGCATAGTCCTACAAAATTAGGCTTTACCTTTGTCTTTGTTTAGGGAAAGCCTAAATTTTTTATAATCGCAAGAACGCAATCAGTTTTGCAACTGGTTCCAATATAAGAATACACAGCAATACAGAATACAATAAGATTATGAGTAGTTTTACAGTAGCCATAGTAGGAAGACCCAATGTAGGGAAGTCAACGCTTTTTAACCGTCTGATTGGTAGACGTGATGCCATTGTTGATGATTTGAGCGGTGTAACGAGGGACCGTCAATATGGAACCAGTGTTTGGAACGGAAAGCCATTTAATGTAATTGATACGGGTGGTTTTGTTCCTCGATCAAAAGATGTTTTCGAGAAAGCCATTCGAGAACAAGTGGCAATTGCCATATCGGAAGCCTCGCTATTGATTTTTATGGTCGATGTTACTTGTGGCATTACCGATTTAGATGAGGAAATGATGCAGATGCTTCGTCGGACCGATAAACCTGTGATAGTATCTGTTAATAAAGTAGACAACAGCAGTCGCCTTTTTATGGCTCAGGAGTTTTATAGTATGGGCTTTGAGCATATGTTCTTTTTATCATCCATTACAGGAAGTGGAACAGGAGAGATGTTGGACCGTTTGGTGGAATTTATTCCTGATGATGCGGAGGAGAATCTAGAAAGTGAATTACCACACTTTGCCATTGTCGGTCAGCCCAATGTGGGCAAATCGTCTTTAACCAATGCGTTGGTTGGTGAAAATAGAAACATTGTTAGCGATATTGCCGGAACAACTCGTGATTCCATTCACACTCGTTATAATATGTTCCAAAAGGATTTCTTTTTGATTGATACAGCAGGAATCAGAAAGAAAGCTTCAACTATGGAGAACCTCGAGTTTTATTCGGTTATTCGTGCTATTAAGGCAATAGATGAGGCAGATGTTTGTCTGTTGATGATAGATGCCCAAACAGGAATAGAAGCGCAGGATATGGCTATTTTTAGCCTGATCCAAAGGAAACGAAAGGGAGTTGTTGTGCTGGTTAATAAATGGGATTTGTTGGAAAAAGAGACCAATACGGCAAAAGAATACACCAATCATATCAAGAGCAAATTGGCGCCTTTTACCGATGTGCCGGTTGTCTTTATTTCTGCCTTGGAAAAACAAAGAGTCTTTCGTACCATTGAGGAAGCCTTGCTAGTTGCTGAAAGAAGAAAAACGAAAATCAAAACATCTGAGCTTAATGAATTTTTAGAAGAAGTTCTGATAAAACATTCGCCTCCAAGTGTCAAAGGGAAACACATAAGAATTAAGTATGTCACCCAATTGCCAACTTATTATCCTTCTTTTGCCTTCTTCTGTAACCATCCGCAATACGTAAAAGAACCTTACAGAAATTATATTGAAAATCGTCTTCGTGAACGTTTTGATTTGACAGGCGTGCCCATTTCTGTCTATTTTAGAAAAAAATAATTTTCACACCTGACAGGTTTTTCACACCTGACAGGTTTTAGAAACCTGTCAGGTGTGAAAATTATTTTTCAACAACACAACAAAAACCTTTTTCATCTCTTCATTGCAGCTACTCAACTCCAAATACGTTTTGTTTTCTTCGGGAAAAGTGTGCACCGCAAAATGACTTTCGGCAAGCAACCAAATGGCAGTAAATCCCTGAGGAGAAAAATGGTGAATCATTTTGTTCAGAATAGTAAAACCTGATTGAATCAACACCTTTTCCAAGGTTTCTGTTAATACAACGGGATCTGTTTCTTTTATCCAACATTGATGATTATAAATGGCTGCTTTCATAGATTTATTCAATCGTTCCTCAATATCGAGTTCACATATTCAAAGGCAAAGAACATAAAAAAACCGATGTTTGTAGGTACAAACATCGGTTTTTTATTAACTCTAGAAGCAATTTACTTAGAAATTGGTTCCCGTTTTATCTAAAATATTGTGTAACAATTGTTTTGCTCTAAACAGTTGTGCTTTTACTGTACCAATTGGTAACTCCATTTCTGCGGCGATTTCTGCATAAGAATACTCTTTGAAGAAACGCAACTCAATAAGTTGGCGATATTTTGGGCTGAGCTTGTTGGTAATGCTGTGTATGATGTCAATGCGCTGCTCTTTGATAAAAGAGTTCTCAGGATTTAAATCACTACTAGCAATAGAAGGAGTAAGGTGCTCATCGTCCAATCCGTCAATAGGTTGGTCGATAGAAAGCGTTTTTAGTTTTTTCTTTCTAATAAAATCAATCGTATTGTTAATTGCAATACGGAACAGCCAAGTACTGAAAGCGTAATCAGGGCTGAACTTATGTAGTTTGTTAAATGCTTTGCCAAAAGCTTCAATGGTCAAATCCTCGGCATCGTCGTTATTATTGTTGACCATTTTGAGTACAACAAAATAGACCGACTCCTTATAGCGATTCATTAATTCGGTATAAGCCGATTCTTTGCCCTCTAGCGCTTGCTGAATTAGTGTGTAATCATCTAATTCCTTTTTATTATTGTCTTTAATCATAGCTAAATCCAAATCTCTAGGGGAAGATGATGTTAATGGTTGGTTTAGAGGAATATATCCTGGGTAACGAAATTGAAGTGTTGATGTTTCAATGTTTACCTGAATGGTAAAAGAACCTGCTTTCGTAGTTTCTTTTCCTTTGAGGTTATTTCTAGTTGTAACTCGGACTCCTCTTAGGGGTTGTCCTGATTGTGCATCTTTGACGCATCCTCTGAAACGTATTTGTTTGGTATCCATAGAACCGGCTTTTTTTTGGTTAAAAATCTAATAAAAAACATAGTACCAAAAAATACATAATAAAAAGCAAAGACGAACTCAAGTAAATTGAGTTCTATGATAGACAAAGGTGATTTTAATCTTTCTTTTAATTTATATAGTACAGTGGATTGAAGTAAATACTTTACCATTATCAGCACCAAACCAAAGGAAAAACCGTCCTCAAAAAACACCGCAGGTAGAAAAATATAAAATAAAAATTGTGAAATGGCTATTGTCCCTAACGACAATTTATGCTTAAGGCGATAATGAACTCCTGTCTCTACGTGTCTAAGCTTCTGACCGATCCAGGCACTCCAGGTAAACTTTGGAGTTGAGTAGCAAAAGCTATCGGGGTGAAGCTGTATCCTTAATTTAGTAAAAGGAACAATTTTAGAAACAAATAAATCATCATCTCCAGAAACAATATGCCCAATTTCTTTAAACCCATCAACTTTTTTGTAAATAGTCTGTTGATAAGCTATGTTTCGTCCTGTGCCCATATAGGGAACTTTCCAAAATGCATGTGTAAAAAAGAGCACTGCTGTTTGCAGTGTTTCGTATTGAATGAACTTATTTAATGTACTTGGGAATGACTCATAAGGGCTGTGTCCAATTACAACTTGATGTTGGGCATCGAAACCAGCGGCCATTTTTTTGAGCCAATAAGAAGAAGTGGGTTGACAATCTGCATCTGTCAAAAGCAAATAAGGGTACTTAGCTTTTGAAATTCCTATACTAAGAGCATCTTTCTTTCCTAAATAATTCTTTACTTTACTTAGATTTACTTCTTCCACACTGATATACGGATGTGATGCTAGAAATGATTCACAAATAGATAAAGAATTATCGGTACAACGGTCGAGAACAATGATAACTTCTTGGTTACCAGCATATTGTTGCAACAAGATTTTAGGTAAATTTCTTTTTAAATTCTTTGCTTCATTGTGTGCGCAAATAATGATAGTAACGTCTGGTAAGTTTTTGGAAGGGTTTTCTGTAAAATCAGGAGTCAATTCATCAATGGGGGCAAATGCAAATCGGGCAACAAAAATGCCATAATATAGTATCTGTAGAAGCGCAGCTAATATAAAGAACGAAAAGAACAAGACTATGTTGGTTGTGGGATAAAAAAAGAGCCCTTCAAAGAATTGAAGGGCTGCGGTGGATTAGGTAAAGAAGAAATTCAGGAGTGAATTTACTTAGGTTTTCTTGCTGTGCGCTTTTCTTTTATCCTCGCTCTCTTGCCTTTGGCCTCACGGAGATAAAATAACTTGGCACGTCTTACTTTTCCTACTTTATTGATTTCTATTTTATCAATATTAGGTGAAAGTATGGGGAAAATTCTTTCCACGCCTATACCACTAGATATTTTTCTAACAGTAAAAGTACGCGTATGAGTGTTCTTTCCGCCATTTATTTGTATGACATTTCCTTTAAATGCCTGAATTCTTTCTTTACCGCCCTCTATAATTTTATAGTAAACAGTAACATTATCCCCAGCCTTAAACTTAGGGTGACTGATAGAAAGTTCTAACTCTTCTTTGATATAATCTAAAACATCCATTATAAATACATTTTCAAATTTAGGACAAAAGTACTACTTTTCATAACATTTAAGTGCTTTTTTTAGAAAATTAATCCTGCTCTAACAAATATTCTTCTAAATGCTTGAAGTGTTACTTCTTCCCAAGCGGTTCCACCCCACTCATTTTCAGACCAGTACCACCTAGTTTTATAGGCTTGGCTTTGTTGACCTGCAGATATAATAAAACTGGTTTTTTGCCCCATTGTGGCTCTCAAACCAACACCTGTTTGCCAATATAAGCCTGCGTTTTCTTGGAAATTGTCAGTAGAAGGCACTTTATTGATGAGCAAACCATCTCCTAATCCCACAAAGAATAGGGGGGAGATGCCTTTTGAGGGCAATAAATCGGCTTTGACTTCTGCAAATATGGGTACTATTAACTGGTTGTAATATCTGTCAAGCCCCAAACCAAATCCAATTGCCAAATGAGGAGTCCACTGATAGCCATTAATGACTCTAATACTGAACGAAAGGGGTTCCCAGCTATTTCCTGATATCATCATTCCCAATTGAGTACTATGATAAAAACTATTGGCTCTTGGAAGATGAGGCGCATTTACTCGGATTTTTTCACCCATTTTAAATTGTCTGAGGCTGCCCGTATAAATCTCGATTTTTCTAATCAATGAATAGGGGATACTCAGCGTTTCTCCTTCAACAGTCAACACAACGTCTTCTCCTCTCTCTATAAGTGATCCATGAATTACACTGCCATTGTATAAATAAACCAATACGAACTCTTCTTTAACCCCCTTATCTTCGTCTTGGGCAATCAATAGTGGACTATTTAATACCGTAAACAAGCACCCAATAAATAATAAGTAAGATAAGTATTTCAAACTGTTTGCTTTTAATTTGTAAAATATATAAGTGAAAGTTCTAACACCGAATCTGACCGCTCACATCTATAACAAGCCTAAATGAAAATAGAAAATTGAAATCAAAAATTTTATATAAGTAGGTAAACAAAATCAACCGACAGAATTAACTGGATGAAGCACTAGACGCTAGACTTTCATTAGTGGATAGGATTGTTATAATACTATAATCGTAATTTTAGAAGAATACGTTGCTTTGAGTAAAATTAAAAGTATTTTTTTTAGTTGAAAGCAACGATTAATTTTATTATCCCGTTTTATCTAAAACTCTAAACAAAAATAAATCATATACCACTATGAGAATTTTAATGAAAGTATTTTTGGTCTTCGTAACCATTGCAATGGTATTACCAAGTTGCACAAAAGATAAATGTGAACGTACTACCACTTTTACCGAAATGACGCCCATCTATATGGACTATGAAGCGTTCAGAGGAGCGGTGTCCATTGAAGCACCTAAAGACATGGTACAGCCTGGTAAAATTTACCTCAAAGGACAATATCTGTTTATAAGTGAAATCCGTGAAGGTGTCCACATTTTTGATTTGACCAATCCCAGTAACCCTCAAAACATCGCTTTTGTCAACATCCCAGGAAATATAGACATCGCTGCTAAAGGAGACATTCTTTATGCCGATAGTTTTATGGATTTGGTGGTCTTAGACATCAGTGATCCAACCAATGTCTCTGAAGTTGAGAGGGTCAACGATGTCTTTCCTGTCGATTGGAACAGAGATATCATCTATGACGAACAAGGCGTGGTTGTAGATTGGAAGGCAGAAGAAGTGACTAGGGAGTTCGACTGTTCTTTTGATGGACGTATTGACGATGGAACCATTCTATGGGCAGAAACGTCAGCTGTTGATGCTTCTTTTGATAACTCGATTAACTTGTCTCAATCTTCTGGTGAGGCTAATTTTGCTACAACCAATGCACCTGGCGGAAATACTGGAGCTGGAGTTGGCGGCTCTTTTGCGCGCTTTGCCATCAATGGCAACCATTTATATTTGGTAGACAGCTGGCAAATGTATCCTTTTGATATCTCTAATACAAGTAACCCTGTATCTAGTGCTGCTCCTTTTAATATTGGCTGGAATGTGGAAACCATTTATCCCTATAAAGACAACCTGTTCATCGGTTCTCAGAATGGTATGTTTATTTATGGTCTAGACAATCCCGACCAACCAAATTACATCTCTGAGTTTGCACACGTTCGTTCTTGTGATCCTGTAGTTGTTGATGACAATTATGCTTATGTAACGCTTAGAAATGGAAATCCAACTTGTGGTGGTTTTGAAAATCAATTAGACATTGTTGACATCTCTAACTTAAGCAATCCTTTCTTGGTAAAATCTTATGAAATGTCCAATCCTCATGGAGTTGGTATAGACGGCAACAGCCTTTTTGTTTGTGACGACACCGAAGGGCTAAAAATATTTGATGCAGGGAATGTTCAAGATATCGATTTGGTTGAAAACTACCAAGACATTCAAGTAACCGACGTCATTCCCATCAATTACCTTGATTTGTTGATTGCTATTGGCGACCAAGGATTTTTAATCTATGATTACAAAGATATGAGCGACATTAAATTGATGAGTGAAATTCGAGTGGATTAAGATATGATTTTGGGATTTCGAGATTTCGGGATTTTGGGATTTTGGGATTTCGGGATTTCGGGAACTTGAGACTACGGGATTTCGGGACTATGAGATTTTAGTAGTAAAATACTTTTGAAAGGCGAATTTTTGCAGGCGTTGAGTCTGTGAGGATTTGCCTTTTTTGATTAGGTTGTAAATACTGTAGTAAGCTTTTTTTTATTTGAAATTGCCCCAAAGAGCAAGTCTACTATTGAACCTTAATCACTTTCTCCACTACGACTTCTCCATTCTCACTGGTCAAAGCCACAAAATAAATACCCGATTCAACATTCTCCAGTGTAGTAAAAGGCATTTTATATAAGCCATTAGAGACAACCGATTGGGTAAAAGAATTCATTAATTTTCCAGTCGAATCATATACAGAAAACACCAAATCTTCGGTTTTATTGGCTTGATAAAACAAATTCAATTCCTCTTTAAAAGGATTGGGAAATAAGGTCAGCTCAGGAGTGTTCCCTTCAAATAAATCTATATCAATTAGACTCTCGATTGCTTTCTTAAAATCGGGTAAGCCATAACCCAACTCATTGGTTGGTGCATCTTTTAATGAAGCACAATCTATAATGGCTTGTCGGATTTCCCAAGCGGAAGCGTTTGGAACGGCTTCCCACAAACTGGCTGCCATACCAGCAATAATGGGTGCAGAAAACGAAGTACCATTGCTGGTTTCTATATTGCCAGTTGTTGAATTAATGAGTACGGTCTCTTGTCCCATCGCAACTACTTCGGGCTTCACTCGTCCGTCAAAGGAAGGACCTACAGAACTAAAAGACACATAATTTTCATTGGTGTTTACAGCTCCAACAGACAAAACACTGTCGGCATCGGAAGGAGGCGTTATGAACCGCCAATTGCCATTGCCCTCATTACCGGCACTATTGACCACCAAGATTCCCTTACTGGCTGCTATGTCGGCTCCTTGTGTAATATAGGCAGTATTGCCATCATTGTCTTCTATACTATAATCAAACAAATCGGGCGTAAAAAAGTCGGCATAACCAAGTGATGTCGAAAGAATGTCTGCTCCTGCGCTATCTGCTCTTTCAGCCGCTATAATCCAATTGATTTCTTCTATACGTTGTTCGCCTGGTGCTTCTGTAATAAAAAGCATATAGCTTGCCTTTGGTGCTGTGCCAACAAATTCTCCAGGCAAAGAAGCTGCCATGGTGCTTAAGACTCTGGCGCCGTGTGAAGAAGGATTATTAAACAAATCGCCATCTTGTTCGACCATATCAAATCCACCCAAAAAACGATTTTCGTCAAAGAGGTGTTGAAAAGCTGGAAGGGAGTTTACATTGGGAAACCCACTGTCCATCACTGCAATTAATTTGCCTTCTCCATCAAATCCATTGAGGTGTAATAAATCGCCATTGAGCATATTTATTTGGCGGAAGCCATTGGCAAAAAAACGTTCTGTCTCTTCGGTCTGTTCTTCTTGATAAAATTTATCGACTTGTGTTTTACCAACATTTTGTTCAAAAACAGAAAGTAAAATGGTCTTTTCTACGAAAGGTAAAGCTGCTATTTGTAAAAGGATGGGGTGGTTGCTGGGTAAAAAATAAGCAGTATCGGTAAAAGCCACAGTCAATGCATTGAACCATTTGGAGGTATGCAAATACCGAAGCTCATCGCCTACATCTAATACACTCTGAACATAGTCATTACTTACAGGAAGGTCTTGAACACCAACCGAAATATTTTGTCTGTCTCTACGATTTATGGCCCTTTGCGAAAGAAAAGCTTCTGGGTTTTCTATGGTAAAATTAGAAGAGCTCTTGTCGGTAAAAACGACCCAATATTTGTATTCATAGGTCGTTTCTTGAGCATTTGCACATAGGGTGTTTGCAACAAAAAACAGGAATAACAATATGGTGCTTACAAGGGTTTTCATTCAAATTTTATTGATATTGTTTTCTTTCTATTATTCGCAATTTGCAAAAAGTTTTGTCTAAATGTGTAAAATCTAAATCTGTTGTTATTAATTCTATATTTAAAACACTTGCTGTGGCTGCAATCCAAAGGTCATTTTTACCCATGTTTCTAGCAGTAAATGCTCCTTTATTCTGAGGCAATTTCCCTTGGCTATAAGCATCTATCTCTGCGTATTTATCCAAGATTGCTTTGAAGTTGATTCCTACAACGATAAATTTTTTAAGAATTTCATTTAATAGTGTAATTCTTTTTACTCCCCATTTATTTTGTATAGCAATCGACTGAATCTCTCCAACACTTACTGCTGACACAGCAACTTTATCACCCTGAGACAACAATCCAATTTCTTTTTCAAGATTACGAGACTTTTCATTACCCCTAAGGTAAATCAATAATATATTGGTGTCGAGTAAAATATCCATTTAGAGATTCTAAGAATTTAGCATACTTAATAACTCTTCAATTGATTCCTCAATTTCAAGTTCTTCAGTCATTTTGAAAAATTGGTCTGGATTTATTTTTTCAAAACCTTGTTCTAGTGCGAGTTTTTCTAAACTTACTTCTTGATTACTATAATTAGAGAGTTTTTTCCAAACCTTAGATTGCTCAATGTTTTCGGATAAAGTGTCACCAATTTTATCAAGAACAGATTCTTTATTTATCTGTAAAATTTTTTCAATAATCTTGTATTTCTTTATTTCCATATTATGTGTCATATCCTAGTAAATTTATTGTATGATAAAAATTAACAGAAAACAAAACAATTACTTTAAGCATAAAATTCTCAAGTCTCACATCTGTTTGTTAAAACTCTTTCAAACGCCAAACGACATGAACACCTTTATTGGCTCTTTCTGGCCAATCGATTTGGTCGAGTGGAGGCAAAGACGAAGCGAGCAATTCTAAGTCCATAAATTCTCTATACACCAATCCAATACCTTTGGCATAAACTTCTTGTCCAAAAACTTTGTCCTTTAAGGTAGAAAAATCTTGTTGGAAAACGGTAACTGTAGTGTCAAAATTTAATGTTTCCAAAGCATAAGGTTCATCTACCGACAAATATTCATATTCCCAATCGGCAAATACCGTCAATCTTTCGTCGTTGGTATCAATGTGCTCATTGCCCGCCCACTGTTGTCCTTCTCGAACAGGGAATACCATTTTAATAAAACGCAGATTTTCTTCTGTTCGTTCGGCTGTGTTGTCGGAAACACTCATATACCAAATCCTAGGAGTAACGTTGTCCCAACTGATTCCTGCATCTGCCCGTTCGTAATGCGCAATGGTATAAGTCGGATTGCCCTCTAAACCAGCTGTTGTGGCTATTATTTCTTCTTTGACTTCATAGCTAATGGTGAATACAGTATCCTGGAAGTCGTCATAAATAGTGGAATCGACTTCATAAATCAGGCTGCTTCCAATGGTGGTCGGAAAATAATCATAACCGTAATCTATATTGACTTCTTCGATTTCTTCTTTACAACCCAAAAGTAGGATTCCTGTAAGTAGGGCAAAACAGATGAATAACTTTTTCAAACTTGATGATTAATGGTGAAAAATAGGGTGTTGTTGGATTTCTTAAAATAGTCAAAACAAAACCTGCTCATGTCATTTCTCCACTAAGGTAAAAATGACATGAATGACAAATATTGAGTGTGTACGCAAAACACAGCTGAAATTTCTGTATTTAAAAATGAACTCCCATTCATTAAAATTACTTAATTGAAACGACTTATTAAAATATTTGGTATGTTGTTCAACAGACTTGTTTTATTGGTGTCATTAATGATTAAATTTCAGACCGATAGCGCCTCAAGGTAGTGTTCAGATAAAGTGTGTCACAAAACACGTGAACATCAGCCTGCCCCATACCACGATAGGGGGAGCATCAAGCTTCGTGCATCGAGCAGAGCACGCTTTACTGAACATTATCTTATGAAACTGTTTTTTTTGATTTACATCAATTCAACCCTCTTTATTTTAGACCAATTTCGTGCCTCATTTCAATTTAATCATCCAAACAATGAACATACAGCGAAAATTCAGCATCTCTGGAGTCGGCAAATACCTACCTCAAAATAATATTCCCAGTCATATCTTAGAACGTGAAATGGGGGTTCCAGATGGTTGGGTACAAGAACACACAGGTGTTCATACCCGCCATATTGTCGAAACGGAAACCAACAGCCAAATGGGTGCGGCAGCCTTAAAGGAAGCCTTACTGGATGCAAAGATTCAAATAGGTGACATTGATTGCCTAATCGCCGCTTCCGCTACATTCGACTACATATTACCCAATCGTTCTTGCCTAATAAAAAGTGCTTTCTCTGAAGCAAACAAATACCATTTCCCTTGTATAGACATCAATACCGTTTGTGCCAGCTTTATCTCTGCTGTCGATTATGCGAGTATGTTGCTGATGTGCAACGATTATAAACATGTCGCCATTGTCAGCTCCGAAATCAGTTCCAAAGGATTGAATCCTGTCAACAAACAAATTTTTTCGATGTTTGGCGATGGCGCTGCTGCTGTCGTTTTATCTAAAACAGAAAAAGAAGGTGGTTTGTTAAAATACCAAATGCGGACCTATTCCGAAAATGCCACCGATGCCATTATTGAAGGTGGTGGAAATGCCTTTCACTCAAGAGATTATAAGTATGATTCAAGTTTGTTTTCTTTAAAAATTAAAGGTCCCAAATTGTTGTCTAAAATAGAACAAGAGTTGCCTGGTTTTTTTGAAACATTCTATGATGCTACAGACCAAACGCTAGAAACAACAGATTGGATTGTGCCACATCAAACCAGTAAAGTAGGGATGGAAATGTTGGGGAAAATCAATGGGAGTTGCAGCAATATTGTCAATCTTTTGCCTGTTTATGGCAATTGCATTGCTGCTTCTATTCCACTGGCTTTGGTTACTCAAATTCAAAAGGGTGTTATTAAGGAAAATCAATTGTGTATGATGGTTGGGATGGCTGCTGGCTTGTCTATTGGGGGGTGTTTGATTAAATATGTGAGGTAGTTGGACCGCTTCGCTTTATGACCGCTTGCTTCGCATTGCTTTATGACCGCTTGCTTCGCATTGCTTTATGACCGCTTGCTTCGCATTGCTTTTGGACCGTTCGCTTTGCGCTCTTTTGGACTTTTTGCTTTGCACGCCTTTGGCATTGCTTATGGACCGCTTGCTTCGCATTGCTTTTGGACCGTTCGCTTTGCGCTCTTTTGGACTTTTTGCTTTGCATGCCTTCGACATTGCTTAGGACCGTTCGCTTTGTTCTCTTTTGGATTTTTTCTTCTGGCGAAGTTTTGTTTTAGATTGTTCGCTTCATGACCGATTAGCGTCAGATTAAGAGTATAAAACACCTTGTAACATGTGAATTCCCTCTGGAGGGATGTCTCGGGGAGGGTCAAGAAACACGTGTAGACCCAGAATCTGTACTCCTTTAGGATACTGCTAAAAGAAGACAGATTCTTGTATGCGATGATTCTTAGAATTTATCTTAAAAGCGTTACTGCTCCTTGATAAGTGATGATCTCGCCATCTATAAATAAAATGTCAATGGCGTAAGGGTAAACACCTAGAGGAGCGGGAGTGTCCTTTATGGTTCCATCCCAGCCGTTGGAGGACGTATTGTTGGTTGCGTTGTAAACGACTTGTCCCCAACGATTGAATACTCTAAAACTTTGTATTTCTTGAATGATGGGAAGATTGCCTTGGAAACCAAAGAAATCATTTAGGCCATCACCATTGGGGGAGAAGGCAGAAGGAATGGCAATATTCGTGTTTTTATTGATTGTAATAAAAATAGAATCTTGTGCTTCACAGCCAGATAAAGTACTTGCTTTTACCGTTACTGCCATATTGTTTAAAGGCGCAAATGCAATTTTATCACAAGGATCTGTACAATCATCGTTTAACTCGGCAGGCGTCCAAAAATAATCTTCTACGTCATTATCTGTTATGACTTCAAGGCTAACTGTTTCACCCAAAGCAATAGTCATATCGTCTCCAATGTCTATGGTAAAAGACGGAGGACTTTCTATGTTTAGATTGTTTTCCAAAGAACAGCCATAACGATCTGTTATAGTAACTTGATAATTGCCTATTGCCAAGTTAAGTGTTTGAGCGTTGGTCATTTCACCATCAATAAAAAATGAATAAGGAAGCGCACCATTCATAATGGAATCAATTACAATAGTTCCATCCGTTAAATCGGTACAAGTGATATTGGTAGGCGTAATATTTGCGGTAATATCTGTATCTGCAACAACTGTTAACTCCAAGGTAACGATACTGTCACAGCCAGTAGAAGAAACCAAGGTATCTTTATAGGTGCCCGAAGTATTAAAAGAATTTCCGCCAAGCATATAATCCAAGCCATCGCAAATGGTATCAATGGTGGTGGTAAGAAGATTGGGAATCACATTGATAATTTTACTACTAGAAATAACCCTACATTTTTCGTTACTAAGGTTGGCGTTTCCATTTGCCAAGATGTAGCGGTAATAATAATCTCCATCGATTAATTCGGAATGGGTGAAGGTAAAATCATTCGCTCCGACGATGTCTTCCCAAGTAATTCCACCATCAAAACTTTGCTGCCATTGAATGGCAGGCGAGTCGTATTCTATACCAATAATGTTTGCATTCAAATCCAAAGGAGCACCATCGGCACAGATGTTGATTTCTTCTGCTGCTGCTGGGAGAATGACTGTTTGCGGACCACAAGCTCTAAAAGCGATGTTGTCAATAGCCAAATCGTTTCCTTGTCCGCCAGGTGCATTGTTTTGTAGTGCTAGAACAACTGAGGTTTGCCCAGGAGTGGTGGTGAAGGTAAAACCATAGGTATTCCAAGTACCGTTTTCGGGAATGTCACCTGTACTAAAAGATTCTGTTCCATCAATCAAAAAAGATACATTGGGCTTTATGTTGGGGTTGGTTGTGTTGAGTAAGTTTATGATATCTGCAGAGAATTCATAGAGCGTATTTTCACACAATCCATCAATTTGTTGTTCATAAAAAAGTCCCGCTGCAATACTCGCATTGACCACCAACATATATCCATTAGGATCATCACTATTGTCCTGTGGTTGAATCCAATCAAAACTGTCTCCCCACAAAGCGATGTTGTTGGTAATCAGGTATTCGCCATCTAGGGGTGGGGGATTGGTGATGTAAATATAGCCAGGTGCAATGCCAGGATCGGTCAATAAAACATTTGCCGTTCCAGCACCAAAATCACCTTCTGTAAAAATATTCTCTCCCAAGTCCCCTTCACAGAATTGTGCGAATAGGTTGGGTGTCATGATCAATGAAAATAGTATAAATAGCAGGTGTCTCATAGCTTGATAACGCATTTAATAGGCATTTAGGTTTAAAGTTACACAAAAAATCATACTCTATGCGTATTTATGACACTAAGGTGGTTTGTAAATAATAATTGATCGGTGATAGTTGACAATTCATAGTTGACAATTCATAGTTGACAATTCATAGTTGATAGTTGATAGTTGATAGTTGATGGATGATGGATGATAGTTGATAATTGATAGATGATAATTGATGGATGATAGTTGATTCACTGTGCTGCGTTTAAAATCATTTATCAACCATCAACTATGGATAAAAACTATGGATAAAAACTATGAATAAAAAAACCACGTAAAAACACCTGTTTTTTTCTGTGAGAAGTTTATTAGATTTGATGATTAAATAATAACACAAATTTACTATGAGAGTTTTATTTGCCTTTTTGTCTATTCTATTGATGGCACAACTTAGTTTGGATGCGCAGTTCGGTAATCCTATTCCCATTTTGAGTTTTCCAGAAGGAACTTCTATTCAAGATTTACAGTTGGCAGATGTGGATAATGATGGAGATGAGGATATGTTGTTTAAAACCTCTGATAAAGTTATCCTTTGCAAAAACAAGCTGCTTAATGAAGATTTAGATACAGTAACTATTGTAGAATTTCCGGAGGGATTTTATATCAATCAAACTTTCGGTTTTGCTGAACTGAATAATGATGGGTGGCTTGACATATATTTCAAGCTCCAGGGTAATTCCAGCGCACCTTATTCTTATTTTTTAAACAATGGTGATGGTACATTTTCTAATGTGATAGAGTCAGATTTATTTGTATATGGTAGTTTTAGCGATTATGATTCTGATGGAGATGGTGATTTTATCTATAGAGATTATTTTACTATTAATGATACACTAATATCAGAAAGCGATACAAGTTTAATATCAATGGGTTATGGTGTTCTATTGGTTCGTGAAAATCATAATCTGTATTTTAATGAAACTGTCGATACTATTTATTCAGCTAATCTTGAAGGTAATAATATATTTTTATCTACAGTTGTTTCAGACGATTTTAATGGAAATGGAATGACCGATTTGTTAATACATCAATACGAAGATTCTTTTGAATTCTTTTTAACTGATACAAGTAGATACCTTTTATTATCAAATACTGGAAATGACTATGAAATAGATACTTTGATAGCTTCAGAGTTTGATATGTATTTTAATGGAGATTTATATTTGAAGACTTATGGCTCTGGATTGCCAGATGGTAATTCAGATTTTATTTATTATAGGTCTTGGGTTACTGATTTTGGTATTCAAGGCTATGAAACCTATTATTTAAGTAATACAGACGATGATTACACATTCAACTTCGCTAATAACAATTATAATGGTTCATCATTTATCCCATTGACAAACTCAACTAAATATTTGTTTACAGATTATAATAATAATGGGTTGGGTGATTTGATTGAATATAGCAACAATGGACTGTTTTCTCATCAACAAATTGATTCTTTTCAATATGCACCTTTCAACCAATTTGCATACATCGAAAATTTGTTTAGTTTAAATAGTTTAGATTTCGACGAAGATGCATACGATGATTTGATAATTACCTATGAAGATGAAAATGGACGCTATTTAAGCTGGATGAAAAACACCTCACTACTCAATGAATTATATAGTAATCCATTTGATATTGTTTCTTTTTGGGATGAAAATGAAAATGGGAGTTTTGACGATTCTGAATTAGTTTTTGACTTTCCGTTAAATACTTCGAATGGTTTGTATCTTTTTCATTTCGAAGAATTCGATTACATTATTTTTGATGAAGATACGGTTGCACTATCAATTAATGGTTCTGATTTATGGGAAATACAAGAAGGGCTTCAATATGAAATCTATTTAGATTCTATCTTTAATGATACCACTTTCTACTTCCCCTTAACCCCAATCATAGAAATCACGTCCCAATCAATAGACCTCACTTCCTCTATTACTCGTTGCAACAAAAACACCAACTATTGGCTCACTTATACCAACACAGGAACGACCATCAACGACGGTTATGTCCAATTGATTCCCGATTCATTAGCGATTTTTAATTCTGCCAATCCAATGCCCGATTCTACTGCTGGAGATACCCTTTTTTGGTTTTATGAAGATTTGTATCCAACACATTCTGGTCAAATTCATTTGGTTTATGAAATGCCAGAAGTCGATTTTTTGGGTGAAAATATTTTCTTTGAGGCCCATGTTCAAACTTGGGAAGGTTTTGGTGATGCAAAAGCAACGACGGCTTCTGAGTTGGTCTGTGCCTATGATCCAAACGATAAATTGGTTACGCCAATAGGAGTTGGACAAGAACAGTTTACCTTATTTGGTGATACGCTCGAATATACGATTCGTTTTCAAAATACAGGGAACGATACGGCCTTTACGATTGTGGTACGAGATACCTTAGATGCACATTTGGACTTGAGCAGCTTCCGTCCGATTAGTAGTAGTCATCATGTAGAAACGATCTTAGACGGGAACAATCGTATTGCTACTTTTACCTTTGAAGATATTTATTTGCCCGATAGTTTTGTCAATGAAATGGCGTCGCATGGTTTTGTGAAATTTCAAATTTTAATCCAAGACAGCCTAAGTAATTTTACCACAATTGAAAACACCGCAGGTATCTATTTTGATTTTAATCCACCGATTGTCACCAATACGGTTTTAAATACTTTTGCCGAATCCATTCCAACGGTTTTTTATGGTAAAATTTTACTAGAAGGCTGCTATGATGAAGAAACAGAAACGATGAGCATAAGTGATGATTTACCGCTTCCGCTCACACATCCGTACAACAGTGCTCCTTGGAATTATCAAGGAACAGAAGCACTGTTAATCGCACCAATAAATATGATTGATTGGGTTTTGGTGGAAGTCAGGTCAGGAACTGCTTCGCCAACAACGCCTGCCACGGAAGTGGTGGAGAGACACGTTGGGTTGTTACTCGATAATGGTGAAATTGTCAATGTGACGGGAAATGGTGGCATACGTTTCTTGAATTTAATTGAAGGCGAATCCTATCATTTTGTCATTCGCCACCGCAATCATTTAGATGTGATGACGGCATTCCCGATGACGACAACAACCGATGTGTTTTATGATTTCACCCAAAGTACCGCTTCCGCTTTAGGTCTGGAACAATTGAAATTATCGAGTAATGGACAAGCTATGATGTATGCAGGAGATGCCAATGGAGATGGCTTAATTCAGACCACCGACTATGACAATTGGTTTTTAAACAATGCAGTAATAGACACCTACAGTCCAACCGATTTTAATATGGATGGTATTATTCAAACGACGGACTATGATTTGTGGTTTCCCAATAAGGCAAAGGTTGGAATAGGGGAGATACAGTATTAATTATAGTTGATCGGTGATAGTTGATCGGTGATAGCTGATTGTTGATTCACGGTGTATGTCTAAAATCATTCATCATCTATCAATTATCTACTATCACCCATCGTCACTCACTTATAAAATTAAAAAACGATGAAAAAAATTACACTGATTTTTATCTTTTTCGCTACTTCTGTTTCATTATCGGGACAATGTAGTGGAGATATTACTCTTACTTCCCAAGCTGAAGTGGATAATTTTATTCTAAATCCTTGTGATACTATTTGGGGAAATTTGACTATAGGTTTTCCTTGGAATGGTAGCTCCGATGTCATCAATATTGAGGGATTAGAGGGTATTATACATATTGATGGAGGCTTGACTATTAGAAATACATTGTTAAGTAATATTGATGCGTTATCTGGAATTCAAAGTATTCTTTATGACTTGGAGGTTTCTGATAATGCTAACTTGCTTAATCTCAATGGGATAGATAATGTTCAGTCTATTGGCGTTGGTATTAGTATAAAAAACAATGGAGCATTACTAGATTTAAATAGCTTGAATAATCTTACTACATTGGATTACAATTTAGTGATTGAAGAAAATACGGCTTTGCTAAATATTGGAGGGTTTAATCAG
>ENA-ORXT01000852-ORXT01000852.1-marine-metagenome-genome-assembly--contig:-NODE-852-length-44627-cov-22.347071_pt1 | contig 44627 bp, 40 predicted proteins | sample MGYA00237868_ERZ511482 | MGnify/ENA metagenome assembly ERZ511482
CGCCAACTCGTCGCGAACCGCGACACGCCCTACCGGTCGACGACCGCACGAGGCGCACCTGAGCGCATGCACGTCTATGGCCGCCACCGCTTTGCCTGCCGCCGTTGCGACAACTCGGTGTCGTTCTCGCCAGCCGGCGAACGCACCGTCCGCAGCACCTACTGGTGCCCGACCTGCCAACCCCCGGCCGCCTCCGGGCGGTGAGCGGCGCACGCAGCCATGTGACAGAGCGCATCATCACACCGGTGACGATGAGCGCGGAACCAGCAAACCCCAGTACGTGGACCATCACGATCATGAGATCGTGGCACCCGATGCTGATACGCGTGTCCGAACTCGTGTAACCGATAGCTTCACGCTCATGCCCGAGGACAAGGTACAACACGGCCACCGCTATGGATCGGTGGTCGCAGCAAAGGAAGCGTTCCTTGCGGGCGACAACATCACCGCCGCTGTCCGCGAGCAAGAGGGCGTCGATGCCAATCCGCCGCATGCAATTGAGATCGCCTACGAAATGCAAAGCGGTGAATACGCGCAGGGTGCTCGGTCCGATCCGTCCCGTTGGGACAACTACGGCAAGGCGATTGCCGAAGAACTCGCGCCACACCTCACGGCCGGCGGCACACTTCTCGATTGTGGAACCGGAGAGATGACGTCGCTCACATCGACCCTGAACCACACAGCAGTCTCCGTCGAGGCGAAGGCGTTCGACATCAGCTGGAGTCGGATTGCCCAGGGCCGACGGTTTGTCGACGATCATCTCGCTAGCAGCAAGACAATTCAGAGCTTCGTCGGCGACATGGCAGCGATCGCTGTTCCCGCTAGGTCAGTCGACCTGGCGATGACGGTGCACGCCCTCGAGCCGAACGGCGGGCGCGAAGCTGAGCTGCTCAGCAGCTTGTTCGCAGTGTCTCGGGGAACGGTCGTGCTCTTCGAACCCTGCTACGAGAACGCCAGCGACGAAGCTCGCGACCGTATGGAACGTCACGGTTATGTCAGGAACCTCGCAGCGATCGGCGAGGAACTCGGTGCGACGCTCGTCTCGCTGTCGCCCTTCGCTCTGCCGGTCAACCCGCTGAACCCCACCTGGGTCTACGTCTTCGACGTCCCCGCAGTCGACCGGGAGACGAACACGGCCTCAGCCTTTGAATGTCCTGTGACCAACACGCCACTGATAGATCTTGGCGACTGCTGGTTCAGCGAGCAAGCTGGCCTCGCGTATCCGGTCATCGGTGGAATTCCGGTACTTCGCGCCGACCATGCGATCCTCGCCTCGCAACGGACGGGCCTGCTCGACTGAGCGTTACAGCCCGCAGCGACGAGTTGCGTGGCGATCCTCTCTGAGGAACGAGACCGCAACGTCGACGCAGTGTCGCGGATTCCGGTGGTCATCGGCGCAGGCGTTCAGCGCCGATTCATGCCAATAGTCCCAACCGTCCTGCTGCGCACGCCACGCGCCGAACTGATTGGGCTGGAGCAGAATCGTGTCCGTGCCGATTGCCGCTGCCAATTCGGATGCGGTCGTCACCACGCCGACGACGGCTGAGCACGCCGCCATCGTCGCAGCCGCCGCCTCGAAGTCGTTGCGGAGATCGACGTCGTCGAAGAAGACGATTCGTTCACCAAAGATCTGACGCAGTACGCGCCGCTCCTCCTCGGATGCGTCGTACTGCAGGTTGATGAAATCGCGATCGAGCTCAGCGAATGGACGGAGTGCATCGACGGTCAGGTAGTGAATGTCTCGCATCGGGCCGGAGATCTCGCTGCGCCAGACCAGCCCCGTGGGCGATGTGAGCTCGGAGAGCCGTTCAGCGAATCGGCCGACGCGGGTGGTATCAGGTCTCAGATATCCGGGGTACGGGTGACCGGAGCCGGGAGACACCGACAACTGTGGCAGCGAGCGTGAGAACACCACCTTGGGTGACGCATGCGCCAATTTTGCTGCCTCTTCGGTGAGGACGTCGTACAGCGGGCCAGCCGAGCGCGCTGGTCGATCATGGCCGAGCAGCCCTGCCTGAATCCGGCCACCGAGGCGTTCCACCGGAATGATCGAGATCTCTGGAAAGGAACGCAGCAGGAGCGGGTGGAGTCGAGGATCGCACGTAACGGTCAGTCGACCAGATCGACGGGCCAAATCGCCCAGCGTTGCAAACGTCTGGATATCGTCGCCGGGGCCGTTTTGCGCGATGACGAATCGGTCATGGCCAGCGGGGAAGCTATCGAATTCGGCCTTCGATCCGAACTCGTGAACCAGTCGTGTTCGGTCGTTGAGATCGAGGTAGGTGCCGAAGGCTTCGGCGAAATTCCCGAGATGCAGCGACGAGAACAACTCAACTTCGTCGAGCGGGTCGCCGAGCTTGGGGTACCGCTTTCGGTGCTTGAGCGCCGCCTCGTGCTGTCCCGACTCGAGGAGCATTCTCGACTGGATTTTCGCGGCTTCCCAGTGGCGGGCCGTTTGGCTGAGACCATCCAGCAATTGGTTCGCCCGATCGAAATTGCGCCGGACGTAGTGCGCTCGGGCCAGGTTGTAGGTGCCGAGCCAACCGAGGCCGCTGACGTTGGCGCGACCGTCATCCGCGGCCAACACTCGGTCGATCTCGTTCAATTCGAACCACATGGCGAGCATGTGGTCAGTGTGGGGCCTGCCCGCAACACCTGCCGATGCCAGGGCATCCAGTTTTTCAGCGAATCGATTCGTTACCGCCTCCGGCGAACCCAAACAGATCAAGAGTCTGCGCAGAATCGGAAGTGAGTGGAGGAGACCTTCAGCGACGTCCATCAGGGTCTGCTCGGCCTCTTCAATACGCCCCAGCAGCCAGAGCGCATCGAACCGCAGCGACACTTCTCGGATCTCGCCCAGATTGTGGACGTTGCCGTCGAGGTAGCTCAGAACGTCGGCGTGCCGGCCATGTGCAATGAGCGCGTCACAATAGGACGTCGAGAATTTCCGGGTTCGGTGTGGCGGCTGAGTTTCCAAGACGGCGAGGGCGGCAACGCCGTGACCGATTCGGTTCAATCGGGCGACCCGCAAGAGCGAAATCAGCTCGCCGGCCGCCCACGTCTCACTGGTCAGTCGATCTTCCAAGGCTTCGGCGTGTTCAGGCAACTCGCAGCGCAGCAACATTTCGTGAATGAGTGATGCGGGGTTCGCACCATGCGGGTCGTGGGCGATCGCGAGACAGATACGGCTGCAGAGATCAACGTCGTTGGTATCGATCAGATAGTTCAGCAGTCTCCGCATCGGCCCGAGGCGACGTTCTGGTGCATTGTGAAAGAACGAGACCGCAGCCTCGAACAGGTCCGGTGAGGTGATGCCGTGGGCGTGTTGAGCGATCAACACGCTGACGTATTGATCGGAAACCGCCGGGTCGTCCCAAAGGCTGACCATTGCCTCGGCGACCGACCGCGCTTCGACCAACTCGGAAGGGGCGACCGGTTCGGTGAGCAGGACGCGGACCAGGAATCGGTGCGCCATGCCGGAACCAGGGAGATTTCGAACCGCCGCTCGCCCGATCTTCAGGGCCTCGGGTTTTCCTCCCTGCAGCCGGAGGCGGTCCATGCTGGCTGCAAGCCGTTCAATGGGAACGCGCTTCAAGGTGCCTGGAGTCGCTCGGGCTCGGACGCCCTGAAGTCGCACCGTCGCTTGTTCTCGGAGCGACTTTGCGGTGGTGTATCGCGCTTTCATGATTCGCGACACTAACGATCTGAGGCGAGAGAGCCGGTTGATCCCGTCACGATCGACGGAGTACGACGAGTTCGGCTTGAGGTGGTGCCGCAGGCCGCCCAACACGACCAACCAGTTCGTAGCCAAGCTGTTCAAATGTCGTGATGATCGAGGAAGTCGTCACCTGTTCGACAACGCCGATTGCAGCATCGCCCTTGATCGGCTTGCCCGCACGAGTGTTCACAGACACGACGGTGCGCGTGTTCAGCCGGGCGATCTGCTCGGCATAGTTACGAACGACATGCGGCTCCATCTCTTGGAAGGAGAACGCATTGACGAAGAGGTCTGCGTTTCCGGTGACTGCCGGCAGGTCCCACGCCGATAGGCACGCTGAGGGCCCGCCGGGTGACAGCGTGACATTCGATCCGGATCGAATGTCGAGAGAACTCAACAGCTGTCGATCGGGGAAGCATTGGCTGAGATAATAGTGAGCGACAACTGAGAGCGGCGGAATGTCGATATCGACGTACTGGACGTCTGGCATCGATGAAATGAGGACTTCGCCGAGGGCCCCGAACCCAGCGCCGATCTCGAGGACGCTGTCCACGGGGTGATCGATGTACCGAGACGCCGCAGTGATGAGCTTGAGGTAGTTGAGATACGGGCGTCCATACGTTGGGCCATCCGGGCCGAACAGGTGGTAGCGCTGCGGTGGCCTCCCGATGGCGCTCTCACCGAACGAGTCGATCTGCAGAGGAAGAGCGTCCGCATCGAGTTGTGCCAAAGCAACGTCCATGTCCCGGTTCGCCTCGCTCGCGCCAACGAGGTGGCTGTTCAGCCAGCGCTCTGGCGCCTTGGGGTTCGCCGCACGCAACAACGGCATGACACTTGTAACCATTGCATTGGTGAACACGGGAGCGAAGAGCTGGTAGAAGAAGAAGTGAGATGACGGCCAACTCTTGAAGGTGTCGAGGCCCTTTGCCTCCATGTCGGCCATGAGCGCCCGCACCCCCGGCTGCCAAAACGCCGTCGGCACATAGAGCCGGTCTGCGCTGCTCAATTCCGTCAGCGAAAGTTTGAGCATCTCCCGCCAGGGGTCGGGCGCTGTATCGATGGCGGAGCTCACTTCGTTCACCAGCGCGCGCCATTCGGCTGACTCTTCTGCCGGAGCTTTCTTCGATCGGCGACGAAACGGTTTCATGACGAGGCACCGTAGCCCGCCCTCGCCTCGTCCAAGAGGATCACAAGGCGCGCCGGTATATTCGGTTCGGCCCGACGAACTGGAGTCCTGTCGAATGTCCACCCGAGCGATCATTCTCGAACAACTCAGCGAGCTCTTCGAAGAAGATGAACTCGACATGCCCGAGATCAACGACGACACGATCCTGCTCGAGACCGAACTCGACAGTCTCGGATTCGCCGTGCTGGTCACCCGACTCGACGAGGAACTCGGCTACGACCCGTTCTCGCTGATGGACGAGCCCGCCTACCCGGAGACGTTCAAGGACTTCGTCGAGATCTACGAGCGCTTCGCCCCCGAGGCTTCGTGACATCGGCAAGATGAGTGCCGAGCACCAGGGCCGAGTTGCTGCCGTCGTCACCTCGAACGCCAGCTTCACCCCAACCGATCTCCATGGGGATGTGTTCGGTCTGAAGGCGCAGGTCGAACGTGGCTCGACCACTGCTCTTCGCTCCGACGACGGTGCGGTCATTGCTGCCGCGCTGAGCGTCCTCGACGGTCACGCGGCGACGGTCCATCTGCTGCCTTCATCGATGGGGGCCGCCGAGGTGCCGGGTGACGTGACCACGCTGACGCCGCACCTCGAAGCAACGGTCTCGGCGCCCTCGGAGGTGGCCGAACCCGAGTATGAGACGGAGTGGGTCGTGTACACGTCCGGGACCACTGGTCTCCCGAAGCCGATCGTGCACACCACCGCAACGCTGTCGCGAACGGTGGTCGCTTCGGCGCGCAGTGCCGAACTCCGTTGGGGTCTGCTGTACGACCCGAACCGGATGGCTGGCCTCCAAGTGCTGCTGCAGGCGCTGCACAGCGGTGCCACCGTGATCGCTCCCGATCTGCACCAACCGCTGGCGACCCGGGTGCAGATGCTGGCGGACGAAGGCATCACCGCATTGTCGGCGACACCGACGCTCTGGCGACTGATTCTGCAGACGCCGGGCTCGGCAGCTCTTCCACTTCGCCAGATCACCCTCGGTGGCGAGATCGCCGACCAGCGCATCCTCGACGCGCTGGCCGCGAGGTACCCGGAGGCGCGCATCGTGCATGTTTTCGCCTCGACCGAGACCGGCGCTGCGTTCTCGGTCACCGACGGCCGCGCCGGCTTCCCGGCGAGCTATCTCGACGAAGCTCCGAAGGGAATCCGACTGGAAGTCCGCGATGCCATCCTGCACATCCACAGCCCGGGGGTGAGCACCTCAGATGGCGATGGCTTCGCGTCCACTGGCGACATCGTCGAAGTCACCGATGATCGCGTGCTCTTCAAAGGAAGGGCGTCGGGCGTGGTCAACGTCGGCGGAGCCAACGTGTGGCCCGAAGAGGTCGAGATACTGCTCCGCCAACACGACGATGTGGTCGAAGCCGTCGTGACCGCCAAAGACAATGCGCTCTCCGGCAACATCCTGATCGCCTCCGTCGTGGCCCGCCCCGACGTCGACACGAAAGCGCTGCGCAAGGGCCTGCGTGCCTGGGTGCGCGATCGCGCTCCCGGCACACACGTACCTGCGATGATCAAGGTCGTGGACCAACTCGATGTGTCGCAAACCGGCAAGGTGGTCCGATGAGCAGTGACCAGCGAGATCTCGTCATCGTGACCGGCACATCGGGCGGGCTGGGCGCGGCGTTCTCTCGGTCACTCATCGGCGCCGGGTATCGCGTGGCGGGTATCGCCCGTCGTCCGGTCACCGCTCAGGATCTCGACGTGGACCCAGACCATTACCACCACGTACAGGCCGACCTCGGCAACATCGATGGCATCGCCGACCTGGTCGGCGATCTCGTCGACACGCTCGGCAAGCCATATGCGCTGATCAACAACGCTGCGCTGGGTACCGATGGCATGTTGCCGACGATGCACAACTCGGAGATCGAAGAGATGATCGCCGTCAACGTGACGGCACCGATCGTGCTGACCAAATACGTGGTGCGCCACATGCTGTCCGCCCGGCGAGGACGCGTGGTCAACGTGTCGTCCATCGTTGCGCGCACCGGCTATCGAGGCCTGGCCGCCTACGGCGCGACGAAAGCATCGATGGAAGGCTTCACCCGATCACTGGCGCGCGACCTCGGTCGACGAAAGATCACCGTCAACGCGTTGGCACCGGGTTTCCTCGCAACGGAGATGACCTCGGGCCTCGGAGACCAGAATCTCGAACGCATCGAGAAACGATCGGCGCTCGGCCGGTTTGCCAACGTCGACGAAGTTGCTGCCGCGGCGCTCTACCTGCTGTCCGACGCCGGGGGCGCGGTCACCGGAACCACCGTCACGGTCGATGCCGGCGGCTCGGCATGACCATCGCCGTTCGTTCGGTGCAACCGGATGATCGTGACCGGCTGCTCGAGTGGCGCAACAACCCGCGAGTCCGCGAGATGTCGTTGGACGATCGCCTCATCGACGCCGACGATCACGAGCAATGGTTCACCTCACTGGTCGGCGGCGACACCAGCCATGTGCTGATCGCGCTGGCCGACAACGAACCCGCGGGCATCGTGCGGCTCGGCGACCTCGACGTCACCAACCGAACCGCATCGTGGAGTTGCCACGCCGGCGCAGCGACCTTGACCCCCGGATTCGGCGCCTGTCTACCGGTCGTCGGCCTGGGTCTCGGCTTCGGACGCTTCGGACTCGATCGCATGCATGCTGAAGTGTTGGGCATCAACAAGAACATGCGCGGAGTCCACCGACGGCTTCGGCTCGTTGAAGAAGGGGTGCGACGCGAGCAGGCGATGCGCGCCGATGGTGAACGAGTCGATGTTCACGAGTTCGGAGTGCTCCGTGAGGAGTGGCCCGAGGTTCGGAATCGGATGATGTCGCTCCTGCCATCGTCGATCAGCCAGTCCCTCGGCGACGTGCTCGAACAACTGGCGAACTCCGAACCTGGCGATTGAGGTCGACTCGGCTGCCGAATCGGACGTCGAGCGAACCCCGTTCTACGGCGATGTCATCGCGCAGCGGTTGTCGAACCTGACGCCGAGGCGGCGCGGTATCCTCTCGGGCATGACCCCGACGAACCACTCGTTCTATTTCGGAGACCGAAAAATCGGCGGCGACGCCTCTGTGTTCACGATCGCCGAACTCTCCGGTAATCACAACGGCAGTTTCGAACGCGCGATGGACATGCTTCGAGCAGCAGCGGCAACAGGAACCGATGCGGTCAAGGTCCAGACCTATACGGCCGACTCGATCACGTTGAACAGCACGCGCCCGGACTTCATGGCCGAAGGCCTCTGGGAGGGCCGGACGTTGTATGACCTGTATGCCGAGGCATCGATGCCCTGGGATTGGCAGGCTGACCTGGCCAACGAGGCGCGCAACCTCGGCATCAAGTTCTTCTCGTCGGTCTTCGACTTCAGCTCGATCGAATATCTCGAATCGATCGGCGTGGAGGCGTACAAGATCGCCTCGTTCGAGCTCGTCGACATTCCTTTGATCGAAGCGACTGCGGCAACCGGCAAGCCGATGATCCTGTCGACTGGCATGGGCACGCTTTCCGAAATCGAAGAGGCGGTCGACGCCGCCCGCCGTTGCGGATCAGGCGAAATCGCGTTGCTTGCTTGTACCAGTGCCTACCCGGCGCCTGCCAGCGTGGCGAACCTCACCAAGATCAAGCACCTGGCCGATACGTTCGGGGTGGTCAGCGGTCTGTCCGATCACACCATCGGCAATGAGGTTGCCGTGGCAGCGACCGCTCTGGGCGCCAAGGTCATCGAGAAGCACTTCACGCTACGTCGCGCCGATGGCGGCGTCGACAGTGCGTTCTCGCTGGAACCGGAGGAGTTCACCGCACTCGTCAAGGATTGCCGCTCGGCCGAGGAGGCGATCGGAACGCCGACCTACGGCCCGACCGAGGCCGACGCCAGCAGCCGTGCCTATCGCCGCTCGCTGTTCGTGGCTCGCGACGTGGCTGCCGGTGCCGTGATCGGCGAGGGCGATGTGCGATCCGTGCGCCCCGCCAGCGGAATGCACCCGCGTCACCTGCCCGAGATCCTCGGCCGGACCGCGCGCTCGAATCTCGATGCGGGCACCCCGTTCGAATGGTCGATGGTCGAGTGAGGCCATGACGCCCTCGCCATCGTTGAGGGTGTTGATTCGCGTTGACGCCGGTCCCGAGATCGGCGTCGGCCATGCGATGCGGTGTGCGACGCTGGCGGCGGCGCTCGATGCTGCCGGCCATCGCGTACGAGTGGTGACGAGCGGACTTGCTCCTTTCGTCCGCGACCGATTCGAACGTTCCCACGCCGACGTGACCAACCTGGGCGATCGGAGCCTCGATGAGGTGATCAGCGATGCCGGCGTCGACGTGTGCCTCATCGATGGCTACCTCCTGGGCGACGACGTGAGGCGGGCGGCTGCGACCGGTGTGGTCGTGGTTGCGATCGACGACAACAGAGAACTGCCCGTCGAGTTGACCGATGTGGTGGTCAACCAAAACCTGCATGCCGTCGACGTCGACTATCCGACGGACACCGGCACGCGGTACCTCCTCGGACCCGACTATGCGCTGATCCGTGACGACGTGGTCGGTCTCGACCGATCGTCGGCAGGCGGCGGTGATGTGCTCGTGAGCTTCGGGGGCAGCGATCCCAAGCGGCTGACGCTTCCCACTGTCGACCAGGTGGTGCAGCGCATCGACGCCCCCGTTGTCGTGGCGTTGAGTGCCACGCACACCGATCGTCCTGCGCTGGACCGGCTGATCGAACGATCGGATGGCCTGGTGCGTCTGGCTGATCAAAACCTGACCGAAGCGTTCGCGACGGTCGACGTTGCGATCATCGGGGGTGGCTCGACGCTCTGGGAGGTCGCCCACCTCGGCATTCCGACAGTGGCGGCAATCGTGGCCGACAACCAGGTTGATGGCAGTCGCGCCGCTGAGGCGGCCGGCTTCGTGTCGGTGCTCGACTGCCGGAACGATGATCCGGTTGACGGGGCGGCGCGGTGCGTCGACGCAGCGATCGCGTTGATCGACGACGATTCTGTTGCCTCGAGCCTTGCTGCAGTCGGCTGTGAGATGTTCGACGGACACGGACCTCAACGAGTCGTCGCCGCCATCACCGACACGGTCGCCAACAGACCTACTTGACGATGCCTACTTGACGATGTTGTGATGCACCGACCGGTTGATGGCAACGAGGTCGGGCCGTGACACCAGCAATTCGAGCACCGCGGGACCCTCCAAGGTCTCGGGCGTCGCACCCAACTCGCTGACCACCGTTTGCAAGAGGTCGAGGTCGGCCTGCTCGTCGAGCGTGATTCTCAGCTCCGGGTGCCGAGCCCACTCGGGACACAACAGCGGTGCGCTGGCAAAGCGTTCAGGCCGCCGAACGATGAACGGCGTGACGTGTTCCCGTTCGAGCGGATCGACGGCTTCGGCATCGGCAGTCAACAGCGCCGATCGGTGGACCGCCTCGACGTCAAAGCCGCGAGGAAACCGCCCATCCGGGTCGGTCGCCACGTACTCGATTCCAGCCGCAGTCTCGAGGGCGCTGTCGATGAGCGTCGGTTGTACGAAGGGACAGTCACCCGTGACACGCACGACGTAGTCGGAATCGACCTCGTCGAGCGCAAGCACGAACCGAGCCAAGACATCCGAGGCGCTGCCGCGCACGACCCGAACCGACGGGTTCGCCCGCTGTTCGATGTGTTCCGCGAGGACGTCGTCTTCCGGATTCGTCGACGTGGCGACGATGACCGTCGACACGCTGGCGGCCATCAACGCCCGGGTCGTCACCCAATCGATGACGGGATGTGAACCCAGCAGAGCCATCGACTTGCCCGGAAGCCGAGTGGAACCCATGCGGGCTTGAATGATGACAGTCGCATCATCGGTCGACTTCGGTGCGCTGCTCATTGTTCACGCAGAGGCGAGGGCGCGCACTGCTTCGACGACCTCGGTCAGTTCGACGACGACGCGGTCCTGCTGATCGTCGGTGAGGGTCGGAAAGAGCGGCAACGTGAGCAGACCGTCATACGCAGCGTCGCACGCCGGCATCGATGCGTCGAGGTAGGCGAATCGCGGGTGGTGGTGGATCGGCACATAGTGGACCTGGGTGTAGATCCCTCGTTCTCGCAACAACTCGTACACCTGGCGACGGCTGGGAACCTGGACGGTGTACAGGTGGTAGCCGTGGCCGAATCCCTCGGGCGCCGGCGGCGCGGTCGGAATCTCGAGCTCGGCGAGCGCCGAGTCGTAACGGGCTGCAAGCTCTTGTCGGCGACCGATGAATCGGTCGATCTTGCTCATCTGACTTCGACCGAGCGCTGCTTGGATGTCGGTGAGCCGGTAGTTGAAGCCCTCCTCGATGACGTCGTAGTGCCAGCCACCTTTGCGTGGATCCGGTTGCGTGCCATGGCTCCGGAACCGTCGAAGTCGAGCAGCGAGTTCGTCGTCGTTGGTCGTGACCACGCCCCCCTCGCCGGTCGTCACCGGCTTGACCGGGTGAAACGAGAAGCTGGTCATGTCCGAGTGTGCACAGTTGCCGACCGGGCCGTCCGGCGTCCACGCCCCCAGTGCCTGAGCGGCATCTTCGATCACGATTCGTGGGCGGTTGGTCAGCGCCGCAAGGTCGACAGGCAGGCCGGCGTAGTGGACGGCCACGAGTGCATCGAGATGGTCGGGAACGTGCTCGATGTCGACATTGAGCGTCGCCGGATCGATGTCGATCAACTCGACCTCGGCGCCGACGTACCGAGCGCAGTTCGCCGAGGCGACAAAGGTGAGCGGCGTGGTTCCCACGATGTCGCCCGGACCGAGACCGGCCGCAGCGGTGCACCCATGCAGTCCTGCCGTTGCGTTGGAGAACGCGACGGCGTGTCGTGCGCCGACGTAGTCGGCGACGGCGTGTTCGAAGTCGGCGACAGCCGGACCGGTGGTGAGGTAGTCACCGCGCAGCACGTCGACGACGGCTGCGATGTCGTCGTCCTCGATCGTTTGACGGCCGTAGGGAATCGGAGGCAAGCCGGTCACGACACGTGCTCGGCGATGAGATCCTTCAGTTCGTCGACAGTGAGGAAGTGATCGTTGGTCCCACTGTCGTAGCTGAAGCCCGGCTGGGCGCGTCGTCCGCCGCCCTGCCCGCTCGTCGCGGCGAACTCGTCCACATCCCACAGGTGATACGACGGCGTGATGACGAAGTAGTCGTCGAACTCGACCGTGGACAGCGAGTCGGTCGTGGTGATCATTTCCTCGTGGAGCTTCTCTCCCGGTCGGATTCCCACGATCTTCTGCTCGGCGTCCGGGGCAATGGCGGTTGCGACATCGGTGATGCGGTACGACGGAATCTTCGGGACGAAAATCTCGCCTCCCCACATCCGTTCGAAGTTGCGAAGCACGAAGTCGGCGCCCTCCTGCAACGTGATGTTGAAGCGGGTCATGGCAGCATCGGTGATCGGCAGCACACCGGTGGCGGCTTGCGACTGGAAGAACGGGATGACCGAGCCGCGGCTGCCCATCACATTTCCGTAGCGGACCGCCGAGAACCGAATGTCGCGTTTCCCCTTGAAATTGTTGGCCGCCACGAAGAGCTTGTCGGAGGCGAGCTTGGTCGCTCCGTAGAGATTGATTGGCGCTGCGGCCTTGTCGGTCGACAAAGCAATGACCTGCTGCACGCCGCACGCCATTGATGCGTTGATGACGTTCTCCGCTCCGAGGATGTTCGTCTTGACCGCTTCGAAGGGGTTGTACTCGGCTGCGGGGACCTGCTTGAGCGCTGCAGCATGGACGACGATGTCGACACCCTCCATCGCGCGTGTGAGGCGTGCCTCATCTCGGACATCGCCGAGGAAGTACCGCATGACATCGGCGTGAGGCATGAAGTCTGGTGACGATTGCATGTCGTACTGCTTGAGTTCGTCGCGGCTGAACACGATGATCTTGGCGGGCTGATACCGATCGAACACGGTCTTGATCAGTCGCTTACCGAACGATCCGGTTCCACCCGTCACCAGGATCGTCTTGCCGTCGAGGGTGAATGTGTCCGTCATGGGGTGTCCTTCATCGAGAGAGCGAACGAGCGAACCGAGGCTACCGCCGCAGTCAGCGGGCCGGGTGTTTACCGGTTGGTATCGAGGGCCGGAGGTGAGCCTCGAGACGCCGGAGATACTCGTCGTTGGTGAATCCGAGCAGTGGGGTCACCAACGCACTCCCCGAGATCAGTCCGGCACGCTCCAACGTTCGTGTGAAGACATAGTCGGCGAGATAGTCATGCGGCGCCACCGATCCGGCGGGCTGCAGGCCCTGAGGGTCGTAGATTTCTGCTACTTCGTTGTCGTAGCCCTGTCGGTACGGGGTGGGTGACAGGAAGAAGTCGACACCGGTCAGGGTGATCGAGCCGACGTCGTAGGTGGCCAGGTCGTACAGGATTCGTTGGATTCCGAATCGAGTCCCCAGCAGGGCGTTGCTGTCCTCGCAAGGCATCACACGTACACGCGAGTCGATCGGAACCCGGGTCGGTGCGAAGGTCAGCATCGAAGGCCGTACCACGGCGCGGACTTCGTCAGACGTCGCGTCGAGGAGACCTGCGATGCCTCCGGCATCGAGTTGTGCTGACGCATCGTTCAGGTATGCGATCTGGCACTGGCCCGCCCGGGCGAGAGGGTGCGGTCGTTTGGTCGTGACGATCACATCGGCGGCTGTCACCTCGGTCGCCGTCGGCTGAGTACTCAAGGAGGGCCCGATCACCAGGACGTTGGCGCCGCTCACGGTGTCGGCGAAGAGCTCCTCGGCTGGCGGGTGGTGGGCGAGCCACTGCGTTCGCAGGCGACGAAGAGGTGCAGCGTCACCACATGAGAGCCGCAGATCGGCTTCGAGCTTGCGAAGCGCCAACTTCTCGTCGTCCGCAGCGAATGCGAGCGAGTGGCTGCCCAGCAGCTGCAGCGCCGACTCCGGCCCGTTGGCGTACGCGTCTTGTTGCACGGCGACGAAGAGGTGAGACAACGGGCTCCGACGATTGAGCGGCGGGGAAGGCCGTTGCGCAAGACGCAACTTGACTTCGTGGCTGTCTCGGGCGCGTCCGAGGGCGAGCAAACGGGCGTGTTCGACGAAGAGCCAGTCGAACGAGGGGTGAGGTGTGGCGTCGACCAACTGATCGATGGTCCACGACGTTGCATCGTCGGGCGCATCCGGCCACGCCACTTCGCCGGCTTCGTCGAAGTGACCGATCTGAACGAGGTGTCGGACCAGCTTGTGTCGCGTCGAATCGTCGGGCTGGTCGGCAAGGAGGGTCCGGTAGTGCTCGGTGAGCGCCGATGCCTCACTCCGCAGCAGTGCGCCACGCATGCGACCACGAGCAACCAGCAGGCCCACTCGGGCCTGGACGATCGTGCGAGAAGATGAAGTCGTGCGGGCGAGGGCCTCGTCAGCGGCGTCGAGGTCGCCGCTCCCGATGAGAGCATCGGCGAGGCCGGCGATCGCTCCTTCGTGTCTTGGCTGCAGCGCGAGGGCCCGAACGAACACCGCACGCGCTGACACCGGATCTCCCACGTCGCCGAGCACCAAACCGACACCCGGCGCACGCACCGGGCCACGGTCGCCACCGCGGAGCAACGAGACACCGAGTCCGTGGAGCGCTGTCGGATCAGCGGGATCGAGGCGGGCCGCACGTTCGAACCATCGCTGGGCCCGTCGGGGCTGTTCGACCTCCATCAGGAATCGCCCGGCGACGGAGCAGACCCGTGCACCGAGACGCGAGTTGAGCTTCCCTGGACGCTGCATGTCCGGTGGCGGCCGATACGCAACATCGCGGCGTCGGGAAAGAAGCCTGGCGATGCTCCGACGAATCGCTCCGAGCCGTCGCCGGAGCGGAGTGGGCAAGGTCATCGAGTCTCGTTCACGTCGTGCGCGGCCATGAGGACGGTGACTGCATCGGCTTCACTTGTCGGCTTCGTACGCTTCGAGCACATCCTCGACGGAGCCATCAGCGACGAGTTCTCCGTCTGACAGCCAGATCGCGCGGTTACATGTCGCACGAATCTCCGCGACGTTGTGCGTGACCATGATCACCGTGCCGGCCTGCGCTCGAATCTCGTTGATGCGCTCCAAGCTCCTGACTCGAAACTCCTTGTCACCAACCGCCAAGGCTTCGTCGACCAGCAGGACATCGGGCACTCTGAGGGTTGCGATGGAGAACGCGAGCCGCGCCCGCATCCCTGACGAGTAGGTGACCATTGGACGGCCCATGGCATCGGCGAGCCCCGAGAACTCGATGACATCGTCCATCTCGGCTTCGACCTGGGCGCGGGTGAGCCCCATCGCAAGGCCACCGAGCATCACGTTTCTGTATCCCGAGAGTGTCGGCTTCAGCGCTGAGCCGACACCGAGCAACTGTGCCTCACCGCGGACCTTGATCGAGCCGGTCTCGAGCGATTGCAGCCCTGCGATGGCCCGGAGCAACGTTGACTTACCCGATCCGTTCGAGCCGACGATGCCGACCGCTTCGCCGACATTGACCTGAAATGACACTCCCTTGACGGCATGGACGATCGTGGACTGCCGGTTCTTGAAACCGCCGCTCACCATGGCCTTCATCGAGAAGTAGCGCTCCTCATAGACGCGGTACTTCACGTCGGCGGCCTCGACCAGCACACTGACCGGAGCCTCGGCGCCGTCGGCAGCCGGTGGGGTTCCCGGCAGGTCGACCGAGTTCTTGTTCCCGATGTCAGTCACGGGCGTACCGATCCTCGGCCGCACGGAAGAACCAGAAGCCCACCGTGACAAAGACAATCGCCCACGCGAGCGCAGACACGAAGACCGCACCATCGACGGAGGTACCGAGCATGGCCCAGCGAGCCGCACTGATGAAGCAGTACACCGGGTTCAGAATGAACAACACTTCGATCGTCCGATTGCCCTCGGCGTAGATGTCGACGTTGTAGATGACACCTGAGGCGTAGAGGAGCAGGCGGAAAACGAACGGCAGAATCTGCGTCATGTCTCGAAATTGGGTGGTGAGCCGAGCGGCCACCATCGCAGTGCCGAGGTTGAAGACGAACTGGACCGACACGATGACCGGCAGGAGCAGCCACGTGAGCCTCGGCGCTTCGCCCCCGGTCAACAAGATCACGAACATCATGGCGAACGTCGAGATCGACGCCAGCAGTTCCGTGAACGTCGATGTGACGGGCAGGATCACCCGCGGAAACCTCACCGCCTTCAGAAGCCCCGGGTTGCTGATGATGGATCGAGCGCCATCGGTGGTCGCCTTCTGGGTGAACTGGAAGATGAACAATCCGACCGTCAAGAACAACAAGAAGTTGCCGTCACCTCTGATGCCGAGGAGCAACCCGAAGATGATGTAGTAGATACCGATGGAGAGCAACGGATTCAACAGGTGCCAGAAGTTGCCGAGCACGTTCGTGATCTGGCGGCTCTTGAGCTCGTTCATCGCGACGTACGAGATGAAGTCGCGACGACTCCACACCTCCCGGAGATAGGGCAGGACCTTCGCCGACTCGTGTGCGTCCTTGAGTTCGGGGAGCCCGACAGGCGTCGTCGACGACATCGGGACAACCCTATCGACGCACCGCGACCCGTCATGGTCACTGGCCACCCACGATTGGAGAGCGTGGCTAGCATCGCGGCGATGCGCGCACGCCTGAATCGACTCGCCGGGCTCCTGGCGCGCTATCGCTCCGATCGACGTCTGCCCCCGCACGTGTTCGACCTGTACCGACAGGCGTTGCGGCTACGCGTCGCGTCGCGAGCGAATCATCGGACGGCGTCGCTGCGGTCGCCCCTCGGCGCCGGTCCGGCGACGCCGGTGTTACTGGGCGCTCGACAGGTCGTGCCCATTGGTCCGCTCCCCATGTCGACACATCTGCTCGGGCATCGATTTGCCACGTCGGTCATCGACGTCCTCGACGACGGTGGCCTCGACCCGTTCGTCGTCGGCCGAGCGTCACCCGACGGCCTCATCGTCGGGATGCTGCAGCAGGATCGTGATCGTGCGCTCCATGTGCTCGTCGAGCAGCTTGCGGGAGCAGGATGGATGCTCACCTGGACCGACCGCAAACGCACTGGCACGATCGAGCTCGAGGCCGCCGGTGCGGACCGTTCGGTTCAGCGGGCTCGTCGCTGGGAGCTGTTTCAAGTGTTCTCGTGGGGATCGCAGGCGATCGGCGCCGACTCCGCTGTCGAGTTGACCTTCTGGGAACTCGGGACCTCCGGCGAGATGGAGCTGATCGGCACTCGCGGGCATCCGCGTTTCGATGCACGATGTCCGAAGACCGTCGAGGTCATCGATGGTGTCGAGTACCCGTCGAACACGGCCTTTCCGGTCGGCGCCGACATGGGGTACTTCGATCAGCCGATCGACGTCGTCTATACCTGGGTCGACGGTGCCGATCCTGACTGGCAGGAGTCGTTTGAGCGTGCCTCGGTTGAGGCCGGTCTCGAGGTCAGCCACGGTGCACTCGATCCCGCCCGGTTCCGGAACCGCGACGAACTGCGCTACTCCCTTCGATCGGTCTGGGCCTATCTCGGATGGGTCCGCCACATTCACATCGTCACCAACGGTCAGGTACCTGCTTGGCTGCGCAACGACGACCGCGTCCGAATCGTGTCACACGATCAGATCCTGCCGAGCGACGCCTTGCCGACGTTCAACTCCCACGCCATCGAAGCGGCTCTCCACCGGATCCCTGACCTGGCCGAGCACTTCATCTATTTCAACGACGACGTCTTCGTGGGCCGCCCTCTCCGTCCCGAGCACTTCTTTGCGCCCAACGGCCTTGCCCTGATGTTCTCGGGTGAGGCGATCGTGCACGGTGTCGAAGACGAGTCGTCCGGTGGTGTGGACACCGCGGCGCGGCGCGGGCGTGAGCTCTTGCGCGAACGGTTCGGTCGCGTGGCGATCGGCAAACCGCTGCATGCGCCGCACCCGCAGCGCCGCAGCACGATGGCCGAGGTCGAGAACGAGTTTCCTGACGTCGTCGAGCGCACGATGCACAGCCGTTTCCGATCTCCGACCGACCTGAGCGTCGCCTCGTCCTTTGCCCTCCACTACGGCGTTGCGATCGGTCGTGCAGTGTTCGGCCGCATCGAGGCTGAGTACGTCAGCGTCGAGTCGGGCCGACTCGAATGGCACCTCGATCGCCTCCGCCTCGGCCGACGATTCGACACCTTCTGCGTGAACGAAACTGCCGACCTCGGCGGAGACCCCGTCGCACGCGAGACGCTGTTGTCCGACTTCTTCGAGGAGTACTTCCCGGTACCTGCCCCCTGGGAGATCGATCGGACCGTCTCGGCATGATCGGCATCATCCGAAACCGGTCGTGGCGCGAGTACGCAGGGGTGCGATGGCGTGCGAGCCGCTCTGGCTCGGCATCGTCGGCCCTCGCGAGCCTGGGACGGCCATCGCGGCGGGATCTCGACCGCTGGATCACCGTCACCGACGAGGGCCACGACCGCTATCGCCAGGCGCATCCGGTTCCTGATCACCGGGTGGCCATCGTGTGCGTGTCGCGGCGCCCTCACCTCATCGAGCAGGTCATCGACAGCGTCGCCGCACAAGCGCATCACGACGACCAGCAGTTCCCAGATGTCTCACTCGGAGAGGATCGTGCGTTCCTGGAGAGGTGCCACCGTCGGGGCATCTCGACATTCGCCGCCGACCGGTTCGGCTTCGTCCAGACGCGTGCCGCGGACAACACCTGGACGCTGCCGGACGCCGACTTTCTCGTCGACACCGTTGCCGTGGATGGGACGAACGAAGCATTTCGATGAGCCTGGTGCTGCGAGCGAAGCAACTCGTGCTTCCGATCCGCCGATCGCGTGTGGTGCGTCGCGCGTACGACCGCCTCGAGCGCAACACGTACGGACGCGGACGCAACTGCGGCGCGATCGCCCGGTCGATCGAACAGGTGCTGTCGTACGGAGTGTTTGCCGGCGGGGACCGTGAGCGATCTGTGCATCGGTTGATCGAACTGTTCTTCCAGCTGTGCGAGATGCGAGACATCGACGTCTTCATCGAGGCAGGAGCCAAGGAAGCCGCAGCGTCGCAACGCGCTGCAGCACTCGGCTGTCAGGCGGTTGCCTTCGAGGCCAACCCCTATACGCACGGGCGCTTTGCGGCGGCGCTTGCTGAAACGCGGGTGGACTATCGCCATGAGGCACTCTCGGATCGGCCGGGCGCGGTCTCGTTCATGGTGCGTCTGTCCGAGGCCGGCACGCCGTTGGCCGACGGACAGGGTTCGCTCCTGGTCCGACCCGACCACGACCCCGGATACGAAGAGGCGACGATCCAGGCGACCACACTCGACGATCACCTTGCTTCGATGGACGTGCCCGACGCCAGAATCGCGATCTGGGTGGACGTTGAAGGCGCGTTGTCGCAGATGCTCGGTGGCGCCGCAGCCACGTTGCGCCGCACCGATGTGTTGATGGTCGAGGTCGAGACGGTTCGGCTGTGGAACGGACAGCGGTGGTTGGCCAACGACGTGGTCCTTGCGCTCGCCGAGGCCGGGCTGGCGCCGGTGGCGCGCGACATCCAATCACGTCACCAGTACAACGTGGTCTTCGTTCGTGCATCGTTGAAGGACACCGTCGAAGTGTCGGCCGCGATTCGAGATTTCAAGCGCTCCGATTTCCACGCTTGACCAGCTCTGATCCCAAACAATGGCGGCCGGGCTCGGGAGGGTTCAGGTTGCGCGGATCTGGGTAGTCGCTTCGCAGAGCCACCGGACAGACACAGCAGTTTGCTGCGTCGAACGAGCCCGAGGAGAACCATCATGAGCACCGTCCTGATCGCCGTCGACGGCACGCCCAGCGACCAGTCGGTCGTCGGCAAGACACTCGCCCTGTTGGGTCCGGACCGTGAATACGTGCTGGTCAACGTCAGTGACGAGCCGGCCATGCTCGGCGCCGTGTCGTTGTCTTACGCGTCGGCATCGGTGCTTGCCGTTCCCGCACTCAGTCGGTTCGCCGACGGTCTGGGCCTCGACGCCGGTGAGGCCGAGGACATTGCAGAGAACGCCGCCGTCGCGGCCGGGTTGGCCGACGCTGACGTGGTGGGCGAGGTGGGCGACCCGGCCACCGTGCTGATCGAGATCGCCAACGATCGTGACGCCGCCGTGATCGCCATCGGAGCGAGCGAACGCAACTGGTTCTCGCGCCTGTTCGACCCGTCGGTCGAAGCAGCCGTCGTCGACCGGGCGCCCTGTCCCGTACTCGTCGTCCATCCTGACTGATCGCAATCCGACGGATTTTCAACTCCGCAACTCATTGCAACCGACCGCAGCCCGACGCGCAGCGACTCGAGCAGCGCCGTTTCGGTCTCCTCCGTACGGGGAATGCTGGGCGCCATGAGTGCAGACACGACCGATCTCCGCCCACTGCTCGAACAAGAAGGTCCGTATCTTTCGATGATCGTGCCTGCGCCGAGCCAGAGTGCCGACGCAGCCCAACGCTTCGAGATCGAATGCAAGAACGTTCTCAAGCAGGTCAGCGCAGACTGGCCCGAGGATGACGCCGTTGCGCTGGACACAGCACTGCACGAACTCCCGCACGACGCCGGCGACGCCGTCATCGCGATTCGGCGTGTGGACGGACTGATGCACGTCGAGTTCATCGAGAACGGCGTCGATCAGGGCCGGCTCGACGAAGGACCGTTGCCTCGGCTGGCTCCGTTGATCGAGGCGCGGCAACGCACCATTGCCCACGTGATGGTCGACACCGACCTGAGCGGTGCCGACATCACCGCGTTCGACGGTGGCACGGTCATCGCGACCGAAGGCGTCGACGGTGAGACCGAACACATTCATCGCGGGCACCCCGGCGGATGGTCGCAACGGCGTTTTCAGCAGCGTGCTGAGAACACCTGGGATGACAACGCGAACGACGTCGCCGACGCGGCCGCGACGCTCGCCGAGCAGACCAACGCACGTCTCATCGTCGTGGTCGGTCCGACTCGAGCGCAATCCATGGTGGCCGACGCACTCTGCGAACGGACGCAGATCCCGGTCGAGAAGGTCGAAGCGGGGGAAGTCGATGACGCAGCTGCGGAGATCACTCGGCTCACGGCGAACGTCGCCGCGACCGACGTCACCGACTTGCTGGACCAGGTGCGCGAAGGCGTCGGCACGGGCCGGTCGGCGACCTCCAGCAAGCAGGTGCTCGAAGCACTCGAACAGGGCCGCGTGGAAACACTCCTGGTCCACGACGACGACGATGCTTCGGTCACTGACGCCGACGGCGGACCCCGTCTGATCGATCGAGCGATCGCCGCAGCGCTGCAGACCGACGCCGCTGTACATGTCGTGCCGAACGTCGCGCTCCTCGACAACGGAGTCGCTGCGATCCTTCGCTGGTGAACGCTCAGCTCGCAGACCGAGCTAGAGCCACATGTACGTCGTGGTCGCCGACGCAGCGCGTCTGCGATCGGGGAGGTACAGATCGATCTGACCGAAGACGAGTGACCGTCCGGCCTTCACGACCCGAGCGTCGAAGGTCACCGTGCCGGTGTGCTCAGCAACCCCTCGCTCGAAGTTCGTGGTGAGCGACACCGTCGTGAAATCGCGGTCCGGCTGCTCGAACGACATCATCACGAACACCATGCCGGTGTCCATGCAACCCAGGATCGATTGACCGCACATCACGCCGCCGGCGTGAGTGATGTGGTCGGTCACGTCGACCTCGAACTGCACTCGCCCGACCGTCGCCGCGGTGATCCGGAGACCGAGGTCGTGCATGATGCCTGCTCCGCCCTCGGCGTAGTTCGTACCGACCCGCTCGGCCAGCGCAGGATCCGACTGCTCGATCGGGCTGAGAGTCGGCAGGTCGTCGTTCGGCACGTTCACGCTCTGCGACGATAACGGCCTCCCCAGAACGGCCTCCCCAGGACAGGGTTGAGGCGGCGGCGAGTCGTTACGGTCAAAGACGTGCAACTCAACACGGTTCGACGCGGTGCCGGTGCACCGATCGTCTTCATCCACGGCCTCGGAACTTCGGCGGCGACGTTCGACGCCTGCGCCACGGCGCTCGCCGAACACCACCTCACGGTGGCAGTCGACCTTCCGGGTCATGGCGACTCACCGAGCCCGGAGGACACCGAAGCGTTCACCCGCGATGCCGCTCTTGCTGACCTCGATGTGATCCTCGAATCTCTCGACGAGCCGGCGGTGCTCGTCGGCCACTCACTCGGCGGGTATCTCGCTCTGGCTCATGCTGCGACGCGGCCGGGAGTCGCGCGCGGGGTCGTCGTGCTCAACACCGGGCCGGGCTTCCGCGACCCCGACAAGCGCGAGGAGTGGAATGCTCGATCGCGCCGCAACTGGCACCGCTTCGGCGTTCCCGAACGCGTCGCTGAGTTGAATCTGCAGCACGACGCCGTCGTCATGGACCGGCTCGCCGACATCGCGACACCGACGCTGGTCCTGGTGGGCGGTGACGACCGGCCGGAGTTCAGCGGCGCCGGGAACTATCTGGAACGCAAGATGCCCGACGCCCGACTCGTCGTACTCGATGGCGGTGGCCACTCGATGCACGAAGACAGCCACGCCGCCGAGATCGCCACACTCGTCGCGGACTTCGTCGCTGGGCTGCACTGAACGGGTTGGACTGTCGTGCCATCGATCTACTTCGAGGACTTCACGCCGGGAGCGGTGTTCGAACTGGGCCAGGTCACCGTGACCGAGGAAGCGATCATCGAATTTGCCACGCAGTTCGATCCGCAGCCCTTTCACATCGACCCCGAGGCCGCGCAGGACTCCGCGTTCGGTGGGCTGATCGCCAGCGGTTGGCACACGGGGTCGTTGTGGATGCGGCTCTACGCCGACGCAGTGCTCCACGATGCCGACAGCCGTGGATCGCCGGGCGTCGAGGAGATGCGGTGGCGGGCACCCGTGCGCCCGGGCGACACCTTGACCGCCACCACGACCGTGGTCGACGTCCAGCCGTCGGGCACGGATCCGACACGCGGCACCGTGTTCACCGAGTCGGCAATGACGAACCAGGACGGCGTCGCCGTGATGACGATGAAGTCGCGCGGCATGTTCGGTCGCCGCCCGCAGACCTCTGCGTAGCGCACTCGGTCGGGACCTGCCGGGACAGCCGATGTGGCTTGCACCATGTGTGCGGTTTGGCTCGCAGCCCGAGTGGGCAACATTGCGTCATGAGCTACGACGTGCACATCGGCGACACTGTGGAATGGAATTGGGGCAACGGGACCGGAAGCGGCAAGGTGACCGAACGATTCACCTCGAAGGTGACCCGCAAGATCTCGGGCACCGAGGTCACCCGAGACGCTTCCGAAGACGAACCCGCGTACCTCATCGAGCAGGATGACGGTGACGAAGTCCTGAAGTCGGTCACAGAACTCACCAAGCAATGACTTCGAGCGGCGGCGCTTGGACGGGCTCCGACCATGGTGCCTTGATCGATCTCGCGCGTCGGCATCTCGGTGATTCCTACGCTCCGTTCTCGAAGTTCGAGGCGGGCGCAATCGCGGTCACTGCCGACGGCACCCGGCACGCCGGAGTCATCGTCGAGAACGTCTCGCTCGGTCTCGCCATGTGTGCCGAGCGCGTCGCGATGTTCGCCACCGTTGCGGCGGGTGATCGACCGGTGGCACTGGCGCTTGCTGCTCCCGACACCGACGGCGGCCTGACATGGCCGTGCGGGGCATGCCTCCAGGTCGCGCTCGAACTCGGTGGCCCGGAGATGGTCATCGTCGTGGGTGACGACGACCGAGGCGACACATCTTCGTCGACCGTCGGTGCGCTGTTGCCCCACGGCCCCAAAGTTCAACTCGACTGAGTCCGATGGCGGCGGCCAATTTTCTGGACGCTCATCACCAGCGGAGCGCCTGGAGTCCTCCCATACCGAACAAAGTCTTGAGATCGATCAGGTCGTGCAGGATCGGAGGGACCAGATCGGCAAACGGCACCGTCAGGGCGACGGGACCGAACTCTGCCAGGCCGCGTCGACCACCGAGGTCGAGGACCCACCCGCGCTGGACCAGTTTCGGTTGGTGCATCGCCGTGCCCGCCAGCAGGCAAGCGGCATTTCGACCTGCAGCGGTTCCCGCCTGTGTTGCGATCTGAGCCGACATCGGCAAGAACGTCCCGTCATCGTCGAGATGCGCGGCGATGTCGCCAGCGGCGAAGCTCTTGTCCATGCCGACGATGCGCAGGTCATCATCGACGAGGATGCGGCCGTCGCCCGTGACATCGACGCCGAGCTCGTCGGCGCGAGCTTCGAATCCGCCCGCCCACACGACCAAGCCGGCGATGTGGCGTCCCCCGGCAGGGCCACCGTCAGCCTCGCCCTCTGAGTCGCCGTCTGTGTCACCGTTTGAGTCTTGACCGATGTCGACGCCGGTCGGCGTGATCCGCTCGACGTCCGTGTCGAGATGGACGCTGGCCCCGCGCGACTCCAAGATGCGTCGCGCTCCCGCACCGGTTGCTGCGCCCATGGGTCCGAGCAACCGTGGCCCGGCCTCCACGAGGTGGACGCTCATGTTCGGATGCCGGTGTGCGACGGCGGCGGCCAGTTGGACCCCGGTGGCCCCGCCGCCGATCACGACGAGTGATGTCGCCGTGTCGAGCGCAGTCCGGATCGCCAGTGCGTCGTCAGCGGAGCGCAGGGTCAGCGCTCGTTCGATGCCGTCGATCGGTGGCTGCGTCGGACGTGCCCCGGCGCTCACGATCACGGCGTCCGCCGTCAGCACGCGACCGTCGTCGAGTGTCACCGTTCCGTCACCGATCTGGCTGAGTGAGCCGATCTCGGTTCGGGGCTGAAATCCGTCGAGCGCGTGCGCGGCCCGCGAGGCTGACGCGTTGCCAGCAGCGACGGCGGCCAGTCGGGTGACGAAGTCGTGAGTACTGTCACGGTCCAACACCGTGACAGGGTGCCCCGCCTGTTCGACGGCGCGCGCGGCGTGCAGGCCGGCATAGCCGCCGCCGACGACGAGGACTCCAGCGATGTGTGCCGGTGCGGAAGTGGAATCTGGGGAAGTCGATGTCGCCATGACAAGGTGTGCCCAGCCTGACCGTGCTCAACCCGCTGCGGCCCGATCGGTGACGTGACGCATGCCCGCAGGCGCGCCGATGATCCACGGTGCAGGTGGAGACGAACCAGTGACCATGGAATCACACCGCACGACCGCCTCAGGGCTGCCCACCTGGGCTGCCCGCATCGTCGGAGCGGTGAGCGGCCTCGTCGCCGCAATCGTTGCGCTCGGCGTGACGGAGATGGTCGCTGGGATGAGCCGAAACTGGCGTTCGCCAGTGCTCGATGTCGGCGACCGCATCGTCGACAACGTGCCGACATTCCTGAAGAACTTCGCGATCGAACAGTTCGGCACAAACGACAAACCCATCCTGCTCCTGACGATCGGAGCGGCCGTTGCGGTGTACGCCATGGTGATCGGTGTGCTCGCGTTCACCAAGCGGCTCTCGTTCGGCCTGGTCGGAGTTGCGCTCTTCGGTGTGATCGGCGTCTACATGGCGGTCTCCAGCCGAGTCGGCGGATCCCTCGACGACGCAATCCCCACCCTCATCGGCGTCACCGTCGGAGCGGGCTCGCTGTACGTGGCGCACCGCCTGATCACGCCGATTCTGTCGAGCCACGCAGACGAAGCAGAGACAACAGAGGAGTCCGACGCCAACGCAGATGCCGCCGACGCAGATCCCGTCGATGTTCGCCAGGAACACCCGACCGACGCACCTCGAGCCTCGCGACGCGACCTGCTCGTGCGCAGCGGTGGTGTGCTCGGCGTCCTCGCGGTTGCGGGCGGTGCCGCCGGCGGCGTGGGCCGAGTGCTCCGTGGACGCTTCAGTGCAACGGAGTCGCGACGACTGGTGAGCGATGGCCTGCCGACTGCTCTCGAGCCGCTTGCTCCGATTCCCGACGGCGTGTCGGTCGGTGTCGACGGCGTCAGTCCGTTCATCACCCCGAATGCCGACTTCTATCGGATCGACACGGCGCTCACCGTGCCGCAGGTTCCCACGGAGACCTACCAATTGGGGGTCACCGGCATGGTCGACAATCCACTGACGCTCAGCTTCGAAGACCTGATCAACCGTCGGGTCGAGGAACACGACATCACGCTCACGTGTGTCTCGAACACGGTCGGCGGTGAACTGGTCGGCAACGCCCGCTGGCTCGGCGTACGTCTCGACGAACTTCTCGACGACGCCGGTGTCCAACGGGGCGCAACGCAGGTCGTCGGCCGGTCGGTCGACGGCTACACGTGCGGCTTCCCGATCGAAGCAGCCACCGATGGTCGCAACGCACTCGTGGCCTTCGGCATGAACGGCGAAGCGCTGCCACTCGAACACGGATTCCCGGTGCGGCTGATCGTGCCCGGCCTGTACGGATACATCTCGGCGACCAAGTGGCTCACCGAGATCGAACTCACGACCTTCGAGGACTTCGAGTCCTACTGGGTCCCGCGCGGTTACGCCGACCGGGCTCCGATCAAACTGATGAGCCGCATCGACTCCGTCGACGGTCTCGGCACGCTTACCACCGGCGACGACGGCACCGCTGCCATCGGCGGCGTTGCCTGGGCACAGACTCGCGGTATCAGCGGCGTCGAGGTCTCGATCGACGGCGGTGACTGGCAGGCCGCCGAAATGGGCGACGCACTGAATGACGACACGTGGCGTCAATGGGCCTTCCGCTTCACGCCTGCAGGCACCGATCGGACACGAACCACCATCACTTGTCGGGCAATCGATGGCGAAGGAATGATCCAAACCGACGACCGTGCCGAACCACTTCCAAATGGCGCTTCTGGCCAACACAACATCGTGGTCTTCGTCGAGTGATGACTGACAGCACCGTCAACAGTTGCTGACTCTCACTCGGCTCGGGCCGACGAAACCGCTGGCACGGCAGCGTGAACAACATCCGTGTGACACCCAAACCACCCCCAACAACCCCCACCTCCTGAAGGAGTACCAACAGCAATGTTGAATCGAACGAACACCAACACCCGCAAGACCAAGTTGCTCGCAGCTGCAGCAGCGCTCTCCCTCGTTGCCGCAGCCTGCGGAAGCGACTCCGACGATGCGGCCACCACGGATGCACCCGTCGAGACCGAGGCATCAGCTGAGACCGACGCTCCTGTCGAGACCGACGCTCCCGTCGAGACCGACGCTCCCGTCGAGACCGACATGGCCGACGAAGACATGGCCGACGAAGACATGGACGACATGGTCGACAGCCCAGCCTTCGGCCCGGCATGTGAGTCGATCCCGACTGACGGCGAAGGTTCCCTCGCCGGCATGACCGATGACCCGGCTGGCACCGCAGCCAGCAACAACCCGCTCCTGACGACGCTCGTCGCCGCGGTGACCGAAGCAGACCTGGTCGACACGCTGAACTCCGATGGTCCGTTCACGATCTTCGCTCCGGCGAACCCGGCCTTCGAAGCCCTCGGTGAAGACACGGTCAATGCCGTGCTCGCTGACAAGGAACTGCTCACCTCGATCCTGACGCTCCACGTCATCGCCGGTGAGCAGTACTCGAGCGCCGATCTCGCAGAGCTCGACTCGTTGAAGACGGTCAACGGACAGGACATCACCTTCGAGGTCGACGGTGAGACGCTGATGGTCAACGGCCAGGCAAGCGTCGGCTGCGCCGATGTCATGACGGCCAACGCCACGGTGCACATCCTTGATGGTGTGCTCACGCCGAGCGCCGACAATGCGCCGGTCAGCACCGACGTCGAGTCCGAAGAGGACTGACACACGGGGTGTGAACCCCTGACATCCATTCCTGAAAGAATTGACTTCGCTTGAGCGGCGAGGGAGCGTGAGCTCCCTCGCCGCTCGGCGTTTTCCCGTCCTGGTGCGACATTGCTCGGATCGTCAGCCAGATCGCCGTCGAGTCCACGTGATCCATTCAGAGTGCTCTTTCGAACCACCTCCATGCCCACCCCACGTTCGACCGGAGTCCGACGGACCACTGTCGGTCTCGGCGACGCTCGGGTGGCGGGCCTGTACGAGCCCACTGCCGACTGGCCGACACTGGGCGCAAACTACGACCGTGTCGCTGCCGCCCTCGGGGGAACGCTCCAACTCGAATGCAGTGGCCGCGTCAGCAACGAACGCGCCTTCGATTACCGGTCGCTGCTGAGATCTGCTCGGCGCCTGCCGGGCGGCATCGTCGGCTTGCCGGTGGTTGACGTGTTCGCGGCGGTCGGCTTGCACGCCACTGCCGACGTCATCGTGTTCAGCGATCGTGAGGGTGGTGAGCTCACGGTCCCGATCCGTGACTTGATGTGCCACGGCGTCATCGTGCTCGGCAGGGTCGACCTTCCGCTCGCCACAGCAGTGGGTCTGACGCTGTGTCTCGACGTGAAGCGTTGGACCGACGATGTCGCTCGATTCGTTCCGGCATCGGCCCACGCAATGTCGTTCGCGGAGTTCCTCGCGTGGTCACGATGACACCCCCCTTGACCGCTGTCGGGCCCACGGTCGTGTGCAGTCGTTCCAGACTTCGCCCAGGTGGTGTCGTCAAGCCCCGTCACCCGTGGCATCATGTGCCGTTGGTGAGTGTCTCTGTCGATCCGAGCGGCCTGCTCGAACGGGTGCAACGCGGGGACCGCGACGCGTTCAACGATCTGTACGACGCGCTTGCGCCGCTCGTGTTCGGTGCGGTCAAGCGGGTGCTCCGCGACCCGGCCATGTCCGAAGAGGTCGCCCAGGAAGTGTTCGTCGAGATCTGGAAAACCGCCGACCGTTTCGACGCGACCCGTGCCAGTGCATCGACATGGGCGGTCACCATGGCCCGCCGCCGAGCAGTTGATCGGGTCCGTCACGAGCAGTCGCAACGGAATCGGATCGACTCACTCGGCCAGCAACCCGCAGCAACGGTCACCGACCCAGCCGCAGCCGTCGTGTCGTCAATCGACTCGGAGCGCGTCAAGCAAGCGCTCGAACAACTTCCTGACGACCAACGTGCGGTGATCACACTGGCTTTCCTCGAGGGTCTCCCGCATGCCGCGATCGCCGAGCGGCTCGACTTACCGCTCGGCACGGTCAAGGGCCGTGCGCGCGGCGGGCTCAAGCGACTCCGCAGTCTGATCGGGGAGGGGCAATGAACGACGAACTCGACAATCGGCTCGACGAGCTGCTCGCGCTCGCCGTCCTGGGTGAGCTGACACCGGCCCTGGAAGCCGAACTCGATGCGGCCCTCGACGCAGACAACGAACTGGCCGCCGAACTCGATGCCGACCTCGCAACCGCTGCGGAGCTCCAGTCGACGCTGGCCGAAGATCCCCCGCCGACGCTTCGGGCGGGAGTGATGGCAGCGATCGATGCCCTCGACACCTCGCCAGCCTCCGCCGACGAAACTCCACCTCCGAGTGGGGTTTCGTCTCCCGCACCGACCCCGGGACCCGCGGTGCCAGCAGATGTCGTCGATCTCGGAGCAGCCCGCACCAAGCGGGCGCGGCGCTGGCAACCACTCGCTGCAGCAGCTGCCGTGATGATGTTGCTCGTCGGCGGCGTCATCGTTGCGAACCGTGGCGGTGGTGACGACCGCTCGGACTTCGAGGCGATCGCCACCGCGGATGACTCACAGCAACGCAGCCTCGCCGGCACGCTCGAGGGCACGCTCGACGTGGTGTACTCGCCAAGCCAGAACACCTTCGTCCTCGTCGGTTCTGACCTTCCGACACTGGTCGACGAGGAGACCTACCAGCTCTGGTTCGTCGACGACGACGGTGCCCAACCCGTCGGATTGTTCCGTCCCGACGACACGGGTCGGGTCGAACAGGTCTTTGTCGATCTCGACCCGTCCGACGTGCTGGTGGCTGTGACGATCGAGCCGGCAGCCGGCTCTGAATCACCGACGCTGCCCATCGTCGCCAACACCTGACGGTCTCAGAGTCCGTCGCTCTGCGGCCAGAGATCAGGGAAGTCGGCGTCACGCTGCTCGGTCTGGGCAGCGAATGCTTCGGCCATGTCGTCGGTGTCGAACATCGAGGCGTTCCAGTTCGCGATGTATTCGAGACCGTCGGCAATGGTGTGCTCCTGGCTGTACTGCATCGACTTCTTCGTTCCCCAGATCGCCATGGGGCTCTTGCTCGCGATCTGTGCAGCGATCTCCATGACACCAGTGAGCAACGTCTCGTGATCCGGGTAGAGCCCGTTGACGAAGCCCGCAGCCAACGCCTCGCCGGCTGACCAGCGACGCCCGGTGTAGGCGAGTTCGCGTACGACGCCTTCGGGGACGAGGCGGGGCATCCGTTGCAGCGTGCCGACGTCGGCGGTCATCCCGATGTTGATCTCGGCAATCGAGAAGTACGCAGACTCGGTCGAGTAACGCAGGTCAGCTGCCGACACCATGTCGATTGCACCCCCGACGCATGCTCCTTGAATGGCGCAGAGCACGGGCATCCGAGCCCGCTCGAGCGCAGTGAAGGAATCCTGCAACTTCATGGCGGTGCTGCGAAACCGTTCGCCGCGCCGGCTCGGATGCTTCGGGCCGTTGCTGTCAGCGAGTGTCGGATCAGCCCCGAACACCGAGAGGTCCATGCCGGAACAGAAGTGCTTGCCCTCGCCGGACAGAACGAGCGCACGTACCGATCCAGATGCGGACATCTGGTCGACGATCGCAGGGAGGTCGTTCCAGAACGAGGCGATCATCGAGTTCGCCTTCTCGGGCCGGATCATCTTGATGTGCCCGATCTTGTCGGTCACTTCGACGTCAAAACACTCATGTCCCATGTCGCGAGCTTGGCAGAGTGTCCCGGTGAGAGACCGATCCTGGTGTCGAGCCACGCACGGCGCAGCAGACTCGACGGAGAATGGTCAGTCGGCTCTGCGAAAGCAACGGATGTGTTGTTCTCCGTCGATGTCGACCAATTCCACTCGGTCCATGACGGCCTGGGCGATCACGAGGCCACGTCCGGTCTGGCCAATGGGGTCGGCGACGAGTGCGCCGGCGAGGTCGTCGAGCGCGTCGGCGTTCGAAACGTCGAGAACCCAGCCGTCGGGCGATCGGTGCATGACGACGGTGAGCGTCGCGGATTCGGTGTGCAGGATCACGTTGGTCGCGAGTTCGCTCACTGCGAGTTCGAAATCCGCCACCACATCGTCGTCGGCACCAGTCTCGCGAGCAGCATCAGCGACACGTCCACGAAGCCCGGAGAGCTCGGATGGCTCAGCTGAGACCGTGACTCGGAGTTCGCCGTCTTCGTTCATCATCGTTCGACCATCAACGGGTCGACGCCCGAATTGGCGATCACGTGCCCGACCGCTTTGCCTGGGTGAGCTTCGAGTCGATGGGCATGGGAACTCTTTCGTCGGGGGAGGGCGGGAAGAACTCGTGGTGAGGCGGGTCTGCCCGGGACGCGCGATGACAAAACATCGACTGCGCATCAACCCCCGGGACATCGTGTGGTCGACGCAGGGCTTGGAGTCGACGACGTGCCAGCGGTCAACGTGTAGAACAGGGACATGCAGGGGAGAGCTCGATGACCGGCGCCATCGACGCCACCATCGGAGCACGGCGCTTCGATGGTCCGATTCCGTTCGGTTGGTACTCCGTGGGTCGCATCGCCGAGCTCCCGACCGACATCGGCGAATCGGTGTGGTCGTTCCAGGCGTGCGGCCTCGAACTCGTCGGGTGGCATGACGGGCAGCAGTACCGAGTCGCCGAAGCGTTCTGCCCCCACCTCGGCGCGCACCTCGGTGTCGGGGGTCGCGTCGCTGATGGCTGTGTGGTGTGTCCGTTCCATGGGTGGACCTTCGACGGCGAGGGGAACAACGCATCGATCCCGGTCAGCGACCGAACCAACGGTCGGGCCCACCTGCAGATGTATCCGACCACGGAGATCGATGGTCACCTCCGATTCTGGTACCACCCGGATTCGTCGGTCGAGCCCCTGTGGACGATCCCGAGCCTGATCGACGACACCATGGTGCCCTGTGGAACTGCGGACTGGACCGTGGCGTCCTACTGGCAGGAAATGGCAGAGAACTCGATCGACATGGCGCATTTCGTGTCGGTCCACGGGACGCCCGCACTCGGCGAGGTCGTCAGCGTCACCACCGAGTCCGGAACGACCACACCCGGAACCACCACACCCGGAACCACCACACCCGGAACGACCGAGTCCGGTCCGATCCGACGGGTGGTCAACAAGACGGTGTACGAGACGCCACAGGGCCGCCAGGAGGGTGAGCTGAGCATCGACATGTACGGCCCGGGGACGAGCGTCACCACGTTTGCCCTGTTCGGCACGATCACGCTGCTGACGACGACCACACCGATCGACGACGGTCGTTGCAGGACCCGAATGAACTTCTTTCACGACGGCCAGGAACTGACGGCGACGATCGCTCCGGCATTCGCTGCCGAAGTCCGGCGCCAGTTCGACCAAGACGTTCCCATCTGGGAGAACAAGCGCTTCGTCTCGGCGCCGGCGCTCGCTCCCTACGAGCGACCGATCACCGAGTTCCGAGCGTGGGCAGCCCAATTCTACGCCCCCCAGTCACGTCGGGGACAGGCACCAACGTGACTGGCACCAACGTGACTGGTGCTGGCATGTCCCTTGCAGAATTCCGGCGCGCCGGGAACCGAAGCGCAACACTGGACGTCCAATGACCATGAAGCGCAACCTCGCACTCCCGCTGACGACCCTGGCACTGGTCGCTGCTGCCTGCACCAGTACCGGCACGCCTGCTGCCGAGCCGGGAACGAGCACTCCGGACATCACGGCACCTGGTCCAACCGATCCGGACAACGGGAGCTCGACGGGTTCGTCCGGGCCGATCGGATTCGCTCCTGCCGCACTGGAACAGTTCGATGACTGTTCGGCACTGCTGGACCACATCCATGCCGAAGGTGTTGAACGCGTCGGGCCATACGGTCTCGGCGGAGACGGCTTCTTCTTCGGCGACGAAGGGATCGACGTGGCTGTCGACGACGCTGCCGACTTCGACGGCGAGATCCAAGCCGAAGAAACACAAGAGGCGGCCGGCGAGGCCGACGCGACGGCGACCGCAGCGCCAAGCGTCGCCAGCGGCGATGACAGCGGCGACGGCAGTTTCTCCACCACGAACGTGCAGGTCGAAGGCGTTGACGAACCGGACATCGTCAAGACCGACGGTGATCGCATCATCGCCATTGCCAACGGGACCCTCCACTACATCGATGTCGCATCCGACGGGGGCACCGGCACGCTGCGGGGCTCGGTCGAACTGAACTCTGGCGCGTACTCCTACGGCCACGAGATCTTCCTCGTTGGTGACCGGGTGTTCGTGTTCGCGCAGGGCGAAGGCGGCTACACCTTCACCGAACCCGAGTTCCTCGACGACGTCGACCCCGTCCGCGAAACGCCACCAGAGACGGCCCCGCCAGCGCAGACGGCTGCGCCGGTGGAGACCACCGCCCCGCTCGTGCGAATCGATGACGACGCTCCGAGTGACACGATCGACACCCCCGAGCAAGAGTTGATCGACGCGGACACCGATGCCGAGGCCGGCTTCGCCCGAATCGAACCCGCACCAGACGAGCAACCCACACCCGCCGAGCAACCCACACCCGCCGAGCAACCCGCACCCGTCGAAGTGCCTGCGCCGCTGCCTGCGCCCGACAACCCGAGCCGCTACGTCGGCCCGCAGACGTTCGTGATCGAGATCGACGCATCTGATCCGGACTCGTTGCGCGTCGCCAACACGATGAGCATCGATGGCCGCTACATCAGCGCCCGTTCGATCGGCGAAACGGCTCGGCTCGTCGTGACGTCACCGCCGCAGGACCTCGGGTTCCTCTTCCCGTCGAACCCGGGCACCGAGGACAGGGCCGAGGAGGTCAACCAACAGGTGATCCTCGACTCGACCGTGGCGGACTGGATCCCGGACTACACCCTGATCGATGCTGTCGGCGGTACGCAGACCGGTGAGATCGCCGAGTGCAATGGTGTGCACGCCCCCGCTGACTTCAGCGGCTTCGACGTGCTCTCCGTGATCACCCTCGACCTCGGCGGTGAGCTGACTGTTCCGACGGGCGGTGCCGCCGTGCTCGCCAGTGGCGAGACGGTCTATGCATCCCAGGACCGGTTGTACGTGTCGACCAACATCTGGGAACCGATCATCGACGAACAGACCGACGAGTGGCTCGACGAGAACTACGAGACGGCACTCCACCGCTTCTCCATCGCCGGCGACGCTGCAGCCACCTACGAAGGGTCGGGTTCGGTCGATGGTCACCTGCTCAACCAGTTCTCGATGAACGACCGCGACGGCGTGTTGTACGCAGCGACCACGACCGGCGCTCCGTGGGGCGGCGGTGACTCGGTCAGCCAGATCGTCGCACTCGAACTGAACGGCGATCAGCTGGAGCAGATCGGCAGCGTCGGCAACCTCGGCGAGACCGAACGGATCTTCTCGGTCCGCTACGTCGGCGATACGGCCTACGTCGTCACGTTCCGCCAGACCGACCCGTTCTATGTGATCGACCTCAGCGACCCGCGGGCGATGGTCGTGCAGGGTGAATTGAAGATCCCCGGCTATTCGTCCTACCTCCACCCGATCAGCGACGACTTCGTCCTCGGTGTCGGCCAGGACGCCACAGACGACGGCGGCACACTCGGGACCAAGGTGTCGCTGTTCGATGTGAGTGATCCCGCCGATCCGCTCGAAGTCGACGTCTGGACCTTGCCCAATGCGTACAGCGATGCCGAGGTCGACCACCGTGCATTCCTCTGGTGGGCTCCGACCAACACCGCCGTCCTCCCCCTGCAGTCCTATAGCGATCGATTCTCCGGCGCCGTGGTGCTCGAGGTCGCCGACGGTGAGATCACCGAGCGGGGCCGCATCACGCAGGCCGACGCGGACGAGGGCCCGGTCGGGCAGACCGACTGTCGTGTGCTCACGCCCGACGACCTCGACAATGCGAACGACGCCAATGGTGACGACGGCAGCGGTGAGCTCGAGTGGCTCTTCGACGAGGGCCAGGTCAACCTGTGTACGGACAACCAGCAGGGAGGAGCCTCGGGCATGTACTGCGAGGTCGTCCCCGTCGACGACCTGCAGTTCTGGTACGACGGCGAACTCTCGATCGACATCGACCAATTCGATCGCATCGAGTTCTGCTATCAGGACTGGGACGGCTACCGCATCGCGGTGCAGCGCACGCTCGTGATCGACGGCAACCTGTGGACGCTGTCGCCCGAACGCATCCAGAGCAACGATCTCACGACGCTGGATCGCATCGCTGCCATCGACCTGACCTGATCTGCCCGAACGGATCTGACCTGATTCTGCGGAGGCGTCGGAAGCGGTTCCGGCGTCGCTGAACGAACGGGGAGTCAGAAAGAAAGGTTTCTGTTAGGCAAGCTGAACATCGCGGGTTAAGGTCGCGACCCATGGAGGTACTGCGCGATTCGAAACCGGTCCGACTGACGGATCTCGGGGCGTATCGACAGCGAGGCAGCAGGGCCGCCTTGGTCGATGGCGAGACCACCGTCTCCTATCACTCGCTGGCCGACCGGATCGAACAGCGTGCCGCCGAACTGGGCGTCGAGCGCCGGGTCGTCACGCTCTACGCGACCAACACGATCGACACGGTCGTCACGTACCTCGCCTGCCTGTTTGCAGGCCACGTCGTGTCGATCCGCATCGGCGGTGCTGGCGTCGATGACAGCAACCGCGCCGGTGACCCGTTCGCCACGGAGTCGGTGGAGCTCCATCCCGACCTTGCCGCACTGATGAGCACGTCGGGTTCGACCGGAGCCGCAAAGGCGGTGAAGTTGTCGGTTGGCAACATCGAGTCCAACGCCATCGCGATCGCCGAGTCGTTGCACCTCCAGACCGACGACGTCGCGATCACATCGCTGCCGCTGCACTACTGCTACGGGCTGTCGATCGTCACGTCGCATCTCGTGGCAGGTGCGGCGGTCGTGGTGACTGACACGTCGGTGGTGGACCCGTGCTTCTGGAATCTGATCGAGCGGCACGGGGTGACGACGCTGTCCGGTGTGCCGCACACCTTCGAACTCGTCGCGCGTCTGGGGAACGACCCGCTCGCGAGCGGATCCCAAGGGGCATCGATTCGTCGCATCACGCAGGCCGGCGGTCGCATGGATCCCGAGATCGTTCGACATCACGCCGAGGACGCGTTGCGGCACGGCCGAAAGCTCTTCGTGATGTACGGCCAGACCGAAGCAACTGCTCGGATGACGGTGCTCGACCCGGACTTGACCACTGCGAACCCGCAGTCGATTGGTCGGCCCATCAACGGCGGCTCGATCCGCCTTGAGCCTGTTCCACTCGACGACGTCCCAGCAGAGATGCGCAGCGAGGTGCAATCGGGTCGTGCCGGCGAGATCGTCTACCGCGGTCCGAACGTGATGCTCGGCTACGCATCGACGGTCGACGATCTGGCGGTCGGGCGCACCGTCGACGAACTCTGGACCGGCGACATCGCCCGGCTCGGCGACGACGGACTCCTCGAGATCGTCGGCCGTCGATCGCAGTTCGTGAAAATTCTCGGGCACCGGATCGACCTCGGTGAACTCGAGGCCCGACTCAGCCACCTCGGGGCTGTGGTCACCGGCGACGACGAACACATCGTGGTCGCCGTCACCGGGCCGCACAGCGCTGCGGTCCGTGACGAACTGTCGTCGATTCCCGTGCCGCCGTGCGCGCTGTGCGTCCACGAACTCGACGCGATCCCGCGACTTGCCAACGGCAAGCTCGACCGCCGAGCGTTGATGGGGTTGCCGACTCCGTTTGCTGCACATGCCAACCGTGACGCTGCGGGCACGGGTCCTCGTCAGTCGGTCGCCACGGTCTATGCCGATGTGCTCGGCGTGGACCATGTGGGGCCCGATGACTCGTTCACATCACTCGGCGGCGACTCGTTGTCGTATGTGGAAGTGTCGCTCCGACTCGAAGGTGTCCTCGGGGCACTGCCGGCCGGGTGGCACCTCGAACCCGTGGAGCGCCTCGACGCAGGTGTCCGGGAGCGGAACGCTGTGGCTGGCGACCGTGTGCAGCCACCGACGAGGCAGGTCGACACGAGCGTGGTGGTCCGCGCCATCGGCATCTGCATCATCGTGGCCACGCACATGGGCGTTGCCCGTCTGGCCGGCGGAGCCCACACGCTGCTCGCAGTGGCCGGGTACAACTTCGCCCGCTTCCAGCTCACCGCAATGGATGTGCCAGGCCGCCTCCGACGGGGGTTGTCGACGGTCGCCCGGGTTGCGGCTCCGGCGTCGCTGTGGATCGGGGTGCAGATGCTGCTGGTCGGCGGGTACAGCGCAGGGTCGCTGTTCCTCGTCAACAACTACTTCGGGTCGCCGTGGCGCCGGGATGGGCGCTGGGAGTACTGGTACTTCGAGGCGTTCGTCCAGATCTTCCTGGCCCTGACACTGCTTTTCGCGCTGCGGCCGGTGCGCCGACTCGAACGGCGATGGCCGTTTGGCTTCGTCGCTGTCGCCCTCGTCCCGGCGACCGCTGTCGGACTCGAAATCGTCGAGCTGGCCGACGGCTACAACTCGATCTTCCGACCGCACACCACGGTGTGGTTCGTGCTGCTGGGCTGGGCCGGATACCGGGCCCGCACCGGGTGGCACCGCTGCTTGGTCACGGCAGTCCTTGCCGGCGGAAGTCTGGCGTTTTTCGACCGGTGGCAGCAGGCAGCGATGGTGACGGTGCTCGTCGGAACGGTCCTGTGGACGCCGACCGTGCGTCTACCACGGCTGCTCGCACCGGTCGTCGGCGCAGTCGCGGCTGCGTCGATGATCACGTTCCTCATCCACTGGCAGGTGTGGCCGATCTACACGACAGTGTTCGCGCGCGAGGTCGCCTACGTGTTGACGATCGCGTCAGGGGTGGCAGTGTGGGTGCTGGGGCGATGGAGCGCGCTCCGGTCCCGCCTCAATCGGGCTCGGCAGAGCCTGTCATCGATGTGAGGATGGCAGCAGGACAGAACTCGACACCGGCATACGGCTGGGTTACACATGACGCCCGAGTCAGTCCTGATCGGGCTGCGTGGGACGGACCTCTATCCGGTCAGCGGGTCGTCAGGTATCTCTCCCACGTGGCGTGAAGCCCACAACCGCATCGGGAGCGCCGCGAGGGAGGTGTGGCAGTGGTGGTCTGCACCGCAACCGGGCCTGGCGTAGACATCGACGAGTCGGCAAGCCTCAACTTCTGTCGCAAGCGCCTGAAGCGCGAACTCCGCGATCAGTAGAAGTCACCCCGTCGATCGGCGGAACGATGCGGTCGGCGCCGCTCGTGGTTTTCGCAGCTGTTGTCAAGTGTTCGGCAAGGGTGATCAAGGTCCTCCCAAATGTTGCCGAAGTGATCGCAAGAACGAATCACTGGAGGGAACCAGAATGTCATCGATACGAACCCGATTGGGCGTGCGAGCAATCGCCGTCGTTGCAACTGCCACCATGGCAGCCATGGCGCACGGGGTGCCATTGGTAGAAGCTGCTGAAGGCAGCAAGACGAGCACCGAACGGGTGGCCGTCGATGCCAAGGAAGCGGTAGCAGCGGTCAGGTTGGCCGGACAGGTGGCACTCGGCGGCAAGGCCGTCTTCGGTGCACAAGTGACCTTGACCGACGCCGCCAAGAACTCTGCGGTTGTCAAGACCAACGAAAAGGGAGCCTTCGCGTTCGCGTCGAGCGCCGCAGCTCCGCTGGAGGCCGGCCTCGTGTCGATTCGAATCGCCGCCCCCGGTATGCGAACCATCGAGCAAGTAGCGAATGTCGTCGCCGGTGTACCGACCGACCTCGGCGCGCTCGAAGCCACCCCGTCGGCGTCGGCTGAGATGTCTGGTTTCGTTCGTGTCGCCGGTGCGAGGACGGGTGTCACCGGTGCCCTCGTCACGTTGACCGATGCCAACGGTGGTGTTGCGACGGCGGTGACGAATGATCTCGGGGAGTTCACCAACGACGATCTCTTGGGCGACACTCTGGCGCAGGGGTCGATCACGGTGAAGGTCGTGGCGGCTGGTTACCTCCCGTTGTCCAAGACTGTCGAGGTCGGCGCTGATCCGTTCGTGTTCGATCTCGCTATGTCGGCGGTGCCGGCGACGGTGTCGGTGTCGGGTGTGGTGCGTGCTGCGGGTGCGAAGGCTGGCATCAGTGGTGCGGCGGTGTCGTTGACGGACTCGAAGGGGACTGTTGCGACGGTGAAGACGAATGATGTCGGAGCGTTCAGTTATGTCGGGGCCGAGGCGAAGAGCTTGGCTCAGGGGCCGATCACGGTGAAGGTTGAAGCTGGCGGCTACGCAACCGTTTCCAAGTCGATCGACGCTGGCAGTGATCCCGTTGTCGTCGACGTCGACATGAAGCGAGCAACGGTGTCCATGTCCGGGGTGGTTCGAACTGCCAGTGCGCAGGCCGGTGTCAAGGCCACGTTGACCCTGACCGACTCGGTCGGCCGCAGTGTCACCGTGAAGACGAACGACACCGGGGTATTCGCATACGACGGCTTGTTGGACGACTCGCTCACAACTTGGCCGGTCACGGTCGAGGCGAAAGCAGACGGCTATCCACAGGTGACGCGGACCATCAACGAACCAGAGGGGGTCGAAGCCAACGCAGACATGACGCTCGAGTTCAAGGCAATGACCTTCACCGGCAAAACGGTTGACACCGAGACCGGCTTGGTGGTTCCCGGCGCGACGATCGTCGTCACGGACCGAGCCGGACGCACGATCTCGACCAAGTCGTCTGACGATGGCACGTTCATTCTGAAGACGACGGAAGAGGCGCTGCTCGAAGCAGGCGCGACCACCATCTCGTTCTCAGCCCAGAACTTCGGCGCCTCGACCATGGAGATAGACGGTGCCTACGACAAGACATCAGACGCTGGCACCGTGGAACTCGACTACGACAACGTCGAGGTCTCAGGCGTTGTTCGGTCGTCGACGGGAGCACCGATGCAGGCGTCGGTTGTCATCACCGACAGGGAGTCACGGACCTACACAGCGACCAGCAACGGCGATGGATCCTTCACGTTCACGTCGAACTACAGCAGCCCAATTGCGATCGGTGGATTGCAACTCGTTGTCACCGCCGACGGCTATGCGCCGACGACCTCGATGATCGATCTCAGCGCCGGCACCGACTCCGCCGTCGGGCTGTCGTTGGTCCTCGCCGCTCTGCAGATCCCGACCGAACTGCCGGCCACGGGCAGCGGAGTCACCATGCTGTTGATGGCGGGCCTCCTGCTGGTTCTCGTGGGCGCTTGGCTCAGCCGAACGGCGACACGCTCGACACGAGTGGCGAACGCACAGCTCCGCTAGCTGAGCGAGAGAGCGCGATCGTTTTCCCGCACGTCGTCGGTGCTGCCCAGAAATGAGGCAGCGCCGACGACGTCGGCGATGTCAGGCCAGACGCCTCCTCGGTCGAGGTTGAAAGCGGTGTTCCCAACCCCACGACGTAGTGTGTCGCTGTGACGAGGCTCGGCTGACGATCACCGACGCGGTGGTGTGTACGTTCGAGAACGAGGCCATGGCCCGTCGTGGGTCGGCCACCGGAGGAAGCACTCATGGAACTCGGACCCGGCAAGGTCGCTGTTGTCACCGGAGCAGCAAGCGGTATCGGACTCGCGTTGGCCAATGCCTTCGCATCGGCTGGCTGCTCGGTGGTGCTTGCCGATGTGCAAGAAAATGCGCTCGCTGCAGCTGCGGCTGAAGTCGGTGCGCACGGCGTCGACACGTTGACCATGGTCACCGACGTGAGCAAGGTCGACCAGGTCGAGGCACTCGCGGCGGCCACCATGGAACGGTTCGGCGCGGTGCACATCGTGTGCAACAACGCCGGCGTCGGTGGTGCGGGTGACCCGTGGGTCGGCCCCATCGAGACGTGGGAGTGGGTGATCGGCGTGAACATGTGGGGCGTGATCCACGGCATCCGTGCGTTCCTGCCCCACCTCGTGATGTCGGGCGGCGGCCACATCGTGAATACCGCCTCGATCGCAGGGTTGTACCCGGGCTTCTCAGCGCCGTACGACGCGAGTAAGCACGCTGTCGTCGCGATGACCGAGGGGTTGTATGGCTCGCTGAAGGCGGCTGCGATGCCGGTGGGCGTGAGCTGCTTGTGCCCAGGCTGGGTGAAGACTGGCATTGCCGACTCCGAACGCAACTGGCCGATCGAGTTCGGAGCAGCACCCGAACGCGATGCGGGTGCCGAGATCTCTCGGGGCTACCTGAAACGCGCGATCGACGAAGGCATGTCGCCTGCCGCAGTTGCCGACCTCGTCGTCGATGCCGTTGGCGCCGACCGGTTCTGGGTGTTCCCGCACCCCGACTTCCTGGAGATAGCGATGGAGCGATTCCACACGGTCGGCGAAGGACTCAACCCCGAACCGCCCGAAGAGTTCCCCGGCATGCCGCCGCGCTCGCAGATGATGGCCGAGATCATGGCCGCGATGCTCCCGCCCGAATGAACGGTGTTACAGATGGTGCGGGCCGAGATTGCGACCGTGGCAGAGTTGCGACATGCCCTACACCCTCTATGGCGCACCCGTTTCGCTCTACTCCGGCAAGGCCCGCTCGTACCTGCGGACCCAGGGTGTCGACTTCGTCGAGATGTCGCCGGGCAGCGATCGCTACCTGAACCACATCATCCCGGCGGTCGGACGCTGGATCATCCCGTGCCTCGAAACGCCGGATGGAGAGATCATCCAGGATGGGGCCGACATCATCGATCACTTCGATCTCGGTGCCGGCCAGGCGCACAGGCGCTCGTCAGTGCGCCCAGAGTCGCCGACGCTTCTTGCGATAACGCACCTGTTCGAGATCTTCGGCGGCGAGGGACTGCTCCGACCCGCAATGCACTACCGCTGGAACTTCGACGACCAGAACCTTGACTTCATCATGTCTGAGTTCGCCCTGAACATGCCGCAGTCGATGACCACGGAACAGGCTGACGAGGCGTTCCTGAAGAGCAGCGGTCGGATGCGCAAGGCAGCTGCCGTGTTCGGTGTGTCACCAGAGTCGGCGTCATTGATCGAGTCGGCATTCGAGGAGTGGCTCGACCTGTTCTCCGCGCACCTCGCCACGTACCCGTATCTGCTCGGCGGTTCCCCGACGCTCGGCGACTACGGCCTGATCGCCGCCATGTGGGCGCACCTGTTCCGAGATCCGGCGCCGATGTTGCTGATCAAGAAGCGCGCCCCGCGAGTCGGTCGGTGGGTCGAGCGGATGTCGTCGAACGAGCCGTACCTGCACGAGTACGGAGGGGGCCAGGATGATGGCGAGCTGATCGACGACCGGGCGATTCCTGAAACGCTGCTGGCGATGATGCGGTTCGTCGCCGAGGAATACCTGCCCGAGATCACGGCGCACGTGAAGGTCGCCAACGAGTGGCTTGCCGAGCATCCCGAGATCGAGTCCGGCACAAACGGGCTGGAGAACCCGGCGCACCGTGGCTTGGTGGAGGGACGCGATCCCGGAGGTGCAGCGACATTCGACTGGCGCGGCATGCAGATCACCACGGGTGTCATGCCGTATCGGTTCTGGCTGATGCAACGCCTGCACGACGACCTCGCCGAGGCAAGTGCCGCCGATCAGTCGCAGGTGCGTGAGGCGTTCGGAGCCGGTGGCGTCGAGTCAGTCCTCGACCTCCGCACCCTGCGCCGCGTGGAGCGCATCGGCCACCTCGAAGTCTGGGGCCCACTCAGCTGACACCGGCTGTGGAACCTCAGGCTTGGGTGCCAACTTTGAGCTGGTTGAAGGGGACGCCCTTGTCCACGGCGGGCTCGCGCGGCAGGCCGAGAACCCGGTCGCCGATGATGTTGCGTTGGATCTCGTCGGTACCGCCGGCGATGCCTGAGGCGAACGTGCGCAGCATGATGTTCGCCAGGTTGCCGCCACGCGGGTCAGCGGAGTCCCAGGCGACCGAGCCGACACCGGCCATCTCCTGGGCGATTGCCCGCACCTTCCAAGCAATGACCGAGCCGTACAGCTTGCCGAGCGAGCCGCCCGGGCCCGGGGTGTTGCCGGCCTTCATCTCGGCACGGGTGCGCATCGCGATCAGCGCTTTGGTCGTCTCCATCGAGTAGATCTGCATCAGTTGGTCGCGCACCACCGGGTGGTCGATCGCACCCGAGGCACTGGCGTGCTTGTGGAGCAGGTCGTACATCGGCCGTGAGATGCCACCGCCACCGCCTGCGCCGATCGCGACACGCTCGTACATCAACATCGCCGTCGCGAGCTTCCAACCGGTGTTGAGTTCGCCGAGCAGGTGATCCTTCGGAATCCGCATGTCGGTGAAGAACACCTCGTTGAAGTGGGACTCACCGTTGATCTGGTGGATCGGTCGCGTCTCGACGCCTGATGAGCGCATGTCGGCAATGAACATCGAGAGCCCGGCGTGCTTGACCTGGTCGGCATCGTTGCGGGCCACGAGCAGTCCGTACTGGCTCTTGTGGGCGAGGGTGGTCCACACCTTCTGGCCGTTCACGATCCATTCGTCACCATCGAGCTCGGCCTTGGTCTGCAAGCTCGCGACGTCGGATCCGGCGCCTGGCTCGGAGAACATCTGACACCACAGCGTCGCGCCGGTGATCATGTCCGGCATGTAGGCGAGCTTCTGTTGGTGCGTGCCGTGATCGTTCAACATCGGCAGGCACATGCCGTGGCTGATCACGAACTCGGTCTCCATGACCGGGTAGCCGCTCTTGACTTCGCGCCACACCTTGTCGTGCGCCGCGGTGAGGCCCGCGCCGCCGTACTCGGTCGGGATTGCCGTGCCGACACCGACGCCGGCCGCCGCAGCCGCAGCGTGGAACGCGCTGGACTGTTCGAACGTCGGCTGGCCTTGCGGTGCAGGCTGTGCATCGAGGAAATCAATGCAGCGCTGGCGGAAGTCGTCGAGTTCGTCCATCTGTCAACCGTAGGAATCGCGACGCGGCGCCGACGAGTGGGACCGTTCCGAGACGTTGATCGCTCGGACGATCAGGCTTGCGTGCCGACCTTGGTCTGATTGAACGGAACGCCCTTGTCGACGGCGATGTCGCGCGGCAGGCCGAGGACGCGGTCACCAATGATGTTGCGCTGGATCTCGTCGGTGCCGCCCGCAATCGAGGACTGGAAGCTGTTGAGCACGATCCGCTGACGCTCGGCGCCACTCGCATCGGCGGGGTCCCACGCAATCGACGACATGCCGGCGATCTCGAGCGCGATCTCGCGCATCTTCCACGCGATGTTCGAGCCGAACAACTTCCCGAGCGAACCGCCGGGCCCTGGCGTCTTGCCGGCTTTTTGCTCGGCACGGTTACGCATCGCAACCATCGACTTCGTGGTCTCCATCGAATAGATCTTCATCAGCTGGTCACGCACGACGCCGTCCTGCAGCTTGCCGCTCTCCTCCGCAGCGCTCTTGAGCAGCTTGAAGGTCGGCTGGTTGATCTTGCCGGAACCTGCGCCGCCGATCGCGACACGCTCGTACATGAGCATCGCAGTGGCGAGCTTCCAACCGGCGTTGTACTCGCCGAGCAAGTGGTCCTTCGGGATGCGAACATCGGAGAAGAAGACCTCGTTGAAGTGGCTGCCGCCGTCGATCTGGTGGATCGGACGGATCTCGACGCCCGGTGCGGCCATGTCCAAGATGAACATCGACAGACCGGCGTGCTTGACCTGCTCCGGATCGGTGCGTGCGACGACGATGCCGTACTGGGACTTGTGCGCCAGTGTGGTCCACACCTTCTGGCCGTTCAAGATCCACTCATCGCCATCGAGTTCGGCCTTGGACTGCAAGCTCGCCACGTCGGAACCGGCGCCCGGCTCGGAGAACATCTGGCACCACATCGT
>ENA-ORXT01000854-ORXT01000854.1-marine-metagenome-genome-assembly--contig:-NODE-854-length-44587-cov-3.905886_pt1 | contig 44587 bp, 31 predicted proteins | sample MGYA00237868_ERZ511482 | MGnify/ENA metagenome assembly ERZ511482
GATCGGAAGGCACACGTCTGAACTCCAGTCACGTTTCGATCTCGTATGCCGTCTTCTGCTTGAAAAAAAAAATACCACAGGCTGAAGCCTTAGACAGATTACTTTCTGACAAAGAAGAGGCAGTGGCAAAACTAATTGCACTAGAAGTAGAAGATAATGAAATCGTAACACGTCTATTAGAAAGAGGCAAGACATCAGGTCGTGCGGATGATAGCAATGAAGAAGTGATACGCAATAGAATAGATGTTTACAAAAAAGAAACTGCACCGGTCTACGATTTTTATGAAACGGCGGGTAAATCAAAAGCGATCAATGGCATTGGTTCGATCGAAGATATTTTCGGTCGCCTCTCAGAGGAAATAGAATCGATTTAAAGAAGAGTATGTTAGTGATTAGTGATTAGAGATTAGAGATTAGAGATTAGAGATTAGAGATTAGAGATTAGAGATTAGAGATTTAATGAGATTAAGCTTGAAATTGAAATAAACATAAATGAATTTGAAAACCTATTTATAAAAGATTATCCCAAAAACTGTTTTTTAAGGTCGGAAGGTGAGAGCTTTCCGATCTTTTTATTTTACACTGTATCTTTGTCTGACTTATGAGTATGAAAAACTTTGTTGATTATGTTAGAATTAATTGTCGTTCGGGTAAAGGCGGCGCCGGATCTGCTCATTTTCGACGAGATCGATTAACAGCCAAAGGTGGTCCTGACGGGGGCGATGGTGGTCGAGGAGGTCATATAATCATCAGAGGAAATGAGCAATTATATACTCTACTTCCACTAAAATATAGAAAACATGTTATCGCTGGTCATGGCTTTCCAGGAAGTGGCAGTCAATCAACTGGAGCAGATGGTGAGGATGTTATACTTGACGTTCCTCTAGGTACAATAGCAAAAGATGGAGAAACAGGAGAAGTTCTCTTTGAGATAATGGATAATGATGAGATGGTCATCCTCGTGGCAGGTGGCAGAGGCGGCTTAGGTAATGAACATTTTAAAACATCAACAAATAGATCTCCTCGATATGCACAACCTGGAGAAGATGGCAAAGAAGAATGGAAGGTCTTAGAATTAAAAGTCTTGGCAGATGTCGGACTTGTTGGCTTTCCTAATGCTGGAAAGTCTACTCTCCTCTCATCTATCTCTGCTGCTAAGCCAAAGATTGGTGCATATCCATTTACCACTCTTATTCCTAACTTAGGCATTGTATCGTATCGGGAAAATAAGTCATTTATCATGGCTGATATTCCGGGTATTATTGAAGATGCTCATCAAGGAAAAGGTCTTGGCTTACGATTTTTAAGGCACATAGAGCGTAACTCAGCACTCTTATTTTTAGTGCCTGCAGACTCTGATAGTATCATTTCACAATACAAAGTCCTTCTTAATGAACTAGAAAAATATAATCCAGAATTGATGGATAAACCAAGGCTATTAGGTATTTCTAAACAAGACTTGATCGATGAGGAATTAAAAACAATGCTTCAAGAAGATCTGCCAACAGATATTCCCTACATATTTTTCTCCTCTGTTTCTCAGCAAGGGTTGACTGAACTTAAAGACTTGATCTGGACAACAATTAATGAATAGACACACTAACAAATGAGTATCTAAATTAATCAGAGCCGCCACAAAATAGGTGATCAAACTTGGCTCTTTGTATGGACAATGAGCATGTGGCAACTCTGACTACTTAATCAAACACTATTTAAGGAAATATTTATGCTGCTTTACGAGGCATATAATCTGTATTGCTCACAGATAATCTACTATATAAAGCAATTCTTATTAGCATAACAGGAATTTGAATAGCATCTTTTGTTTTTAACTTAGATCCTTCTACATCAGTCCATGATGTCAATGGTAATTCTTTTAGAAAAGACATTGTCTTATGACCTAATAGTGATTTTAATCTTAGAAATAATTCGATATCAAAAAGCCTTTTAGATTTGAATGGGCTTGCAAACAGGTATGCTGCACTTCGGCTAGAAAATACTTTAGCTCCGCATTGTGTATCTTTTATCGGCAAACGAACTACCAGTTTGATCATCAAACCGATCCCATAACTAAACAAACTTCGAAAGTTACTTCGCTGTATATCTAACGAATCATCATCTTTTCTACTCCCAATGACCATTTCTTGATTATTCTCTTCTAGCTCTCGTTCAAGTCTAGTATAATCAACAAAACCTGTCGCAAGATCTGCATCTAAAAACCCGATACTTTGGATATTCTCATACTTTAGTAAGCAGTTTACACCGGCTCTAACGGCTTCTGCTTTACCTGTATTTTGGGGCATATCGTATACATCTACCTGTCTGCCAACTCTTAATTTAAAAGCTAGAAGTTTTAATAATGTATCATCGTTACTGCCATCATTCACAAAACAGCAAATATGTTCTGGATTAGATTGTAAAAATAATTCGAAAGCTCTAAAAGGCAATCGTTCGCTTTCATTGTAACATGGTATAACTATTCCGTATTTCATAGTGTTTAATTTTAAGTACACTACAAATGTGGATGAGAAAGGTAGTTCTCTTTCGCTGATTTCGAAAACTGGGTAAAACTATCCGTTTTATGGTATTTTAATGCCGTTTTTCAAATATTCAGCATTTCTTTTGAAATAGAATTTACTTTGCATCTGAATTAAAACGGTCAATTGGTTTCTACTAAACATATATATTACTTTTCAGTGTTACTTGCATTGCTTATACATGGTCCAATGCTTTTTGTGACTTTTGAGAATACTTATGATGCCTTTGTCCATATTTTCTTTGCAGAGCATTACGCCAATAATTGGTTTGATCACTGGAACTATAAGTGGTATACTGGATTCACAACGACAAGTTATCCTCCCCAGATTCATATGATTATTGCTCTATTATCAAAATTGGTTGGGCTCAAAGGTGGATTTATCGTGACGACACTAATATCAATTATGCTCTTTATCAGGGGCGTGTACTACTTTAGTCAACTTTGGGTCTCAGAAAGGTCAGCTGCTTTCGCAAGCTGTGCTGCTACAATATCATCTTCATATTTAGAAGCCATTCATATCTTTGGACAACTACCAAGTATTAGTGGCATTGCCTTATTGTTAAATACACTTCCCATTGTTTATAACTGGGTTCGTACCAAAAAGAAAAAATACTTTTTCTTGTCTTTAGGACTCCTTTCTCTCATCACAACAACACATCATGTGACGACAATATTTGGAATGGTGTTCTTTATATTTCCAGTTCTTGGTCTCGCCTTGATAGATAACGCCTACGAGAAGGAGAAGAAGATTACTTTTTATGGATTTCTGATGGCATTAAAGAAAGATTTCTTTACATTATTATTTTTTGGAATTTGTACTCTCTTTGTTACGGTACTCTCCATTTTTCCATATTGGTATTGGTCCAAGACAGATCCCATCTCACAGATTCCAATACCTCATGGATCCAGGGATTCCTTCATTGAAATATTATCATCTGGATTAGTCTTTTTCCTAATTCCTTGGGGGATGATGTTATTGTTCTTACCATACTTATTTAGTTCAATTTTTAAAAGACGAAACATCATACTCGGTATGTCAATTCTATTGGCATTTATTTTGGGCACTGGAGGAACTACACCCATACCAGTGAAGTTACTCGGTGAAACTGCTTTTAATATTTTGACTTTAGACAGATTCACATATTGGGCAACTATTCTTTCACTCCCATTTTGGGGTGACTTTATTTATCAATTAGTACAAGGTGAATTAAAAAAATACTTAGTGGCTAAGTGTGGTCAATCAATTTATAAAATAATATTAACCACAGCAGCCATTGTGACTTTGGGAAGTACAATATTTATTATGAATATTGGATACTTCAGACCGTTTCAGCCAAAGAAAATAGACATAACACCCATCCAGAGTTTTCTGTCAACGGACAATCACGATCAGTGGAGATACCTGACTTTAGGTTTTGGAGATCAAGTAGCCTGGCTAGCTGCAAATACTAGCGCACTCTCTATTGATGGAAATTATCATAGCGCTAGAAGATTGCCCGAAATGACAACTCGAGTTGTTGAGCGTTTGGAAAATGCTAAATATCAAGGGCATGAAGGTCTCGGCGCTTTGCATCAGTTTTTAACAATACCAGAAAAATATAATCTGAAATATATTTTTAATAATGATAAATTCTATGAGCCTATATTATTCTTTTCTGGATGGAATAAGATCCAACATTTAGAAAATAATATTGACATCTGGGAAAAGCCTGACATTCCAAAGTTACCTAATATTCTTCCTAGAAAGCACATTTCAAAGTATCAACAAATAATGTGGAGTACAATACCAATTTCTGTTTTAATTATTTTAATTCTTGTATTACTCATCAGCATACTTAATAAAGTAAAATTTAAAGAAAAACAAGATTTTTTAGTCGCTTCATATTCTAAAAATTGGGGATTACACTCAATCTGGGCACTACTTAGCATTATACTATTAAGTGCTTTTATTATATATCAATACATAAAATTAAATCCATACGCTACGCCCGAAAGTATCACCACTGCCTTCTTTGACGCTTTAGACTTCAAACAATTTAATAAAGTATTCGATTATTATGATCCAACTAACAGACCTTCTAAAGAACAAATTCTTCTAGATATAAGTCTAGAAGACGGCATCATTAATTCATTTGGAAAATTAAACACTCTCGACATTTCCATAGAAGAAATTAATGCAAATAAAGCCATAGCAATAGTAAATGCGGAATGGATTACATCTATGCAAGCCTACGATACAGCACATAAAATAAATTTAGTAAAGAAAAATAAAAAATGGTATTTAGAATCTTCAAACCGAGAAATAAAAATACCCGCCGCAAGAACTGTGAGTAATGCGCAGTTAAATTATACTTCTCTAGGTAAAAGAGATGCTATTTCTGGCAATACGAATCATAACGATATTTTAGACAGACCAGATATTGAATTGGTTCAGGCTAATCTGATTCAACATAATAATGCTTACTATATTACAGGTGAAGTCATAAACACAGATGTTGTTCCTGCATATATTACTGTGTCAGGCGCCTTATTAAATGAAAATGGTGCAGAAATCCTTCAATACAATGCCAGAGATCGCATCACTCAAAGATTAAGTCCTAAGGAAAGAACATATTTCAAAATCGACTTTACAGATGCCGTTACTCAGCAGGGTGTCTCTTCAGAAATCGATAACTATTCAAATAAAGAGGAGATATTTTGTCAATTTGAACTACCATTTAATTTTTCACTAAATGTAAAATCACTTGAAACGTCAGAATCAAATTATAATTTTTTTGGTATTATAAACCCTACTATAAAAAATAATATTTTGGAAACAGATCTATACAATTATGGAGGCTCTGGAGTAAATATTCCTCGACTATTAGTGAGTTATGTCAATAAGAACAATGATATTCTTTGGGTTCAAAATAAATATCTAGAAAAAGAAATACGTCCCCTTCGGTCAAAAAATCTAAGCATGCCACTAATAAATCCAAGTGAATTAGATCTATATAAAAAAATAGACTTTGAAAATATTTTGGTCAATGGTTACTCACCAAAGAGCATAAACAATCCGAAAACATCTCAAGATAATTTCGTAAAGCTTGATGAAAAATATAAGATTCACTTATCAGCAAATGGCTATGTTGTAAAATGAAAAATAATTATATATATATCATATTTGTCCTAATGGTTTATTCTTGTGAAAATGCAGGATACAATCATGAAACACAAAAGACATATGACATCTTTATACAAGACAAATACGAGTTTCCTAGTCAACAAAATACGGTACTGATAAATAAAGACACCAGCCTACAGAATATCAATATTAGTATTAGTGGCATGTTTGGCAATACAGACATTAGCCATTTAGTAAAAAATGGAGAAATACAACTCAATACGATACCAGCATTCATAAGAGAAACAGCGGGCACCTATAAGCTCTTGGCATCAAATACGCAAAACATCATTGATAAATCCCAACTTCTAATTTTGGCAGGTAAAATAAAAGGAAAATCTACAAATTTTATCGGGCCAAAAACAACTCCATTTGAAGACACTCATGGTGCGCTAATTACCGGTTTTTTCCAAGATTCATATAATAATCTTGTTGACACGACTTTAGCCTTGCAATACAATCTTCAAATAGACGATAAATTAAAAATAGAAACTATTCAAACCGATCATCAATATTATTTTAGTCATAGAATTAAACCAAGAAATAATAAAAGACAGTTAATCGGAATAAAATCAGGAAATCAATTTAGCGATGAAATGACTGTTATTGGTTCTAGTGGCTGTCCTATAACAGCAGAGATGTCCATCTATGACAGGTATAATATAGCTGATGGAAGACAATTGTTTACTGTACAGCTAGATGGATTTTTTGATGGAGGTAGACACCAGATAGCAAATGGCACATCTGTTTCGCTCCGATTAAAGTCCAAAGATTATCAGTCTACCTATGTAGGACAGATTATTAATGGTCAAGTTAGATATTTACTTCAAAACCCTAATTTGGCAGGTAGATATTTTTTGGAAGCGAGATCCTGTAATGAACTTATAGCAAAATCAGAATCCTTTTATTTTAAAAATTCAATTCAAAAAATTAACTATTTGATTTCAGGAACAATTTTAAAAATTGGGCCAATTTTAAGCGAACTCAATCAAATTATGCCAGATGGAACTCCAGTTTTAATCGAATCAAATTCATGTCCTAAAAGTAAAATTATAACATTAGAGCTTAAGGAAGGATTTGCACTTTTTAATATATCTGAGTTAGATAATACATGTACTTCTGAAGAATACACGATACTAATCAATGGGGTAAAAAAAGAGTTGTTAATCAAGAAAGAAGTCGCTCAATGATTAAGAAGATCTTACATAGAGTTATTTTATTTGCAAGTCTTCTTGGATTTTTTCTTGTGGCTTCAAAAGTGATATCGTATTATCAAACTGGAGCAAATCACAAGTCAGTTTTTTTAACACCAATTGCACTAGATAATCAAGCAGTTAATAAAACTGTCTGGATAAACAACGCCTTAGCTGAAGATCATCCAAATATCAAATACGCGCTTACAAAAGATTTAAATTATGCATGGACATGGCTGAATAAAAGTTTGCTTTACCAGACGAGCAGCTATTTAGAAAACTACTTTCATGATGACATGATTAACAAAATTAAAAGTCAACAAAGCGAACAAATCATTCCTGTCAACAGAGAAATCATTTCACACAAACTTGAATTATTACATCTTAGTTTAGACAAAAGTGTCGCTGTCATTAAAGATCACAAATGTGTATTTGTCCAAAGAGAAATCCATGATGATTCTGAAGTCAATTTTTTTACTGATTCCATTAGCTACACTGCCATTTTTGTTTTTTCCGATGGTATTTGGAAGATTAATAACTGGATAAGTGAAGTCATGACAGATACTATTTACGAACAACAAAAACTGATAAGGGAAAATATTATCCTAAAAGAAAAACTAAAAGCTATAAATAGTATTAGAGGAATTAACTATTATTCACAAGACCATCCTTGGCATTACTTCTGGGACAGCCTTGACGTAGACATTATAAAATCTGATTTCGCAATAGTTAAAGATTTAAATCTAAATACACTAAGATTGTTTATACCATTTCAAACATTCAATCAAGCTGATAAAGAAAAATTCTACTTAGCTAAACTTGATGATGTGCTTGATATTGCTGAAGGCAAAAATTTACAAGTTCAACTGACATTATTCGATTTCCCAGTCGGCTTTACACTAGATAGATATGCGGCTTATGAGAGTCACTTAGAGCAGATTGTAAGGCATGTAAAAAAACATCCTGCTTTACTTGCGTGGAATATTAAAAATGAACCTGATTTAGATTTTGAAGAACATGGTCAGCAAGCCGTCCTAGATTGGTTAGCGTATTTCATTGATAGATTGAAAGTGCTAGATCCAGAACATCCAATTACTACCTCTTGGTCAAAGATGGAATACCTCGGTATTTTAGCCGAAAAACTGGACTTTCTCTCATATCATATGTACCTTGAGGATTCAAACTGGCAAAACACCCTACAAGACTATAAACTGGCTTTTCACAAGCCTATCGTTCTAGAAGAATTTGGCGTAAGTACCAGACAAGGCCTTACAAATCTTCTCGGAAAATCTGAATCACACCAATCAGATTACATCAGGAATGTTATCACCACTGCAGAAAACAATTACACTCCATGGATGCTATGGACACTTTATGATTTTAATCAAATCCCGAAAGCTGTCTTCCGTTCCAGACCATGGATTATAAGTAAGCAAAGTCATTTTGGCTTGATAAGAAAAGATGGATCGCAGAAAGAAATTTATCACCGATTAAAAGATATGTTATCTAAATGAAACTCGCAATAGTATCTCCATTCCCACCAAGTAAAGGCACACTTAATGAATATGCCTATCATTTGGTCAAAAATTTTGGACCAAAAGATCAAATTGAAAAAATAATTATCATTACCGATAAACTTCCAGAAGGACAAAAATATTTATCAGAACCCGAAATGGGCGAAGTCATATTCGAACCAGTTTGGGAATTTAATTCACTTACTAGTACAGCAAATATTGTAAAAACAATAAAAAAGCATCAGCCTGATATTGTTTTGTACAATATCCAATTTTTATCATTTGGAGATAAAAAAGTTCCGGCTACGATTGGCTTGTTTAGTCCAGTGATGAGTAAACTAAATGGAATCACATCTGTGGTAATTTTGCATAATATCATAGAGACAGTCGACTTTGAAGAAGCAGGAATAACCAATAACCCTGTCATGAAAGGGATTTACAATATCACTGGAAATATATTAACGAGGACGATATTGGGTTCTAATCTGGTCACATTAACGATTCCTAAATACGTGAAAATTATTAGAGAAAAATATAATGCTGACAATGTAGCTCTGATTCCTCATGGCACATTTGAAGTGCCACCGCGCCCAGATTTTAATATGTCTTCAGACAATCTTAATGTGATGACCTTTGGAAAATTCGGCACCTACAAGAAAGTGGAATCATTGATTGAAGCAGTCTATCTAATAAGGAAGCGAACGAATAAGTCAATCAAAATAACAATTGCTGGCACCGACAACCCAAATGTAAAAGGTTACTTAGAAGGTGTAGCAAATACCTATTCTCATATAGAAAATTTACATTTCACGGGCTATGTAGAAGAAGAGGATGTACCGACCATCTTTGGAGACAGCACCGTTACTGTCTTTCCATATACGAGCACAACAGGGAGTTCAGGAGTCCTTCACCAAGCTGGCAGTTATGGCAATGCAGTCGCCTTGCCTCTCTTGGGAGATCTCAAAGAATTAGTGGAAGAAGAAGGCTATGAAGGTGCTTATTTTGAACCTGATAATGTAGAAAGCATGGCTGAGGCTATTCAGAAATTAATTGAAGACCTAGAGTATAGAGAATATATAGCGAAGAAAAATTATGCAGCTGCAGCGTCTCTACCGATGAGCGAAATCGCTGATTGGTATCTCAGTCATTTTGAGAGACTTTTAGAAGCTAAAATTCAAAGGACTTAACACCAATACCAAAAACAGGAGCTTTACTACCAAAAACAGAAAAGCTTATTAACACTCTTCAGACTGTATGTACTATTGTAACAATTAAACATACAAAATGAAAAATTTAAGTATTAAAACATTAGATGGGACTCAAGACATTCACATCATCGTAAAAGGTGATCTAAGTGCAATAGATGCCATGTCCTTTAAGAAACATTCTCAAAGATTAATATCTGAATCAGATAAAAATATGACTATAGACCTTAGCGATGTGACAAACTTTGACATTGCAGGATTAAATGCAATCCTACAAGCACACAGAAATTTGAAGCTAAAAGGATCAGAACTAAAGGTCATCAGTATGAGAAATGAGACTGTCGCTGAATTATTCTATTTGACACAATTTGATAAATACTTGAGCATAATACCTGCAGCATAATTCATGGAAACTAAAGAAGCAAAGAGCGGAATATTTCTTTTGATAGCAATGACATTAGTCAATGTTATAAACTACGCCATAAATCTATTTCTAGGAAGAATTCTTGGACCAGTACAATTTGCTGATTTTCATATTATTGCCACTTTCGTTTTAGTTTTTGCATTTATTGGAATTGCTATTCAAATGACTGCTGCAAAAATATCTGCAAGTCAGGCACAGCAAAAATTATTAAGCTGGCTCCATGATAGACTTCGAATATTTACTATTGTATCAACTGCACTAGTATGTATGGCGTCACCGACGATAGCCTATTTCTTTAAATTTGACTCGTCTATCCCATTTTTAATTTTATCAATTAGCCTCCCCGTCTATTTTCTATTATGTTTTTATAGAGGGATCTTGCAAGGACAGCAAAGATTTAATGATTTTGCAATAAGCTTCGTCATAGAGACAATCGTCAGGTTAATAACAACAATATTAGTCTTAGTCTTCTTTTCTCCCCATTTACATATCATTTCATTTCTTGCTGTTTGTTTCATACTTTCATTCTCAGCCACGTATGCGTTTTCAAAATCAAAGGCATCATATACTAAAACAACAGAAAAGCAAAATATAGAGCTAATAAAACCGATACTCTATTTTGTTGCCTTTATGGGTCTATATGAATGTAGTCAAATCATAATCAGTCACAGCGATGTTTTCCTTGTTAAGCACTTTTTATCTCCAGAAGAAGCAGGTCAATACGCTTCGGTTTCACTGATTGGTAGAATGATCTATTATGGGACTTGGACTTTTGTTATGCTCCTTTTTCCAAAAGTTATTGCTGCTAAAGAAAAAGGCGAAGATCCAACAAAACTATTACTATTAGTTGCTGGACTCGTGGCGGCAATTGGAATCTCTACAACAATATTTACCTATTATTTCGGTGAAATATTAATTCAAGTACTTTTTGGAAATGATTATATTTCCTCATCAAGATACTTATACAGATATGCTGCCTCGACAACTCTTTTCGCTCTATCCAATGTAATCGTATATTACTACTTATCATTAGACAAATATCTTCCAGTTTGGATTTCATTATTATTTGGTCTATTACAAATATGTGCGATATATATAATTCACGACTCAATTTATAATATCATAAAAGTTCAAATTGTACTTATGTCAGTTCTTTTAGTTTTATTGCTGATATACCACACATTTGAGTATAATCGCTCCTTACTAAAGAGCAATAAATCAAAATTAAACCCTGAACTTAATTGATGAAAAACAGTACGACTACAATATATTTTATTCTGATTTTAATCTTACCAATCATACTATTTGGTCAAGATTTTGATGAGGGGTATGACCATTTGAATAAAGGACAATATGCTGAAGCTCTTGTATTTTTTACAAAGGCTATTGAAGATTTTCCAGAAAATAAAACTGCTAAAATTTGTTTTGGCAGAGCAATGGGCCTTAATGGAGATCCAAAAACCGCCATAAACACATTCAATAAATTAGTTACTGAGTATCCCAATGATAAAGAAAGTCTTTTAAATCTTGCAGAAAGTTATTTATGGAATCAAGAAGCCAAAAAAGCAATTGATTTATATAAAAAACTATATGCTAAATACCCAACAGATAAATTAATATTAAGAAGTCTTGCCAATGCTTACGCTCTAGACTTAAATTATAAACTTGCATTTAATCATGCATCTAACTGCTTGAAATTAGACCCATCAAACAACTCTTCCAAAGATGTATATCGCACCATTGGCTTAGCGTATGCTCACGAATTAAAAACAGCTAAGAATTACACTGAAAGTAAATCTATTTTAACTCAATTAGAACAACTATTCCCAAATAATAAAAACATAATAATCTCCAAAGCCTATGCATTATTAGCAGAAAGATACTTTTCAGAAGCAGAATTCGAATTTCTAAAATTACAGACGCAAGACTTAGATCCCATTAGATCATTCTTAGGTTTAGCTTCAATATCACTACAGAAAGGAAAAACCAAAAAGAGTATTTCATATTTAGAAAATACTGTGTTAGAAGATTCTAAATTAACAGCACAGCAAAAAGCGGAAAAATGGGATCTGCTATTTGGTAATTATTTATCCACAAATCCTAAAAAAGCCGCAACGATATTGGTTAAGTTAAAAGACTATCTTAGTCTAGCTCAATTTTCAGAAAAACAAATTTATCTTTATTTAGAACAAGAAAACTATGATGCAATTCAATCCAATATTGGTAATATTGAGGATCTAACTATAAAACAGAATATTAAATTAAGGGTCGCATTAGAATCAAATCAATATCATGATTACGATTCGATAATAGAAAATATCGACTATCAAATAGCAGACAGGTATACTCATAGTCTAATTCAAAAGCTTAAATCCCAACAGTCTAACAAAGTCACAAGTCATTTTGAATTAGCAAAAGACAATGGTAATAATTTTTCAAAAAATATAGCTGTAGTTTTTCAAGATGCAAGAGCAAAAACATTTAGTTCATATGCAAAAGTAAGCTCAAGATGGTTGGACAATACAATATTAAAGCTAGGCACTTCGAATCATTCTATTGTATTATTAGGTACAAATATTACGGTGAATCGTACTGACATATTTACAATAGGCGTTGGAGTAGAATCAATTAAAAATATTGAACAAAGCTCACGCTTCATCCCTACATATGACATTTCCTACAAACATCAATTTTCAAAAAGACATTTTACAAGAATATTTTCGTTGAAAAAACAATTAGATTATAATCAAGATTTATTTGGGCAGAATATAAATAAATATCATTTCGGTATTGAACACCATATTACAAGCAGGTCCAATCTTGGCTCATACAGTCAGCTAAATTTAATCCTGTTGACTGATGACAATGTAGGTTTTGATATGTTTAATAGTTTATACATAAACCTGAAAAATAATCCAATCATTCAAACTGGCATTAATTCCACATTTTTATCCTATCAGGTAAATAAAGTTGAATATTTTAGTCCCAAGTCTTTAATATCCATTAGTCCTTTTCTGAAAATATCAAATGAATATAGTCCGAATACAAATTTTAAGTATTCGTTGATGACAAGTGTAGGAAAACAATTAGACTTAAATAATTCATCTTCTAATCAATTCATTTATACATTTCAAGGTAAAGCAGGTTATCATCTGAACAGACAAATATACTTAGAATGGTTTTATACTTACGCTAACAATAGCAGTGCGTTAAATAACGGATTTTCAACTTACTATACCGGACTAAATGCTAAGTTCTCTTTACTTTAAATAGGTCAATAAATTAAATTGATACTTTTTAGCAACACAGGTTTATGCGCACGACTCACAGGAATTACTTTCCCATCAATGACTAAATTATTATCTTGAATATCCCTTATCTTTTGAAGATTAATGATATAGGATCTATGTATTTTTAGAAAGCCAGGATATTTTAATTTATTATCTAGAGCTTTCAATGTTCCATATATTATATAATTGCCTTGAGTCGTTTTCACACTGATATAATCACCTACGTTTTCAAAGTAGAGCACAGAATCATATGGTACTCGGACCAATTTAGAATTATGCTTTAAGTAAAATTCTTGAGAAGCACTATGAAGAGTTATTTCATTTATCTTTTTTGCTTGATCAATTACTTTTTGAATGCCCTTTGTAAACCTTGCTTGTGAAATTGGTTTCTTAATAAAATCTGTAACTTCATATTCAAATGCATCATAAGCATATTCTGTATTTGAAGTTGTAAAAATAATTTGTGGCAAAACAGTTAATTTATCTAATAATTCGATACCAGTTAATTCTGGCATTTCTATATCTAAGAGTATTAAATCAACATCTGTTTCTTTTAAGAATGCCAGGGCTACCTTCCCATCATTACAGATACCTGCCAATTCTAAATTCGAATGTTGTGTACAAAGTTTCTCCAAGGACTTCCGAGCCATTGGCTCATCTTCCACTATAATCGTCTTTAATATCATTTTACTGAATTCTCTTTTTTACAGATTCTAAAGCACTATCTATCCTATCCAAGATTAACGATTTACGATTAACAACATTAACATCTCCATTAGCTGCGGCTTTTTCGTTTTCTCCGATAAGTTGAAAAATATCTTTTAATCCAATCATTTGAAACGTAGGCTTTATTTTGTGTAATACCATTTTAATATTATCTAATTTCTTAGAATCAAAGGCACCTTCGACTTCCATTCGCTCAGCTGAAACAGTTTCTAAAAACAATTCGAACATTTCATTCTGATCGTCTTTATCATCTCCTAAATATTCTCTAATTAAATTTTCATCAAAAACAACACTGCTTTCATTCTCTCCAATTATATTTTCTTCGACATTTTTTTCAGGTATATTATCACAATAATTATCTAGCAGTGCAAACAGCTGAGTTGGAGAGAAAGGTTTTGACAAGAAGTCGACCATACCGACTTTAAATGCTTCATCTTTTTGACTTTGCATTGTTGAAGCTGTCAAGGCAATAATTGGCGTTTTACTATTTTTTCCTTTAGACCTAATCGCTTTAGTTGCTTCGTAACCATCCATTTCTGGCATATGCAAGTCCATTAAGATTACATGATAGAGTGATAAAGAAGCCAACCTTACTGCTTCTACTCCATTAGAAGCCATGTCATATTGAATATTCTTTTTATCTAGCAACTTGGTGATATATTTTTGATTCATTTTATTGTCTTCAGCGATCAAAATTTTAAGACCACTAATACCTTTATTTGGTTGACTAAGACCAGATGTCATCGCTCCTTTTAATTGTTGATTAATTTTAATTCTCATACTAAATTTAGTGCCCGTGCCTTCTTGACTCTCTACATTTAATTTTGATCCGAGTAGCGATGCCAATTTCTGACAGATTGATAAGCCTAATCCAGTGCCACCATAAGTTCCATGTATTTGATCATCTGCTTGCTCAAATTCTTTAAAGATTATATTTAATTTTTCTTTGGCTATTCCAATACCTGTATCGCTTACACTTAATGTAGCATAATTTTTATCTACTCTTTCTAGTCCTAAAATTATCTCTCCTTGGTGTGTAAATTTCATAGCATTATCTAAAAGATTAATCACAATTTGATGGATTAATTTTTTATCAGTGTCTGTCCATAATTCTTTAAAATCGTCATATTTAAATTGAAGTTTAACATTAGGATCACTATGCCTAATTTGAATTGTTTTTAAGCAATTATCAAGATGATTTATTAAATCGAAATTTTCATTTTTAACATCAATTTTACCAGCCTGTATTTTAGACAAATCCAAAATATCGGAAACTAAAGCTTGAAGCATATCCGCAGCATTTTTAACCAACTCTACATATTCATTTTGTTCGTCATCCAAATTCGTATCTGCTAACAAATGTGACATGCCCAGAATCGCATTCAATGGTGTTCTAATTTCATGGGTCATCACTGCTAAAAATTTCTGCTCTGCTTTTCTAGCACTTTCAGCCAATTCCTTTGCCTCTCTCATTTTTTCTTGCAGCAAGTGTCTCTGTGTAATATCGTAGTGAATTACAATTGACCCTGTTGTTTCACCTTCAAGATTATAAATAGGCGCCAGACTAATTAATACATTTATTTCTCTTCCTGACTTATGATTTAATTTTACATCATATACAGGAAATGAAGTTGGGTCTTGGCCTAAATTTTTATGGTCAATTAAAGGTTTATTTTCATTAACCAAATAAACATCCGATGGAGTCTTGTGACGGATTTCCTCAAAAGAATAGCCAATCATATCAAGGAATATTTTATTAGCTTCTTGAACGTTTTCATTGATATCGAGTTCTACAATGCCCAACTGCATATTTCTCAATATGCCTCTATACTTATGCTCGCTTCGTTCTAGCTGAAGTATCGCCTTCTCTAAATTATTTTCAATATTCTTACGCTGCGTAATGTCTCGGCCAATAGCACTAAAGTAATTGCCAGTAGAATCTTTAACATAGGTTAGATTAATACCAGCCCATACTTCTTGCCCTAATTGATTCTTTAAAGGAAGCTCAACATAACGGTCAGGATCTTCATTTTCCCAAAATTGTGTAAGGAAGGCAGTTGCATAATCCAAATAATCAGATCTAACCAATTCATTAATCTCCTTTCCAATTAATTCTTCACTTGATACACCAAATAATTCTAGTGTTTTCGAATTTGCATAACTAATTTTTAATTCGTTAGAAAAGTTAAAAATACTGTCAGTAGCTTCATCAACTAATGATTTATATATCATTTCATTTTGAACAAGTTGATTAGATTTATATTGGACTTCCTTTTCTAATTTTTTATTTAGCTCTGTTAATTTAATATTTGCATTATATAACTCTATTGCCTTTTGTTCTAATATTTCTTCTGCTGACTTCCTGGCCCTAATCTCTCTACTTAATCGACGTTGAATCGAACTTTCTTCTGACATATTATTTACTTATAACAAACAATACTTTGCTTCCATCATCATTAACATATTGCATATCTATTTCTGCATCCTCTTTATAGTATTCCAATCCTTTTTCCATTAAACCGAGAGCAAACATCGCCATTTTTCGTTCAGACTCGTAGACTAAGTGAAGTTCTTTATCTGTCTTTAATTTAGTTTCAAACGTAGGTAATTGGGCATCAGGATAAAGTTTTAGGACTTCAACATGAATATATTCATCTATTGAATCAAAAAACTCAAATGCATTACTTGGTTTTTCGAAGAATGATGGATAATTTTTGGCAAAGGTGTCAAATAGATATCTGCCAAAACTATGTAATAAATCAGGAACCGCAGTATTAGTATGTTGTCCTAGCGAAATGATCAATTGAACAATTTCACTATGAGGATAAGTGCCAATTGAGGTATATGCACCTCCTGATGGTGGATTTACCTCTTCTATTATCGTATCAACCATATCATAGCCATGTCCCTTCTCAACCATTTCTAAAAATTCTGTAAATACAATACCCTTCATAATTTAGAATGTTATAATTTATATTTTATTTAAAGCAGTTAAATGGCGAGTTGTCTTATTCTTAGATAAAAGTACTGTCTTTTCTTATATAATCAAATTTACACAGCAATTGAAAAGCCACTACATTGTGTAAAAATTTTATTTTTGATTATTAGATGAATATACTCCAATGGTTTTATAAAACATGAATTTAGTTATACATCTTCAGATTCACTATTTGTACCTGTGAAACTGAATTCTAGTTTATTCATATTTTCTAATTTTTAAGTCGGTCAGGAAAATATTGCTGACTTTAAACGTTTACGGTTTTAGTAAAATACTTTATTGGGCTTAAAGATCTAGTGTGTCTTGTCAATTAAATCTACCGCCTCAATACTCATTATTATAAAATTTTCATATGAATTTTAAAAATTACCTTGATCAATTAGCACATGACAATTTGCTACTTATTTTTTTTCCTATAGCGATCATATTAATTATAGTAGAAACATTTTTTGAAAAAGCAGAATATTCTGATAAAAAAGACACTTTGGTCTCTTTGTCACAGGCTATCATTACTTCATTTGTTGAGCTAATTCCTAAAATTTTAGCATTCGCTAGTTTTATGGTCTTACATGAAATCAGTCCATTACAAGACGTGATTCAAAGACAATGGTGGGCTTGGATCATATTATTCTTCTTAGACGATTTTTCATACTATTGGTTTCACAGAATGAATCATGAAGTCAGATTATTTTGGGCTGGACATGTCGCTCATCATTCTTCACGTCAATTCAATTTAGGTACTGCTTTAAGACAAGGTGCTGGCGAACGATTGCATAAATATATATTTTGGTTGTGGATTCCTCTATTAGGATTTGATGCTTTGATGATATTTTTGATGATGTCTATAAATTTATTGTATCAATTTTTCGTACATACAGAAGTCATCTACAAGCTTCCAAAGCCAATTGAATTCATTTTCAATACTCCCTCTCACCATCGAGTCCATCATGCTTCTAATATTAGATACTTAGACTGTAATCATGCAGGTGCATTGATTATTTGGGATCGAATGTTCAAAACATTTTCAGAAGAAATTCCTACTGTTCCTCCTAAATATGGTCTCACAGAAAATATTAATACATATAATCCAGCTCTTGTAGCGACCCATGAATATGGAGCAATATGGACTGATGTCAAAGGAGCTACCAAATGGTCTGATAAATTCAAATATATATTTATGGCACCCGGATGGACTCATGATGGCGAGGATAAAAGAGCAAGAACATTGAGGAGTAACTTGAAAGAAGCATAATTTGAATTGAACTATGTTATGCCTAAAGGATCCTTTTAATAACAATTGTTATAACATTCTACACGACTTTATTTGCTTTAATCCCATAATAGCTGAATTAGAATTATGCATAAAAAAAAAGAGGATGCGAAATAAATCACATCCTCTTTTCACATTTTATATGAACTTGCCTAAGACATAGACAATGATTCGTTCTTCTCTCTAATAGCAACAATAGAACAGATTAATATCAACAGGCCTAAGATCAGTAAGCCCCATTCTCCCATTGTTGGAATTGATGGATCTAAAACAGCAACACAATCATAAGCTCCAGATACTGTTCCTTCACACATTGAAGCACCAGCACCACATCCAGTCGTTTCAAGTATAATATTATCGATTGTAAAATTAGAACCAGCTCCTGAAGATCCAGATGTTGATGTGAACAATATATTATGCGATGCTCCATCTGCAAAAGCACTCAAATCTACAGTAATCAATTCTACAACACCTGGTGTACCACAAGTTGCAGGATCTGCATTGTCACTCCATACCACTGCACCATCTATTTGGAGCTCAATGAAATCAGCAGCATCTGCACAATTTGAATTTTCATATGCGAAGGTCATTGTAGCAGCTCCGCCTGCACAAGTTGAGATAACAACATCTGTTTCTAAAGTACCAGTCTCCGTCGAGCCTGTTCCTCCAAACCATGCAAGAAATGCATTGCTATTTGGAGCGACTCCGTAGTTTACTGTTCCTGCTCCAGCACCGCATCCTCCAACATCACACATCACACTTCCAAAGTTAGTTGAAGTGCTTGTCCATCCTGACATTCCACCAGTACCAATTATTTCTAAATCTCCATCATCATTTCCTGTAGCACCTGCTCCACCTATGATAAGTTCGCCAGAGGTCAGAACGACACAGCACTCAGGTGCACCTGCTGGAGATGCATACGTTATTGTATATGAAGCAGTACCAGATTCCCCAGGTGAAACTGGAAACGTAGGATTTCCTGAATCTGCAGTCAATGTTACGAATGCAGCACAATTAGCATCAACTAAAACTGGTTCATCACATGTATTTTCATTTAAAACAACTAATGTTGTAACATCCGCTGGTGGGGCTGGATAGATACTGACTGTGCTTACAATTCCGTTAAACAATTCAGAACCATCTAAGTTACAAGTCACGACTAGGCTAATATCAGCATTTTCAATTTGACAAGGTGTCAAAGCAGCCATCTCAACAGAAGTACTTGCAGCTGCCGGATCAACGATGACAACATTTGGATTTGAAGATGTCCAAGCATAAGTAGCATTGGCATTTGCTGGGTCAGCTGATATTGTAGCGGCAGAACCGTCGCAGTAGCTTCCACTGATGTCTGCTGGAGTGATAGCAGCTGGACACATAGCCTGACCTTGAATTCCACAGACGGAAACATTATCAAAGCCAGCTCCCCATGCATCTGCTCCTTCGTCGTCATAGCAAAATCTAATTTGAAAATCAGCATTTGTGAATGCTGCCAAGCTAACACTTTCATTTGTTCCAAAAGCATCAATTTCCTCTATAAACACTTGTACCCAAGCCGTACCATTATATACCTCGACAGTAAAATCTCCATCGCCAGCAAAATCATTGTTCTGCCAATCAAAAGTTAAATTTCCACTAGTTATAGCTGACATATCGATAACAGGACTTACCACACAAGCAATTGCAACTGCATTATAACTATCATCATCTATAATTGCGATACATCCTGAAAAATCTGGTGAGGGTGTTTGACCACCTGGAACATCAGCAGGTCCTCCTGTAAATATGACCACTCCGGCACCACCGTCAGAAACTGAGACTGACCAACCAGCAGGCAGTGCACAGCCATCAAAGTCTTCTACTAAAATTTCGTCTAGACCTGTCATACACGCTGGACAAGCCACACATATTGCACCTCCACAATCTACTCCTGTTTCATCAGCATCTTGAACACCATTCCCACAACAATCCCCACAAGACGCACCTCCGCAATCAATACCTGTTTCATCTCCATTTTGAATTCCATCAGTACAAGTAGCTTGGCTACAAGAAGCTATAAAAGTTTGAGTTAGTGGAGCCCCATCAACTAAAACAGCGACATCAAAACCAAATGGATCTACTAAGGTAAAAGCTTCTTCACCAGGAAAACCACCATTTGTTTGTACAACATCAATTGTTGCTCCATCTTCTAAATTAATTATATAAGGTCCATCAGTTGAGCCAGCAGTAAAGGTTCCACCGAATACACCTACTGAAACTCCATTTTCAAATATTTCTACAGTTGCCCCATTCCAACCATCACCAAAATCATCTGTCAAGTTCAATGTAAAATCGCAGCCTGTTGGACAAGCACCTCCACTGACAAGAGTCACGTTATATGATTGTGTCAATGTTGAACAATCTCCACTAGCATCACAAGCTATTAAGGTGACATCAATCGTCCCTGCTGATCCTCCTGTAACAGCAATCGAAGGATTTTGTGTCGTTGAGCTTGTAGATCCAAGGGTAATGTCTCCACTTGTTACTGCAAATGTCCAAGTCCAGTTGACAGGACCATTCGTCGTTAAATCTGTGAAATCTATTGTATTCCCATCATCAGTACATATCACAATATTAGAACCGTCAGCGGGGTTAAAGCCAGAGCTGATAGAACAGGCTGCAAGAGAATTATTTGTTAAATTTCCACATGCAGTAGCATTATCTACAAATGGTAGGCTGTTTGCCCAACCATTCATGACTGCTGCTTGGTCCATGGTGAACATGACCATACAGGCATCGTCAGTATAATCCATGTAATTAGTGATTTGAGCGTGCATACTGGCACATCCACTAGCAGGAGCATCTGCACAACTTGTTACAGTAGGACATCCATAAAACGGAGCAGCAGTTCCTGGGGTATCATTAATAACACCAACTTGGCCGCTAAAGGTACCTGTATCGCCATCAGGACAACCTCCTTGAAAAGTGTGAAATAAATCAAAATAGTGACCAGCTTCGTGCGTCAATGTTCTTCCTAAGTTATATGTTGCATTTGAGTTTAAGGCAGATCCACTAGAACAATCCAGCCCAGGGCCTCCAAATGTGACAGCATCTACTTGGACACCATCGCCATTTCCTTGACCTGGCGCTGCTGCAATTCCTAAACCTCCACTATTTGCAGCAACGAATATGTTAAAATAGCCAGCAAAGTTAGGTGCATCAGCTCCACCAGTCCAATTATATTGACCAATGGTAATCGCAGGCTGACCATCTGATATGTTTTCCGCAGCTGGGTGATTTTGAGTAGCTAAACAAAAAGTAATACACGTGCCGTCTGACACAACATCAAGCGGATAGCTAGCAGGACATGCTGAATTAAAATCATTGTAATAAGCGATATCTCCATTAGTTGCAGCAAAATCTTGATTCATCGATGCTATATTCCCTAGTGCTGCATCTATTAAGCACTGAGTATTTAAACAATCAAAACTTGCATCATAGTGAACAGCAACAGGAATGACTATAGAATTTGTTCTATTACACATAATGAAGTTCTCAACTTTTGAACTTGCAGTCTCTCTAATTTTTCGAATTATTTCCTTATCTTCTGGGTGCGTAATTTTTCTGACTGCAGCATAATCATCAGTCATACAACGAGTCAATCCATCTGATCCAGGTACTAAATTGGATTTTGGAATAATATTTCCTGGAGGAACTACCCCATCAGATAAGTATTTTTCATATAATTCTAAATTACTATGATCTAAAGTTTGCTTTGTTTTGTTCGTATTATCTTGAGCTTGTATAGAAATTGAGAAAACTATAAGGCTTAAAATAAGTAATATCTTATTCATATTAGGTTGGTTTGAATATGTTCTGGACTCAGATTTAATTGGTTAACTAATTTGTAAGCTAATGTGGAAATTGCACGGCATAGCCCGGGCAGGATGCAGTTTTTATATTAGGCACCTAAATATATTTAAAATCCTATATGTTCTTATACAAATGTTAAGTTTTTTCGAAAATATGTCATGATCTTTGACTATCCCATCAGTCGATTTTATTGGTTACATCTTGCAGCACACCAATAATTTTAAAAATCCGAACTGCTAGAACGCACAACCGTCTGGTAATGGACTTTCTAATTCTAAGGTTGAGCCAAAAAATTCCACTAAACTATCTAACGCCAAACCTTCTCTTGGTGTACCACTAAATACTTGATTTCCATAGCCCGTATTATTCATATGCGCTCTTACATAAATAAAATCATCAGCTCCTACATTTATAATACCTCCGCTTCTTGTAAATGGTTGCTCATCTACATGACTATGCGTTAGTATGCGTCTATAAATCAAAATACTATCTGGAGTTATCACTTCCCACCAATCTGCATATTGTTCACAACCTAAATCAGGACTATTAATCGTAACATCAAATGTATAATTGAAGGCTTGGCCTTTGCAATCGACCGCTGTTACTTTGGCCAGATTCTGCGACAACTGATTTTGGTCAGCAATGTTTTTTGTGCATGAATAACTTATAAACCCAACGATACCTATGAAAACATAAATTTTATTCATTGCCTTTTATTTTCTAATACTCCAATTTTCATAATTAATGAATACCTAAGATATTTTCTCAATAAATTATTAGTATTGTAATGGAAACGACTTGATTCTTTATAACTTATCATTTACTAACAACATCATTTACAATGAACGCAGAAATATTAGATCAACACTTGAGCAATTCACAACTTACAATCACACCAGAAATAAAATCTTTTTTAAAAGAGACAGCTAAGTGGGCCAAACTTTTATCAATAGTCGGATTTTTTTTTGTCGCTCTCATTGCGATAATAGGAATAGGTATCAGCATATTCTCAGGTTCAGTTCTTTCTGGTCTTGACGAGGTAAGCTCGGAGCTAGTGCCAAAAGGAATGTTTGGCGCAGTTGGATTTATGTACGTAGTGCTAGCTATTGTCTATTTAGTTCCGATTAATTATATGTACAAATTTTCAAGTAAGATGAATATTGCATTAGCTACAGACGACCAAAATCATCTATCTGAGAGTTTTCGAAATCTGAAAAGTTTGTATAAATTTTTTGGAATATTTATGGCAATTATTATAGGTATGTACGCGCTCATCTTTGCCATTGCTATTGTTGCTGGCTTAGTTTCATCTTTTTAGTTGCTACACTTATAACGGAATATTGCCATGCTTTTTCTTAGGTAATACAGCAACTTTATTCTCCAACATAGAAAATGCTTTTATTAATTTTCTACGTGATTCTTTTGGGAAAATGACTTCGTCAATAAAACCACGTTCTGCAGCACTATATGGATTTGCAAATAAAGCTGCATATTCTTTTTCTTTTTCTGCTAGTGTTTCGATTGGATCTTCAGCAGCCTTTATTTCCCTTTTAAAGATAATCTCACTTGCTCCTTTTGCTCCCATCACCGCAATCTCGGCTGATGGCCATGCAAAATTCATGTCAGCTCCAATATGTTTTGAATTCATGACATCGTAGGCCCCGCCATATGCTTTTCTCGTAATCAATGTAACTCTAGGCACTGTTGCTTCACTGAAGGCATATAATAATTTTGCACCGTTAGTGATGATAGCATTCCACTCTTGGTCGGTACCTGGTAAAAATCCTGGGACATCGACTAATACTAAAAGTGGAATATTAAAACAATCGCAAAAACGAGTAAATCTAGCTGCTTTTTTTGAGCTTTCTACATCCAATACACCTGCTAAACTCATTGGTTGATTCGCAACAATACCAATACTTCTTCCTGCTAGTCTTGCAAAACCGACAACAATATTATCTGCATAATTTTCATGGATTTCAAAAAATGAATCCATGTCACATATACCTCCAATCACTTCCCTCATATCATAAGGTTGATTCGCATTTTCAGGCACGATTGATTCAAGTTCTTCACGAATTTCTGTCCCATGTTCATAAGGTAAACCTGCTGGCTTATCTTCGCAATTTTGCGGCATATAACTCAATAGCCGCTTTATTTTTTTAATACAATTTATATCGTTTGAAGCTGTCAAATGTGTGACTCCAGATTTTGTCGAATGAGCACTAGCACCTCCAAGTTCTTCGGATGTCACCTCTTCATTTGTAACGGTCTTGACTACATTAGGACCTGTCACAAACATATAGCTCGTCCCTTCGACCATAATAGTAAAATCTGTCATCGCAGGCGAATAAACAGCACCACCTGCACAAGGTCCCATAATGGCAGATATCTGAGGGACGACTCCACTCGCCATTACATTTTTATAAAAAATATCTGCATAACCTCCTAGTGATCTAACACCTTCTTGGATTCTTGCTCCACCACTATCGTTTAAGCCGATTATAGGCGCTCCATTTTTCATCGCCATATCCATAATCTTGCAAATTTTCTCTGCATGTGTTTCAGACAATGAGCCTCCAAATACTGTGAAATCTTGAGCAAATACATAAACTAGTCTTCCCTCAACTGTTCCATAACCTGTCACTACTCCGTCCCCATAGAACTGCTGTTTCTCCATCCCAAAGTCTTTTGTTCTATGGGTCACTAGCGCACCGATCTCCTCAAAAGATCCCTCATCTAACAAAAAATGCACTCTTTCATGTGCAGTTAATTTCCCTTTTGAATGCTGTTTTTCTATACGTTCGTGACCTCCTCCAATCTTCGAGGCATCTAATTTATCCTGTAGTATCTCGTACTTATTCTTCATAATTATTGATCAAAAGTTCTAAGATGTCTGATGCTGCTTCCGCGATAACTGTACCCGGTCCAAATACACCAATAACACCTGCTTGAAATAAAAAATCATAATCCTGTGGTGGTATCACACCACCTGCTATAACCTTGATATCTGGTCTACCAATATTCACTAATTCCTGAATAGTTTGGGGCACTAAGGATTTATGTCCTGCCGCTAATGATGAAATGCCTAAGATATGCACATCGTTTTCTCCAGCTTGTATTGCGGCTTCTTTTGGCGTTTGAAATAAAGGACCGATATCAACGTCAAAGCCTATATCTGCAAAACTAGTCGCTATAATTTTAGCACCTCTGTCATGTCCATCTTGGCCTAACTTTGCAATCATAATCCGTGGCCGTCTCCCATCCATTTCAGCAAACTGATTGGCTAATGTTGTTGCCTTTTTAAAAGATTCGTCTGATGCTATTTCTTTTGAATACACGCCAGTTATTGTTTGATGTTTAGCTTGATATCTGCCAAAAGCATCTTCCATAGCTAAGGAAATTTCTCCAAGTGTTGCTCTTAATCTCGCTGCTTCTATAGCGTAACTTAAAAGGTTTCCTTCACCCGTTTTCGCACAGTCTCTTAACTCCTTTAATGCATTGAAGGCGTGATCTTGTTGTCGACTTTGTTTAATCTGATTCAGCCTTTTTATCTGACCTTCTCGGACAGCTTTATTATCAACTTGTAAAACATCTATCTCCGCTTGCTCCGAAACTTTAAACACATTAACACCAATAATTTGATCTTTTCCTGAATCGATCCTTGCCTGTTTTTTGGCAGCTGCTTCTTCAATACGCATTTTAGGTAATCCTTTCTCAATAGCCTTTGCCATTCCTCCTAATTCCTCCACTTCTGTAATTAGCTCCCAAGCCTTTTCGGTAATGTCCTTCGTTAGTTTTTCTACATAATAAGAACCTCCAAATGGATCAACAGCGTGGATAATATCAGTTTCGGTTTGTAAATACTTTTGTGTGTTCCGAGCAATTTTGGCTGAATAATCAGTCGGCAAAGCAAGAGCTTCATCCAACGAATTGGTATGCAATGATTGTGTTCCTCCAAATATCGCGGCCATCGCTTCAATACAAGTTCTGCCTATGTTATTATAGGGATCTTGTGCTGTTAGACTCCAACCTGAAGTTTGGCAATGAGTCCTCAGTGCCATTGATTTTGGATTCTGCGGATCAAACTGTTTAACAATTTTAGCCCATAGTATTCTTGCTGCTCTCATCTTGGCAATTTCCATAAAGAAATTCATTCCAATTCCCCAGAAAAAAGAAAGACGTGGTGCAAAGTCATCTATTTTCAATCCAGCTTTAATCCCAGCTTTTATATATTCCAAACCGTCAGCCAAAGTATAAGCTAATTCTATGTGAGCAGGAGCTCCAGCTTCATGCATATGATATCCTGATATACTGATAGAATTAAACTTTGGCATATGCTGAGATGAATACTCAAAAATATCGGATATAATTTTCATGGATGGCGTAGGCGGATAAATGTAGGTATTCCGTACCATAAATTCCTTAAGAATATCATTTTGAATCGTACCGCTTAATTGTGATTTGTCCACTCCTTGTTCTTCAGCTGCAACAATAAAAAATGCCATAATTGGGATTACAGCGCCATTCATAGTCATCGATACAGACATCTTATCTAAAGGAATCTGATCGAACAATATCTTCATATCCTCGACAGAATCTATTGCGACGCCGGCCATACCAACATCTCCAGTCACTCGTTCGTGATCAGAATCATATCCTCTGTGAGTCGCTAGATCAAAGGCAACCGACAGACCTTTTTGGCCTTGAGCAAGATTCCTTCGATAGAATGCATTACTCTTTTCTGCTGTCGAAAAGCCTGCATACTGCCGGATAGTCCAAGGCCTGACTGCATACATGGAACTGTAAGGCCCACGTAGGTAAGGAGGCAGTCCAGCTATATAATTTAAGTGAGCTAAAGAATCAATATCTTCTTTTTGATAAGTTGATTTGATCAGGATACCTTCAGGGGTTTCTGACTCAATTATAGAATGAGTTTTTTCATCATGGATTCGCTTGTATTCTGTATGTTTAAAATTTGGAGACTTCATTTAGACACTATGTTTTCTATGTGACCATGACGTCGGACGATTATCTACTGACTTTAAATTTTCCTTTTCTTTTAAATAATAATACAAGGCTAATTTTGCAGCAGTTTCATATTGTTCCAATTCTAAAGATTCAAGTTTATCGGCTTGGTAAAAATTCTTCACAAAGTGAGTATCAAATTTTCCACTCGTAAATGCTTCATGATTGAATACAAATTCGCCGAAAGGCAAAGTCGTCTCCAGACCAGATATCTTGTACTCTGCGATGGCAGCTTTCATATTTTGAATTGCCTCGTTCCGATTTGGACCAAAAGCAATCAATTTTGCAATCATAGGATCATAAAATATCGGAATGTCCATACCTTGTTTATATCCATCATCTACTCTGATATTATCCCCTTTGGGTGTTTGATATATTTCTAAGGTACCGATACTTGGTAAAAAATTATTCTTTGGGTCCTCAGCATAGACGCGCAGTTCCACAGCATGACCGTTTATCTGCATGTCGGATTGTGACATTGATAAGTTTTCTCCTCTGGCTACTTTGATTTGTTGTTCTACCAAATCAATTCCAGTAATTAATTCTGTCACTGGATGCTCAACTTGAAGTCGCGTATTCATTTCTAAGAAATAAAAATTGTTTTGATCATCAAGTAAAAATTCGACAGTTCCAGCTCCACTATATTGGCAAGATTCAGCAACCTTAATAGCGGCTTGTCCCATTGCTTCTCTTAGCTCAGGTGTCAACAATACTGATGGTGCTTCCTCTACGACTTTTTGATGTCTTCTTTGAATGCTGCATTCTCTTTCGAAAAGGTGAACAGTATGACCATGATTATCTGCTAATATTTGAAATTCAATGTGTCTAGGAGAACTCACATATTTTTCGATAAAAACTGATCCGTCTCCAAATGCAGAAGTTGCTTCACTGATCGCTCTGTTCATTTGATCTTCCAACTCTTCCTCAGCTTCGACGATTCTCATGCCTTTACCTCCTCCTCCTGCGGAAGCTTTAATTAAAATTGGATATCCAATATCCTTAGCGATTTGTTTTGCCAGTTTGACATCTGTGATTGCTTTATCAATACCCGGAACCATTGGAATATCGTAATCTTTCACTGCGTCTTTTGCCGCTAATTTACTTCCCATAATCTCAATAGAATAGGGAGAAGGTCCTATAAAGATGATTCCTGCATCTGTAACTTGCTTTGCAAAAGTAGCATTTTCACTTAGAAAACCATATCCAGGGTGAATCCCATCGACTTGCAAAGTAAGTGCCGCTTCTATTATTTTTTCGCCTAATAAATAGGATTGATTTGAAGGCCCTGGTCCTAAACAAACTGCTTCGTCTGCCTCTATCACATGTGGAGCTTTTCGATCAATTTCTGAATATACTGCAACAGTTTTGATGCCCATTTTTTTTGCTGTCCGCATCACTCTTCTCGCAATCTCTCCTCTATTAGCAACTAAGATTTTCTTCATGCGTCTTCATGTTTTTGCTGAAATTTAGACCAAGCAGATTGCCCAATCTTATCCGTCAATATTTCAAAATAATAACTTCCTGCTACAGGATCTGTGACTCTATCTAAGAATGATTCTAATCTCAGCAGATGACTTATATTTCTCGAAATTCGTCTATGAAAGTCTTCTTTGTCATCAGCTCTCGCAGGTGGTATGTGGATTAAGCTTGACCCTGCAATAGCTGCTGCCATGCACTGAGAAGCTGCTTTTATTTTGGTATAATCGCCATCTTCATTTAGGCTGTCTGTTACCATAAAAACCTTTATAAATGGTGGAATTATATTTAGATCATAAGAGTCAAGCAACAAGTTCCATAAAATTTTTAGTGCTCGTATTTTACAGACATTGAGATAAAAGCTATCTGTGAGACCTAGCTCAAAATAAATTGATTGTGCTATGCTGTCTTCTTCTTTCGCTGACTTAATATAATAATTTGCCTGCAATAGTAATTCACATAATTCATGATCTACATCTTCAATATCAGTTCCTTTACAAGTACAAATTTTGTCTTTTATTAATGTAAAATTCTCGTTCTGTATTTCAATTTGAGTCTTATCTGTGATCGAAAACGAAAGGTCTATTTTACTTTTATCAAATGGTGAGTCATTCAGAAAGTCAATACATTTTTTTACAATGTCTCCTGTTGATTCTATATGCGTGAAAATCCATTCTAGATGGATGTCCTTTAATAATTTTTCAAATTGACATGAAGGATCTTCGATAATAAAACTTAATGCTGTCGCCCCAGATTCTAGTGCAGCTACTGCCTGTTGATTTATATCTTCTTCATTAGTATTTACGTGAAACTCTTCGCTGATATACCATTCATTTGAGGTGGATATGGATAGTGAAATTGGAGGATTTTTGATATCATCAGCGTGAGCAAAAGGAGACATACTGATATGGTCTAATATATTCCAGTCCAACTCAGACAGGGATTTACCTTTGAGATCAGCTTCTACTTTTTCAAGCCAGTCTTTTTTTGATTTTGATTCAAATGGAAATTGTAAAGACATTATTCTAGTACGATTAATAATTGACCTTTCTCAACAGCATCTTCCTTATTAATTTTAATTTCTTTTATCACACCTTCTCCTTGCGACTTGAGGACATTTTCCATTTTCATGGCCTCCAAAATAATGAGCTGTGATCCGACTTCTACGACATCACCGACAGAAACCAAAATATCTAAAACCAATCCTGGCATAGGCGCATTGATGTCTTTTATGATTACTGAAGATTCTGTAGTGAATCCTAGTTCATCTACAAGCTGATCGTATTCATCCTTGATTGTTGCTTCTATTTCTTTACCCGAGACATTGAGCAAGACCGTTTTGGAATTGAAATCAAAAGACATAAGCTTTGCCTGATGAGATATTGATCCTTCTAACAAATGAACAGTTCCTTTCGCATCTACGATATCCATATTCTTGATATCATCAGTAGAAAATTGGTAAGTATGGTCTCCGATCTTAACTTTATAATCTGTCATTTTCCTATAAAATTAGCTTTTCTTTTTTCTACAAATGCATTTGCGCCTTCTTTAAAATCATCACTTAAAGTTAAGTCTCGAAATGCATTAACTTCAACATCATATCCATTGATGGCTTCGTCTTCAGAAGCATTGATCGCTTCTATAGATTTAGCAACGGATAAAGGAGCCTTGGTTGCTATTTTATATATGATCTCAACTGCTTTATTGACCTCTTCCCCTTGTTCGACTACATGATTTACAAGTCCAATTCGATACGCATCTACAGCAGAAATCATATCACCTGTTAGTGTATATTCTAAAGCACGACCTCTACCTATAAGCTTTGGTAATCGCTGAGTCCCTCCATATCCAGGAATTAATCCCAAATTAACTTCGGGTTGTCCAAAGCGAGCTTTCGCTCCAGCAATCCTCATATGACAAGCCATTGCCAATTCGCAACCACCTCCAAGAGCAAAACCATTCACAGCCGCTATAACTGGTTTGTGAAATCTTTCAATTAAGAAAAATACATCATGGCCTCTTTTAGACAAATCGAATCCACTAGAATCTGATGGCATATTCAAAAACTCTTTAATATCTGCTCCTGCTACAAAGGCTTTCTCTCCAGCACCAGTTATGACGATTCCCTTTACATTTGAACGATTTAATAAATCTTTTCCAAAGAGATTTTGTAGGTCCTCAAAGACATCATTGTTAAGTGCATTTAGAGCTTGAGGTCGATTGATCGTAACAATCACTATACCTTCCCGATCTTCTACGAGTATACTTTTGTAATCAGACATATTAAACTTTTTCTAGTACAATAGCTGAGGCACCACCTCCACCATTACAAATAGCAGCTAAACCTTTAGATCCATTCTTTTGGTGAAGGACATTACATAAGGTTGTCACGATTCGTGCTCCTGAACATCCTAGTGGATGTCCAACTGAAACGGCTCCTCCAAATACATTCACTTTGGCAGCATCTATATCTAAGATTTTATTATATGCTAATGGGACAACACTAAAAGCTTCATTGACTTCAAAGAAATCAATATCACCAATCGAATACCCAGCTCTTTCCAATGCTACAGGAGTTGCCTTGGTAGGTGCTGTCGTAAACCATTCTGGCTCTTGAGCTGCATCACCAAAGGAGACAATTCGTGCGATCGGTGTGAGTCCCAATTCTTTTACTTTATTTTCACTGGCAAGTATAACTGCAGCGGCACCATCGTTTATCGTAGAAGCATTAGCTGCGGTGACTGTTCCATCTTTAGAAAATGCTGGTCTCAGCTGTGGTATCTTTTCAAACTTAACTTTTTTGGGTTCTTCGTCCTCTGTCATCAATATGGGATCTCCTTTTCGCTGGGGTAATTCCACAGGAGTGATCTCTGCACTAAAAGAACCATTCTCTGTTGCTTCAATCGCCCTTTTGTAAGAATTGATAGCATATTCATCTTGTTGTTCTCTTGAAATATCGTATTCCTTTGCTGTCGCATCTCCAAAAGCACCCATGACTCCTTGATCAAAAGCGTCTACCAGTCCATCTTTAGCTAATCCGTCGATTAATGTACTATCTCCATATTTATAGCCAAATCTAGCTTTGGGGATGTAAAACGGAACTGCAGACATATTTTCCATTCCTCCAGTCACAATAACATCACTATGTCCAAGCATAATGGATTGAGCACCAATCATGATTGATTTGGCTCCTGAGCTACAGACTTTATTGATTGTGGTACAAGGCACCGTATTTGGTATTCCTGCATATATAGAAGCTTGACGTGCTGGAGCTTGACCCAGATTGGCCGAACAAACATTACCAAAAAACACCTCATCGACTTGAGAAGGTAAGATCTTGGCTTTTTCCAAGCTAGCTTTAATGGCAATCGCTCCGAGTCTTGGCGCAGGAATCCCAGCGAGGGACCCTCCAAAACTTCCTAAAGGGGTTCGTATTGCGGCACATATAAATACAGATCTCATTTAGTTAACTTAGTTAATTAATTGCTAAGGTAAAACAAAAAGCATTACCCAAATTAGTCAGCATAATTAGAATTTATTTTTATGAATAATTCTTGACCCATACCAAGAAAAGACTTCTCCATCAACAATTTCAATTTGTGTGCCTTTAAATATTGTTTTGAACTGAATTTTATGTATTTCTTTAAAGGGAAATGGCTCTGATGATAACAAAATAAGCTCTGGTTGAGCGGCCTTAATATCTTCAATACTGACTTCTGGATATCGGGTATGCTTTGCAAATACATTTTCAAAACCGAGTTGATCCATGATATGATGAATGTAGGTATCGGATCCTATTGTCATGAATGGCTCATTCCAAATCAAATATGCTGCTCTCATCGACTGCTTAGATGCTATGGACTGAATTTTAGAAATAGTTCTATTTTGAATTGACTTACCGAGTTCTGTAACATTGAAAAGTGCTGCAATCTCTTTAATCATCTCAAAAGAATCTTCAAGGGTTTTAATATCACTTATCCAAACTGGATAATCTTTTGCTAATGTCAGAACATCTGTTTGTATATTTTCTTCTTTGTTTGCAATAATGAGATCTGGATTGAGTGATTTTATTGTTTCTATCTGGATATTTTTGGTACCGCCGATAATTGGAATATTTCTAATCTCAGGTGAAGGATGGATGCAAAATTTAGTTCGTCCTATAACAAAATCATGTAAGCCTAAATCAAATAGCAATTCGGTATGAGAAGGGACCAATGATATGACAGATTTAATCGGTTCATTAATAGAGATAGATCTATGTAATTGATCTGTCAATGTCATACTAATACTAGCTTTTTAATAGAAATTTGAAAAAAACATATAGTCCGGATGCAACTTAGTTATTTTTAGTCAGTCATTATTACAGAAACTACCTACCATTTTGGAAAAACTCAACTATCATAAAGAGTTAATAGAAGACTGTAGAGCTGGAAAACAGAGTGCGCAGTTTAAACTCTATCGCATGTATTCGAAGGCGATGTATAACACCTGTTGCAGGATGCTTGGTAATGAAATGGACGCAGAAGATGTACTTCAGTTAGCATTTGTAAAAGTGTTTAAAAATATGGGCCAATATGAGTTTAAATCAACTCCTGGAGCATGGATCAAAAGGATAGTCGTAAATGGATGTTTAGATTTTTTGAAAAAAAGGAAAATACATTTTGAGGAGATAAACGACAGATTAGACATAGTCGAACCACGAACCATAGAAATAAATTATGATGTGTCAATGGTAAAGCAAGCTGTATCAGAATTAGCACCGGGTTACAAAACAGTTTTTAATCTGTATGCTTTTGAAGGCTATGATCACAAGGAGATCGCAGAAATTTTGAGTACAACGGAAGCAAATTCTAAGTCTCAATATAGCAGAGCAAAACAGCACATAAAACGAATTATTAGTGAAAGCAAAAATTCAACAATAGGATCATGAGTGATGATAAATTAGAAAAATATATAGAAGAAAATCGGAGTGCATTTGACGATAGAGAAGCGCCATCATTATTATGGGATGCAATTGAAAGAGAGATTAAACCTCCTCCAACGAGAATGTATTCATTACGTTTCATCATGAGTATTGCAGCAAGTGCAGTCATATTAATTGGGCTCGGGCTTGGGATGGGTATGTACATGTCACAACCAAATTTAGAAGATAGATTGTTAGCAGCACATCCTGATTATTTAGAAGCAGAGCAACACTATCAACATCAAATTAATGTCAAGCTAAATGAGGTCAAATCATTAGGCGTAGATCAATATGTTACTCCTGATTTAAGTGAGCTCGATGCGGTCTACCAAGAATTAAAAAATGAATTATTAAATAGTGGCGTGAAGAATGATGAAGTGATAGTAGAAGCCATGATTGAACATTATAAATCAAAATTAGGCGTACTAGAAATAGTGCTTGACAAATTACAAAACAAGAATTTCTTAAATCAAGATAATTATGAGAAGGTCGAACTATAAATTAATCATTATTGCGTTGTTATTCACATCGCCAATATTTGCCTGGAACTCTCCTACAGAAAATAGTGGGGATAAAGAGTATGAATTAAATTATTCTGAAACATTTGACATCAATAATGATGCTTTGATCCAATTTGATACAAAGCATGGAAATGTCAGAATAAAAGAAGGCAATGGCAACAAAGCAATCTTTGATATCCATATTAGCACAGATGCAAATGATCAAGAAGAAGCAGATGCTATATTCGATGCGATAAAGATTCATTTTGATGATAGCCGTTCATCGATATTTGTGGAGACTGATATTGATTTTGATGGTAGAAAGAATAAGAGTTGGTGGGAAAACATTTTTGGGGGATGGAATAATTCTGTGAGTTTTCAAATAGACATGGATGTCACATTACCTAATACTGTTGAACTAGAGATTGACCATGCATTTGGCGATGTCTACATCCCAGACATGAATAATGATGTAGAGATAGAGATAAAACATGGGAGAGGTCGATTTTCTAATATCAATGGCGATGCTGATGTTAGTATCAAACATGGTAAAGTAAGCATGGGAGATGTACACAATTTAGTGGTAGAGTGTCACCATTCTGATTATTCAATGGGAATCGGCAAAGAAATAGAAGTTGACATTAGCCATTCTGACTTTGAAATTGATGGTGCAGATATGATGGAACTGGATGCACGACACTCCGATTTCACGATTGGGAATGTAGGCAAGATAATCACAGACAGTGGTCATACCGATTTTGAAATAGAAAGAGTTGACTTTGCAAACTTCGAAACTAGCTTTGGCGATATAGAAATAGATTGGTTAGGAAATCAAGGATTATTTGATGTCGAGCATAGCAGTATAGATATCGATGAAGTGTCTAATCAGGCAGATGGAATCGAAGTAGAGGGTGCACATTCGAATGTATCTCTAGATGTTGAGCATTCATTCTCTTTAGATTTTGAAGGGTCACATGTTAGACCGAATATCAGGCATGATATGGATTTTTCTGAAAAAGACGACGAAGGGAATACATATCGATATATCGGAAAGCACGGTGCAAATCCTAAATTGAAAATTGAAATAGATCTTCAACATGGATCTTTTAGGCTGAATGATTAAGAAGAACTAATAAAAGAAATTCTAAAATGAAGGAGTGCAATCGAGAGATTGTGCTCCTTTTTTAATTGTTATTTCTAAATTATTAGTGCTTCCATGAGTAACTTACATCATATAAACTATACTTGTATAAAGACACTCTCTTATCTGTCTCGACTATTAGATCTTATGAAATCTGGAGCACCAAACTAATCATCGAAGTCAGCTTAGTCCGTATAAAATTTTGAATGCGATGTGATCAATTCAGTAAGCTAGCATAGACTGACTGTATATGAAGCAATTTTTAGAATTTAATGTGAACTAAGTTCCCAAGGCAAATTTGGATCAAAGATCAAAGGGATATATCATAGCCCCAAGGTGGTCTCGAACCAACTAGATTTTTACGCCTATCTTTTTTATAAAAATCATCATTCTGAAATCCTTTTTGAAAATATTAAAACGGGGATTTAAGATGGAGGGTCTTCCTAAAGTGCTTTGTGATTTTTTGTGTACACACACACTTTTAGCACTTTGGACTGACTGGCTTTGTATTAGTATTTGTTTTTGTTTTTGAAAGCCCTCTATAGCAGATAGATGTCCAACATTTCTATTATGGTATATTTTTAAACTAAAAAAGCCATTCTATTCTCTTCTAAAAGAGAGTTTAGATACAATTTATTAAGTTCGAAGATGAAAGAAAACAATACTCTTTAGATAGCTTGTCGTATTGATCAACCGGGTCAAAATAAAAAGAGCCTTAAACGTAACATTCAAAGCTCTTTTATAATTTATATAGTTTCTATTCTAACTACTTAATTTTTACTGTGGCTAAAGCCTGCTCACTTTCTTTAATTCTTACAACTCCAAATATTAGTAGTAACAAGCAAAGAGACATCAAACCCCATTCTCCCATAGTCGGAATACTAGGATCTAATGGGCAAACACCAGGTAAAGCACCGATTGTGACATTCACGGTTTCTGCACAAGCATTTGCATCAGTTACTGTGACAGAATATGTCCCAGCAGCAAGATTCGTTGCTGTTGCGCTTGTTTGGTTGTTTGACCATAGGTAAGTGTATGGCGCAAGACCACCTGTAGCTGAAACAGTTGCTGTTCCGTCAACACCAGTAGCGCAAGTGGCGTCGTTTCCGACGACAGATAATCCTAAAGCTCCAGGTAAACAAGCAACTATTTCGACACAAGTTGATGCTGTTGAACAAGCAGTATCACCTCCACTATCTCTCACTACACATGCAATATTTTCTATGATCGTATACTGGTCATTTGTTATTTCAATATCATCTACCCACCATCCAACACTGTTTGTATTGTCATCTTGACCAAAAATAAATCTAATGCTAACATCTGAATTTGCAAATGATCCAAGATGTGCTATAGTTTCAATAAATCCTCCGCTATTACCACTCCATGCATCTTTGCCAGCTATGTCTGTATTCGTATTGATTCCTAATACACTATTGTATCCATTCAATATGAAATCACTAGCACCTATTTGAGTCCATGTTGCTCCACCATCTGTAGATACTTCAACATAGCCACCATCCCAGCCACCTTCAGTGTCAAACTGATGGAAGAACTTTAATGATGGATTTGGCCCTAGTGCGAATACAGGAGATTCTAAAGCCACTGTCTTATCCGGTCCATTTGTATTGTCAATAAACCAAGAATTTGCAGGAGAATTAGATGCAGTATTTACAATTGCCCAAGGACCTGCTCCTGCTCCTGTTATTTCATTTATAGTCCATCCAGCATTTCCTGATTCAACATCATCGATAAAAAATTGAGAAGGTTGAGCTGTTGTCCCAGTATTCACAGTTGTGATTACATTACATGTAAATGTGCCACTACCGGCTCCAAAACCAGGATGTGTAATCGTGATTGCATTACCCGTTGTACTGGCAACTGCTGGAGTTGGACATACCACACTTGTAATAATTAAATTAGGATCAACATTATCAGTTACTGTAACTCCACCTTGCCCATTAGCACATTCAGAAACATTCACTAAGAGATCCCAAGTAACAGAAGTTCCATCTGTTGTAAGCGCTGAAGAAGCAGTCTTTTCTATGTCAACATCTGGCAGATCAAATGCTTCAACATTATCAGTATTTACAATAAAAGATCCTTGTTCAGCACTTACACCTAATCCACGTGTTGCAAATGCATTCCAAATCAAACAATTATGAATTCCTCCATACAACGCTTGATCGGCAGCTAAAATAGCATCTCTTCCATCTACAAATCCAGGATTACATGGTTGAAGTTTCAGAGCTTCTGTCACTAATCTTAGTGATAAATTTTGACCTCCAAAGCCAGGATTGCCGATATTACTTTCATAAATATTAGTCCCAAAGCCATAGATTCCAATCAAGTCCCAAGTCATATCCCACAACATTGTTGCCCAGACAGTTCCCACTCCGTGAGGAATAGATAACGTTCCAGCAGCTGTTTCTCCATAGGTTAAACTATTTACTGCAAAATCTGTAGAGTAGGGAGCAGGGCGTATTCCGCCACCATTAGTAGGTTGTCCAACAGCATAAGTACCAACTGGTCTTGGCATTGGACCAGTATCTCCAGGCTTCATTGTTAAAACGATTCCTAAGAAATCACTCCACCCTTCTCCCATTTGATCATCTCCTGAAAGACAGCCAGAATTTGCAGCTCCTCCAGTTAATCTGGTAGACCATCCATGAGCATATTCATGTACGATAATTCCATTATCATAGTCAGAGGTACGAATCTGTGGATTTGTGGCAAATGAAACAGAAACTCCTGGCAAATTAGCTTTTATAGTATTACATGAAGCCTGAGAAATCATAAAAGCTGGTATTGTAATAGGATTTGCAGGTGTACCTCCCATTGTAGAAGGGCTACCTGCAATATTATTACAAATAACAACACTTATTGCCCCTGAAGCTTCAGCATTTTCGACTTTCTCTGTAAAATTACAGCTTCCTCTATCTATTAAGGCTACATTGCCAGCAATGGCAGCTCCATTTGTGATACTACCTGGAGCAGGGGCGCCGCAGGCCTCACTAGTTCCACCAGAATCAGTAACTAAGACCAAAGCCCCATCGTTCGCTGCTGTCCATTGAATACCGGCGTATATTTCTGGCACGCCAGATGTAGTAAGCGATACATTGCCTGAAAATACGGGATCCATAACTACTGCTGGAGCTGTAAAAGGAAACATTTGCATTCTTGGATTTTGACCGTCAGGAGGGGTACCAAAATTTGCATTATTGGGACCAACAACCATATCTCCATCCATCGCATCAGCATTTACTGAATCATCTCCTAAACCTAATCCAGTGCCATTTGTTTCTTGAAAATTACCACACTCTTCATTGAAATCGTAATGATATAGTACATCATGAGTAATATTGTTCCAATAAAATAAATTTGTAATCGCTGCTTCTTGGTATGCCGCAGGTGGCATAGTAAAATCAGGCAAAAAGTTATATTGTTGACCAGTAGCACCAAGTTGAGATGCTGGAGAAAATCCAGCTGATTGGTCGTTATCAGTATCAATATCTTCTACAGCCCATACGTTATTTCCTCTTGTCGTAAAGTGAGTGGCAGTTCCATCATTATGCCATGAAGCTCCAGGTGTAGCAGTAAATGGATTTGCCGCTAGGTCTAGTACGTTATTCCAAGGAGAATTCACCACGCTTAATGGACCATGATTTGGTGATTCATCTGGCATAGCATATACAGTATAATCTCCGTTAATTACAGCAGAACTTTTGGCTGATTTTTTAGAAACCGACTTATTTTCTTTAGGATTAGTAAATGAATGGTCATGATTATCATGATCGTGGGCTTCATCTCCATGATCAACTTTACACTCGACAGTCCACGACGTTTGCTCTACAATCGATCCATCCATCGCATTGACTTTGGTGTCCCACCAAAAATTATCATCAGACTTCATATATGCGATAGACCATGTAAGAACAAGTGTACCATTTTGATTCACATACATCAACTCTCCTATAATATCACTATTAGCGATACTACTATTTTCTAAAATTGTTCTTTGACCAGCTCCGTTAGCAGTAGACATAATATTCGTTTGGCCCGCAATTGACTGGCCGAAGAATGAAGCCACATTTGACACAGCTTGGGGCGCTGATAAGCTTGGATTAGCATTCTGAATCTTCGCATGATTCACAAGTCTATTTCCAGCATGGAAAACCTCACCATTTTCATCGAGTGTTACATTTGCAATAGCATTATAGATTTTCATGCCATTGTGCGTTTGATTCATATATACATGAGTCAATTTACTCGCAGCTGTTGTATGCTTATTCACAACCAATAATTTACTGGCTGCAGTAACATTTATACTAAAATCTTTGGGGTTTGAAACAATGTGATTTTTAGCTAAATTTTCAAAATTTTGTGCTGTAAGAGATATACTAGCAATTGTGAAAATAAGGAACAACATGCTTCTGGTAGGGATACAAGCTCTAAGGGACATCAGGTTGGTATTATTAATTAATAAAATATCGACTATCCCTATAATTACTTAGGATAGTTTTTTTTGCATATTAAACTGTTTGTGAAAGTACTGAATACATTTAAAACCGTATAAGGATTATTTATATATTAAAAAACAAAATATGTAGTTCTAGATGAATCAATCATTTCTGGTTTTGAGAACGGATTCTAATTCTCAATTAATTCCACAAAAACTGGTTCTAACATCAATTGTGAGTCATTTTGAAGATTTCTGTATAATTCTGTTTTCCAATAATGAGCTTTTTTCATTCTTATTAATATAGTGCATATTTGCAACCTGAATTGTAATACATATGAAGATTAAGTTTTGTGGAGCAGCTCGTCAAGTTACTGGAAGCTGTCATATGATTACCCTTAAAGATGGGTATAAAATCTTACTAGATTGTGGTTTAAATCAAGGTGGAAAAGATGCTTGGGAGAAGAATAACATTTGGCATTTTGAGCCTTCTGAAATTGATTGTCTAGTCTTATCTCATTCGCATATTGATCATTGCGGTAGAATCCCACAACTAGTCAAAGATGGATTCAAAGGACCTATTTATGCCACGCACGCCACACGTAGCTTATGTGCTATTATGCTCTTAGATAGTGCAAAAATACAAGAGCGTGATGTCCAGTACTACAATCAAAAACTGATTAAAAAGAAGAAGAAAAAGAACAAAAACAAGAAATATACTCTTCGCGAACCACTATATACTAGCGAAGTCATTCCTGAAGTCATGAGTCGGTTTATCGGCTATAGTTATAAGACTCCTTTTCGCATACATAATGACGTGGAAGTTATATTTAGAGATGCTGGTCATATTCTCGGAAGTTCCTCAGTTTCCTTGACAATTAAAGAAGGTGATAAAACAACTAGACTCGGTTTTACAGGTGATATTGGTCGGGATGAAAGACCTATTCTCAGAGATCCGCAGCCAATGCCCGAGGCTGATTATCTCATTTGTGAATCGACTTACGGAGGCAAAGAACACGAATTACCACCAGCTCAAACGGATAAATTTCTCTCGACTCTTCACAATACTTGTGTAGAAAAGAAAGGTAAATTAATTGTGCCAGCATTTAGTGTCGGTCGTACGCAAGAGATCGTATATATGATGGATCAATTGTACACTGCTGGTAAACTACCTAAGATTCCAGTTTATGTTGATAGTCCATTAGCTGTAAATGCGACGCAGGTTTTTGGGTCTCATCCAGAGTGTTATGATAACGCTTTAAACGAATATTTACTTATCGATAAAGATCCCTTTGGTTTCAATTCATTGAGCTATATCAGGACAGTAGATGAATCAAAGGCGTTGAATGCGTCGACTAATCCTGCTGTGATTATCAGTTCTTCAGGAATGATGAATGCTGGACGAATTAGACATCACATGTTCAATGGCCTTGAAAACCCTAAAAATACTTTCTTGATCGTAGGATACTGTGCTCCTGATACTGCAGGAGGTATTCTTAGAGCTGGAGCTACCGAACTCAAACTTTTTGGAGAGATCAAAAAAGTGAATGCTCAGATAGAAATCATGGAATCATTCTCTGCACACGCCGATAGAAAAGAAATCGTTGATTTTATTTCAAATCAAAAATCATCATTAAAAAAGATGTTTTTGGTGCATGGCGAACATAAAACCCAACTTAAGTTTAAAGACTATCTTTTTAAAAATGGGTTTGAAGATGTAGAAGTTCCAGGCCCTGGCCAAGAATTCGATTTAGATACCATGTCCTAATCTATCTATAACATACTTACATTTCGTTGATTATCAACATTTTATTTTTTTACGTAATCATAATTTTATTTTTCTGAAAGAGAGAGATCTCCATCCGGCAGGTGTATGAGAAATCAAACTCAAAAAGAACTCCGTCTTGAAATTCTAGTTGATACAACTAACATAATATGCTTTATTACATCAGATCTTGGTCTAAAATAGTCACATTCTAACAGTTTTATCGTCATAACACCATAGTACTATGGTGTTAACTCGATATAATCTATTTATCCTTATCGGAATGAGTCTATTCCTGCAGTCTTGCGGAGACTTATTCGAATTAGCTGATGCTGATATAGCCTCGAATCAAGCAGAATATGCAGCCCCAATTATCAATTCAACAGCGAGTCTACAAGATATCCTAGAAGCCACCGATGAACAGGTCAGGTTTTCTGTACAACCAAATGGAACTATAGAATTAATTTATGATAGCGAAGCTTTGACGATTTCGGCAAGTGAGATCCTCTTGCCCGTTCCAGTGTTAATAGATATTGCTTTAGAAGATTCAATTTCCTCTTTGAGCTTTTCAATCATTGATGGATTCAGAGGTGAAAGGGCCGTTTTTAAAAATAACAGCTTACAGTTTAAGGCATTTGTTCCTGATTCAGATGAGTATACAATAAGCATTAGGATTCCCAAATTCTTAAGAGACGGTAAAGAATTTGAGTACTCATATTTAATCCCACAAAATTCCTTTGGACAAGAGGTCATTTCTGATTTCATTGATCTGACTGGAATTGAACTACAATCAGGATTTGATGAAATCGATGTGATCTATGATGCCCGTAATTCTGCAAATGAAAGAATTATATTACCAGGTTTTTTTGCTAGACTAGATTTTTTAATCTTCTCTTATTTGGAAGGATCATTTGGCAGACAGGTCTTTGATATACCATCAGGAATTATTCCATTTAATACCTTTCGAAATTATATCAGTGGTCATATTAATTTTGATGATCCTAAACTCATTATTAAAGTGGATAATTCTCTTGGATTGCCGATTGAACCTAGAATAAATATGCTCAGTGTGATCACTAGGACAAATTTGAATTTGCCTCTGACAAGTCCATTATTTTTTCCAGGCAATCTACTATTTGATTTTCCAAGTCTGGATGAAATTGGCGAATCTAAGCTAACGGTTATAGAGTTGGATAAGAATAATTCTAATATTCTGAACATTCTAGATGAGCAGACAAATGCGATATTATTTGATATAGATGCGATTGCTTTTCCAGATGGCGATCAAGAAACCATAGGCTTTATCAAAGATGATGGACGAATAGATATTAATTCAGAACTGGTCCTTCCTGTTGCTGGGACTGTTGAAAGCTATGTTCTATTCGATGATTATCCAATCGATAGTTTAAATATTGAAAATGCCGAGGAATTAGAATTTAACTTAGGAATCGAAAATGGACTACCACTCGGAGTGAAATTTCAGATACACTTTGTCAGTCCTTCTTATAGTATCATCGATTCATTATTCCCAGCGCCGATTGAAATTCCAGCTGCATCTATTAATAATGATGGTACTGTCAATGGTATATCAGAATTTCTAACAAGCCAAACATTATCAGATGCAAAGCTTAGAAAAATAGAACCGTCTGGTTTTATTCGAGCCTATATTGGATTGTTCCAACCTGAAGGTCGCACTGAATCCATAGCGATCAATGCCGAGAATACTGTGAGTGTTAAATTAGGTGCACGAGTCAAGTTGAATCAATGATAATGTATAGATTTTTCATATTGTTCTTTTTGATTTATTCAGGCTTCTGCCACGGACAAAGTTTTTCTAAGTCTCAGCTTTATCAAAACGATCATTCTTTCGATGTCAATCATTTTCAACACTTTAAAGACAGTAGTAGATTTGTTCTTTATCTTCCATCTTTTAGATTTGGATTAAGTCAAAAAGGACCAAAAATAACTGATTACATAAGCCGCAATGAAAATGGCGTGTTGTTGATAGATCCTAATGCAGCGGTTCCTTTCGCAGAAGAACAAAACATCGTACAATCTGGTGGTCGCTTAAACGGCTTTGGATTAGCTTTCAAACTAAACCCCAATGTCAGTATTGCGGCATCATATGGAGTTAGTTATATTTCACACATAGACTATCCTCTCCAAGCTCTAAACTTATATACCGCAGGCAACGCATTTATTTTTGGACAACAGCTAGACCTCAGTTTTAAATCTACTGCACAAGCATTTCATAGCTACACATTAGCCAGTAATTATCATAAGGATCGATGGACAATTGGAGTATCATTATCCGCGCTGTCGGGTATTGGGGATATCAGTGTAGATAGAGATAAACTATTGTTGGAGGTAGCTCCGCTATTTTATAATTTGACAACGGATACTGATTTCAATATAAATACAACTGATTTGCTTCAGTATGAGTCATTGGAACGTATAATTATCGATTACTCTGGAGAGCTACAAAAAAGCTTTTTCTCATCTAACCGTGGATTTTCGTTTAGCATTTCTGCTCAATACGAACTGAACCCTGATACAGATATTAGGATCGGCATCAGTGATATAGGTCGTATAAAATGGCAATCTAACCCATTCAATTATGGGACTTCTGGTATTAGAACATTTGATGGTGTCAACTTATTAGACTTGATTAATCCAGATAATACTGTTTCTTATCAGGATTCTATTGAACAGTTATTAGACATTAGCGAGAGCCAGCGATCGTATGAAACGAAACTTCCTATAAGTTATAATCTCGGCGTACAACATGTGATTAATGAAGATTTTTCTATATCAGGCTCTGTGAATTACAATTCATTTTCATCATTTTCAATAGTTGAAAATAACATTGCAGAATCTCCAGAAAAAATTCGTCTAGCATCATATAAAGACCCATCATTCATTATAGTTGCACCTGATACATAACCAATTGCTATTTGGCTAAACACATCACTATCTGATGTTAAATTTATCCACAACTTATTATCTACAGTACGATTTCTAAAAAACTTATCGTTATTTCCATTTACTCGCATTTCATTTGTAAAAACGACATCTCCAGTTGTA